>P_A23_Liq_2_FmtDRAFT_1000296_pt1 | contig 11173 bp, 4 predicted proteins | sample PonA232FremontCA_FD_10599 | JGI IMG/M metagenome (IMG submission 10599) | reverse complement strand
CGGATCGGGTGACTTCAGTCTCTCGGCTGGCTCGGTCTCGAGTATCGACAAAAGTGGTGTCACTGACGGCGCCACCGGTGCTCAGACTGTTACGATCACTCTGAGTTCGGCCGTCGACAGCGACACTGTCGATGTGAGCCTCCAGAGTGACGGTATCGACGACAAGGCTGGTAACAACCAGCAGAGTGGCACCAAGACCGCCAGCGGCATGGACGGCGTCGATCCGACGCTGAAATCCGCCACAGAATCCGGTAGTGGAGACGGAGAGATCACAGTAACGATTGGTGATGGTGTTGACGTTGACGAGACCACCATTGATCAGGCAGACTTTACGCTTGACTCTGGTTCGATCACCAGTGTCGCTTCGGGGCCGAGCGACTCTGGCTCTGATGCCACAATAACCCTGGATGTCTCCAGCACTGGTGGTACCCCAACTGCTGTCTCACTCGACACCGGTGGATCGATCTCTGACGCAGCAGGCAACACTCTCGCCGACGGTGAGGAATCGGCTGTCTCGACTTCGTCACCGTAGATAGCAACCTAACTGGATTTTTTTTATTTTATTCAGCCAAATATGACAACAATAAAACAACATAAACCAACCATACGACTGCTGGTCATAGCGGTCGCGCTGCTGACAGTGGCTGGTGGCGTAGTAGCCCCGGTCGCAGCCCAGCAGGACGGCCCGCCGACGGCGCCGCACACCTACTACGGCACCGTGACCGACAGCAACGGCAACGCCCTCTCGGGTGTGGTCGTTGAAGTCACCTACCAGGGGACGACCCTTGGCACCAACACCACGAACGCGGACGGTGAGTACACCGTCGACGCCACCCAGAGCGGCGGCGTCAGCGACGGTGACCAGGTGACGGTCGCGGCTCCGAGCAGCAGCTCGACGGAGACGTGGGAGCCGGCCGGCGTCACGCAGGTCGACCTCGGCGGTGCGGACAGTGGTATCGACACGGCTGTGATCAACAGCCCGACAGCAAGCAACCCGACGACCATCGATAGCGACCAGACGCTGACGGTCGACTATGACGCACAGGACGGAAACGGCGTCCAAAGTGTCACGGTTGATCTGGTCAACGACAGCGATTCGGTCGTCGCCTCACAGAGCGGATCGGCTGGCACGGGCCAGACGGTCGACATCGACCTCAGCAGTAGCGGTCAAGACGTGTCGACAGCCACGTACGATGTCGATCTCTCAGTGTCGGACGACAACGGCAACAGCGTGACCGAGACCGAAGCCGACGCCGTTGACGTACAGTCACCCGGCGGTAACGGCAACGGCAACGGTAACGGCAACGGCAACGGTAACGGCAACGGCAACGGCGGCGGTGGCGGCGGTGGTGGTGGTGGTGTCGGCGGTGCTGACGATGACGGCACTGCCGACGACGACGCACCACCGACCGTCGAAGAGGTTCAGAGCACCCTGAATCTCGTCGACTCGGACACCGATGTCTCCAGCGACATCGCTGACGACAACCCCGACACCCCGGGGGTCAGCGTCTCGCCGGAAGGCACCGAAACCGTCCGGAACGTCAACTTCAACAACGAGGAGCTCACCGGCACGGTCAGCGTCCGTGAGTACACCAACCCGCCCGAAGAGATCCAAGACCAAGTCAGCCAGTCGGTGGCTGACCAAGTCGAAGGGATCGCCGGCGATGACGGCGGCGCGGACAACATCAACGTTGTCTCCGTCTCCGACATCACCGTCGAGACTGAGGACACGCTAGCTGACACCTCAGCAACCGTCACGAAGGCTGTCGACCGCGAGAACGTCGACAACCCAGACCAGCTGGTCGTCGTGAAGGAAACGTTCAACGAGGAGGCCCAGACCGAACGCTGGGCACAGCTCGAAACTGAGGTCGTCGAGACCACCGACGAAGAGGTGGTACTCGAAGCCCAAGTCGAGTCCTTCTCGCTGTTCGCCGTCGCTGAGGTCGAACAGACCGGCGGTGATGGAACAGCAGATGACGGTGCGGAAGATGACGACGGTGCAGCAGACGACGGGGCAACCGATGACGGACTGCCCGGATTCGGTGCCGTTGCGGCGTTGCTTGCACTGGTCGGGACGATGCTCTACGCACGGCGACACGCGTAGCGCCATCCCCGGATTCGGTTCTTTTTTTTTCTGATCGTCGAGTGGGTGCTGTGCTGACCGTAGTAGGAGCAGCGTAGCTACATGTCGGTGAAACTATCATGGTGTTTTTATTTATTTGTGACCTGCTTACCATAGGCAGTAATCAACTAATGAGTGTAATTCAGTCGGGATGGCGACACAGACCAAGTAGATATGTTAGCGGTAGTCTCATGCTTATCATACTGTTTCTTACGCTCATGTTCGTCCCAGCTGCTGCCGGTATGCCAGCAGCCAACGCCACGATTACCGATGCCGTCGCGGCTGGCTCCGGCGAGCAAACGGTCGTCGTGCGGTTCAGTGATCCGGCGCAGCTTCCAGCCGGTGCTGCCGACGCGGAGCCGGTCGGACAACTGCAGATGAAAGCGACAAGTAGCCAAGACAGATTTGAACGGTTTGCCGCCAGCAACCCACATGTTGAGATCAAAGACTCCTTTTGGATCGCCAACGCGAAGCTCGTCACGGTTGATACGGCACAGGTGCCGCTCCGACAGCTGGCCGACGTTAAGAACGTGAGACGGATTCATAAAAACACCAAAGTCAGCGCACTTGAGACAACACCAACAACAAGCCAGTCCACGGCAGGCACACAGCAGGTGTCACCAGCAGCGTCTGACTACACATGGGGGCTCAACGAGATTGGTGCTCCATCAACTTGGAACCAGTTCGATAACCGGGGGGACGGAGTGTCCGTTGCAGTTCTTGATACCGGCGTTGACGACAGTCATCCGGATATTACTGTGAGTAAATGGAAGGATTTCAACGAGACAGATCCATACGCCGAGCCAAGAGACTACGGCTCTCATGGCACGCACGTCAGCGGGACAGTCACCGGTGGCGATGCAAGTGGCACTCACATCGGCGTTGCACCTGACGCAACGCTGTATGTGGGAGCGGTGCTAACGCGGGGGGATCAAAACTTCGGGACGTTTAGTCAGATCGTCAACGGGATAGAGTGGGCAGTTGAGAACGATGCGGATATCGTGAGCATGAGTCTCGGTGGTGGCGACAGCGTATACTATGGCTATATTGAACCGATTCGGAACGCTCGCCAAGCGGGAACAATCCCTGTCGTCGCTACCGGGAACGCCGGAGCTGGAACAAGTGCAAGCCCCGGAAACGTGTACGAATCGATCGCCATCGGTGCAAGCACTCAACAGGGCGGGATTGCCAGTTTCTCAAGTGGGGAACGAGTATATAAGGACGAATGGTATACAACACCGGACGATTGGCCTGAGTCGTATGTGGTTCCGGATCTTGCAGCCCCAGGAAGTAATACATACAGTTCAGTCCCGGGAAACGACTGGACATATCTTAGTGGAACCAGCATGGCGACACCACATGTCTCAGGCGGAATTGCACTGATGCTCTCTAACGGCAACGGTGATCTAACACCAACGCGAGCACAAACACTACTTGAGGACACAGCTGTCGATCTTGGCGCAGAAAAAACGAGGCAGGGTGCTGGGCAGATAGATATCTACAACGCGACACTGCAACACTCGTGGGCAACACTCCAGCCAACACTGTCTCCGAATACAGCTAACGTGTCGATCCCGACTGAGCTTACCGTCGATGCGAATCACCCAGTTGCCACATATCATTGGACACTCCCGAATGGATCAACAGTATCGACAGTGGACGCAACACTCACGTACAGTTTCGAACAGCGTACTGATGCTGCACCTGTTGACGTTAAGCTTCAAGATATCCGCGGGAAAAATCGGACGGAGAGTATAACAGTTGATGTTGGTGATGCGATCGCCCCCACTGCAAACGTGGATCAGAACCGATCCACCGCTGAGGTAGGTATTGAAACGGTTCAATTCAATGCCAGTCGATCAACCGACAACGATCGGATTGACCAATATAAGTGGAGTTTCGGAGACGGAACAAGTACTACCACCACAGATCCGGTTGTTAATCACACGTACAACAGCCGTGGATCACAAACACTGACACTCACCGCCACGGACGCTGTTGGGAACTCGAATATGACGACGACAGACGTGGAAGTCGTCGACACGATCAAACCGACACCACAGGTAACCGTATCGGAGTCGACAGTTGTAGGTAATCAAATTACATTCGATGCTACCCAGTCGACCGACAATGGGAACATCGCTGAATTTCAATGGGAGTTCGACGACGGGACAACAAAATCTGGTGAAACGATATCCCATCGATTTGAGACCGCTGGATCGAAAACAGTCAGTTTGACAACCACTGATGAAGCCGGGAATACAAACACCATCGAAACCACCGTCACAGTAACCTCGCTACCGACAGTGACTGTGACTGAACCAAGCGATAAAAGCTATCTTAATACCGAAAACATCTCAGTTCAGTACTCACTCTCAGGGACAGCCGTCAACGAAGCCACCGGGGTAGAATATCAGGTGACTACCACAGACGGTGGCGAACAGGTCAGCGACTGGCAGACTGCTAACTTTACAAACACAGCTGAACCAGTTGGTAATAGCACAACTGTCGGGCCGCTGGAGGACGGAAACTATACGATCAAATTCAAAATCGCTGATCAAGACGGCACAACACTCCCGTATGCTGCCGCAACAACAAATGTCTCAGTAAGAATAAAAACGACACCACCGGACACCACACTTGCGGCCACCCCGGCAGCAATAGGATTTGAAGCGATTGGGCCACATAATCCGGTTCTGATAAACGCCTCTGTCACTGACTCACTGTCATCGACAACCACATTGGTTGTGACTGATCCGACCGATAAGAACGTAGTAAGTTGGGATCTATCGGCGGCGACAGGAGATGGGACACCTGTAACACGAACATGGAATGGAACTAATGAGACTAAGGAAACCGTAGCAAACGGTCGGTATGTGATTAATCTCACCGCAACAGATGCTGCTGGTAATACAATCAACAAATCAAAAACCGTGACAGTCGACACGACAGACCCGAGTGTCACATTCACTTCAATTACCGGCGGAAGGATCAGTGATGGAACAAGATATATTAATGATTCAACGGCGGTTGAGATAGCACTCGATGCCGACAGTAACGGTGAGGGGCAGACGCCAGTAACAACAGTTAGTGCAGATGCGGTAGCTGAACGGGTAAACTACAAAGTAACACCGACAATCAGCCAAACGGCTAACAGCGAGCTGCGGTGGACTGGACAACTCGACGGATCGACAATCAAAGAGCCAGGAGCTTACACACTCGCTGTGACAACAACCGATAGTGCAAATAACACACAGACAACCAAACGACAACTCAACTATGACCCGACGCCACCAGACCTGAGCGCGGTTATCACGAGTGTTGATGCCAACAATGATAAAGCAACAGTCAGTGTTCGTTCCGATGAACCGCTCTCGGCGGCACCAACTGTGCAGCTCGCCGCACCAGATAGTGAAACCAGAACTATCGAGCTAAACCCTAGAGAAGATCGCTGGAGAGGTACGTTCGATATCGCAGAAGGTGGCCAGTATACGCTCACCGCAACCGGGATTGACCGAGCTGGGAACCGTGGGACAGACCAAGCCACGACAACCATCTCTAATGAGGTGACGACAGAAAACCGAACCGCGTTTGTGTACGACGAGAGTTCTGGACTGTTCATCCGTGTCAACACCACATCACCTGTGGAAAACCAGATCGTCGCTCTCAGCGGCACGTCAGTCTCTCCGGAAGCACTCGCCGACAGTCAGTTCCGTGTACAGTTCCTCGAAGGTGCGCTCGATACGACTATTTCCGACAACTTAGCGAATGCGACAGTCGGGATCCCAGTGACTACCAACGCGCTACCGGATGGAATAGAAGCTACTAACGACCAGATCCAAATCGAGCACTACGACAATGGATGGAACGCAAAACCAACGCGTGTCCAAGATATTAATGAGCTTGACGGGAGGATTAGTGGCCAATACTGGACAACGACAGTGGAGTCGTTCTCATCGTATGGAGTCATCATAAACGATACGAATCCTCCAGCTCTGGATGACACCACAGCAACACTCGCCGATGACGAACAGACAGTAACCCTAACTGCGAGCTATAGCGACGAGCTCAGCGGGGTCAATGCATCAGCAATTACCCTTTCTGTCAACGGGACTGACCGAACGGAATCCAAGAATACGTCTATCACGTCGTCAACAGCACGGGTCACGGACTACCCGGTCAATGATGACCAGTATGAACTCGTGATTACGGTTGAAGATAAAGCAGGCAATAGAGATCAGTACCAACGAACCTTAGCAGTCAGTCAGCCCAATGACAACCCTTCACGTAGCCCGGGTGGCGGAGGCGATGGCGGAGGCGGTGGTGGAGGCGGCGGTAGTAGTGCCGGCGGCGGTGCTAATGACGGTGTTGCCGATGACGCCCCACCAACAATTGCAGAGGTACGCAGCACATTGAATCTGATCGATCCGACCTTGGACACGAACACCGAAATCAGCGACGCCAACCCCGACACGTCGGGGATCCAAGTCCGGCCCGAGGGCACAAAAGTCGTCCGTGAGATTTCCTTCGACAGCGAGGAGGTCTCCGGCTCGGTGAATGTCCGCGAGTACAGCAACCCGCCAGAGGAGATCCGCAGTAGCGTCTCACAGTCGGTGAGTGCTGCCGACGCAGTCGAACGCGGTGGTGTGTCGGTTCTCAATGTGGCCGACATTACACCCGACTCCGAAGCCGCCGAGGAGTCCGGTGCGACGGTCACGTTCACCCAGCCGGCCGACGAGGTCGACGACCCTGACGAGCTGACGGTCGTCAAGGAGACCTACAGCTTCGAACAGCAGGAGGACACGTGGACGGAACTCGACACCACCGTCGAAGACGTTGGTGACGAGGAGATCACGGTTTCAGCGCAGGCTAAGAAATTTTCGCTGTTCGCCGTTGTCGAAGTCAGGCCGGACGATCAGGCACAGATCGATGATGGAACTGGACAGAACGAGACTGCCGACGACAGGGGCAACGAACCCGACGGCGGTGGTGGTTCAAGCATTGGTATCAGTATCGGGATACCCGTGGGACTCATAGTAGCCGCTGCGGCAGTGTACCTCTACACACAGCGCGAATAGCGGCCGCCACCACGAGCTGCCCGCAGCCTACGGTTTTTTAGACAATCACCAACGTAGAGCGACGGTTCTCGTGAACGGTCGGCTGTGGCGGCCTTCGGTGTGGCTGAGGGTCTGGACTCTCGACGGGAGCCGCTAGGCTGGCCGGGAGCGAAGCAGCTTTGAACTCCTGTACCGTCGAAACTGACATGACGCAGCCGCCCGGCCGTACTTCTCGCGACGTGGGCTGCAACCGACGTACTCTCATCTCGGCGGTCGGCGGGGCTGTGACCGTCGGCCTTGCCGGTTGTCTCGGTGATCCCGGCCCGCCGACCTACGACCTTGCACAATCGTCGTTCGACCCCGACCACGTGGGCTACGACCGTGCGATCCCGGTCAAGAGTGGGATCACGATGTTCCGTCGTGGGCTCCGGCGGCTAGGCTACTATCCGAACGCAACGGTGCCGAACAGTGTCGAAATTGACTGGCTCCATCCGGTCAACTACATCGGTCACAACGCCCCGAAAGCCAGCCCGCTACTGACGCCCGACGGCGAGACGATCCTGGTTCCGGCTGACACCGGCAAAATCCATGCGTTCGACCCGGACGGCGACACACAATGGGCGACACGGACGCAGGCGACAAGGCAGGGGTTCCACGCGACCCCGATCGTCGTCGACGGGACGGCCTATCTCGGCGGCTACGACGGGGCAAACATCGGGCAGGAGGCGGCGATGTACGCCGTCGATACCGCCACCGGCGAGATCGAGTGGCGAACAGAGGAAATGGACGGCTCGGTGGCGATCGGATCGAGTGCCGGTTACTGGGACGGCTACCTCTTCGTAATCGTGGAACACCGCCACCCGAAACAGAAGGGTGAGCTGTGGGTCTTCGATGCCGAGACCGGCGAACCACTCCGCAGTGACGACCGGATCGATGGAATGCCACATCCGACTGTCGCAATCGACCCCGCATACGAGCGACTGCTGACCGGCTCGAACGACGGCCGCGTCTACGCCTGGGAGTTTCCCTCGCTCAATTTTGCGTGGTTCTACAAAACCGACGCACAGGTCAAAGGACCGATTGCGACGTACAACGGAACCGCCATTGTCGGCTCGTGGGATCACCATATCTACGCCCTCGATCTTGAGGATGGAACCAAACGGTGGTCGGTAGAAACTGATGGGGTGGTGATGTCCGCACCGGGAATCGACCCGATCGAGGGGATCGCCTACGTTGGCAGCGACGACTGGCATCTCTACGCGATCGATATCGAGACCGGCGACGTGCAGTGGGCAACAAACCTCTACGGGCGGCTGATGGGTGGGATCACTGTAACCTCAGAGACGGTACTTGCTGGGACAACAGCAGCAGAACTGTGTGCGGTCGAGAAGACAACTGGCGAGCTCCGGTGGTTTGTCGAAACCTACGGGCATGTGACAAGTGCCCCAGTCCCGCATAACGACCGGGTTTATATCACCGAACGAGCTGTCGTCTCGGGCTATTGGGACGAGGGGAAAGAAACGACGACGGAAACGCCAGGACACGTATACTGTGTGACAGGTATCTCATAACGCGGAGCCGAAGAGTTGGCAACGACCACAGCCAAGACGACATCGGCGCGATCAGCGCGGCCTTTTTTACCAGGCCATCGCGCTACCGATCGCAATACTGTCGCTATGTGAAAAATAGTCTCGTTGGTGACAATATTAACCGAAGACGCCAACTCATACTGACCTTACACTAGCTTTTGATGCCGTCGGAATCGAGTGCTACGACCCAGATGAGTCGTTCTCAACGAGCGGCGGCGGGAACTCGATCCGAACCGCCGTCCCATCGTGTGTATTGAAGGAGACAGTTCCACCGAAACTCTCGGTACCCCACTTAATCAGCCACAGCCCGAGTCCGCTGCCGTGTTCAAGATCGGTTTCCTCGGCGTTCTCTAACACGGTAATCTCATGGTTCGGAATCCCCGGGCCATCGTCAGCGATAGTGAGAGCCGGTGGATCGGTATCGTAGGTAACCGTGATCGTTGCATCATCGGTGTGTCGAACTGCGTTTTCGATGGCCTCTTCGACAACAGAGTGGATCACTTCAGGTGTGACCTGAACTGCCGGTGCGTCTGGGACACTGACATCTGCCACAAGCGACGGATGCGTTGAGGCTACGGAGTCAGCAGCGTTGCTGATGATGACCGACACCGGCGTCGCCTCATTCGTAATCGGATCGGTCTTCAGCACCTGTTCGGTGCTCTGAGCCTTATTCCCAATCATCACGAGGTTGTCAAGGATTGACTCAACTTTGGCCTGAAACCGGTCGGTGTCGGTGCCGCCGTCAGCGATCATACCAACGTACCCCTTGGCGGCATTGAGATCGTTGCGGAGATTATGTCTGAGAACACGGTTCAACACCTGAATCCGCTGTTGACGGCGTCGTTCGGCGGTAATATCGGTGAAGACGGTTGTTTTGCCGATCGACTGGCCGCTGTCGTCGGTCGCGGTGGTCGTCACCGCCTCGACGACAGTGTCGCTGTTCGGTAGCTCGAAGGTCATCGGTTCGGGCTGTCGAACTTCGGCGGCAGTAATGCCGTCAGGCAGCAACGAATTGAACGGCTCACCGATGCAGTCGGTCGACGAGACCGAAAACAGATTGCATGCGGCAGGGTTGAAATCGGAGACGTTGCCGTCGTTGTTGGTGACGATGATAGCAGTATCGGAGGCATTGAATGCCGTCTCCCGGCCGACCGCCTGGGATGCCGGCAGCTGTTCGAAGAGGTCGTACTTACTGACGCTGAGCCACAGTCCAGCGAGGCCAGCCGCGAGCGTAACGGAACGAAGCGCGCTGACCCACTGAAAGTCAGTGACAAGCCCGAACTGGTAGAGATAACCAACGAGCCACGGGAAGACAATCGGCAGCGTAAGACCGACCAGAGCACGGCCGCTAAACGGCTGGTGATTGCTGGCAGCCGAGTACAGTAGTGCGATCCCGACACCGATCGCGACACCAGTCCCCAGGATATCAACGACAGTCCCAAACTGCGTGAAGCTCACCCGGAGAGCGGGATCAATTGATACCTGCCCCAAACTCGCTGCCGCGCCGACAACACCGTTCAACAGCAATACAAGAAACGCCCCACCACCGACGGCAGTCACAGCGAGTTTCTCACGTCGGCCGATCCGACGAGTATATCGAAGGACAAACCAGAACCACGCAAAGATACTGGTGACAGTAAGCAGTGCCGAAAGTGGAGGTTCAACGATGCTGAGCACCACGACCTGTGTCGTGTCGGGAAGCGTTTCGGGACGGAGTCCAGCCGCACTTGTGATTCCATTGCGCACAAGAACAGAGATAGCAACTGACGCAAGTGCGAAGTTCGCTCCCCAGAGAATGGAGAACAAACTCAGACTCCGAACGCCGATCCCCTCGTAGCGACGGAGAAGGTAGCCCCCAAAGAGGATATAGCCGACGCTGACAACACCAACAATAATTGTCAGCGAGGCAGATACAGCGATACTCATCAATTGAACGTGACCACGGAACGGTAAAGTAATTATCGCGTACAACCGCGTACGGAATATAAATCTAGCAATCGGATATAAATCCATTACAACCGAAGGAAGCCAGTGGAGAAACTGGTGCGGAACTGAGGTTACGTCTCTCTCATTACAACAGGGTATAACCCCACTCATGACGCAAAATAGAACGGTTCGATCCGTCCGCAACGAAACGACGGTCAGCGTCGGTCTTTAATTGTCCACACAGTAGCCAGGCGAATGATCGAGTGAAACGCTCGTTACGGTGGGTCGTGACACGGAGAACGGCAGGCCTTTTACTTTGGTTGCAGAATCCTTCACCGTCTATGAGCTACGACAAGATTGAGGTTCCCGAGGCAGGCGAGCAGATCACGCTCGCCGATGAGGACACCGGGGAACTGAACGTCCCAGAAACACCGATCATTCCGATCATTCACGGCGACGGAATCGGTTCGGATGTCGGC
>P_A23_Liq_2_FmtDRAFT_1000294_pt1 | contig 11196 bp, 11 predicted proteins | sample PonA232FremontCA_FD_10599 | JGI IMG/M metagenome (IMG submission 10599) | reverse complement strand
GGCGGCGGCTCGGCGTCGGGGGCACCGACTCGCTCCGGAACGGTACTCTCGTCTCCTCCGGCGGTGCCGCCCCCGCCGGTGTCGACCTCTCGCCGGATGCGGAGCGCCTCGTCGGTCTCGGCGAAGTCGCGGTCCGGCGCGTCGTAGTAGGTGTCCGTCTGGACGACCCCCCCGAGGTAATCTGCGTCGTGGTCGGCCAACGCCTCGCGGAGTCGTTCGTGGTCCGCACGAACCTTCACCTCGACCTCGTAGCTCCCGTCGGTCACGGCTCTACTGGTCACCCGGAGACACAAGAGTCGGTCGGCTCGATCGCCGGGCGACTGGGCCGACAGCCGGGGTGGTCGTCGGAGCCGGGTATCCCGCCTCAGGCGACCACGGACTCCGCGCGCCGACGTGCCTCCCGGACGACACTCGGACGCGCACTGAACGCCACGACGACGCTGTCGGCCTCGTAGTCGACTGTCGTCGTCCCACGGTCGTGGAGCCACGAGAGGAACCCCTGCGTCTCGCCCGTGTTCGGGAGTCGGAACTCGGCCGTCTCCGTCGGGAGTGCGGCCGACAGCGCCGTCTGGAGCGCTCCGAGTCCGTCCCCGTGGAGGGCGCTGATCGCCACCGGGTACGCCGCCTCGGGCGCGAGCCGACGGACGGTCTCGGCGCGGGCCGCAAGCGTCTCCGCGGCCACGCGGTCGGCCTTGTTCAACACCGGCACGACCCGGTCGGCCTCGCCCGCGAGCACGTCCAGTGTGGTCTCCGTCCGGCGGCGGAACTGGTCGGCGTCTGCGTCGGCGTCGACGACCGCCAACACGGCGTCACTGTCGGCGATCTCTCCGAGTGTCGCGGAGAACGACTCCACGAGATCGTGCGGGAGATCGTCGATCAGCCCGACGGTGTCGGTGAGGAGTAGCCGTCGGTCGTCGACGGTCGCCCGCCGGGTGGTCGTCTCCAACGTCTCGAACAGTTGGTCTTCCGCGTTCGCGGCGACCGCCTCGTCTGCGTGTGTCGACTCCAACTCCGACAACGACAGGTCGTCGGCGAGCCGGTGGAGCAGTGTCGACTTGCCGGCGTTGGTGTAGCCGGCGACGGCGACGAGGTCGAACCCCTGTTCCCGTCGCTCTGCCCGCCGATCGGCGGCGTCTGCCGACAACGACTGTAGATCCGCCCGGAGTCGGTCGATCCGGTCGTCGACGTCGAACACCGCCGACCCCTTCTCCGTGCGAGAACTCAACGACTGGACCTCCGTCTCCTGGCGGATGCGCGGGAACTCGTACTCCAGGGTCGCGAGTTGGACCTGTTTCGTCGCGCGCTCGTCGCCCGCGCCGGCGGCGAAGATCTCCAACACGAGCCGGTAACGGTCGATCACGCGGGTGCCGACGGGCAGCAACCCTCGGAGGTCGCCGTGTTGCCCGGGTGTGAGTTCGCCGTCGAAGACCACTGCGTCGGCGTCCGCCTCCTCCACTCGCTGTGCGAGCGTCTCTGCCTTGCCGCGCCCGAGGTTGTACGTGCGGTCCTCCCGGCGGCGTTGGGTGACCGCGTCGACCACCTCGAACCCCGCAGCGGTCGCGAGGCGTCTGATCTCTCTGGTGTCCGGTTCTGCGTCGTCCTGACGGGCTGCCACCACGGCACGCCCACCACTGAGTCGGTTACCTGGCTGCATTCGTGTCGTCGTCGCCGCGTCGACACGCACGGTGACGGCAGGGCCACCGCGCGAGCGACGGGTGACGGGTCACTCGTCGTTCGCTACGAGCCGCGAGCGAGTAACTCCCACCGCTCGCACCACTCCGACGAGCACGTCCCGGCCGACGCGCTCACCGGCGCGTCGAGAGTACGGTCTCCATCTCACCCGACTGTTCGGCTCCGCACGGATAACTCTGGGTGGCGCGTGAGAGACTCCGACACGGCCCGGCGGCGGCCCGTCTACCCCACCCACTCCTCCCAACACACCGACAGGATCGACCTTCCGATGGCGACCCCGCCGTCGATCGGGTCCAGCGTCGTCTCGCCGGCGCGTTCCCGGTAACTGATCGGCTCCTCGACCACGTCGTAGCCGCGCGCGACCGGCCGCAACAACAACTCCGCCGACAGCCCGGTGTTCTCCGTCCACGTGATCTCGTGGAGCAGCTCCCGTCGGTACGCGCGCATCCCGGTCGTCACGTCGTGGACCCGTTCGCCCAACAGGGCCGACGACACCGCCGCGAAGGCGGCGTTGCCGAACCGGTTGAACGCCGGCATCGCGTCGGCACCGTGGTAGAGCCGGTCGCCCGACACCACGTCGTACCCCTCGTTGATCCGGTCGAGGAACGTCGGGAGCGCCTCCATCGGGTAGGTGTCGTCACAGTCCGTCGTCACCACCACCGGCCGGTCGGGCGCGAGCACTGCCTCCCGCACGGCCTCGCCGTACCCTCGCGGCGGTTGTTCGATCACGGTCGCGCCCCGCTCGCGAGCGATCTCGGGCGTCCGATCCGACGAGGAGTCGACCAACACGACCTCCGCGCGCCCGTCTGTCACGCGATCGATGTCGTCGAGAACGGTCTCGACTGCCTCTTCCTCGTTGTACGTCCCCATCACGACCGCCAGGTCGTCGAAGGTGTACCCGGTCTGCTCGGACGTGTCGACCGTCGCTCCCTCGTTCTCGCTCGTAGCCGTGTCACTGCTCCCGTCGACGCTGCTCCCCCCCGGAGCCGTCTCTGCGTCCATACCGGCAGCTACCACTGGGTGAACTTGAGACTTTAGGTTCGCCTAAACCGTGTCAGCCCAGCCCACGCCCGTCCGGTTCGTCCTCCAGTTGCTTCGCCTGTTCGACGAGGTGTTCGACGAGCCCGCGGGCGGTCGTCTCGACCGCCTCGAGATCGTCGTCGGCACTCCCCTTGACGCGAACGTCGATCTGGTAGAGACCCAGTTCCACTTCGGGTGCCGTCTCGGAGGCCCCGCCCTCGCCGTCCGCGCCAGCCGCCTCTACGCCGGTTGCGTCGTCGCCGTCTGCCGCTGTGTCGCTCATACCGTGACGGCTGACCCGCCGCGTTCAAAAGGGTGTGGTTACTCCCGCGCGTCGGCGAGTGGATCGGTCCCCGTCAGCTCGCTGACCGCGTCGTCCAACGCGGTCTGTGTGTGGAGTCGCCGACAGGTCTCGTCGGCGAGTCGCTTCAGATTCACCGTGTCGTCGCGGTTGTACGACACCAGCCGTTCGAGCGCGGTCTCGTCGCCGGCCTCGTACTGGTGCCACAGCCGGACGGCGTCCCGGCCGCCGATGTCCGGCCCGTCGCGGTCGATTCCCAACTCTCGTTCGATGGGCTTCAGCCCGCCCGTCAGGTTCAGTCGGCGACACGGGTAGATCAGATCCAAGTGGGGTGTGTCGACATCGAGTCCCAGACTGGTCTCCAGAAACGGCACGTCGAAGCGCGCGCCGTTGAACGTACACAGGAGGTCCGCGGCCGCGAACTCCTCGCGAACGGCCGTGGGCGTGAGGTCGCGCCCCTGGACGAGTGTCGTCGTCTCGCCGCCGCGGTGGAACGACACCGTCGTCACGTCGTCGTGTGTCTCCGACAACCCCGTCGTCTCGATGTCGAAGAAACAGGTGTTGTCGCGGAACGACTCGTAGAGCCGCCACTGCTCGCCGCTGGGCAACGCCCGGTCGAAGTATCCCGTGTCGGCGTCGTCCAACCGCTCCAACGCCTCGTCGACGAACGACTCGATCCGAGCGGCCGTCGTCGCTCCGACCCCGCGGGGGCGTTGGCCGGCGTACGACCCCCACTGTGTCACCCCCGACTCCCACAGCCGTTGTTCTGTCGTCTCCCCGACACCACTGACCGGAATGAAGCTGTTCTCGACGCGCATTGTGTGCCCCGTCGGCGTCGTGTCGACCCCGACGTGTTCGGTAACGCCACTTCGGACACCGCCTATCTAAACCGTTCGCTCCCACCGACACGCCGACCGACTGCGTGGGCTCACCCCCGGATTCGCTCGATGGCGCGACTGAGGTAGAAGTAGAGTGCCAGGTGCACCAGGAGCCCGATTGGATACGTCACGAGCGACGGGTCCCCGAACAACCGTTCCCAGATGCCGATTACACTCCAGGTAATTACGAACCCGAGCACGCTAGCGGTGGCGATCACTCCGAGTTTGATCCACACTGAGTCGTAGCCCGCCGTGGCGGTCCACGTCTCTCTGATCGACGCCAAGGAGGGTGCCATCAGCCGAACAGGACGAGAGAAACTGAAAGCTATTTCGACCCAGTGATGGGCGTGTTGGGGCCACGCCCGGTGTGAGCGTCACCCCGATTCAGTGTCGTGTGACGCTCTCGGTGGCTACGCCGCCCCGGTGTACTCGCTGTCGGTGTCGACGGCGAGTAGGATCAGGTTGCTCAACACCGCGAGTGCCTCCTCGCGCTCGGCGGTCGTGAGCACGTACTCCTCGGTCGGCACGCCGACATCGTACTGCCGGTCGACTGGCAGGTCCTCCTCGACCCCGACGGTCTTCGCCTCGCGCACGTCGTCGATCGCCTCCGCCGCGACTGCGGTGACGATCAACAGATCGTCTGTCGACACCGGGTCGTCGTCTGCGAGCGCGGACCGTACCGGCTCACAGGCACCGACGAGTGCGTCCTGTCGCGACTCTGGAATCCGTGTCTCTCCGAGCCGTTCGATTGCGGCCTCGTAGCTGGCGATGGTCTGTTGGCGTCGCTCCGCGTCCGTCGCGCCGCCACGTTTTTGTGGCGGAGAATCCTTCGAACTCATGTCGTGTACCGCATCACGACACGGGGAAGGTGAGGGTTCTGGGCCCTCGCCACCTTCACTGCAGTGACGGACCCTTCTCCCGTGCCGTACGCCTGCCTAGAGACTCCGCCAACTTAGTAGTATCGGTGATCGAGTCGTAAGTTCATACTCCGGACGTTCGCACCAGAGTCGCCAGTCCGGACGCGGGCGAGCCGCAGACACTTATCCCGCCGCCGGTCCACCCCTCGAGAGTGGACTCACTCGATCCGGATCTCGACGGACGGACGGCGCTCGTCACGGGGTCGGCCGTGCGCGTCGGTAGGGAGGTACTGCTCAGACTGGCGGCAGCGGGTGCGGACGTGGCGGTCCACCACCGCACGAGCGAGACGGCCGCCGAGGAGACCGCCGCCGACGCCCGCGACCACGGGGTCGACGCGACCGTCGTCTCGGGTGACGTGACCGACCCCGACGCGGTCGACGGGTTCGTGACCGACTGTGAGGAGACACTCGGCGGGGTGGACGTGTTGGTCAACGCCGTCGGCCCGTTGCCGGGCGGGCGGTGGGACGAGATCGGGTTCGACGCCTGGCAGGAGACGATCGCCGGCTGTCTGTACGGCACGTACCTCTGTTCGCAGCGGGTGCTCCCGGGGATGCGCGGCCGCGAGTGGGGGCGGATCGTCAACTTCGGCGTCGCGGACGCCCGCGACGACCGGCGGGTGCCGGTGAACTTCCCGTACTTCGCGGCCAAACGGGCGGTGTTGTCGTTCACCCGGACGCTGGCGTACGACACCCAAGACGACGGAGTCACCGTCAACGCGGTCTCCCCGTTCGCGGTGGAGAACACGGTCGTCGACGGCGTGGACTACCCTCGTGGACGACCGGCGTCGTTCGACGACGTGGCCGCACCGATCCTCTTCTTCTGTTCGTCTGCGGCCGACTACCTCTCGGGGCAGAACGTCGCCGTCGACGGCGGCCGGCTACAGGAGGCCTGAGGCGTCGCGGTGACACCCCCGACGACCGTCACGAACCACACGACGACCGTGTCCGAGTGACCAGCCGTGTCGGGTGGGCGACCTGGGAGTCTCCCGCGTGTAGCGGGTCCGACTGTACCGACCGGGTTGCGTCCCCCATCGGCAGCGCTCGCCAGTGGTGACGGACGAGACGACAACGACCGATCCGAGGACAACCTTTACCAGAGCATGTCGTGTGGTATCCGACGATGCCGTTACGGCCAGTCGACCGCGATGTCCTCTCGGACGCCTGTCGGTCTATCGCACAGGACAACTACGGGTTCGTCTACGTCGACAGGGACGAAGAGGAGATCAAGTCAGAGTACCAGACGGGAGAGAAGGGGCTGATGAACGCAGACTCCGTGTCGACGGCGGACGTGAAAGACGGCCTCGACGAGGTCGCCGCCGAGGAGACGAGCCCGTTCGAACGGATCCGGGGCGGCGTCTACTACGTCGACCCGTTCGGAATCGGGATCGACATGGGTGTCGCCGACGAACTCCAGGAACTGTTCCGCAACCAGATCGTGATCACGACGGAGCAGCTCAGACAACACTTCGATCTGGCCCACGACGACGCGGAGTTCTTCGCGGAGGAGTTGCGCACCAACGACCGCGGGCTCGTGATGCGGATCGTCGCCGGCAACCGGGACTACTACACGGTCGGACCGAAGCTGAAAGACCACGTCGGTAGCTCCGGCGAGGATCTGGACGACAAACTGATCCACCGCAGCCGCGACGGCAGACTCTCACACGAGAAGCTGGAGGACGCCATCTCCGTGGCGGCCGTCTCGGACGTGATCGACTACCTCCAGACGGAGGGGTACGTGGTCGACCTGGACGGGGAGTACCTCGTCCCTGCCGCACTCGACGAGTTCACGCGGTGGTTGGCAGACGAGATCGAGTCGGAGGTGGTCGACGCCTTCGACGACTCCGGACACGTGATGCCCGCCGCCGAGTACGACTCGCTGATCCGCTCGGAGGTCGAGCGACTCTCCGACGTGTTCTCGGCGGTTCGGTCGAGCCGCGGCGACACGACAGAACGGGAGATCCTCGCGGGCGTCCGCGACCGGCTGGCGGACAACATCCAGATCGAGGTGAACGAGCGACACGGGATCGCGGCGAAACGGGACGCCGTCGAGGCGGACATCGAGTCGTACTCCGAGGAGATCGTCCAGGACGTGCTCGGCGGGAAGAGCACGATGAGCCTCCCGAACGCGAAGGAGACTGCACGCGAACAGGTCGACGAGCTCCAACTGGCGGTGACCGACACGGCGAACAGCTACCTCCGTGACCAGATCACGGAGCGAGTTCACGAGCAGATCGAGGAGGAATTCTGATGCAGAACTTCGAGCAATTCGACACGAGCGGCGACAGCGTCGTGACCGCGTCCCCACGCCGGGCGACGGACGACCCGGTCAGGTTCGACGGGAGTATCGCAGACCGAGAGAACGACATCGAGGGGAACTGGGAGGAGATTGTCGGCGAACTGATGGACTACGATCTCGGCGAGGCGCTCGACATCGGCGACACGGGCGACGCCGTCATCGACCGCGACGACGCCGTCGAGGCGCTCGTCGAGGCGAGCGACGAACACATCGACGCGACGACACAGTGGGAAGCGACTGCTATCCTCGAGTACCTCGGCCACGAGAACATCGTCGAGATCGAAGACGACGCCGTCACCATCCTCCGTTCGTTCGACGACATCGCCGAGACAGAGTACACGGCGATGTACAACAACTGGGCTGCGATGTTCGACACCTGTATCGACCGGATCGAGGTGGCCGAAGAACGCGTCGAGGAGGCGCGACAACGCTTCGAGAACCGTCGCGAGGAGACGACGAGTTCGGCCGACGTGAACCCACAACAACGGAAGCGAGAACTCAAACAGGAGATCGCACAGCTCGTCGACGGGCGGTCGCCGGAGGAACTCGACGACGGGGAACGACAGCGTGTCCAGAACCTCCGCAAGCAGTTCTACTTCTACCAGAGTATCGACGAGATCAGAGACATCGACGTGCCGAACGTCGCGGACCGCGTCCAGGAGCTCGCACAGGTGATGGAGCGGTTCTCGGTCATGCGCGACGTGATGGCGGAGCGTCGCGACCAGTTCCGGCAACTCGCGATGGGAGAGGCGGTGTACCCGGAGAGTCTGATCGAGTTGGCCGACCAGTACAACGAGTTCCTCTCCTCGATGAGCGACACGTTCTCGCCGGCGGACAAGATGGAGGACGAAGATCTCGGGGACTTCATCGAGGACATCGACGCGGGGATGACCGACGAGAACATCGAGGCGTTCGACGAGAGCGCCGAGGCGGTCAGCAACGAAGTCGACGACGAGGGACTCAACGTCCAGTGAGTGTGCCGTGAGACACACCGACGGCGACACACCGAGCAGTTGGATTCCCGACGACGAGCAGCGTCTCGACGGCGCTGCCGACCGGCCGGAGACCGTGTACGGTCGCGACGTGGCCGGGGAGTTGGCGACAGTTCGCGAGGCGGTCGAACGAGTCCGTGCCGCCCGTCGCCCGACGGAGGATGTCGCTGCGTGGGAGATCGCCGACGAGATCGTCGACGCCACCACGACCGCCGCCGAATCTGTCGCCGCCGTCGGGCGGCTCCCGCGGCTGCAACACACGCCAGACCCGACGGTCGACCGGTGTGTCCGGACGGTCCTCGACACGGTGTACGAGGGCGAAGAGCCGACGACGGCGCGGCTCCCCGTCTCGGTGGACGACGCCGTCGACGCGGGGCGACTGGTCGACGACGACCCGGTCGTGGTCCCGTTGACGCGGGAGACGGCGGCCAACTGGTACGTCCTGTTGCCGTGGAGCGCCGACCGACTCCGAGCGGCAGCAGAGAGCTGTGAGCGGCTCGCCGACCGGTTCGATGCGGTCGCCGCCCCCACGTTGGCCGCCACGTACCGGGACCTCGCCCGGGCGAGCGAGGAGTTCGGTGCGTTGCTGGAGTGGTTGTCGACGCTGTCGCTGTGGTACGGCCCACCCGACGAACTCGTCGGTGCCGACTACGAGACGGTAGAATCGTTCGCGAGACGAGTTGTCGACGCGGTCACAGAGACGTGACACTGAACGCACAAGTAACGACGGACGACGACCGTCCCACATCGCACGTCGAGATCGGCGAGACGAAGCTCGGCGGCCGGCTAGAGAAGGGGGACATCGTCACGGTACAGTTCGACGGAGGGGAGGTCCACTTCCGTGCGGACCCGGTGGCGGACGGCGCGATCCCGTCGCCGGGTGAGCCGGCGATCGGCCAGAAGGTCAGAGTGAACTCGCAGCTGGCAGACCAGTTGTTCCCTCCGATCAGGGGCGCGCAGTTCAAGGCCAAGTCCGGCTCCGCCGGGCGGATCAGAACCGCAGACCGAGTGACGATCGACCCACTCGGGAACGATCCGGAGAAGCTCAGACAACTGCTCGTGCGGCAGGAGGCGTTGTTGCACCCGGTACGAGAGACGTACGACCTCGGAGGCCCAGACGAGATCAAGACTGTCGAGTTCATCGTCGACGAGGTCGAGCCGCGCCAGCCGACGGTCGTGGTCGACGGGACCACCGACTTCGAGTTCACCGACGCGGGGGAGCCGATGGCGGTGTCGGACCCAGACGACGTCGGCGGCACCGGTGGGTCCGGTGGTGGCGGCGGCGGTGGCGGCGAGTCGGGAGACGAGGAGGCGGACGCGAACATCTCGATTACACCCGAAGAACCAGACAAGAGCTTCGAGGCGGACGTCGCCGGGCTCGAGGGGGTCAAACGGACGGCACAGATGATGTTGTCGTTGTTCGACCCGTCGGTGAGTCAGGAGATCGTCGACCACTACGGCGAGGAGTTCGCCGACCGCGGCGGCGGGATGATGTTGTACGGCCCGCCGGGGTGTGGGAAGACACTGATCTCGGAGGCGATCGCCTACGAGGCGAAGTACAACACGGACATCGAGTCGGCGTACGGTGACGTGGTGTTCCTGGAGGTACGCGGCAGCGACGTGGTGTCGAAGTACGCCGGCGAGTCCGAGAAGAACGTCCAGGCGGCGTTCGATCAGGCGCACGAACTCGCCAGCGGCGGGTTCGCCGTGCTCTTCTTCGACGAGGTGGAGACGCTGATCCCCGACCGGTCGGACGACAACCTCCAACGCCACGAACGAGCGCTGACGAACGCCTTCCTCCAGCAGATGAACGACGTGGAGGACAACCTGCTCGTGATCGGCGCGACCAACATGCCGTTCTCGATCGACCCCGCCGCGACCCGGCGGTTCCCGATTCAGCAGTTCATCCCGCAGCCGGAGGCGGAGGTGATGACGGAGGTGTGGGAGACCTCGCTTGGGAAGATCGCCGGCCGCGACGACGTGGACTGTCGGCAGTTGGGTGAGGCGTCCGTCGGCTACACGCCCGCAGAGATCGCCGACCGCGTGCTCGGGAGCGACCTCCAACGAGAGCTCGTCGAGAGTGTCGCACTCGACGACCGAGAACCGATCCAGCCGGACACGGAGTTCCTGTTGTCCCGACTGAACGAGACGGATCCGAAGACGGTCCGTCAGTACGTCTCCAGCGTCATGAAACAGGCCCAGGAGTTGGAGGGGTTCCCGGAGATGAAGACGTACGTAGAACAACAGGCACAGGAGTTCGGGATGATCCCCGGTGGCGCGCCGGGCGGACAGACAGAGGAACCGTGACGGAGTCGTCGCGTCTCGCGCAGGTGTCGTCGTTCGAGCACGGGGCCGTCACCGCGGCGGCGGCAGGGACATCCGGTGTCGTGCTCGCGGACGACGACGGGAGTGTCCGGTACGTCGACGACGACGGCCAGTTCCGGCTCCAACGTGGGGTCGGTGTGACGAGTGTCGCGGCCGGCGACAACGTCTACACGCTCGCGGACGGGACGGTGACGGCGTTCACCACCGGTGGCTCACAACGGTGGGAGTCGTCGACACTGGACGCGGTCGGTGTCGTCGCCGACCCGTCGAGTGACGGTGTGGTCGTCCGGACGGCCGACGCGGAGTTGGTGTGGCTCCGCGGCGACACCGGGACGGAACGGCGACGGCGACCGCTCCCACACGCCGACGCGCCAGGCGACCCGAACGTCGTCGCCGCCGACGGCTGTGTCGCCGTCGCCAAGTTCACCAGTTTCACCCGGATCGTCGACGGCGACCCCGCGCCGCCGGTCCAGGTCGACGGTGCCGTTGAGGCGCTCGGCATCGTCGACGGACGGGTCGTCGTGGCCCTGCCGGACGGCTCGCTCGTCGGCTACGACGACGGCGAACGCCGGTGGACGGCAGACGTGGGCGCTCGGTGGCTGGCGAGTGTCGGTACCGAACGGCTGTTGTGTGACACCGGCGACGGGGTGTCGGCGGTCGGCCCGGACGGCGACAGGGTGCGTGTCTCGGGGGTCGAGGCGGGCGGACGGCTCGTCGCCGCCACGGACGGCTCCGTCGTCTGCCGGGTCGCGAACGGGACGGCCTCCGTCTTCCA
>P_A23_Liq_2_FmtDRAFT_1000290_pt1 | contig 11268 bp, 8 predicted proteins | sample PonA232FremontCA_FD_10599 | JGI IMG/M metagenome (IMG submission 10599) | reverse complement strand
GAGAACGCGATCCTGATTGGTCGGGCCGAGAATCGCCCGGTAGAGCATGGCGATCGCAAGGGTGACAAACAGCGCGGCCGCGAGCAACAGCCCGTCGCCGACGGTGTAGCCGGCGATCAGCGTGGTGTCGGCAACGCTCATCGGTCGGCCTCCTGTGAGTCGGTCGCGTTATCATCGACGGCCTCGTCGCCGCCGTCGGCGACCGCGGTCGCGTCGACACCGGCCGTCGGCGACGCCTTCGGATCTTGTAGGATCTCCGTGTCGCCACGGTCTCGCGGTGACGGGAAGCGGGCGGCCTCCCGGCCGTAGAAGACAAACCGAACCCAGCGCTCTAAGGCACCGTCGAACAGCCCCTCGCGGGCAAACGGTACCAGCGAGTGGACGTACAGCTCCTGATCATCGGCTTTCACCGTCAGCGTGCCCGGCGTGAGCGTGATGCTGTTTGCCAGCAGCGTCAGCGGGAACCCGGAGCCGACGAACACCCGAATCCTGGTGAGCCGGGGATCGATATCAACCCGCGGATCGAGGATGACGCGGGCGACGACGAGGTTCGAGATGATGATCTCATAGAGGAGATACGGGATGTAGATAAGGCCGCGGAGGAGGCGTTTCGGCGAGGCGGGCAGCGTTGGATCGCGGTAGAAGCTCACGCTCGACAGCGTGACGGCAACGATCAGCGCGGTGGCGACGCCGGTCACGAGATCAAACAGCCCGCTGAACCCCCCGAGCACCTGATAGAACAGCAGCGAGATACCGAACAGCGCGAGAAACCGTGCGGGGCTGGTTCGGCCGACGAGTCGCCCGCGGCGAGCCGGGCGGTCGACAGGGGCCTCCTCGACTACGAGCTCACGCTGGGAGAGCTCGAACTCCAAGGGCTCAACCAATGTTGTGTGACCGACAAGCTCGTATTCGGGATCGACGACGACGCGACCCAAGCTATGACTCTCGGCGTACTCGGTGAGCAGGTCGGCGTAGTCGCCCGGACTGAACAGGTAGCTATCGTCGCCGATGACAGCGGTTTCGACGGTGATCGCGTCGCCGGTATTGTCGACCTCGTCACGTTCGAAGCCGGCCCACGTCCCAACCTGATCGAGCAGATCGCTTGCCCGTTGCCGCTCGCGGCCGGAGCCGGGGTCGTCGTCGCGCCACGCGGCGACCGAGACGAAGTGAACAGCGGTTGTCTCGCCGTCGTCGGCCCGGTCGAGTGCCTGTCCGATCACGTAGCCGACGGTCTGGCGGAGGGTCGCCGAGCGTTTGACCGGGACGACGATCCCCAACTCAGGGGTCGTCATCGGCCGGTCACTCCGTCCGGCGTGGGCGAGGGGTGTCCGAACGTCATACTGGATGTAGTTGAAGAAAGTCGGGGACGCCTCAAAACGATTCTTATCTCGGCTGCCGAACCACCCCGTGTTTCGAAAATCACCGACATCAATCTTTCATTTGCGATACAATCATTCTGAGACTGTTTGTATGTCCAATAATGCGTCAACCTGCCCGGACAGCTACCCGTCGAGAAGCGTTGCAAGCCGTTGAGCGATCCGGTCGCCGAGCAACGGTTTCGGGCCTTTGACAACCTCGCAGTCGTCAACTGTCTCGGTCGCGCGGTCGACCATCAGCGCGCGCGTATCGGTTTCACCCATCACGGTCGCGTCGTTGGCGACAACAAAGGCGAGATCGATCCGATCCCGCAGCGCGACCGCCTGTTCGAGCAGGGCCGCGTCGTCGCCGGTTGTTTCGGCCTTGAAGCCGACCAGCGGGAGGTCGGGGTGGCCCTGTCGGATCGAGTCGAGAACCTTCGGCGTCGGTTCGAGATCGATGGTTCGGGCCTCCCCGGAGCGAAGCTTTGCGGAGGCCTCCTGGACGGTGTAGTCGCCGATAGCGGCCGCCGAGACCATCGCGTCGGCGTCCTCGCAGGCGGCGTCGGCCGCGGCCAGCATCTCCGCGGCGCTCTCGGTGTCGACGACATCGGCGTAATGGACATCCGGGCCGTCGTGGATCAGTGTCACCGCCGCGCCGCGAACGTGGCAGGCACGGGCGACCGCACGGCCGGTACGCCCAGAGGCGCGGTTGGTCAGCACGCGGATCGGGTCGATGGCCTCGCTTGTCGCGCCGCCGGTGACGACGACGTGGCGACCGGCGAGGTCTTGCGGTGTCGTCGCCCGCGCCAGCGCGGTAACGATGGCCTCGCTCGTGGCGATCTTTGCCTTGCGCTCCTCGATCCTGGGATCGACGAAGTCGACGCCCCACGACTCGACGCGGTCGATGGCATCGAGAACGCCGGGGTGATCGTACATCGGTTCGTGCATTGCGGGGGCGATGACGACCGGCACGTCCGCGCCGAGAGCCGTCGTTGCCGCGGTCGTCACGGGGGTGTCGTCGACCGCGCCGGCGATCTTGCCGACCGTGTTTGCGGTGGCGGGCGCGATCAACAGCACGTCGGCCCAGCCCTCGCGGCCACAGAGATCGACGTGTTCGACCCGGCCGGTGATCTCGGTGACAACGTCGCGTTCGGTGGCGAATTCGAGTGCCCACGGGTGGATGATCCCGCGCGCGCTGTCGCTCATCAGGGCGCGAACCTCGGCTCCCTGTCGGCGGAGTTCGTGGGCGAGTTCGACGGTTTTCACCGCGGCGATGCTGCCGGTGACGCCCAGGGCGACGTTGATGCCGTCAAGCATTACGTCGATCTGAGGTGTGGCGAACGGATAGGCGTTCGGGGTTCTACGGCTCCCAATCGAGGCGGTTGCGTTCGTCGTCGACCAGCGAGGGGAAGGTTCGCTGCTGTTGGTCGTGCGGTGCGGCGAAGTACTCCTGCATCGCCGCCATCGCGGCCTCCTGTCTGGCGCGCTGTTCGGTTGGATCGATCTCCTCACAGCCCGGCGGCACCTCCCGGCCGCGATCCGTCCAGTAGCCCTCGGGGGCGACCCAGTCGTTGTAGAAGGGGATGTCGTTGTCGTGGATCAGCGTGATCGCTGCCTCGGCTCCGTCGCCGGCGGCGATGACAGCTTGGTGATACCGCTCGGCCAGCCGACCCGCGACGTAGAGCCCATCGACACCAGTTCGTCCCAACTCGCCGGCCTCGGCGTACTGTTTGCCGTCCGTATCACGGATGTCGATATCGAACCCATTGAGATAGTCCGCATCCGGGAACGAGGCCGTCAACACCTGACCGGCGGTGAGCTCCCGTGTCGGTTTGCTCTCATCGTCGGCTTCGCTCTCGGTGTCGCTGCTGGCCTGCCCGCCGGTGATGGTGGCGGTGAACCCCTCGTCCGCATCGCCCGTCAACTCGGTGACGGTGCCGGTCTGGTACTCGGCCCCGTTTCGGGTTGCCTGAGCGCGCAACATATCCGCAAATCGGCGGGGGTTGACGCCGGCCGGAAAGCCCGGGATGTTTTCCAGATGAGCGTTGCGCCGGAGCACCGTCTCGCCGTCGTTGATAACCATCGTCTCGATGCCGGCGCGAGCGGTGAACGTCGCCGCGGTGAGCCCGGCGACGCCGCCACCGATGATTAGGAGTTCGTGTTGTCCACTCGTGGTCGCTGCTGTCGTTGACTGCGATGACGCCATACCAGTGTTGGGGGTTCAATTAATTTTGCAGTGTTGGTACATCATTCGAATACTCTCGGGGATGGCTCCGATCCGGACTTTCATAACCAATGGCGACCTACCCCTCTCTCAATGGCGCAGGCCTCCAACCAGGAACTCACCGACCGGTTCATCCAGTTTTATCGCAACTACTACCGCGATGAGATCGGGCAGCTCGCCCAGCAGTACCCCAACGAAAAGCGATCGCTGTACATCGATTACGACGACCTCTACCAGTTCGATGCTGATCTTGCCGAGGATTATCGCTCCCAGCCCGACCAGCTTCAGGAGTACGCCGAGGAAGCCCTCCGGCTGTACGACCTGCCCGCCGATGTCAAACTCGGTAACGCCCACGTCCGGCTGCGAAACCTCCCCGACTCAGTCGACATCCGCGGCATCCGCGTTCACGACAACCACATCGGCAAGCTCGTCTCCGTCCAGGGGATCGTCCGGAAGGCAACCGACGTGCGCCCGAAGATCACCGACTCGGCCTTCGAGTGCCAGCGGTGTGGGACGATGAACTACATCCCCCAGCAGGACGGCGAGTTTCAGGAACCCCACGAGTGTCAGGGCTGTGAGCGACAGGGGCCGTTCCGCATCAACTTCGACCAATCGGAGTTTATCGACGCCCAGAAGATCCGCGTTCAGGAGAGCCCCGAAGGCCTGCGCGGCGGCGAAACACCCCAAAGCATCGATATGAACGTCGAGGACGATATCACGGGGAAGGTCACCCCCGGCGATCACGTCACCGCCGTCGGCGTCCTCCATATCGAACAGATGTCGGAGGGCAACGAGAAGACATCGTTGTTCGACCTCTACATGGACGGCGTGGCGATCACCGTTGAGGACGAGGAGTTCGAGGATATGGATATCGACCAGTCCGACATCGAGACGATCATGCAGCTCTCGGAAGACGACGATATCTACGACCGGATGGTTGGCTCGGTCGCCCCGGCGATCTACGGCTACGAGGAAGAGAAGCTGGCGATGATCCTCCAATTGTTCTCCGGTGTGACAAAGAACCTTCCAGATGGCTCGCGGATTCGCGGGGATCTCCATATGCTCCTTATCGGGGATCCCGGTACGGGTAAGTGTCTCAAGGGTGATACGAAGGTGACACTTTCCGATGGTTCGGAGCGACGGATTCGTGATATCGTTGAATCGAATCTCACCGAGCCAAAGCCGGTCGACGACGGCGTCTGGGATACGGCTGACATGGAGGTGCCATCACTCCAGCAGGACGGAACGCTGGCCAACAGTTCCGTGACGAAAGTCTGGAAGCGCGAGGCACCCGAGACGATGTACCAGATTACGACTGCTGGGGGCCGTGAAGTGACGGTTACGCCGTCTCATCCGTTGTTTGTACAGACCGATAGCGGATTCACCGCAATGCGTGCAGATGAACTCTCGACTGGTGATCAGATTGGCGTCACAGTTACCGAACAGAACCCTCCAGTAGCAGGAGAGACATTGCTGGCCGCCGATGGTGGTAGCGTCGTAGCTGAGCAAATATCGACCATAGAGACAGTCGAACCGTCCGAAGAGTGGGTGTACGATCTGGAAGTGGCGGGAACGCACAACTACGTCACGAACAACATCATCTCGCATAACTCTCAGATGCTCTCCTATATTGAAAACATCGCCCCGCGCTCGGTGTATACGTCGGGGAAGGGCAGCAGTTCGGCCGGGCTGTGTGTCACAGGGGACACGCTTGTGCATACTGACGAAGGCTTTCGACAAATCAGCGAACTTGTCACGAGCGAGCTGCCCGAGCCAGTCACTGACGAAACAGCCGTCGAGAAAGAGGTAGGGATCCAGACGTTCGACCGTGAGACGGGTGAGATGAAGAGCGACACGTCCTCGCATGCGTGGCGAATGCCAGAAAAGGAGTGTCGCCACCTCAAAACGGCCCACGGGAAAGAACTCGAAGCATCCCGCAGTACACCCGTCCTGACATGTGGCTCCGACGGGATGGAGTGGACGGAAATCTCGGCGGTCGAACCCGGCGAGTACGTGGCAGTACCGCGGTACGACGACATCGACCGGTCGGAGATCGACGTTCGGGAGTTCTTGGAGTTGACGACTGAGAAGGTACGCCTCGCCGACGAGACGGTTGTGTTCCTTCGCGAGGAGCTGACAGCGGAGTTCGGCTCGTTGCGGGACGCCGCGGCGGCACTCGACCTCTCGGAGAATTTCATCTATCTCCACCTCAAGAACCGCCACGTTCCGCTGGACAAACTTGACCGGATGCTGGAGGCGGTTGGTGCGACCCGCGAGGACGCCAGTATCGAACGGGTGATGCTCAGACACGGCGACAGCATCACGATTCCGGAGACGTTCGACGGGGATCTCATGTACCTGCTCGGACTCGTTTTTGGGGATGGAGACATCGCGCTGAACCGCCGCGACGGCAACCGCGGGATGGTTCGGATCTCGAACAGTGACACACAGCTACTCGAACGCGCCACCGACATCTTCGAAACGAAGTTCGACAAACGGCCCGATATCGAACGGCAGGCGGACAAAGTGCCCTGTATTCGAGTCAACAGTGCGACGATTGCCCGGCTGTTCGCCAACGCCGGGATGCAGACGCCGAAGGACGGGCTGGCACTCGATTCACGGCTGACCACCGCGGAGCATGCGGATGCGTTCCTCCGCGGTCTCATGGACGCGGACGGCTCCGTCTCGGCACGCAATGACGGCGGGTCGAGCGTTCTCATGTCGACAATCAGTGACGATCTCGCCGAACAGGTGCAGTTGATGTTGGAGACCTACGGCGTCCGGGCACGAACCAGAGAACGGGATCGACGCGGTACCTACGAACTCGCCAACGGGGGGACAATCGAATCCAAGCACGTCCAGCAGCACATCGAAATCTACGGTGCGGATATCGATCGCTACGCAGAAAACATCGGCTTTGCATCGACGGCAAAAGCCGAGGCACTGCAGGAGATCATCAGTACCGAACGACGCCAGCGCGAAACGATGCCGGTCGGGTCGACACTTGCCACCGCTGAGGGGTCGGCTGGGGAATACTACATGAACATCCACCGCGGAGACAATCCCGGACGGGCGAGGGCGCGCTCAATGCTGCAGGACATCAATCTCGGCCCCGCCGAACCGCTCGTCCGTGAAGTGGTGGACGCAGAGTTGCGGTGGGACGAGGTCGTTGCCGTCGAAAACACCGGTGAGAAGGAAGTGTTTGACCTGACCGTCCCGGAGACACACAACTTCGTTGGCAATGGTCTCGTCACACACAACACCGCCGCCGCTGTTCAGGACGATTTCGGCGACGGCCAGCAGTGGACACTCGAAGCCGGCGCGCTCGTCTTAGCCGACAAGGGGATCGCAGCGGTCGACGAACTTGATAAAATGGCCCCGGACGATCGGTCGGCAATGCATGAAGCCCTCGAACAGCAGAAAATCAGCATCTCAAAGGCCGGCATCAACGCGACACTGAAATCCCGCTGCTCCCTGCTAGGCGCGGCCAACCCGAAGTACGGCCGGTTCGATCAGTACGAACCCATCGGCGAGCAGATCGATCTCGAACCCGCCCTCGTCTCGCGGTTCGACCTCATCTTTACTGTTACCGACAAACCCGACCCCGAGAAGGACGGCAAGCTGGCCGATCACATCCTCAAGACCAACTACGCCGGCGAGTTAAACACCCAGCGCGACCGGATCGCCACCTCCGAGTTCACCCAACAGCAGGTTGACGACGTAACCGAGGAGGTCGCCCCCGATATCGACGCCGACCTCCTCCGCAAGTATATCGCCCATGCCAAACGCTCCTGTTTCCCGACGATGACCGACGAGGCGAAGGCAGCGATCCGGGAGTTCTACGTCGATCTCCGCTCGAAGGGGGCCGACGAGGACGCCCCGATCCCGGTCACAGCGCGAAAACTCGAAGCGCTTGTCCGGCTGGCCGAGGCGAGTGCGCGCGTCCGACTCTCCGACACCGTTGATGAAGAGGACGCCGAACGGTCGGTCGATATCGTCCGCTCCTGTCTGCAAGATATCGGCGTCGACCCCGAAACCGGCCAGTTCGATGCCGACGTCGTCGAGACCGGCACCTCGAAAACACAGCGGGATCGGATCAAGAACATCAAGGGGTTGATCAGCGATATCGAGGAGGAGTTCGAGGAGGGCGCGCCAATCGAGGAGGTGTTGGATCGGGCCGACGAGATCGGGATGGATGCCTCCAAGGCCGAAGACGAGATCGAGAAACTACGGCGGAAAGGCGAGGTCTACGAGCCAAAACAGGATCACCTGCGGACGACCTGACAGCGATCGACCGTCGCCTCGCCCACGGCGTTACTGCACGCAGCGTTCCCGCTGTGTTTCGGCGGCGTCGATGACCGCCCGCAGCGAGGAGTGATCCCGTGTGGGAACCGCCGACGCCGCAAGGCGGTCACGACACAGCTCACAGAGCAGCGACAGCTCATCCGTTGTAAATACCCCGTCGGCTTCGAGTCGGTCAAGAATCCGTGAGACGCGCTCGATACGAACCTCGTCGATGGTCGTGTTGTCGACGGCGTCTCGAAGCCAGTGCTCGACGGTTGCGTGAGCGGCCCATGCCTCCGCGTGTGGGAGTTCGAGCCGGCCACAGGGGTCGGTTACGGATGCTGTCATACGCGTGCCTCCACTACTAAGCTGAGTTGCCACGCACAAAAGATTCGGCCTCAAATTATCTACGTTGATATCTGCGCCTGTTTAGAACTAAAATCGCGAGTCGGATGCTGAGTTTGAGGATTCTCTATGCTGTTGATTCTGAGAACGACGTGTTTGCCTGTTCGGTGTGGTACGGCACATCGAAGCGATCAAGAACGCGCGCAAACGCCTCCGGCGACTGTCCGGCACGGGTTGCAGCCTGCCCGAAGGTGAGTGTTCCACAACGATACAGTGTGAGCGCGATCATCAGGCTGTCTGTGGCCATACCCACCTCATAGAGTGACTGAATATAAAGCTACTGTGAGAATCAGTGCCATAGACAAGGTGTAAAATACAGATTATTACTGTTTTGTCGCTATTATTTGATCAAAAATGGTTGAACGTATTTTCACTGACGCTTGATCCGGGTGCGGCCTGCTGGTTGCTGTCGTGTCTGCTGTCGAACGTGAAGTCAATGGAGCTAAATCAGTCGATCAACGATATGGCGGTATGAACAGACAGCAGATCATCGCGGTCATCTTCACCGTCCTGATGGTCGGTTCGATGGTCGCCTGGGGCGCGACCCTGATCTAGCCGTCGCCCCACACATCCGACAGCGGGTGGTCATCCCGCTGGGTAGCGTCGCCGTCTGTATGGGAGCGATCCTCCGAGGTCGTGGCATCGCTCTGTCCACGCGTGACGGCGGGCTGACGCCCCCGACTGTCGGCTGTTGCGTCGATCCCAGCCAGCGCGGCGTCGGGATCAAACCCCGGGAGCGTCGGCTCCGCGCAGCGATCGACCTGCGCGCGGAACCACGGCGGCATGTCGGCGGCCGCCCGATCAAAGAGATCCAGCAGGCTCGAATCGGCAAGGTAGGTCGCCCCGTAGTCGTCGGGTGCCCGAACCACCCGGCCGCAGGCCTGAATCACCGTTCGCAGCGCGGCGCGGTGGTACCACGCCCACTGGCCGTCTTCGAGCCGGCGAGCGACCCGTGAATCGTTGGTGTTGAGATAGGGGGCCTTACAGAGCACCTGCCACCGCGCGAGGTCACCCGCAAGATCGAGGGCTTCCTCCATTTTGACGGCGAGAAAGACCTCGGGATCGTCGCTGGCCTTCCACGCGCCGAGTTCGTCGTCGCGGCTCTCCGTGGTATGCGTCCGAACTCGCGGGCCAACACCGAAATCAGTCAGTCGGTCGGCAATGTCGTCGGCGATCGCATACGAGTGCGCGTGGATTAACCCCTTCTCGTTGGGGTGGTCGGCCATCAACCGAACGAGCAGACGGGCGAGCCTCGGTAGCGTCTCCTCGCGGTGCTCGTAGGTCATCTTCCCCTGTGTCACGTCGTACAGTGGGCGGTTTTCGACCGGGAACGTATGCTCAACGTCGACGAGAGCGACCCGGTCGGGATCGAGGCCGACTCCCCGACAGAAGGCCTCCTTGTTGAGGATCGTCGCCGACAACAGCGCGAAGGTGTCGCCGCGATCCCAGACGGTGTGTTGGAGATACCGCGCCGGATCGAGCGGTTTGATCGTGATCGCCGTCCCCTCCCCACCCGGCTGATCGACAACCCACGTCGTCGGGCTCTCGGGATCACGGTAGTCGTCGACAAACCAGTTACACTCCGAGATGAGCTCGCCAAGTCGATCCCGGCGGGCGACCTCCTCGGCGGAGAGCTCAGGCTGGGCGGTCAGCTCGTCTTTTGCCCGCGAGCAGACACCCGCCAGCGTTTCCGCAAACCGGACGGTTCGGTCGAGGGGGTCGTCGGCAGCGGCGACACCTGGCACGCCGACCTCATCCCAGACGGGCACCCGGTCGGGCGAGAGTTCGATCGTCGCGTACATCTCGGCCCACTCGGCCAGCCCGTGGGCCTCGTCGATGACGACGACATCCCGCTTGCCGAACACGTCAGAGCCGGCCGTTTGCATAAAGTACGCCAGCGTCATCGCGGCGTGCGGTTGCGCGGAGGCGATCGACCGATCGGAGAAGTACGGACAGCGGTGTTTTACCGAGCAGTCGAAACCCGACTCCCGTGCACAGGGTGCCTGATCGACCGGTGTGTCGTGTTCGCCCGGCAGCAGGCAGGTGTAGTTGTTTTTCCCGCGGATGATGTTGAGATCGTCGAGCAGCGAGTCGGCGGCAACGTCGTCGAGTTGGGAGACCTGCGGCGTCGTGTAGTACGCGCCTGTCGCTTGGGCTGGCTCGGCGGTCTGTTTCGAGCGCGCACAGCCCATGATCGCCCGCGCCAGCAGGGATTTTCCGCTGCCGGTCGGCGCGCGCACCAACACCACGTCGTTGTCGGACTCAAACGCCGATCGGATCTCCCGGAGGGCCTGCTTCTGTTGGGCCCGAAACTCCGGGGCGGGAAACTCCTCGACGATGCGGGCGGGCTTCACGGCCACCGGTCGGATTGCCGGGGAGAAAAGCGTAGGGATTGCGGTGGGTAACAGCGGCGACAACGGTTACTCGTCTGCTGCCGGCAGCGCGTCGACGTCGGCGGCGGTCGGCTCCCGATCGTCAGGCAGGCGGTCGACACAGTCCAAACAGAGAAAATGCTCGCTACCGTCGGCGAGTTCGAGGATCATCCCGTCGGTTGGGCTGAAGTCGAAGCTCCAGAGGTCGCCGATCCCGCCGGCGATCTTCACCTTTTTGTCGCAGCCATCACACCGCCGTGTTGTCATCACCGAGTGGAGAACCCCCGGCGGTTTCAGTCCACCGCTCGGGAGCGACGCCGGCGAGTCACCAACTGTGATGAGCCGTAGCAACGACTGCCGGCCCGAACTGTCCGGAGGACAACGCTTAATTCCGGGGCGGAGGAAGGTTGGCGCGATGGGCATATCGCTCGTAGTTGCGTCTCTCGCAGACGGGGTACTCCAGCTGCCGATGCTTGACGATACGATGAAGACCGTCCTCGGAGCGGTCGCTATTCTCTTCCTCGTCGGCCTCTCGGCGTTCTTTTCGTCCTCGGAGATCGCCTTCTTTTCGCTACCCCAACACCGCATCGAGTCGATGGTCGAGGAGGGCATTCCGAACGCCGAG
>P_A23_Liq_2_FmtDRAFT_1000288_pt1 | contig 11306 bp, 10 predicted proteins | sample PonA232FremontCA_FD_10599 | JGI IMG/M metagenome (IMG submission 10599) | reverse complement strand
GCGCTGCGCCGTCGGCTGCCGTCTCGTCGCCGCTCCCCGACCCGACGGCGAACGACTCGCGTTCGACGACGGTGGCGTCACTCTCACCGCCGGCTGCGGCTGCCCCGTCCAGTGTCGGGAACGACGCGCCGGCTGCGCCGGCTGCCGTCGCCGCGACGACCGTCTGTGACTCGTCGACCAGGTAGGTGGTCTCGGTCGCGGCGGTCGCCTCGTCCGTGTCGGCACCGCCCGCGCCACTCCCGTCACTGGCGACGACTGCCGCGGGGTCCAACACGTACACCAGCGCGCCGTCGTCGGTCGGGTGGACGTACGCGACCGCCTGCCCCTCGACGCCGTCGGTCTCGTACGGCTCGGTGTACGCCGGCGCGTCGGCCGCTTCGACGGCCGTCGGGAGTGACGCACTCGCGGCCGTCGAGGCGGCGACCGCGCCGTCGACGGCGTAGTGGACCGCGACGACGCCGGCCCCCAACTCACCGGACCGCTCGGTCAGGCGGTCGTCGACCGCGGCGGTGTCATCTCCGGCGACTGCCGGCGCGCTCGCGAACTGTGCCGCCCGTTGTTCCACCCCTGCGCTCCACTGTTCGAGCGTCGCGGCACGGTCGGCCGCGTCGTCCGTCAACTGTGCCTCCGCGCGCTCCTCGGCTACCGACGCCGTCGAGTCTGCTGCAGCCGCGGCGAAAGTCCCCACCAACAGCGCGATCAACCCGAACGCGACGAGTAGCTTCACGGCGTAGCTGCCCCGTACCCACTCTGTGAGTCTCCTCATCAATCGTCGTATCTGTACAGGGGACGGAGACGGTTATTGGCTTTGATACCCGTCACTCTTCAGTTGAACACTGGCGACGAAGCCGCTGTATCTGCCAGCCTGGGCAGTTCTGGTGGCGGGCGCGTCGCCGCGTGGAGAGGTCGGTGGACCGGGCGGCAGACGAGTCACGACGACGGTTCCCGCCGTCGTGGGCTCCCGCCCTCGTCTCACCACCGGCCGTCGAGAGAGTCGGTGATCTCGTCGACGGCACGCTCGACGGTCGTCTCGTCGAGATCGTACAGTGTCGCGTCCGGTCGTTCGCGGACCGCTGCGGGGAAGCCGTCGGTAGTCGCGTGGACCGCGGCGACCACAGAGGTGCCGCCGTCGAGAACGGCCCGCACCGCGCGGACGAACTGGTCGCTGTGTGTCTCCATCGGGGCGATCTCGTCGATCACCCAGTAGTCGACGGCCGCGTGATCGAACGCCCGGCCAGCGAGGTCGTCGACCGCTGGCACGTCGACGCGGTACTTACCGACCCCCGGCCCGCTCTCGCGGTCGACACGCGCCATCGCGACTCGCCGGTCGTCTCGGACGTCGACTAAGTCGAATCCGACGCGGTCGCCGTCGGCACGCACCTCCGGGGCGAGTACGCCGCCGGCGACACCCGGGAGGCGGTCGCGAACCCGGTCGAGTGTGGTCGTCTTCCCGCTGCGCGGTGGGCCGGTGACGAGGTGGTTGGCGGCTGGCACACACGGAAGTGCAGGACAGTAGTACAAGGAGTTTGTCACGCACCGCGTCCGCGGGAGGCGGTTACTCGCCGAGGGCCTCGCGTCGAAGTTTCGGGGGAGAACACGTCGACCCACAGTCACGAGCCGACGACCGACTCGAACACGGCGGAGAGTCGGACAGCCACGTTCACAGCCTCCCCCCACTGCTGCCGACGGGTCGAACTCGGCCACTTCGTCCGTTCTCGACACTGCTGGTGTTGTCGATCTCTGGTCGAACGGGAAGTGGGCGCTGCAGGATTTGAACCCGCGGCAGCTTGGTCCGAAGCCAAGTACTCTGTCCAGACTGAGCTAAGCGCCCTCACAGGCGAGTAGGGAGGAATCGTTCTTAAGTTCGGCGGTTCGGCGGCGGACACCCACCGTTCGGCTCCCGACTCGTCGGTGGTCAAGCAAAAAGAATAATACTGGCTCACGGTATGGTCGTAACAGCAGATGAGTTTCCGCGAGACGGAGTGGCAGTCGCGCGACAGGTCGGGACCGGTCGGTCTCTCGGGGGGGAGCGCCGATGTATGATGTCGGCCCCCTAGAGTCGGAGATCGAGCCGGGGTCGAACGTCCTCGTCTCCGGTCCCTCGATGAGCGGCAAGCGAGACCTCGCGCTCGACGTGCTCGGCGAGGGGACCGACGACGGCGACGGTGCCATCTTCGTCACCACGAAGGACGGTGCCGACCGAATCCTCGAACTGTACGAGCGGCGGACACCGTACCAGGGGAAACCCGTCGCGGTCGTCGACTGCGTCACCCGCCAACAGGGGGTCGGGGAGGTGCGCGAGGACGACCGGATCAAGTACGCCTCCTCGCCGGTCGACATGACGCGGATCGGAATCCAACTGTCGGAGTTCCTGGAGGCGTTCTACCAGGAGCGCAACATCCGACAGAACCGCGTCGCGCTCCACTCGTTGTCGACGTTGTTGATGTACTCGGATCTCCAGACCGTGTTCCGGTTCCTCCACGTGTTCACCGGTCGTATCCAGAGCGTCGACGGGCTGGGCGTGTACGTGATCGACTCCAGCGCCCACGACGACCAGACGATGAACACGATCAAACAGCTGTTCGACGGCGTCGTCCGCCTCAGCGAGGACGGTGACCGCGAGGTCCGTCTCGCCGACACCTGAGACGGCGTTGCCGGGGTCGCTCCCCGTGTGTGCGAGTCGGTCGACTTACCTCTCTGTCACCCGTCGCTCCGGTGTGCCAGTGACAGACGACGCCGGGGTCCGCGAACTGCTCGGAGCCGACACCGTCGCAGTCGTCGGGTGTTCGACGACACCCGGGAAGCCAGCCCACGACGTGCCACAGTACCTCGCGACCCACGGCTACGACGTGCGTCCGGTCAACCCGTACGCGGAGACGGTTCTGGGTGTGCCGGCTGTCGACAGCCTCGCAGATCTCGACAACGGGGTGGACCTGGTGAACGTGTTCCGTCCGAGCGAGGAGGTAGCCGGAGTCGTCGACGCGGTTCTCGCGCGCGACGACGCGGTCGGCGACGTGTGGGGTGTGTGGCTCCAACGCGGGATCGCGGACGACGACGCACTCGCGCGAGCGGAGGCCGCCGGGCTCCAGACGACACAGGATCGGTGTGTGAAGGTCGAACACGCCCGGCTGGTCGACTGACACGCCGGCGGGTCACTGTCGGACGAGAGAGGACGCCCCGTCGCGCACCGATCAGGGGGTACAAGCCGTCGCCGAACGACGAGGCGAGCGTGCAACTCCAGACGCTCGCAGAGAGACTCGACGAGGAGCTACGGACGGCGGCGTACGCCGACGTGGACGCCAGTGCCAACGGGCTCCAGATCGGTCCGACGACGGAGCCCCGCGAGATCGGCCACGTCGCGTTCGCGGTCGACGCGGTCGAGGCGACCGCCACGGCGGCGGCCGAGGCGGGTGCGGACCTGCTCGTGACCCACCACGGTGTCGTCTGGGGTGGGCTCGACCGCGTCACCGGGCGCGCGCACGATCGGGTGACGGCGTTCACCGACCACGACCTGGCGTTGTACGTCTCACACCTCCCACTGGACGGCCACCAGGAGTTGGGTAACGCCGCCGGCGTGGCCGACCTGTTGGAACTAGAGTCGCGCGAGCCGTTCGGCCGTCTCGGTCCCGAGCACGTCGGCCAACTCGGTGTCGCGTCGGAGCCGTACGGGGTCGACGAACTCGCCGACCTGTTGGACCGGGAGTTGGACCACGGCGGCGAGGGCGTCCAGGTGCTCGACGCCGGCCCGAGCGAGATCGAACGGGTCGCAGTGTTGACCGGGAGTGGGAGTGACTGGCTCGACGAGGCGGTCGCGGCCGACGCGGACGCGCTCGTCACCGGCGAGGCGAAGGGGAAGCTCTACCACGAGGCACGCGAGGCGGGGGTCACGGTGTTTCTCGGTGGCCACTACGCGACCGAGACGTTCGGTGTCGCCGCGCTCGCCGACCTCGTCGCAGACTGGAGTGTCGAGACGACAGTGATCGACCACCCGACTGGGCTGTAGTCGGCAACTCCCGGCATCGTCGCGTTCAAACGGGTCCCGACCGACCGTCCGTACATGAGTGACGGAGACGACGGCGTCGAGACGCCGGACAGAGAGCTGTTCGAGGACGACCCCGTCGGCCACACGGCAGTCACGGGTGGGATGACCGTCGCCGAGTTGGTCGACCAGTACGGTGACGCCGGGATCGGTGCGGCGTCGGTCAACGAGGCCGCGGACGTGACCAGCGAGATGTTGGGGAACGACGACTGTACGGTGTTCCTCTCGTTGGCGGGCGCGATGGTGCCGACCGGGATGCGCCGGGTGGTCGCGGATCTGATCCGTGACGGCTACGTCGACGCGCTGGTGACGACCGGCGCGAATCTCACCCACGACGCCATCGAGGCCATCGGCGGGAAACACCACCACGGCGAGGAGGGGCCGGGCCACGCCGCACAGTACGATCAGAACGGAGGCGACCACACCGGTGGCGGTGGAGACGACCACGGTGGCGAACACGACCACGCCGACGACTCCACCGAGTCGGAGTCGAACGAGGACCCGGAGACACTCCGCGACCACGACGAACAGCTCCGCGCAGAGCAGGTCGACCGGATCTACAACGTCTACCTCCCGCAGGAGCACTTCGCCTTGCTCGAATCGCACCTCCGCGAGGAGGTGTTCCCGCCGTTGGCCGAGGAGGGGACTGTCTCGATCTCGCGACTGTGTGCGGAACTCGGGCGGGCGAACGCGGCGGTGAACGAGCGCGAGGGGGTCGACGAAGGGCCGGGTGTCGTCGCCGCTGCCTACGAGAACGACGTGCCGATCTACTGTCCGGCCGTCCAAGACTCCGTGCTCGGGCTGCAGGCGTGGATGTACACCCAGACGAGCGACCTCCAGTTGGACGCGACGGCGGACATGACCCCGCTGACGGATCTGGCGTTCGACGCGGACGACGCCGGCTGTCTGCTCGTCGGCGGTGGGGTGCCGAAGAACTTCACCCTCCAGACGATGTTGGTCACGCCGCGGGCGTACGACTACGCCGTCCAGATCACGATGGATCCCGAGGCGACCGGCGGGCTGTCGGGCGCGACGTTGGACGAGGCGCGCTCGTGGGGGAAGTTGGAGGAGGACGCCCGGAACGCGTCGGTGTACGGCGACGCGACTGTCTTCCTCCCGTTGTTGGTGGCGGCCACACGCGAACGGATCGAGGGGTGACGGGTCGGATTACGACGACAGAGTGAGATCACACCCCCTCCGGAAGTGGGAAGCTATCAGAACCTGTGCTCGCAGGCACTTCGAACGAGACCAGAGAGTACGAGTACTCCGTGGCCGAGAGGTACGCGACGAGCGACGGGACTGTTCTGGGGGGTAGTGCCGTGTCGATGACGAACTAGTGTAGTGGCACGAGTACAGCGAACCCTGTCGTGACGGGAAACTACCGCTGTGTGCTCCCGTGAACGGTCCCGGGCCCGAGCACGTACGACAGCACAGTCACACTACTCACTCCACCCAACGACGCAGCGGGAACGACGGTCGGCTCACTGTTGGCCGTGTACGCGACTCCCGACCGACCTCCGGTCTCGACCGAGTCTCGATACTGGTAGAGAGGGAACACTTTATAGTTAGAATACGGGTTTATTCTCTTACACTTGATACACGGTAACATGACGCTCGCAGCAGTCTCGGAGTACGACTCTGGTCGGGTCGACCAGACTGGTAACCGTGCGGTCGTCGTCGGCGGGAGCATGGCTGGGTTGTTGGCCGGACGGGTGCTCGCGGACGCCTACGAGACGGTCGTGGTGCTGGACCGGGACCCGCTCCCAGACGAACGTGTCGCCCGCCGCGGAGTGCCACAGTCGACTCACGCACACGCGATGTTGGAGGCCGGCCGTGCGACGTTGGAGTCGTTGTTCCCGGGCTACTGTGAGGACGTGTTGGACGCCGGCGGTGTCGTGGTCGACATGGGGAGTGACTTCACCCAGTACGACTACGGCGGAGAGATCGCAGACACGCACTCGGAACTGCCGATGTACTGTGCGAGCAGACCGTTGTTCGAGCAGTTGGTGCGCCGACGGGTGCGGGACGACGACAGGATCGACCTCCGCGGTGACTCTCACGTCACTGGGTACCTGACCGACGACGCCGAGAACGTCGACGGCGTGTCCTACACCGCCGACGGCGCAGACCGGGAACTGGCGGCCGATCTCGTCGTTGACGCCACGGGACGGACCTCGCGGACCCCGAAGTGGCTCGACGCACACGGCTACGAGTCGCCGGCGACCGAGGAGGTCTCGGTCGATCTGGCGTACACGACTGCGGTGGTCGAACGGCCACCCGGGGACGACCGGGTGATCACGGTCTCGCCGGCGGCACCCGACCCGCGGGGCGGGACGGCGGTGCCGGCCGAGGGCGGGCGGTGGATCGTCACCCTGTTCGGGCTCCACGGAGAGCACGCGCCGACGGACACCGACGGGTTCGAGGCGTACGCCGATAGCCTCGCCGGCCCGGAGATCGGACAGTTGTTGCACGACCACGAGTACGCGAGCGACGAGATCCAGAAGTACCCGTTCCCCGCGAGTCGCCGCCGACGGTACGAACGGCTCGACGAGTTCCCGGAAGGGTTGCTCGTCACCGGCGACGCGGTCGCGAGCTTCAACCCGATCTACGGGCAGGGGATGTCGGTGGCGGCACTCGACGCGATGCAACTCCACGAGACACTCGCGACCGGGGAACGCCGGGCGCTCGCGCCCGACTTCTTCGAGGGAGCGGCGACGGCCATCGACACCGCCTGGCAGATGGCGACCGGTGCCGACTTCGAGTTCACAGAGACCGAGGGCCCGAAGCCGACCGGGACGGACCTGCTCAACCGCTACACCGGCGCAGTGATGCAGACCGCTCACTCTGACCCCGTGGTCGCAGAGCAGTTCTACCACGTGATGCGGATGGAGGAGCCCCCGACCACACTGTTGCGGCCGCGGGTCGCCGCCCGAGTCGCCGTGAACACCCTGTCCAGCCGTGTCTCCGACCTGAGTCTCCCGTCGCCGAGCCGCAGCTGATCCGCCCGGGCCGTCCGTCACAGGCGAGACCGGGGCGGGGTCGTTCGAAGCGCCCGGCGTGACGGGAGGACGGCTCGGGCGACCACCCCCCGTTCGCGGACGTGCCTGACGAGCGCCCGCCGCGAGTCGAACTGGTCGCCACACTGGTCACAGACGTGGTCGGCGGACCGAGTGGTCGCCGGCACACGTGTGGGTGGGTGTCACACCCAATGCAGTCCCCGAGAGTAGTAACAACCGTGATATACCCGGTGGGGAGTGCCGCCAGGTGGGGACGCGCGGTACGTTTACCGACGAAGCGGTGCTCGACTACTGACGAACTATGACCGGAACGGCACTGTCGGTGGTCGTCGGGACGATCGGCTCGGACGCACACGCGGTCGGGATCACGTTGTTGGATCACGCGCTGCGGGAGGCAGGCTTCGAGGTGGAGAACCTCGGCGCACAGACACCGAAGTCGGCGTTCGTCGCGGCGGCCGTCGAGCGGGAGGCGGACGCAGTGTTGGTGTCGTCGTTGTACGGCCACGCGGAGCAGGACTGTGCGGGGCTCCACGAGCAGTTCGCGGACGCAGAAGTCGACCCGGTGACGTACATCGGCGGTAACCTCGCGGTCGGCCAACGAGAGTTCGCGGCAGTGCGACGACGCTTCCGCGAGATGGGGTTCGACCGGGTGTTCGACGCCGAGACGGGGTTCGAGGAAGTCGTCGCCGCCCTACGCGAGGAGTTCGGCGTCGACGAGCGCGCCGGCGTCGAAGGTGAACGGACGAGGGTCCGGTCGTAGCACGATGGTCCGAGACGTCCGCCTCACCGACGAGGAGCTGCTGGCGGAAGACCGCGCGGTCGCAGAGGCGTGGCCGACGGTGGAAGCCGTCGACTTCGAGGACGCCGTCGCGTTCCACGAGTCGTTGCCCGCGAGCGAGCAGTTCGCAGACGTGGTGGCAGACGCAGACCGGGTGTTGGTCCAGCCGCGTGCCGGTGTGCCGTGTCTGGACGACCAGATCGACCTGCTCGACCACCTAGAGACGGCCGGGGCGGCAGATCTGCTGCCGACGACGATCGACTCGTACACGCGAGACAACGCCTACGAGGAGGCGCGGGAGGGACTCAGACGCTCACGCGAGACGGGCGAGAACGAACTGAACGGGTTCCCGGCGGTGAACCACGGTGTCGACGGCTGCCGGGAGCTGATCGAGGCAGTCGACAGCCCAGTGCAGGTTCGCCACGGCACCCCCGACGCGCGGGCGCTGGCGGCGGTGACGCTCGCGGGCGGGTTCCAGAGCTTCGAGGGGGGACCGATCACGTACAACCTCCCGTACACGTCGAAGTACTCGCTGGCGGAGACGATCGACCACTGGCAGTACGTCGACCGGCTGTGTGGCGCGTACACGGACCGCGGGGTGACGATCAACCGCGAGCCGTTCGGTCCCCTCACCGGGACGCTCGTCCCCCCGTCGATCACGATCGCCGTCTGCGTGTTGGAGGGACTGCTCGCCGCGACGCAGGGCGTTCGGAGCGTGACGCTCGGCTACGGACAGGTCGGCAACGTCGTTCAGGACGTGGCGGCGATCCAGGCGATGGAGCGGCTCGGCGAGGAGTACCTGCCGAGCGAGGTAACGGTGACGACCGTGTTCCACCAGTGGATGGGCGGGTTCCCGCGCGACGAGGCGCGCGCACAGGGCGTGATCGGGCTGGGTGCGGCGACGGCCGCACTCGCCGAACCGGACAAGATCGTCACCAAGTCGCCACAGGAGGCGAGGGGTGTGCCGACAGCCGAGGCGAACGCCGCCGGCACCCGGACGACGAAACAGACGCTCCGGATGTTGACCGAACAGGAGATCACGGTCGACGGCGTCGACCGCGAACGGGAGTTGATCGAACGCACCGTGCGGTCGCTGCTGGACGCCGTCCACGAGGCCGGCGACGGCGACTGGGCACAGGGGACGCTCGCGGCGTTCGACCGAGGGCTGTTGGACGTGCCGTTCCCACCTAGCGACGCCGCAGCGGGCGACATGCTCCCCGCCCGGGACGACGACGGGCGCGTGCGGTTCCTGAAGTTCGGCAACCTCGCGGTGAGCGAGGACGTGCGCGAGATCCACCGCGCGCGGCTGGCGGAGCGGGCGGCGACAGAGGATCGGACGCTCTCCTTCCGGATGGTGGCCGACGACGTGTCGGCCGTCTCCGAGGGGCGGCTCGTCGGCCGCCCGGGTGGTGGGTCGTGAAGATCGACCGCGTCACCGCGACGCCGGGCGTGTCGGCGTTCTTCTTCGACGATCAGGCGGCGATCGCGGCGGGCGCAGACAGAGACGGTGTCGCGTACACAGGGGAACCACAGACCCCGGGCTACGAGCGGGTCCGGGAGCCGGGCGAGTCGTTGCTCGTCCAGATCGAGACGGGCGACGGCCGTGTCTTCCGCGGCGACTGTGCCGCGGTCCAGTACTCCGGCGCGGGCGACCGCGACCCGTTGTTCCGTGCCGCGGCGTACGCCGCTCGTGTCGAGGGGCCGGTCGCCGAGGCGTTGACCGGGCGACCGGCGGGAGCGTTCGCGGACAACGCCGCCGTCGTGGAGTCGCTCCGCTCCGACGGGGAGCGGCTCCACACCGCCGTCCGCTACGGCGTGTCGCAGGCACTGCTCGCCGCGGCCGCCGCGGCACGCGAGACGACTCGGACCCGAGTGTTGGCGGACGCGCTCGGCACCGAGCCCGCGAGCGAGCCGGTGCCGGTGTTCGGTCAGAGCGGTGACGACCGGCGTCGGGGTGCCGAGAAGATGTTGTTGAAGCAGGTGCCGGTGCTCCCACACGGGTTGTTCAACACCGAGCAGACGGTCGGGGCCGACGGCGAGCGGCTGCTCGAGTACTTGTCGTGGCTGACGACACGGGCGGACGAACTCGCCCCGGAGAGCTACGAGCCTCGGATCCACGTCGACGTGTACGGCACACTCGGTGAGCTGTTCGGACCGCCGTACGACCGCCCGGAAGTAGTCGACTACTTCGGAGAACTGGAGCGTGTGGTCGCGCCGTACCCGCTGCAGGTTGAGGGACCGGTCGACGCCGGGAGTCGGGAGGCACAACTCCACGCGATGGCGGAGTTGCGCGACGGACTGCGCGAGGCGGGTGTCGCGGTGGACATCGTCGCCGACGAGTGGTGTGACACCCGTGCCGACGTAGAGCGGTTCGTCGACGCCGGCGCGGCGGACGTGGTACAGGTGAAGACTCCGGATCTCGGGTCGCTGGCCGAGAGTGGGCGGGCGGTCCGGTACTGTGAGGGGACGGACGTCCGGGCGTATCTCGGCGGGACGTGCAACGAGACCTCCGTCTCGGCCCGCGCGTGTGCCCACGTCGGGCTGGCGACGGACGCCGCGCAACTGCTGGCGAAACCCGGGATGGGGTTCGACGAAGGGTACGCGGTCGTCACCAACGAGATGCGCGCGACGCTCGCGCGGCACTCGTCTGGAGGCGAGACCGAGTCGACAGACGACCGCGAACAGTCGACAGACAGACGCCGACAGACCGACCACAGCGGCGAACACACTACCGACAGATGACAGAGGACGTGACACTCGAAGCGGGCTGGCACGGGCGCTACTACGAGGACTTCGAGGTCGGCACCGTGTACAAACACCCGTACGGGCGGACGGTGACGGAGACGGACAACGTCTGGTTCAGCAACCTGACGATGAACGTCAACCCGATGCACTTCAACGAGTCGTACGCCGCACGGACGGAGTTCGGCGAGCGGCTCGTCAACGGGTTGTACGTGATCGCGCTCGCGGTCGGGATGAGCGTGATCGACGTGTCGGCGAACGCGACGGCGAATCTGGGGTACGACGACGTGCGGCACCTCGGCCCCGTCTACCACGGCGACACCCTGTTCGCCGAGAGCGAGGTGCTCGACAGACGGGAGTCGGCGTCGCGTGACCACGTCGGGATCGTCACCACGGAACTGCGGGCGTACACCCAGCGCGACGAACAGGTGTTGTCGCTCACCCGGACGCCGATGGTGCGGAGACGGGCGGACGCGAACCCGTCGGCGGCCCGGCCGCCGGGGTGGCCCGAGGGAGTCGGTACCCAGCCCGGCGACGCGCGGAGCGAGCGGGCCGGCGACGGGACGGGGGCCAGCGGCGACGGAGGCGCAGAGTGACGGGACTGTCGACACTGCTCGACGAGCAACGGGAGCCACCGGGACTGCCGGAGCGGTCGGCGGCGGCCGCCGCCGAGACGGTCGCGGACGACGCGACGCTGGCAGTGTCGGGGTTCGGCAGCGTCGGCTACCCC
>P_A23_Liq_2_FmtDRAFT_1000287_pt1 | contig 11322 bp, 13 predicted proteins | sample PonA232FremontCA_FD_10599 | JGI IMG/M metagenome (IMG submission 10599) | reverse complement strand
TGGGAAATCATCGAAGAGCTTCTCGAGGACGTCCGTCCGACCTACCAGTACGCGAACGAAGAATCATGACTCCGGGTACACCTCGAAACCGTTCCGATCAGACACTTGCGGGTTCCTTCGAACGCTACCTCCAGGACAAAGGGAAAGGCCGCGGGGGTGACGGTGGGAATTATCGACGAAACGCTGCACGCGAACTCGAGCGGTTCGCCGAGTGGGCCGCCGGCGACCGCGGCGACGACGACTGGATCGGGATCGTCCCCGACGACGTCGACCGCGACCCCACATTCGAGGATCTCGATGAACGCGTCTTCCGCGAATACGCCCGGCATCTCGCTGGTGATCGTGGCCTCAAACAGAACACCGTTCAAACCTATTATCCTATATCTCTGCGTGGTGTGGCTGGTGTGTCAACGAGGGCTATCTCGAGGCGCATTACGCGCAGCGGGCGAGTGCGATGGCGCCGCTGCCGGAAGACGACGGCCGCAAGCCCGGTGACCAGCAGGCCTGGACGTCGGAACAGCGCCACGCCCTCACCCGTCACGTCGACGAACGGGCCCGCGACGCCGTCGAGGCGTACACGACACTTCCGGAGGATACTGACCCGCTCGACAAACAGCGAGCCCGCTACGCGGCGCTGAAGGCGGCTCGTGACTGGGCGCTGGTGTTCGTCCTTGCGTACACGGCCGTTCGGGTCGGAGAACTCCTCTGGGATCCAAACGACCCGCGCCGGCGCGGCGTCCGCTGGGAGGACCTTTCNCTTGACGACGGGAGTATGGATGCCTATCGGAAGAAACAGCAGTGGGACGCCGCCAGTCTCCCCGACCCGGTTATCTCGCCGCTTCGGAGCTACCGCCAGCTGATGGATCCACCGACGGAGCGTTGGCCAGTGTTTCCCACATTCGACCAACGGACGCTTGCAGGGCTTGTACAGGATGAGCTCGCCAACCGGGGGCAACGCCCAGAAGCAATTGCTGAGCGGCGTGCTGAGTACGCTCGCGACCTCCTGCTGGCGCTTGATGAAGATATCCGGCCGCCGTCAATTACGACGGACGGCGCACGGTCGATTCTCCAACGGCTCTCAGAGGCTGCCGAAATCGACATCGACCATCCGAAACACGATTATCTCGCGCCGCACGGTGGTCGTCGTGGTATGGGGGAGGTGCTTGTCCGCACGTTCGGATACACGGTCGCAGCCCGGTATCTCGACAATTCGGAGGAGATGGTTCGGGAGCGATATTCGCACATCGAGGCCGGAGAACTCGGTGACGTTGCAACAGAGGCGCTCTCAGAGATTGATGGGTAATTAACGGTACTCCCAGGTGCCGAGTTTTCGGCACTACACTCTTCTCAACACCTCTCGAAGTCTATCGTATGCCTGACAACGTTCTCGTCGCCTTGGACGGCTCCCCGCTTGCCGAGCGTGCACTCATATACGCACTCGAGACCTTTCCGAACGCCACGATTACCACCATTTACGTCATCAACCCGATCGATTCGGTAATCGATGTAGAGGCCGGTGGCTTGCCAGTCGCAGAGGACTGGTACGATACCGCCCAAGAGCGGGCGACCGAGATTCACACGACTGCGACGGATCTCGCGGCGGAACACGATATTGTGCTCGATACTGTCACTGAAGTCGGGAAACCAGCGCGTGAGATTCTCGACTACGCTGCCGACAACGGCATCGACCAGATCGTTATGGGGAGCCACGGTCGGTCAGGCTTAGACCGGACGTTCCTCGGAAGTGTCGCCGAAACAGTCACTCGACGAGCACAGCTCCCGGTAACGATCATTGGATGATATCCTTGACTCGTACTCAGATCAGGATCGGACGAATGCTCGTGGCCCACCTCAAACGTGAAATCAAACCAAACCTTAGGTGTCGAGAGCGTGGCTGTTACTGAATCACCATCTCTCTCGATGTGTACTATCCAGATCGAACGACGGGGTGGTCGTGGGGATGCGGGGGCTCGGGCACTCGAACGCCACCTCAAGCGTCTCTCTGGTGTCTCCGATGTAGATGTCTCGTTTCGAACAGGGGACGCCCGGATCACCTACGACGGGAGCGTCATCTCAGAAGAAACGATTCGAGACGCTGTCCGCGACCGTAATGTCTCGATTCAGGACGAATCTGAGACAGCAACGGATGAGGTGAGTACCCGCTCGGAACTCAGGCAGGAGGCCGTGTTCGTCGGCTTGACCCTCCTCGGGATGGCCGTCGGCCTGGTGACGGGGTGGCTCGAAGGATCTCAACTTCTCATGTGGGCCGGGTACGGCGTCGCATACGTCTTCGGTGGCTGGTACGGGCTCAAAGGCGTGGTCGAGACGCTCCGCCACCGCGCTGTGGACATCGACCTCCTGATGATCGTCGCCGCTCTTGGAGCACTGTCGATTGGAGCTCCGTTCGAGGGTGCGATGCTCCTCTTCCTGTTCTCGCTATCGAACACGCTCCAGCACTACGCCATCGGGCGTTCACGCCGGGCGATCAAGTCACTCGTCGAGATGCGGCCGGACGAGGCACAGGTTCTCCGCGACGGTGAGGAGGTTACTGTCCCAATCGACGAGGTCGTCGTTGGCGACATGTTCGTCGTCCGTCCAGGCGACAAAATCCCGCTCGACGGCGTCGTTGCCTCGGGCGAGGGAACGGTCGACCAGGCGTCGCTCACCGGCGAATCAGTTCCCGTGCCGAAGGAACCCGGCGACGAGGTATTCGGCGGAACGATCAACGAGAGTGGCAGCCTCGAAATCGAGGTCACGCGGCAGGCCCACGAGTCGGCGATCAGCCGCCTCATCACCATGGTCGAAGAGGCCCAGAGCGAGAAGGCGCCGACACAACGACTCATCGACCGCCTCGAACAGCCGTATGTCCTCGGCGTGTTCGGGCTCACGATTGCAGCGATTGCAATCCCGCTCGGGCTCGGGAGCGAGTTCACCAGTACGTTCTACCGCGCGATGACCCTGATGGTCGCTGCCTCACCGTGCGCGGTCATCATCTCCACGCCGGCGGCGGTGCTGTCGGCCATCGCCTCCGGCGGCAGGCAGGGTGTCCTGTTCAAGGGCGGCGAACACGTCGAGACGGCCGCGAATATCGACGCGGTCGCGTTCGACAAAACGGGCACACTCACACGGGGCGAGACGCAGCTGACGGACGTCTACGTCCGGGACAGCCTCGTGGACGAGTCGCTGACTGCGGACGAGCTGCTCTCGCTCGCGGCTGCCGTCCAGTCCCGCTCGGAGCACCATCTCGCTCGTGCGACCGTTTCGGAAGCCGAAGACCGCGCACTGGATGTTCCCGACGCACAACGGTTTCAGTCGAACGCCGGGAAAGGCGTCCGTGCCGACCTCGACGACGGAACCATCCACATCGGGAATCGGAGTTATGTCAAGACGGTTCTCGAAGACGCTGCGATCGAGGGGCTCGAACCTGGTCTCGATCGGCTCCAGTCCCTGGAGGCGGAGGGGAAGACGAGCGTCCTCGTCGTCCGCGAGCACGCCGGCAACGTCACGGTACTGGGGTGGCTTGCGTTCACCGACACGGTTCGCCCTGGGGCTGCAGAGATGATCGAGGAACTCCGCTCGCTCGGCGTGGAGCACATCGTCATGCTGACCGGCGACAACGAACGCGTCGCCCAGCAGATCGCTGACGAAGTCGGTATCGACGAGGTGCAGGCGGAGCTGCTGCCGGAAGAGAAGGTGGCTACCATCGAGGATCTGGTTGAGCGACACGAGAACGTGGCGATGGTGGGTGACGGCGTGAACGACGCACCAGCACTGGCGGCGGCGACGCTCGGGATCGCGATGGGTGGCGCCGGAACCGACGTTGCCCTCGAAACAGCGGACGTCGTCCTGATGGGCGACGACATCGGGAAGATTCCCTACGTACTCGGACTCGGTCGTCGGACACGCCGAACGCTGACGGTCAATCTCGCAATCGCCTTCGGTGCGATCGCCCTGATGGTTGGGACGATTCTGCTTCGAGGCATCCCCCTGCCGCTGGCCGTGGTCGGCCACGAGGGGTCCACCGTCCTCGTTTCACTGAATGGGCTTCGGTTACTTGGCTACCGCGAATGAGAACCTTGCCGGCTGAAACGTGTGTTACGCTTACAACTACCGATTAAATCGATCTTCGTCGGCGGTCGCGACCCGCTTGTTCATCAGGATACAGGTCGTATCACCACGTATAAACACAATACACCGGTTTATCCTGGCCGCTGGCTTCGTCGTGTTATCCGGCACCGTGAGTCTCCTTGCCGCCCCGTCATTGCCTACCCAACTCATTACGAACTGGAATGCTGCGGGCGAACCCAACGGAACGATGTCGAAGCTACTCGCCCTCTGGTTGTTCCCTGCCCTGACGGCAGGGATTCTCATCGTGTTCGCCGCTATCCCACGTATTGATCCGCTCCGAGAGAACATCGCGGAGTTCCGTTCCTACTACGACTGGTTCGTCGTCATCTTCACCGGTTATATGTTCCTCGTTCACGCCGGTATCGTTGCGTTCAATCTCGGCTACGAGTTCGATTTCACGGTCTTGATTTTGATCGGTATCGCTGGGTTGTTCTACTACAGCGGGGTCGTACTCTTGCACGCTGAACAGAACTGGTTCGTCGGCATCCGAACACCATGGACACTCAGTAGCGAGGAAGTCTGGGCGCGGACGCACGCGCTCGGTGGACGACTGTTCAAACTCACTGCTATCCTCACACTCGTGGGGCTCCTGTTCGGCGACTACGCCCTCTATTTCCTTCTTGTTCCTGTACTTCTGACAGCCGGCGTTACTGTCGTGTACTCGTACTACCTCTACGAGCGAATTGAACGTAGCTCAGACACTCCTTCAAAGTCGAATCTGTAACCCGGAATCACTCCATTATCCGGTGCTTCTTTTGGTTTGTACGGTGGAATACGATAATCAGCCTTGTCGAAGTTCGTTGAGTGCGATGATGACGTACAGGAACCCGACGACCCGAGTTCCGGGATACACCCACGGTTTCCATTCGCAGTTTGATGCGTCAACGTAGGCCACCTTAGATCCATACTCGATGTAGGAACGCGGGTACAGCAACGCGAGTAGGCCGATGACGCCAAGGAATTTCTTGAACGCCGAATAGGAGGTATCGCTGCGCCACATACAACCGAGAAATAGGAGTCCCTCCAATCGGGCGCCGGGGATAACCCACGACCGGAGTTCACATTCCTTAGGATTATCGAGTGCGATCTGTTCAGCGGCATCGATGAGTTTCTCTGGTGAGAGCGCCTCGATGATAGTGACTGTCGTGAGTATCTTCCGGAGCATCGTGTATCCTCTACGCTCTCAAACTATGAAGAACCACTCTATAGAGTGTTCAGAACAGTTTTTGCCGCGTGTCCTCGACATTTACCAATAGACACGTATGGTTTCTCGAGAGAACAAACTAATCGTCGGGTTCGGCAGTGTAGCTCCTGTTCTGATGTACGCTATCGTAGTCTTCACATCCCTGCCACAGTGGGTCAGTATGACCGTGCTCTTCGTTATCGGAATTATCATCCCACAAATACTCAACAACTACCTAGACTGCCTCGTTGCGGCGGTGATTATCAGCCGTCTCGGTAGCTCTCCGGCTCTTCTCCGTGAAATTGACGGTGAATTGGACGCCTTCCTGCGATATGAAGTCCAAACGGTCGAAAGCCAGACAGTGTAAGAATCTTGCCAAAGAACACGTTGAGGAGCCAGACGAGCCCGCTGCGCCGACAGGCGACAGCGGGCACGCCAGATGGGTGCAAATCGCAGTCATCCTGTTTCGCGTTGAGATCGACAAGAGTCTCCGCGAGACAGAGGCCTATCTCAATACCATGTCGCCAGTTCTTGACGAGTTTAATCTCGAACGCTCACCAGATCACACGACCATCTGCCGGTGGGAGCAAAAATACGACATGGAAGAGCTTCGAGACCTGCTCCGGCTCAGCGCGGAGCAGGTCGGTTGGACTGGCGTTGGAGCCATTGACGCGAGTGGCTTCCAGCGTGATCAAACGAGCTATCGCTACCGTAATCGGGCGAATTTCTCGTTTCACTCGATGAAGACAACAATTCTCGTTGATGTGGAGACTCTGGCGATCAAAGACGTCCATTTCACGACGCAGAAAGCCTACGACGGTCATATTGGGATGCAGGTCTATCGGCGGAACGCCGAAGACCTGCAGGTATTCCTCGGCGACAAGGGCTACTCATGGGGTGAACTCCGTGAAGAGTGTCGCGAGAACGGAACACGTCCAGTGATCAAACACAAGGAGCATAACGCGCTCAAAGAGGCTCACAACGCTCGAATTGACGACGATCTCTACCACCAGCGGTGGATGAGTGAGACTGGGTTCTCGCTGCTGAAACAGGATGACGGCGAGAGGCTACGTTCCCGGAGTTGGCACGGCCAATTCCGGGAACTAACGCGGAAGTGCATCATGCATAATCTATCGCAGGCGGCGAGTTAGGCCTCGCCGCCAGCTCTCTTTCTCTGGACGTATTCGCCAGAGGCATCGCCGTCAAATGTGACTTAGACTGAGAAAATAACAGAATTTCGATAGACGATAATTCTGCACTTCATCGTTCAGTCAAAATATGCGTGTGTTGAATTTAGCAGTCTTAGCAGCCATAGTTGCGATTTATAGCATATCAAAAATTCTATTCGGCCGCTGTATTGCGATCAACAAGCCAACCTAGACCGGACGAGAGATGGTTCACAGTGACCCTTTTCGAAGCCTACAATCGGTACTTCCCGACCGAAAGCTTAGCAGCCATGTTGACTCCAGCTGAGTCGAAGAATCTCACGGCGGTTGGCAAATAGTTCTCAGTGCTGCGGTGTGAACAATGGAAAGCGGCGGTACAATCGGTTTCTACCGTTGTTCTTGGCGAGTGCTGTAGCTCGGGAAGGGCTGGCCCGAGGCCGCGGGCTGGCTCAGTCCGCGGACGGGGCGTACCCGTCGGGGACGCCCACACCGTTCATCTCGATCTCCCACCGCCGCTCTAACTCTGCCTCCAGTTCGTGGCGAATCCAGTCACAGAATGTGGTGAACGTGAACTGCTCGGGCAGGTCGCGCCCGCCCTGCCGTGGGCGGGTGACGACCGCCCATCGCAACACGAGCCAGAGGTTCTCCAAGAGAAAGCTGACGATCACGAAGGCAAACCTGACGAGTGGATCTTGTGTCGTCGTGGTTGCTCGCGCCTGGCGAAACAGCCGATAACTCGTCTCTATTGCCGAGCGTTTCCGATAGCGACGTTCGACCTGAGTGGGCGTGCGATCATCGAGATCGCACGCCACGTACCCGCGTACGACTCCACCGTGCTTGCTGCGATCACCGCTCTGATAGGACACAGAGACCGCGAGCGGGAAGCGGAGTTCCCGCTCGCTATCCTTGTACATGCGGTAGGTAGTCATGTACGAGCAGTGTGTAGCAAGCTTGTCTTTCATCCGCTCACCCTTCGCTTTGACAGGGATCACCGTCGTCGCTAGCTCACGAGCACGACGAATGATCCGTTCGTTGTAGAAGCCGCGATCAGCGAGCAAGAGCCCGGTTTCGAATGGGTAGGTGCCGACGCGGTCGAGGACAATAGTGGCTAGCTCAACTTCTGGAGATAGCCTCCGAGGTGGTTCTCGATCCATGATGCGGCGAAGCTCAGTCGATTGGTCAGTTTCTCAAAGAGCTCAGTGAGGAGAGCGCGGTATTCTGCCGCGCTCTCCACGATCAATGGTGAGGCTTCCCATTTGAGACTCTTCCAGACCTGCTCGATTGGGTTGAGATCAGGCGATCCAACAGGGAGAAAGACGAGATCGATCCCAAGTGTGTGAGCCTGCTTTCGCGTGTGCTCACACACGTGTGAAGCGAAGTTGTCCAAGACGAGCAGAATCCGCTTGGTTGGATTCTGCTCGCGGATCGCCTCCAGACAGGAGCAAATCTCCTCTTTCGTTTGATCGACCGGAAAGCTGAGTACACTCTGTCCGGTGAGTGCGTAGAAGCCGACTGCTGGTTCTTCAACCTTCACCAGCGGTCGGGTGATATGCGGATCATCAACCGTATAGAGGCGTTGGGAATTGTCCCACGGCTGCGGATGTGACGTGTCGAGAAACCCGATTACTGTGCCACCGTCTGTGCAAATATCGTCGTCGACGACCCAGCCTTCTGGGTCGTCTCCCTCGCGTCTGTTGTGCGGCTGGTTCGGTTCCTCGTCGAACGCGTTCTCGACGCGTTCGTCGAGTATCTCTTCGGCGTTATCTGGCCGTGACGGTCGTTTTGTCCGTGGAATGGCGTAGGAAAGTCCAAGCTTTTCGAGAAAGACAGGGAGATAGGCTGTGTGGAAGGATACATCAAATTCGTCGTTGATAAGCTGCTGTATCTCTTGTTTCTTCCATGGTTGGCCGTCACGAAGCAGCTCTAGCAATTGGTCTTGCTGTTGTGCATCGAGCTTCGGGGGCCGTCCGCCCCCGAAGTTCGGCATGAGGAGTCCTAATCCACCCTTATTCCAGCGTTCTCCCCACCGCGTCCCTGTGCCGGAAGACCTGCCGACATCGTCGGCAGCGTCTTCCAGCGTCGCTCCTTTGTAGAGGCGTTTGAGGAAGATCAGTCGCTCAGTGAGTTTCTGATCAGTAGAGGCAGTAAGGAGCCGATCAAGATCGTCCATGCTGAGGTGACGGACGATCTCTTTGCGGCGGTCACTTGATATACGCACTTAACGACGGCTACCTCCATAGCTTCTCCTAGTCACTATGCGCTCGACCGCGTCGGCTTCCTTCTCGTCGCTGCGGACGTAGGTGAGTGCCAGCGTCACTGGCTTGCCGTTTGAGACGACGTAGGCCGTGCAGTAGCGGTGGCAGGTCGTAGTACCGTCGGTTGGTGTGGTTGTACAGAGTTCACCGCTGTCCTCGTCGGGCGATCCATGGTACGGGTTATCGACGAAGTCAATGGAGACGATTCTCGACCGGTCAGGGTCGAGAATCGTCAGTGCGAGGTGACGAAAGAGGATGTTAGCAGCCATCTCAAGCTGGTCACGCTGCAGCGTATGCAACCAATCGAGGACAGTATCGTCGCAAGGTGTGTCGTCCGTCTGGGAGGTGACTTCCCAGACGGACGTTTGATTGACGCTGGCCATCGTGACGACCGGCCAGATGTCGTCGGAATCGAGGGGCGACCCCTCGATTCCTTCCATTGGAAGTTGCTGAATCACATCAGCCGCTGCTTCTTTTACATCTGCTGCTGAAAGAACACCGTCTGGTTCGGGTTGCTTGAACACATCCACGAACCAGACATCCATCAAAATCAGAGCGACGCTATTCTACTCAGACTGGTTGGGAAGTACCGACTGTAGGCGTCGAGAACATGACCGAACGGATTGACGATCTCGGCTTGGCAGGCTGATTGTCGAAGACAATAGAAGCTACCCGTCGCTACTGATTCACTGCTACCTTGCCAGTCGCACGATCACAAGCTGATCCCACGAGGTTTGACTCCAAAGCAGTTTACGGCCCGTAAATATATGTGTTTGCGGAAACGCATACGTATATGTGTGACAATACGCGCAGCAGTATTCCTCGACAAAGGTGGTACCGGAAAAACAACTACTACAGCTCATCTTGGGCGAGCACTCACTGAATTAGGTCATGAAGGAATCTTGATTGACTTAGCAGGGAAGCAGTCGGATCTCGCCAAACAGTTCGGTCTCTACGAACCACAACAGAAGGCAATCGAGAATGACGAGGATTTCCCTAACCTCTCGTCAGTATTCGACGACGACTTTGGAAAACTCGTCAAAATGAACGGTGCTGATGCCATCCTTGATCGTTTAATCTACGAGACAAACGAGGGCATCGATCTGATCCCGGCACATCCAGGACTCGATAGCGTCGATGGTGAACTGAACAATGTTGAGGATCGAGAGGATCGCTACGGTCGGTTAAAAGCGTTTGTAGACGAATATCTCGAAGACCGATATGATTTTATCCTAATCGATCTACCGGGGTTATCTAGATTGTACCCTACAATGGGGTGTGGGCAGCTGAAAACATAATCGCACCTGTAGAGATGGGGAGTTACGAGTTTGGTCAGGTTAAGCAACTAGCTGAGGATATCGATAAATATCGTTCGAACTGGGATATCGATGCAGAACTTACCATGGTAATACCAAATAAATTCGAGCGAGGAACCACTCTCGCTGACGATTATATGAACCGCTATCAAGAGGAGTTCAATGGCGCAATGGCACCTAACCCGGTGGCAAAATCACAAGACATCAGAAACGCAACTGAAGCAGGAAAGACTATTTTCGAGCTCGAAGAGCCCTCGGCTACAGCCAGCCGTGCAAAGGAAGCTTACCTCGCCAACGCCAATGAACTAGTTGATCGTATCGGAGGTGAACAATGAGCGACGATCTACAAGTACCCGATAGTATGAAAGATGATCGCGGTAGTTCCCTCGATGAAGAAGCAAAAGCTACCGAGCGTTTTGTTGACGACCTCGCAGAGGCGATGGGTCGGATCGAGTCCGGTGATGTATCAAAAACTGTTGCATTTCGTGATGAGCGCACAGCCGCACTCTTCCAAGCATTAAAACAGAATCCTGAACGGCTCCAGTCAACGGTCGAAACTCTACGTGCCGAGTTAGGGTCTAACAATGATTCAGAAGGTGACCGTAGTGAATTACTGCGGTTGTTAGTTCGATATAGCATTCAGGACGTAACACCAGAACTCGCCGAAGCTGAAAAGCGGGCACGGGTTCAAAGAGTCGAGAACGACTACTAGTTTGTGTTTGCGTATGCGTTTGCGTTTGCATTTTTGTATGCGTTTACGTTTTTAAAAATGGCTTTGTATCTAGACTTTTATACGAACCTCTGTCGAGAATCACGAGTAGCTTATTACCAAATCTTGTCTGAAGAGATTAGAGGACTCAAACCGTCGTTTCCTTGTTGAACGAACTAGCGATTGTCTTGTCCCGGTCAAAGAAACTCATCCATAGTCGAGGCACCGACATAGTATTCTGAACAGAAGAACAATCGGTTGGGCAGTGCTTTCTCCACTATGGTAACAGTCTGCAATGGTTATCGTCCTGTTCACGTCGGCTTGATGCTAACAGTCGTCGTTCGGGTATGGAAACGTCACCGGTGTGTGGTCTCGATACTATTGAGGTCAATTTCATCAAGACGGGAAATATTGGATAGTACGCTAACGGCCGCTTCGGTCTCAATACCGAGTTCGTATTTATAATAGTGACCGCCTTGAGACCCATCGTTAAATTCAGATCGAATCATTATGCCTTGCATATCGAGATCATGGAGTTGATCTCTCATTCGTCGCATAGCGAGAA
>P_A23_Liq_2_FmtDRAFT_1000280_pt1 | contig 11425 bp, 11 predicted proteins | sample PonA232FremontCA_FD_10599 | JGI IMG/M metagenome (IMG submission 10599) | reverse complement strand
ATCCATCCATACAACCATTGTGGCGGCGCAGTGTAAAAGGCGTTTCCGCCGACCTCCTCGTGTAGACTGTACCGGGTCGACGTCCGCTCTTCGCCCTTTTGCTTCACCGCGGTTCCATCTATTCGATATCCACTCAAGCGGCGCGCGCGACAGATCGATTAACAGATAGCGTACACAAGTGATACCCCATCAGATGCACTGACCCGTGCAACGACATCCCCCCAACATTCGTTCGTTTTCATGCTGAGGCTGTCGGTTGACCCGTTCGTAGCGACTGAAAGATTGAACTCCTCGATCCCATCGGGATCCGCCTGCCGTGTATTGTAGATCGTCGCCGTTTCCTCCGGTTGAACGGTGTGTGTCTGATCATGTACGACCGTCTCCGTCGAGACGCGGCGCACAGTCACCGTCATTTCAACCGACTCGGTTGTCGGGTTCTCGATCTCAATCGCGTGATCCTCATCCGGGGTCTGTGTGGCCGCCGCGTTTCCCGATCGGTCAGAGCCGACACAACCAGCCCCCCAGAGACTCAGTGTCACACCGGCAAGCGTACACAGTTTGCGTCGATACATACGAGATGGGTGGCTTTCACGGATATAAGTCGCTGCGAATACGCAAATGAGATTTTGTTTCTATCCGGAGGGTGGTCTCAGCGGCTCCGAATCAGAACTCGGGCTCCGTTTCGGGTGCAACGCCCTCGTCGCCGCCGTCGAGGTCGAACTCCCCTCGCAGCTCCCGGATTCGGTCGCGGATGTCGGCAGCGAGTTCGAATTCGAGGTTGTTTGCGGCCGCCTGCATGCGATCCTCCAACTGTTCGATCTGCCGGGCGGCCTCGTCGTCGGTCGTCGGCTCCTCGCCTGCGACGCCGCCGGTGTCGGTTTTCGAGCCCGGCAGATTCGTCTCGCCGATAGCCTTCTCGATGGTTGTCGGCTCGTGGCCGTGGTCGGCGTTGAACTCGCGTTGAATCTGACGGCGACGCTGTGTCTCCTCGATTGCGGCCTCCATCGCATCGGTCTGTTCGTCGGCATAGAGGACGACCTCGCCGTTGACGTTGCGGGCGGCCCGGCCCATCGTCTGGACAAGCGTCGTCTCCGAGCGAAGGAACCCCTCCTGGTCGGCGTCGAGAATCGCCACCAGCGAAACCTCGGGGATGTCCAGCCCCTCACGGAGGAGGTTGATGCCGACCAGCACGTCGATCTCACCGAGCCGGAGATCACGGATCAGCTCGTGGCGTTCGAGCGTGTCGGTTTCGTCGTGCATGTAGGCCACGTCGACGCCGCTTTCGTCGAGATAGTCGGTCAGATCCTCGGCCATCCGCTTTGTGAGTGTCGTTACCAGCGTCCGCTCGCCGCGGTCGATCCGGTCGTCGATCCGCTCGGTTAGATCGTCGATCTGGCCGGTCGCGGGTGCGGTTTCGATCGCGGGGTCAACGAGATACGTGGGCCGGACGATCTGCTCGACGACCCGCTCCGAGGTGTCGAGCTCGTAGTCGCCGGGGGTCGCACTCACGTAGAGCATGCGGTCGGTTTTCTCCTCGAACTCCTCGAAGGTCAGCGGCCGGTTGTCGTAGGCGGTCGGCAGCCGAAAGCCGTTTTCGACCAGTGAGTCCTTGCGGGATTTGTCGCCCGCGAACTGGCCTTTGATCTGTGGAAGGGTGACGTGGGATTCGTCGACAACACACAGGAAGTCCTCGGGGAAGTAATCGAGCAGGGTGTAGGGTGCCTCGCCGGACTCCCGATCCGACATGTGGACGGAGTAGTTTTCGATACCAGAGCAGTAGCCCGTCTCCTGTAACATCTCGATATCGAAGGTGGTTCGCTCCTCGATCCGCTGGGCGGCGACGAGATCGCCCTCCCGCTCGAAGTGCCGGACACGTTCCTCCATCAGCTCCTCGATCTCCCCGATCGCCTGCTCTAAGGTGGTGTCGGGGATCGAGTAGTGTTCGGCCGGGTGGATGAGGGCGGCTGGCTCGGTCGATTGTACCTCCCCGGAGAGGGTGTCGATCTTCAGCAGCCGGTCGATCTCATCGCCCCAAAACTCGACGCGGACGGCGTACCGGCCGTACATCGGGAAGATCTCGACGGTATCGCCGCGCACCCGAAACGAGCCCTGCTGGAAGTCCACGTCGTTGCGCTCGTAGTTCAGATCGACCAGCCGAGCGAGCAGTTCGTCGCGGTCGATCCGCTGGTCGGTCGTCAGTTCGAGGGCCAACTCCCGATAGTTGCCCGGATCACCCAGCCCGTAGATCGCCGAGACGCTGGCGACGACGATCACGTCGTCCCGCGTCAGCAGCGACCGCGTTGCGGAGTGCCGCAGCCGCTCGATCTCCTCGTTGATCGACATATCCTTGTCGATGTAGGTGTCGGTCTGCTCGACGTAGGCCTCCGGCTGGTAGTAGTCGTAGTAGGAAACAAAGTATTCGACGGCGTTGTCGGGAAACAGCTCCCGAAACTCCTCGTAGAGTTGGGCCGCCAGCGTCTTGTTGTGGGCGATGACGAGCGTCGGCTGGTCGACCTCCTCGACAACCCACGAGACGGTGTTTGTTTTGCCCGAGCCGGTGACGCCGAGCAGTGTCTGCTCGGTCATCCCGGATTCGTAGCCGGCGACCAACTCCTCGATCGCGTCGGGCTGATCGCCGGCCGGCTCGAACGGTGCGTCGACGGCAAAGGGGTGATCTTCCCCCGGCCGATCCGGCTGGAGGGGCGTTGACTCCGCGTCACTCATTGTCGAGCGTTGGTGGCGAACGCACTTGACGACCGCGGTGATCTCGCTGTCGACCTCGGTATCGTCGCTGTCGATTCTGATGCTGTCGCTGCCGATCTCGGTATCGTCGCTGTCGATCCTGGTAGCGTCGTTATCAATCCCGGAAGCGTCGCTATCAACGACGCGGTTCGTCGATTGATGCGACCGTGTGAACCGGTTGCAACCCCCTTGGTTTCGACTGGAAAACGAACTTTTCTGTGTTCCGTGACCGCGTCCGCAGTTGATTCGGAGCCATTAGGAACCCCGACGATCTATACCACCCTGTGACCGTTGGATCTGCCCTCCAAACCGGCCTTCGACTCCTCGTCGACCGCCCGGCGGACGTGTTGCCGGTCTATCTGCTCGGTATCGGGCTGACCGCGACCGTTCGTGTCCCGCTGGTGGTGGCGGTCGGAGCTGCACTCGCCATTCTGGTGAGCGACGGCCGGCTCGAAGCGCTGGTGACCGAACTCGAAGCGTTTCTCGAAACAACCGATCTCGACCCTGCGGCGTTAGAAACGGCACCGTCATCGATCCCGGCTGGACTTGAAACCGCTGTTGGCGACGTGTTCTCACCGGCTGTGATCGGGCTGTTGGGTGGTGGCATTATAATCGCGCTGGTGGTCGGCGTTGTCGCCGGTGGCCTCTCGAATGCCGTCGCCCTCCACGGCATCTACGGGGCTCTTCGCGGCGACGATGGGGTGCGGGCGGCTCTCGGTGGGCTCGGAGACGACTGGCTCTCCTTTGTCGGGTTGTCGATCCTGCAAACGCTATTGACCCTGCTTGGGCTCCTCCCTATCGTGATTGGGCTAGGGCTGTTTGGGCTTTCGCCGGCCGCGGGCGTTGCCGCCACCGCGGTCGGGGTACTGCTCGGCGTCGGGCTGATCGTCGTCAGCTCGCTGCTGTTGGCGTTTGCGGGTCAGTCGATCGTGACCGACGATGTCGGGCTCGCCGGCGGTGTTCGCCGCAGTGCGCGCCTCCCCGTTACCCGCCCGTGGACGGTCGTCGGGTACGTTGTTGTTGCGATCACGGTCTTTGCCGTGCTCTCGATCCTTGGCTCGCTGTTCTCACTGCTCGGTGTCTCACAGCTCTCCGGCCTTGTCGGGCCGCTGCTGTTGTTGCCGTTTCTTGACATCTTCAAGTTCGGGCTGTACGCCGATCGGTCGTTCCCGATCGCGGAGTCTGCTACCGACACCGCCGCCGGTGGACGCGCAGTGACCCACCCAGCGCGATCACACCGCGCCCGGTTTGTTGCCGCGTTCCGCGGTGGGCTAGCCGCTCTTGGCGGCTTTCTCCGTCGCGCACCGCTGTCGGTGCTGTTTGCGACGGCGATCTTCGCCGCCGCGGCGATCGTCAGCTTCCAGATAACCGCCGGCTTCGGCACCGAGATCCCGACGCCGGCCGAACCCGGCACGGTGTTTGGTGCTCTCCCGGTCAACACGTTCGTCATGTTGGCGGCCAACAACTGGCTTGTCTCGGCGACAGCGACCTTCGGCGGGTTCGCACTCGGCGTACCGACCGGCGTCGACATGCTGCTCAACGGCGGGTTGGTCGGCGCGCTCTACGGGGTGACAGACCGAACGGCGTTTCTCGCGCTGGTCGCCCCTCACGGCGTTATCGAGCTGCCGGCGATCTTTGTTGCCGGCGGGCTCGGGTTCCACATCGCGGCCGTCGTCCTCGGCGTCCTTACCGGCGGTGTGACCGTCAGTACTCTTGTTGAGAAGCTGCGACTGGCCTACCGGGTGTTGCTCGGGCTGGCGGTCGTGCTCATCGTTGCCGCGCTCATCGAGGCGTTTCTGACGCCGGCGATCGCGGCGTCCGTCCTCGGGTAAGCCGATCGCTGTCGACTACGGGGCGACCCCAACGGTCAGCAGCGTTCCCCACGTCCGGTAGCGGTCGACCATGGCCTCCCGTGTCTCCCAGTTGTCGGTCGGAAACGCATCGGCCGGCGGGATCTCGATCTCCCGATCCGGGATGGTGTCCTGTTCGGCGACAGCGAGGCCGGCATCGCGGAACGCCGCGCGGTACTCCTGGCCGCTCCAGCGGGTCATCGGCACCTCGACCAGCTCGTCCCAGGCGTGGGAGTGGACGTTCTCCTCGTAGTAGTTCACGGCACAGTGGAAGGTCCCGCCGGGGCGGAGCACCCGTTTGACCTCCTCGAGGACGGCGCCCGGGTCGCTGGCGTAGTAGAACGCCTCCATCGAGAAGCAGTGGTCGACGCTGTCGGTCTCGAAGGGGAGGTGTTCGAAGTCGCCCACCAGAAAGCCCACCTCGGAGTCGTCGGTGTAGGAACGGGCGTTTTCGGCCATCGCCGGGGAGGCGTCGATACCGTATGCCCGGCCGGCGTCGGCAGTCTCTTTCAGTGCGCGGCCGGCGTAACCGCTGCCCGACCCCAGGTCCAGGACGGTGTCGCCCGCCTCGACGGGCATCCGCGCGAGGACGTGCTTTGCGGTGTGCCAGTGGCGGTCCTCCATCCCGCGGTCCTTCCCGCGGGCGGCCCAGTCGTCGAACTCGTCGCTGACGCTCATATCCGGACTCCGAGCGGGTCGGCAAAACGCCCTTCGACTCGGTGCTACGTCCGTGACTGGACCGCGTACAGTGCGGTGCCGGCAGCCAGAAGGGCGGAAAGCAGCGGGAGATAGCTCGAGACTGACGCCCCCGCCAGTACGCTGCCCCCGACCCAGCCCACGGAGAGGCCGGCGAGGACGCCGAACCCGAGCGTCGCGGGCGCGACATCGTCCGGCACGACCGCGTCTACGTCAACGTGCATACCGCTCCGTTCGGCCGGTCGACACTTTATTCCTGTGACCGGGTCGTGGAACTGCCCGGCTGTGACGCGGCCGCGTCGCCCGCCGGGCGCGGCTGTGTCTCCGGAGTCCGGGAAGGTTATGCCCGAGGCGGTGGACCGGAGGGTATGTCCCGCCGTCGCCGCTATCGGGTCACCGACACCGCCCAGCAGGTGGTCGGGGGGTTCCTGCTGGCCGGCCCGTTCGTCGTCACCGAGGAGGTGTGGGTGCTGGCGTCGAACATGACCGGCTACCACGCGGCCGCCGTGGTCGCTATCGTCTTCGCCATCGGCTACGGCGCGCTGTACAAGGCCGACGACGACCGCGACCCGGAGCAGGAGGCCGAGGTGGCCGGCGTCCCGATTCGGTTCGTCTCGCTAATGGTCGTCGCCTTCGGCTCCGTGGCCGTGCTGGCGACGGTGTTTACCGCGCCCCAGACCTTCCTGGTCGAGGCGGAGATACTGCCGAACCCAACACGGAGAGCGGTCGCGTTCACGACGCTCAAGGCCGTCGCCGTGGGCGCTATCTTCAGCGTCGTCGGCGCGGCAACCGCTGACAGCGTGTTCTGATCACGCTGCTGCCGATTTCACACCACAGCGACGACAACACCGAACAGGATCAACACGCCGGTGATATCACAGAGGTTGGTGACGATTGGGATCGTCGTATCGTCGGGGTTGTACCCCAACCGGTAGGACAGTTGTACCGACACGAGGCTCAATACGACGACGACTGCCGCCAACAGCATCCCGCTGACAAGCGAGATCGTCAACACCTCCGGCAGCGTGAGCACGCCGCCCAGCGCGGTACCGATGGCCCACGCCGCGATCCCGACAACGCCAAACACCGTCGCCGCGAGGGCGAACACCGCCGCCGTGTTGGCCCGGACGACCGGGTTTGTGGGTCGAAGCTCGAAGGTGCCCAGATACAGCTGTGTCGAGAGCCGCGAACACATGATCGACGCGAGGTTGCCCGCGGTGCCGATCTGCACCGGCACCAGCACCAACAGCGCGGGGTTTTCGACCAACGTCGCCTCGAAGCCTTCGAGGACGTTCCCGGAGATCATCTGGAGTACCGACAGCGCGGCCAACAGCGGTACCATCGTCCACACCATCCGGCTGACCGACCACTCGGCGGTGAACTGCTCGCTCACAGTACGACCTCCATCACCTCGACCCCGACCAGCAGGAACACGACACCGAAGACATCGCCGAGTGTCGTCACAACCGGGCCGATGAGGTTGTCGGGGTCGAGGCCGCGACGGTAGCCGACCAACACCACCGTCACCAACACCGACAGCATGAGGATCGCGCTCAACAGCCCGGCGATCAGCATGATGCCGACAAGCTGGACGAGGCTACCGGCTTGGCCGGTAATCTGGAGGACGAGAAAGGCGACGACCGCGATAAACGTCGAGACGACCATCCCGTTGATAAAGGAGGCGACGACCGCATTCGAGAGCGGTGTTGTCAGCTCGAATCGCGGCTCGATCACCCCTTGGTGGAGACCGCTGGCGAGCCGCGCGCCAAGCGCGCCGTAGACGCCGCCCCGTGTCGCCAGAAACGCCGGCAGCAACAACAGGAGGCCGGGCACCTCCGCGATGCCGGCCCGCATCGTCTCGCTGCCGAGGATCGTCCCCGCAAACAGCCCGGCAACGAGGCTCACGAGGATGACCGGCAACGCCTGGCGGTAGATGTCCTTTGCCGTCTCCTGTCGTGCCATTCGTGTCGGTGTGCGGGTGGGAGACCTAAAAGCGTCGCCCGCGTCCTGTGGCTACCCGGTTGCCAACGTCTCGAACGCCTCGGCAGCCGTCTGCGTCCCCTTGGCGATCACGATGTCGCCGCCGCGAAGCTCGGCGTCGGCGTCGGCGACAAGCAGCCACCCCGCCTCCGGCCGTCGGATCGCAATGATCGACATCGTGGCGTCGGCGTCGGGAACGCCGTCTGTGACGCTCGTCCCGTCGAGTCGGCTCCCCGCGGCGACCTCGGCGCGGCTGATGATCTCGTCGCTCTCCTGGACGGCAAGCTGGACGACGGGGTGGACGGTGATCTGTCGGATCACGCCCTCGCTGATGTCGAGGGCGGCGTCGCTGATGACCTCGGTGCTGGTGCCGAGATGGATCAACCCCCGCAGGGAGACGGGATCGTCGGCGTCGGCAGCCGCGCCCAGCACCCACGCCTCGAAGCGGGATTCGAGGTTGTCGACCTCGACCTCGAGGTTGCTGACCTCCTCGGCCAGTTCGGCGTCGTCGAACAGCACGCTGCTGTAGGCGAGATCGACCGCCAGCTCCGAGAGGTTCTTCATGTGGACGATGGTGTCGACGGCGCGTTCGAGGTCGTCGATCGCGGGCGTCTCGACGACCGCCGGCTCGTAGCCTTCGCCGGTTAGCTCGCGGTAGACGGTCTCCATTGCGGACTCCGGCCCGCGGAGAAAGGCGATGTCGCCGGCGGCGATCTCGGTGTCCCGGCCGGGGTTGAGCAGCCACTCCTCGCCGCGCCGCAACGCGATCACCCGAACACCGGTCTCGGATTCGAGGTCGATATCCAGAAGCGTCCGGTCGGCGTACGCCGAGTCGTCGGCAACGACGCCGCGGACGAGCGTCTCGACGGCCTCCGGAAGGGCCGCCCGCATCGCATCTGGGAGGCCGATCTCTTCGAGGACGATCTTGGCGATGTCGCCGGCAGCATCGCTGATCTGATCGGTCGCGGTGACGATGCTCAGTACGGGCGCGAGCTGTTCGGCGTCGTCGGGGCTCCGGGCGGCCATCAGCAGGCTCATCTGAGCGCGAAGTTCGAGAACGCTCATCCGACGCTCCAGCCGGACGACCTCGCTTGCGAGATCCTCGCTTTGGTGGAGCACCGCCGAGTAGGCCAGATCGACCATCAGCTCGGCGGTGTCCTTCATCTCGACGAGAATGTCCTTGACGCTCACGGGTTCGTACTCGATCCGCGTCGGCGATGTCTCACCCGCTGGCAACTCCATAGCCGACCTCGGGCGGCCCGCTACAAAAGCGTTCACGCCGCGCCGGTCAGTTCTTTGACTCCGTCTGTCGGTCAGGCGATGGTGTCGTACTGGTCGCGCAATTTCTCGGCCGCATCGTCCATGAGTGCCGTCTCGTAGTCGTCGAGCCCCCATTCGACGACCTTCTCGACGCCGTCGCCCCCAAGCTTCGCGGGGACGCCGAAGGCGGTGTCATCGTGGCCGAACTCGCCGTCGAGAACGACCGAGCAGGGTAACACCTCGCCGGTGTCGTTGAGGATCGCCTCAACCGTGTGGGCGACGCCGGTGGCTGGCCCCCACTGGGTCGCGCCCTTGCGCTCGATCACGTCCATCGCCGACTGTTGGAGATCATCGAGGATCTCGTCTTTCTCCCCGCCGTCGAACGCCGGATCGTGGCCGTCGACCCGCACCTTCGAGAAGACCGGCACCTGAGCGTCGCCGTGTTCGCCGAGGATCGTCGCGTTGACGTTTCTGACCTCTGTGTCGAACCGCTGGCTGAGGACGTAGCGGAACCGCGCCGAATCCAGCCGGCCGCCGAACCCGATGACGTGGCCCCGCGGGCGGTCGCCGGTCTCGTAGAGGTGACGGTTCAGGAGGTCAACCGGGTTCGACGTTGTGACGGTGATGAACTCGTCGTTGTGTTCGGCCAGCGACGCGCTGATGTCCTCCATGATCGGCGCGTTGTCCTCGGCGAGATCCAGCCGCGTGTCACCGGGCGAGCGGGGGATGCCAGCCGTGATGACGACTACGTCGCTGCCGGCGGTGTCGGCGTACTCGCCCTGCCGGACGACCGTATTCGAGTCGTAGGCGATGCCGTGGTTCGTGTCGGCGGCTTGGCCGACCGTCTCATCTTCCATATCCGGGATATCAACGAAAACGAGCTCGTCAACCACGTCCCGCAGTGCGAGGTTGTAGCCTGTTGCCGCGCCGACGGTGCCGGCGGCACCGACGATTGACACTTTTGTCATNGTTCGACATGCGTCCGGATTTCGAGTAAGCGTTTCGGTGATTCTACCCACCACGTTCAGCAATCCGCACCCAAGACGGAAGGTCAGTCGATTGACCAACCGCCGCTCCTGGCGGACTGAAAGGGCGAGGCAGGGTCGGCGAACCCGGACGTTCACGAGAGCTCGCTCTCGTGAGCCAACCAGAAATCAGAGATTTCTGGTGACGACGTAAGCACCGCAGTGAGCGAAGCGAACGAGGAGCGCAGCGAGTCCTGGGAGTCGAGCCTGCCGAGGGCTTTCTACACTGAGACAGGTCTTTGAGAGCAGCATCTCCGATCACTCTAACGTCAAGCCGCTGTGTTTTTCCGGTCTCCGCCCATCCTCTTGCGTATGAGCGACTTCGATAAGGAAGCCGAACGCGAGAAGCTCCGGAAGAAGTACGCCGCCGACGCGGACGACCGGGCTGACACCAAGCGGATGAGCGAGCTCCTGCTCAAGGGGGCGACGATGACGAACCAGCACTGCGACACCTGCGGTGATCCCCTGTTCCGGCACAACGGCCAAACGTTCTGTCCGACCTGTCAGGCAGGCGCACAGCAGGCGGTCGACGATGGAGCTACCCAGCAGCCGGTAGCCGACGGCGACACACAGCCATCCGCTGACGACGCCCAGCCGACGGCTGACAAAAACGCGCCGTCGACAGCACAGCAGTCGCCCACGGGCCAGCCGTCGGCTGATGGCAACGCGGGGTCGACCACCCAGCAGTCGCCCGCCAGCCAGCCGTCGGCCCAGCAGCCGCAAACCGAGCAATCGACGAACCAGCCCTCGACGCCGCAGCCATCGGCGACCGACCGACAGCCCGAGCCGCCCGCGACCAACGGCCGTGCGAGCGATGCGGCGTTGTCAGCCGCTGCCGGCTCAGCCACTCAGGGTTCGCCTGTCGACAACGAAGCCGCGCCGCCGGCAGATCTCACAACGGCCCGCCAGTCGCTTGTCGGTACCGTCACGCGGTTTTCACAGCAGGCGGCCAAAGCTGACGATCCGCGACGGGCGAAGGAACTGCTGACGGCCGCCCGCGAGGCCGCCGAGACGTTGCGCGCGCTGGAATTCTAAGGCTTGTACTCGCTGCCGACAACTTCCCGTATCTTCTCGGCGGTCACCTCGCCAACACCGTCGGCTTCCAGCAGATCATCCTCGCGGGCGGTCATCACAGCTTCGACAGTCCCGAACTCCTCCAGTAACGACCGCGCCGTCACAGGGCCGATGTCGGCGATCGACGCGACGACGTACTCCTGCTGTTCGGCGGTCGTTTTCGCGCTCTTCTCGCCGTGCACTGAGACCTCCCGATCGCGGGTTTCCTGTTCGCGGCGGGCGATCGTCTCAAGCAACTCGGCGGTCTCGCTTTCGTCGGCAGTCCGCAGCACGCTGGCGTTGAAATCAACCGCCAGACTCGACAGCGCGCCGCGGATCGCGTTCGGGTGGACGTTGCGCTCGCCGTAGAGGTCGTCGCCCTCGACGATGACGATAGGGCGGCTGTAGTTGCGAACGAGGTCGCCGACCTGCTCGAACATCGAGCGGTCGCCGCCGGTCAGCGTATCGAGGAAGTCCGCGACGGATTTCCGTTCGACGGCGACGCGATCCGACAGCACGTAGTCACCGACCGCCAGCGTTTCAAGTCGCGTTGTGATCCCCTCGCGTTTCGAGAGGTCACGCGCCACGGTCGACTCCAATTCGCGTTGGTCGGCGACGATCTCGACGTCGTCGGTGTCGGTGCCGGCGTTGGCGATGATTTCGTCTTCGGCGTCGGTGGCGTCGCTCTCGGTTGCCTGTTTCTCGTCGGTCTCGTCTGGCCCGTCTTCGCCCTCGGCTTCGCCGAAATCCGCTAAGCCTGGCTGGCTCTCGGCGTCGCTGCCGCCGTTCGTCGCTGCCGCCGGGTCGCGTTCCGCTGTT
>P_A23_Liq_2_FmtDRAFT_1000278_pt1 | contig 11443 bp, 10 predicted proteins | sample PonA232FremontCA_FD_10599 | JGI IMG/M metagenome (IMG submission 10599) | reverse complement strand
AAAGGTGATCTAGTGCACCATGCATAGTTGTCGGTCTGAGCTTAAATTACATCAAAACTATTTATCATTATTTCAACTAATCACCCAGGGTAGCTCTCCAGGACAGGTTTGTGGATTAATTTCAGTCGAGCCGGGAGATTGATACTCGTTATCTCGCCACTCGCGTACTTAATTTATGCGCTAATCGCTGCAGTTTGACATCCTCCCCGCGCTGAAGCGCGAGGATTCCCACGGCACCGCACCGCTGAGTTGGGATATTGTGGTTTACGACCTAACCCGTTCTTCAGGTGCAAACGCACCAGTCTCCTTGTCAAACAGGAACGTCGATGGCTGTGCCAACCAGCCGTTACTCCTATTCACCGACAGATTCAGTGAACTCAGAGATACTTTCTGTCGGATATTCTCAGCCCCGTTCACATCAGCGTTCGCTACCGTCCCACAGTCATCACAGACGTACAACCCGCGTTCAACACGGTTCGCATCACGCTTGCGACCACAGCACGAACACGACTTCGACGTGTCCTCCTCAGAGGCTTCCTCGACGGTGATTCCTTCCATCTCCGCCTTGTATTCGAGAAGGTCGGTGAACCGGTCAAACGCCCACGAGTGCAAGTCGAGATTACCGTGTTTCCCCCAGTTTTTCGACTTGTTGGTGTCATCATCTTCGCGGATCCCCGAGAGATCTCCCACTACGATCGTTCCAACGCCTTCCTCAACACACCGTTCAACAATGTGTTTCGAAAGCGTATGGAAATAGTGAGTGCGACGAGCCGACTTCTTATGATTCAGCCGGGTGGCCTGCTCGGAGTTCGAGTCATCACACCGGGCAATCCGTTTGCTAAAGTAGTAGTCGTCCTGCTTCAGACAGTTCAGCGGATAGAGCTCGCCGTGGCCGTCTTCATACGCGAGCGCGGCGAAGTTGTTGATCCCGAGATCAACGCCTACCGTATTCTCACTGGGGGCTTCAGCCACGTCGATTTGGACCTTACAGACGAAGTGTAGTTCCCATTCCGTACCCGTCCAAACTATTCGCACCTGTTGGACGTTCTCGACAGTGGAGAGATCGACGTCGGGGCGGGTTTGGTACTCACAAAGAATGAAGTCCGACCAGTAGTCCTTGAGGTTCGACCCCTTTGAGAGTCGAACGCGGTAGTACTGGGTATCGAGCTTGAAGCCAGCAGCTTTGAATGTGACCGTGGAACGTGGGTGGTCATCGCCGTGTTTGCGGTAGCCGGGCGGATTCGCGTTCGTGTCCCCGTTGCGTCGTTTACCGTACCAACCGTTGAACGCTTCAGCGAGTTCTTGAAGGACTCGCTGACTTGACTGCGAATGCAGGTCATCGTAGCGTTCGTGGGTTTTGAGGTACGTGGTGAGTTCGTTGTGGTTCGGGATATGATCGATTTCATCCCAGATCCGACTACACGTCCACCGTCCGACGTTCCAGAGCTTCGAGGCAGCGAACCCGAGCGAATCAAGGTCGTCTTGCACCTGAGACTGGTTCCGTATGGAAGCGATGTAGGTGCGGGTGACGACCTGTTTCGCCATACGTAACCTATGTAGATAAACTAATTTGAAGGGTAGGGTTGGGTTGGAGTAGCGTGGAATGTCCAGCTGTGACATTAGCTGGTGGAGTGTGAAAGGAAGTGTCGGATTCATCCCAGCGCTGAAGCGCGAGGCTTTCTCCTCGGCTCTCCGTAACCTGAAGCACCTCTGGGTCAAACTCCAAGGCACTCGCCTTATTCCACCTGTACAGTCCACATACAGTTATCTCCCCAATTACGAGCCAGTCCCGTCAAATGATGCATATCGCTCTCTTGCGGTTGCTGATAGTGACGGTCCAATACGGTCAAGTGCTGCATCAACGTGGCGACGATGAATACGGACAGCTTCAATAGATTCAATAGCTTCAGGGGTCGCACTCGACGAGGTACTCTGACCCGAGTTGGGTTCAATAGTTCTTGTCTCATCAATTATCTCAGATTCAGCTGCACCAAGATGCTCTTCAAGTGCAAGCAGACTTGCTTCCTGTAAGACAGCACTAATATCGCTTCCGGAATATCCCTCGGTTTTTGTTGCAATTTCATCAATATCGAGTGGCTCAGTCGGTCGATCACGGGTATGAATGCGGATAATCTCCTGACGGGCTTCAGGATCTGGGAGTGGAACCTCAACAACACGGTCAAATCTTCCAGGTCGAGTAAGTGCATCATCGATACGATCAGGGCGGTTTGTTGCGCCTATGACCGTCACTTGTTCACGAGGATGAAGACCATCAAGTTCGGTTAGTAGCTGTGATACGACACGCTCTGTAGCAGAGGAATCCCCGTCGCCTGCGCGGGCAGACCCGAGTGCATCAACTTCATCAAAAAAGACGACCGCCGGCGCACTATCTCTCGCACGGGTGAATAATTGTCGGACACGGCGTTCGCTCTCGCCAACGTATTTATTCAGAAGTTCCGGACCGTCGACAGTCAAGAAGTTTGCATCTGTTGTTGAGGCGACTGCGCGTGCCAACATTGTCTTTCCAGTTCCTGGTGGTCCGTAGAGCAGAACCCCAGCAGGCGCATCAACACCAAGTCGAGAGAGCGCCTCTGGATATTGGAGTGGCCACTCAACGGCTCGAGTAAGTTCGCGTTTTGGTGCTGCAAGTCCACCAATATCCTCAAATGATGTTGACGGGACTGAACCGGTCGTTTCAGCGGCACTTGGTGTCGTTTTGGTAATTGCTGTCTCAATATCTGCTGGAAGAACTCTGAATTCTGTTTCTGCCATTTCTTCTGTGGAGTCAACATTACACCGGGTGAGTGCTGCCTCAATTGCACGTGCACGTAAATTGAGAATATCTGCGGCAACATATCCAAGGGTCTGCTCAGCAACAGCGGTATAATCGATATGAGAGGTAGTCGGTATGTCATTAAACAAAACCGAGATAATGGCTGCACGATCATCCGGGGTTGGAGCAGTGACCGAGATTATCCGTGAAAGTCGACCACCACGAGTAAAGATTGAATCAATCGCGTCTGCGTCAGTGCATTCAGCAACAACAGTTGCTGAATCAAGTTGTAGCGTTTTCTCAATCCATGAACTAATTTGACGGGCGACTGTATCGTTGTCCTCACCAATTATATCAAGATTATCGATAAGAACGATTGTTGATGTTGCGTTGCCCGTCGTAATCGCTGCTGTATGTGAATCAAGTTCGTCAGTGAGATCAGAAGGTGATTGTGAAGCAAGTGTTGCACAGTCAATCGTTCGAATTGTTGCATCTGCATACCATGCAGTGTGTCGGATAAGATGTGTCTTACCAACACCAGATTGTCCCTCAAGCAGGACGCCCGAAGCTGCCGAGCGGTCGTCGACATGATATGCATCGGAATATATTAGCGGATCTGCAATGGTATGTTGACATGTTTCGATGATTTCATTATAACCGCCGACTCCTGACGGGGGAATTGGAGCTTGCTGTGGAAGTGTTAAGTCAGGTGCCGGACCAGACTCTAATTTGAGTTCTGTCTTTGCTGTGATAGCAACGGGACCATCCGGACGGGTTTCAGTGACGCGAACCGGGAGCTCAAGTGATCCATCCAGGAATACAGTTGGAATAGTATCACCACGAACGAGTGGCCGAGTATCGAGTGCCTGACGAACTGTCTGTTCACCCCCACTAATCGACAACTCAGCAACCGGTGCAACGGTGAGTTGATGTGCGGGCGAGGCGCTTGCTGGTTCAACGGTCGCGACATGGTCAGTTTGAGCATTCTGATCCGAATCAACAGTCCTGCCCGTATCAGTTTCTGAAGTGTTTTTTACATCTGCAGAAATATCAAGTGCTGCTGCAAGATTTGATGATACAGCAATGGTATCAGGGTCAATCATCGAATCAGGACGAACGACCGCAGCGGTCATCCGACCATTACTGGTCCGAAGTTGAACAACATCTGCATCTAACGGAGATGCGGAGTCATTGGTTGTGCTGTCTGCTATGTCATATGTATGAGTCGTCGCATCAATTGGAGGCCAGCGGAGACGAACAGTATCAGGTGGGAGTTCTGGGTCGATAGTAACTGTCGCAGCGACGCGTTTCATAAGTTACTGCCTCATGCTCTCAGGATACGGACTCCCATGAAGGAAGTACCGAACAGCACCGAATGCAAGGACTGCAACAGGACCTGCGAGGATTGTTAAATAGATTGTCGTTCCAACAGCATATCCGATAATATTTCCAAGGGCCATTACAACGGCGGCTGAAACAAGTGGGAGCTTATCTCGGGGATCTATCGATGCCATGGCGTTTGATTGAATTTTATTCAGAGACGAGGCGGATTATACTTGTTGTCCACTCAATTTCTCAGTAATAATATTTTTGATCGTGTCGAGGTAGATATGATCCATATCATATATTATATTTCGTGCAATATCATGCAAGTAGGCAACACTGAATGAGTATATCGACACTGTGAGCGAGTGTCGAACTACATAAGAATGCATAATTCTCATTAGAATAATTGTCAATCCTGATTAATTTCGTCTAATATCAATGAGTAGCTCTTTATCCCAAGAAATGAGTAATAATTGCCATCCCGTGATGCTGAGATATGGGGGATCTAGTTGAATCGAGCGACGATGGGAGTATTGTATATTATATCAATATATTTAGTATATCATTCATCCAGACGGGATTAAAGCAAGCATGCTGATAACGCGGAGCCGTCAAGGTCTATATGGCTGCCATCATACGCCTAATTATGTCAGATGATACGTCACAACAGTCAACTCTTCGAACAGATGGAGGAATATCATCCATTGAGATTGGATTTCCAGCGATTGCGTTTGGATTACATGCGATTCTTGCACTTGCTCTTATTCCGTTTGCATGGGATGCTCTACAAGCAGGAAACTTTCCACTCGTCGGATCGCTGGCACTGTTATCGACACTGATACTCATATTAGGAGCAATGATACGGCGGGTCGCAAAACGGCGATTTTGATGCTTGTAGACTCTGTCTTCTCACTGACATCCTTCCCGTAGTAAAAACCGCCGGGTCTTGCGCCTGGTCATCGGATAACCAACAATGATTAATTGACAGTAATGTGAATATATATTAATGGAACCTGACGACGTCTCCGGATTGCCCCCGGGCGTCTCTGACAAACTTCGTACAGAGGGCGTCACAGAGCTGTATCCACCACAAGAATCAGCCGTCAAGGCAGGGTTGACTGATGGGGAGAGCCTTGTTGCATCAGTACCAACTGCTTCTGGAAAGACGCTTATTGCCGAGTTAGCAATGCTTGCAGCAATTGAGCGTGGTGAAACAGCGTTATATATTGTACCGCTTCGAGCGCTCGCCTCAGAAAAACAAACTGAGTTCGAACGTTGGGAAGAGTTTGGTGTTGACATCGGTGTTTCAACCGGAAATTACGATTCTAGTGGTGAGTGGTTAGCTTCGCGAGATATCATTGTTGCAACGTCTGAAAAGGTTGATTCACTTATTCGGAATGATGCACCGTGGATCAATCAATTAGGATGTGTTGTTGCTGATGAGGTTCACCTTGTTAATGACCGGACGCGTGGACCAACGCTTGAGGTAACGCTTGGGAAACTTCGTCAACGAAACACTGCACTTCAAGTCGTTGCGCTCTCTGCAACGATTGGAAATGCAGATGCTATTGCTGAGTGGCTAGATGCATCACTTGTCGATACAGATTGGCGTCCAATCGAATTACAGATTGGAGTTCACTATGGAAATGCGATTACATTTGATGATGCTACTCAACAGCGGGTTCCAGTTGCAAATGGAGAACGACAAACGCCGGCCCTTGTTGCAGACACACTTGCAGGTGATAGTGAAGACGATCAAGGGTCGACGCTTGTATTCGTCAATTCACGACGAAATGCAGAATCCGCTGCAAGACGGCTTTGTGATGTTACGACATCAGCTTTGACCGAAAAGGAACAAGCATCATTAGCGGAGATTGCCGCGTCGATTCGAGAGGTTTCAGATACTGAAACGAGTGAAACACTTGCAACATGCGTTGAAAAGGGGGCTGCATTTCACCATGCTGGGCTGGCAGCAGAGCATCGCTCACTCGTTGAAGATGCCTTTCGCGATCGTCAACTAAAATGTATTGCTGCAACACCGACACTTGCTGCAGGCGTTAATACACCAAGTCGTCGGGTGATCGTTCGCGATTGGCGGCGTTACGATAGCGAGTATGGGGGAATGAAACCACTTGATACACTTGAAGTTCATCAAATGATGGGTCGGGCAGGTCGACCTGGTCTTGATCCATACGGTGAAGCGGTCTTGCTTGCTGGGGATACTGAGACGCGTGATGAGCTGTTTGATCGATATATTGATGCGGATCTTGAATCAGTGCGTTCAAAGCTTGCAAGTGAGCCTGCGCTCCGGACACATGCACTTGCAACAATCGCAACAGGGTTTGCACGAAGTCGAACAGAGCTCCTTGCATTCCTGAAAGAGACATTATATGCAACACAAACAGATACTAATGGGCGATTAAAAACGGTTACAGACACCGTTCTTGACTATCTGAAGCGAAATGAATTCATCATGCAGGATGGGGAGACTCTCTCAGCAACCGGACTCGGTCATACTGTCTCACGATTATATCTTGATCCGATGAGTGCTGCAACAATTATTGATGGGTTACGATGGGCTGAAAAGAATAAGACTACACAACGCAGTGCACTTCAGGACAACTCAACCGAACAAGCTACTGGGAGCTTCCAGCCAGCGAGTGAACTTGTCAACTCAAAACATGATACACATCAAGACAGTGATGAATCGACAGTGAGATATCCAACAGCACTTGGATTGTATCACCTTGTTTGTCGGACACCGGATATGTATGAATTGTATCTTAAATCGGGTGATAAAGAGCGTTTTACCCAAGTCTGCTATGAGCGCGAGGCTGAGTTGCTCGGACGGACGCCCTCTGAGTACGACGATGTTCGATTTGAGTCGTGGCTGTCGGCACTGAAGACTGGGCGATTACTTGAAGATTGGGCGGATGAGACATCTGAAGACCAGATTACAGAGCAATATGACGTTGGACCTGGTGATATCAGAGGAAAGGTCGACACAGCAAGTTGGCTCCTCGGGGCAGCAGAACAGTTGGCTGGTGAGCTTGGAATGAAGACGAAACCTATCGCTGATGCTCGACGGCGTGTCGAGGATGGGGTTAGAGCAGAGTTACTTGATCTCGTTGATATCCGTGGCGTTGGGCGGAAGCGTGCTCGACGGCTTTTTGATACTGGCATCCAGGACAGTGCAGATCTTCAAACAGCTGAAAAGAAAACTATCCTTCGGGCACTCCGGGGTCGGCGAAAGACAGCTGAGCGTATTCTTGAAAATGCTGGACGCACAGATACCTCAATGGATAGTGTTGATGAAGTGTCGAATGACTCCACTAATTCAGACACAGGGAATGAGACACAATCGAACACAGGTGGAGGTGCCACGACAGAGGGGACGCGACAAGGTCGCGATATAGATAATCAAGATGGAAATCAGGCTGGACTCGGGGACTTTTCATGAAACTCGTCTGTGGTAAGGTGACTATTGAGGATGTGGATGAGTTTGTTTCAATTGTCGATAAGATTGAGAAAGGAACGGGTGCAACAATACAGGCGTTCGACGCTCGATATATTGTGAATCAAAAACATATTAAGCGGGCTATCGAGTGTGCTGACCGAGCCCGACGCCGGAATAATAATATTGCACGGGATAGATCAATCGAGATGTTGTTATACGCGGCTGGTCGCCGACAGATTACTGAGGCGCTTGAGATTGGGGTTTCATCCGGTCTAAATCGTATTGTGGTCGCTATCGATGGTGGTAATGAAATCGAAGCTGCAAAATCTATCGAATCAAATACACTTGATACACCTGCCGATGAAGTTCTTGGGTCATATGACCCTGATTTGGTGCAGCCGTATTTTGATATTACTGCTAACGAGATTGATGTTGTCAATGGCGATACTGAATCGCTCGTTCTTGAACGGGTTGCATTACTTGCTGTTGAGCGGTGAGTCCGATATGTACCCACCCCTCTATTTCTACTGGAGACCCGCTATTTTATGTACTATAAGCATCTNTAATCCAGATTTTAATTCGAATGGAATAGTAACTTCCATCTTTTAGCAATCATAGAGTTGATATGAGACCGACGAGTAAATAATACTCAAATCTCCCGGTGTCTATTATGTAGGCACAGAGGAGTTATCAGTTGAACAGAGTGAAAAGTAGTCCCACCAAGATTCGAACTTGGGTCATTGCCCCCAGAAGGCAACAGGATTGGCCACTACCCCACGGGACTATCTTCAGCTAAGACTAAGATTGGATTCTATTTGAGTGTTGCGAAGCAGTGAGTGATATCAATATGATAGCCATATCAGCATATATTACTACGCTCATCGTCGAACGCTGGTATGTATCTTGGTCGCTTCATCATTATTGGCGAGACAACTGCGGTATATCGGGTTTCATCACGGTCATATCCAAACCGACAGATTATCTCTCGAGATAACATGTTGACCGTCGTTCCAACGTCAGAAGCAGCCCAAACTAATAATCCATACGTATCATATAATTGTATGCGCCAAGGCGGAGAGAAGATTGTTATCGGGAATGGATCGCACGTTGACCCCATTGCAGAGAAGATTGATCGAGGATATCCAGCGAGAGATGCCCTTGCAGAAGCATTACTTGCGCTTGATTATGAGAAAGATGATTATAATACCCCCCGAATTGCCGGAATCGTTGGGTCCTCCTCATATGTGGGAATCATCCGTCAAGATGCGGTTATTATTAGATCAATCTCAGAACCAACACTTGTGAGTACGTATGAGAATGATGCTCCAACAACAGCGCAATTGTCACTCAAAGGTGACATTGAAGAAATTGCACAGAAAGCATACGAACTAGAGTATGAGCATCCAGTATGTGCTGCTGCGGTTACACATCAGGGTCAGGGTGAGAGTGGGGATATTGTAGCTCAAATATACAATGGTAAGTAAACTACTACCCTCTCAGCCGTCAGAGACGGCTTCAATAAGGAACGGGGATGGGGGTCCAGTAAAGATTGTTTCAAACCCCAACAGATCAAGATCGGAGAGACTTATTCGCTGTGGGGCGTTCACACCACATTCTACACCCCCCAGAACTGAATAGTTCCGAATTGGGCTTGCCTGTCGAAAATATGGCGAGATGACGAGAACGAACATTGTTGCCATCTATCTTAATAATTTGATTGACATCCTCCTCCGCGTATAGTGCTCCTGAAAGCTTATTGAGGAATTCAATTCAAAATCTTGTCATAGAGTAGCCCTGATACTGTTGCGTAGAACCGATGGCTCAAGATGTTTCACAGAGTACTACATGCGGAGGAATCCTGAGCGTGAGTGGTGGAGATTTCAGGTTTCCAACCCCACTAAACCACAGTGCGGTAAGAATCCGTGTGGGGTTCGTGGACTGTAGCGGGGAGAGTGGGACTGCTGGGAGTGCCACATCTCAGCCCCCAGTACTCCTATCCTCAGTTATGTTGGGACCCCTAGAGTTGTCTGTGCCCCAGAGAGTCCAACAGACTTCAACGGATTGGAGTTACTTTCTGTGGTGCGTACAGCAGTCGGGCACAGCATCTGCATCTGCATCGGTTCAGCATAGGAACCGACCGTTCAGCTGACTGGTTCCGATTACTGTCTCATTGCTTGAGGCGGACAGGCCGCCATCGTCGGAGTGACCAGAATCGTTCTATTCCCAGTCTGATTCCTGACTATTCACAGGACTGCCTGTTAGTTTAACTCACGGATTATCAAATCTCCAATCGGCTATCACTGCGTGGACGAGTTCAGAATTGCCGGATTCATCCTGCGGCTGAAGCCGCAAGTATTCTCCTTGATATTCTATAATTTCTACGTCAGATGATGTCAACACACGCCAGGCTACAGTATTGCTGTTATGATTATTGGGCGTATCCCCTCGCTACTCGTTCGTTCTACTCACTAATTAAAAATGGACTCCTGCCCTTGGCTGTGATAAAGTGGCACTCGAAGCGGTTCTTGCTGCGATGCCTCCGGTTGATCAAATCGTATATGCTGGAGATATCATTGAGTATAATCCAACACGTGAACTACCTCGGGATCACATCGAAGCTCCGAGACACTCTGTCTGTTATCTCGGTAGAGAGTCAATACGGTTTCCGACTCACCGTGACCTGTTTGTGACTATTGATTATATTTTAGAACTTACTTTGGACGATCGAGAGCGTCTCTTCACGGTCATCCCAGGCGACGAAAACGGCCACAGATGTTGCAGAAGTGATAACATCACGAATATTTATTCCAGCTTCTGCGATTGGTCGGACGATATCCAGAATCACGCCAGGACGATTAGGAAGTTCACCGCCAGTGACTCTGATAACTGCAATACCATCATCAACAGTGACAGATGAAAGCGTTTGATTATTTATGACCTTCGCGTGAAGTAGGTTTTCTGCTTTCGAAGCAATATCCTCGGAGATATAGAATGTAATTGAATCCATGCCAGATGCAACAGCATCAATATTGATACCATCGTCGCGAAGCGACTGCGAGAGATCTGCGAGAATACCCGTGCTGTTTCGAATTGACCGCCCAGCAACAGTCACACATGCAAGCATATCCTCTTGCATGTCTATGAGATTCTCAAATTCTCCTTCAATCAGTGTTCCACCGGTAAGCAGATCACCATGTTGATAATGCACGACCCGAACACCAAGGTCGTCATTTTTATATGTGAGTGCTGATGGCGCAACCACTTCTGCACCACGAAATGAGAGGTTTCGAAGTTCATCAACTGTAATCTGTCCGACGTTACGAGCACCTTCAACAACCCGTGGATCGCCGGTCATCACACCCTCAACATCGGTGACGATAACAACCTCATCGGCGTCGGTATAATGTCCAAGCATGACTGCGGTCGTGTCTGATCCGCCGCGACCGAGTGTCGTTGTTGTCCCATCATGTGATTCCGCAAGAAATCCCGTGAGAACAGGAACAACATCGTCAAGATTACTCGCGAGATCAGCGGCTCGACGCTGTGTTTCACCAACATCAACCTCACCACGTTCATTCGTAATAATCGGCCAGTCATCACTGCCCGGTTCAAGAAATTGCGCAGTTACACCACGTGCAGAGAGTGCGCCTTTAAGCATCCGAACGCTTGTCCGTTCACCCATCGACACAATCTCAGCACGGTCTTTATCCGCGGCGTCATAGTGAATCTCATCAAGGAGATAATCAGTCGTACTCCCCATTGCAGAGGCAACAACAGCGATTTCATGACCTGCGTCAATTGCCGCCGCGATTGAGTCTGCAGCCCGTGTGATTCGGTCACCATTTCCGAGTGAAGTGCCACCAAACTTTGTGACTATGCGCATACAC
>P_A23_Liq_2_FmtDRAFT_1000272_pt1 | contig 11542 bp, 11 predicted proteins | sample PonA232FremontCA_FD_10599 | JGI IMG/M metagenome (IMG submission 10599) | reverse complement strand
TCCCGTTCTCGGGGACGAGCCGCGGCCCGACACGGACCGACTCGGCGGTCGCCTCGGCGATCAGCCGGACGGTCTGGCCGTCTTCGCTCGCCAGCTCCAGCGCGTTCGGCGGGAGCCCGGTGATCCCCTGTACGTCCGCCTCGTCGAGAGTCGTCGTCGCCGCCCGCAGTTCGTCGACACCGTCGACCGTCGCCTCGCTGAGTCTGTTCGAGAGGATCACTCCCTTCAGCGCGGCGTCTGTCCCCTCCACGTCGAAGGTGGGGTCCGCCTCTGCGACACCCAGATCCTGTGCCTCCGCGAGCACGTGCTCGTAGTCGAGCCCTTCGGCGGCCATCCGCGAGAGCACGAAGTTCGCCGTCCCGTTGAGCACCCCGCGGACGGCGTCGACCCTGGCGGGCCCCAGATCCGACAGCGTCGACAACACGGGGATCGCGCCGCCGACGGTCGCCTCGAACCGCACGCGGCCGGCCGACGACGCTGCCAGTGCCCGCACGTCGGCGTACCGCTCGGCGACGGGCCCCTTGTTCGCGAGCACGACGTGCCGGTCGCGTTCGAGCGCGGCCGCGACGTGGTCGAACCCGGGCTGTGCGTCACCGAGTGTCGTCGGCGTCGCCTCGACGAGTACGTCGTACTCCGCGGCGAGTGCGTTCTCTGGGTCCGCCTCACCGAGTCCCGCGTCGGCCGCTTTCGCCGACAACGCTCGTTCGGTGTCGATCCCACTGTCGTCGACGGCGGCGGTCGACGAGTCTGCGAGTGCGACCACCGTGTGCCCGTACTCGCCGGCCAACTCCGCGACCGAACTGCCGACCGCGCCCGCGCCGAGCACTGCGAGTCGCACGGTCAGACACCCCCGAGCGGTTCGACGACGGTCAGATCCTTCTCCGCGGCGACCGCTCGGACCGCCTCCAGCGTCCGTTCGGCCCCGCCTTCGCGGGTCCGCAGGTGGACTCTCGCCGCCGACGGTTCCTCCGGTGCGTCTGCGTCCGGTGCCGAGAGCGTCACGTCCGCGACGGTCGCCTCGGCGTGTTCCCGGAGTCGTCGGAGCGTTCCGGACAGCCCCGTGTCGACGAGGTGGCCGACCAAGACGACGACGAGCTCGTCTGCGTACGCCTCGGCGTCGGCGGTGACGACCGTCACCCCCGTCTCGCGGAGCCCCTGCAGGATGTTGTCGAACCGCTCGGGCGGACACTCCAGGTCGATTGCGACCGGGATCCGGCCGCGTGGTGTCCGCTCACCCCGTTCGTGGACGACCGACAACAGGTTACCGCCGTTGTCGGCGACGGGTTGGAGCGCCGCCAACAGTCTCCCCGGCTCGTCCGGCAGTTCCAACTGGATCGTGTGGACCTGTGGGTCCCCGCGACCGCCGTCCGTCTCGACACCCTCCTCGTCTGCCGGGTCGTCGACCGGTTCGTCCGTGCCGTCCGTGGCCGTCACGTCAGGCTGCACGGCGATACCCCCGACTCGCGTGGTCGGTCACGGTGACGACTGTGTCGTGACGACCACGCCGGGGGAGTGTCGTGACTCCCGGGGGTGTGCGTGTTCCGATCCCGATACCGATCTGCGAGCCGGCGGGCCGGAACAGTTCGCGCACGTCGCGCCGTCGACAGGAGTCACACTGGCGCATACTCGTGACACACCCCGCCCACTGATAAGTGGTCTGCCGTTGGCGAACGTTACCGGGCTGGCGAGCCGCAGAGTTTAGGTTCGGAGCCGACCCAACTCCTTGTATGACGAGCGAGGTGGAGCGACCGTGACCGACGTACTGCTCCCGCTCGCGTTGCTGTACGCCGACGACCGTCGGGAGATTCGCGGTGCGACGAAGTTCCAGAAGCTCGCGTTCCTCGCACAGGAAGAGTACGGTGTCGAGGAACTCCACGAGTTCGAGCCACACAAGTACGGTCCGTTCTCGAAAAGCCTGACAGGTGCGATCAAAGCACTGGAACAGAAGGGACTCGTGAAGAAGCGTGAGAAACAAGTATCTGGTGGAAATCAGATGGTCGTCTACTCGCTCACAAGCGAGGGTGAGCGCGTCGTCAGAACGCTTCTCAACGACCGTGACGAAGACGTAGAGAGTACACTTGAACCAGTTCACGAGCTCAAACGCGACAAGGGTGGGCTCTCGCTGGACAAACTCCTCCGGTACGTGTACAAGAACTATCCAGAGATGACGACCGAGAGCGAACACCCTCTCGCAGACAAAGTGTAGAGTTGAACTACTCCGAACTGTTGGTCTCGGTCCCTTCGTCCTCTGCCCGACTACTCTCTTCACTACCGCTATCGTATGTTTGGCGCATTTCCTCAATTGTCTCTGTAGCACTCTCGGAGGGCTCTACTTCTTCCCCCGTCTCTCGATTCGGGTCTTCTTCGGTAAACACGACAGCGGATATATCCTCGGAACTGATCAGGATGCTCCGACCGAGTGGTTCAGGCATACTCTCAGTTCTCCGGGGGTTTTCCAGTACGAGATCTTTTGTCGAAGGGTCCCAAGCGGCAGGGACGAACGTCCCGTCAATTCGTGATCCATCCTGTAGTAGGACACCGATCTCTTCCTCGCCGAGATCTGCGAGAGCGTAGTACCAGGGTTGCCGTTCCCCGTACGGATCGTCTCGTCGTGACTTGTCAGCACTTCCGGCAACCAGAGAGCCAGTCAGGAGCAACACGATGTGTAGTAGATACAGGAGCACTCCCGTCGAGAGCCGACTAGCAACTAAATCCGATCCGGACACGACATTGTACTGTCCGGTTAGAGCCTGCCCAGCAGTGCTCAGCAGTTCAAAGTGAAGTGGCGAAGCAGCGTACAGCACGAGCAACGACCCCAGACTCGCGGCCGAACTCCAGACGACCTTTCCCGTTCGATCCAGCGTATCGTTGCGCTCTGCGGCCCGGAGAAACACCCGGACCGCTAGGTAGCCGGGCGCGACCAACAACAGAATCGTCACCAACGTCACCGGGAGTGTCCCTGGGTTCGCCATCGACCGGAGCGTTGTCACTCTCGTAGAAAAATCCAACTAAGGAAAACGAGAAGAACCGCCGACGGCGTCAGAAGTAGTCGATACTCGACGGCAACTCCTGCTTCATCCCCTTGCGCTCGCGGATGTCCATGATCTGCTCGCGTTGGAGCGTGTCGGCCATCACGCGGAAGCCGGCGTTCTCCGTGTTCCAGGAGGCGCGGCCCTCGGTGGCCGAGCGGATGTCCGAGGAGAACCCGATCATCTCCTCGACGGGGGCGATCCCCTCGATCACCATCAGGTCACCCTCCTGGTACATGTCGTCGACGCGACCACGCCGACCCTGGATCTCGCCGGAGGCGTCGCCCATGTACGCGTTGGGCACGTCGATCCGAACGTCCTGGATCGGCTCCAACATCATGATGTCGGCGTCGATCAGCGCACGGTGGACGGCCTCGCGGGTCGCCGGGATCACCTGCGCCGGGCCACGGTGGATCGTGTCCTCGTGGAGCCGGGCGTCGTGGAGCCGGATCAGCGAGCCCTGGACCGGCTCTGCGGCCAGCGGCCCGTCGTTGAGCGCCTCCTCCAACCCTTCGACGACGAGCTCCATCGTCTCGTTGAGGTGTTGGATTCCCTTCGTGTCGTCGATGAACACGTTGGTGCCGTGGATCTGCTCGACGTTCTGGGAGGTCTCCTTGTCCATGCCGGCCTCCTGGAGCGCCTCGCGGCGTTCCAGCTCGGGCATGTCCATCGTCGCCTCACCCAGTTGGATCGTCTCGACGACATCCTGACCGAGCGGCTCGACGGAGATGTAGAACCGGTTGTGGCGGTTCGGCGAGATCCCTTCGACCTCGTCACTCTCACCCTGGACCGACTCGCGGAACACGACGATCGGCTCCCCGGTGTGGACCGGGATGCCCTGGTTGTCGCGGATCCGTTGAGTGATCACTTCGAGGTGGAGCTCACCCTGTCCGGAGATGAGGTGTTCCCCGGTGTCCTCGTTGATCTCCACCCGGATGGTGGGGTCCTCCTTGGCGACCTGTTGGAGCGTCTCGATGAGCTTCGGCAGGTCGTCCATGTTCGTCGCCTCCACGCTCTTCGTGATCACCGGCTCGGAGATGTGCTCGATCGACTCGAACGGCGTCATCTCCGTGTCCGACACGGTGGAGCCGGCGATGGCGTCGGCCAACCCGGTGACGGCCGCGATGTTCCCGGCCGGAACACCCCGGTCGAGTTCCTCGCGCTCACCGCCCATGTAGATCCCCACCGACTGGAGCCGGCTCTTCCCGGCCGTCCCGGAGACGTACAGTTCGTCTCCCTTCTCGACGCTGCCCGAGAACACCCGACCGATGGCGACCTCCCCGGCGTGGGGGTCCATCTCGATGTCCGTCACCATCAGCACGGTGTTGCCGTCGCGGTCGACCTGTTGCATGCTCTCGGAGACGGCCAACGTGTCGTCACCCCGCCAGATACGCGGGATCCGACGCGGCTGGGCGTCCAACGGGTCCGGGAAGTGCTCGACGACCATGTCGAGCACGACATCCGACAACGGCGTCCGCTCGTGGAGCCCCTGCCGGTCGTCGTCCCGTTCCATCTCCATCACTTCGCCGAAGGAGATACCGGTCCGCTCCATCGACGGGAGCGACACGCCCCACTTGTACAGGGCGGAGCCGAACGCGACGGTCCCCTCCTCGACGGAGACGGTCCAGTCGTAGTCCTCCTCCTCGGTCATCCCGCGGATCAGCTCGTTCACGTCGCTGATCACGTCCTGGAGACGCTGTTGCATCTCCTGGGGGCCCTCCTGGAGCTCGTTGATGAGGCGGTCGACCTTGTTGATGAACAGTGCCGGCTTCACACCCTCTCGCAGCGACTGTCGGAGCACCGTCTCCGTCTGGGGCATCGCTCCTTCGACGGCGTCGACCACGACCAGCGCGCCGTCGACGGCCCGCATCGCCCGGGTCACGTCGCCGCCGAAGTCGACGTGGCCCGGTGTGTCGATGAGGTTGACGAGGTTGTTCTCACCCTCGTACTCGTGTGTCATCGACACGTTCGCCGCGTCGATGGTGATCCCGCGTTCCTGTTCGTCCTCCTCGGTGTCCATCATCAGCTTGGTGGCCTCGCCCTCGTCGGCGATCATCCCGGCCCCAGCGAGGAGGTTGTCCGTGAGTGTCGTCTTCCCGTGATCGACGTGCGCCGCGATGGCGATGTTCCGGATCTGCTTCGGCTCGTCCATCAGCGTCTCGCACTCCTGTACGATCTTCTTTCGTCGGCCCATTGGCGTCTGCTACTGGACGCCCCGTCAAAAGGGTAGTGCTTTCCGGTGTCGGAACCGACGCCTCCCGGCTTCTCGCCGAAGAATCGTGGTGGCGGGTGACACGGCACCCCACCCGACGCAAGAGTGAAACCGACCGAGGGCCTGTGAACAGTACGCATGGACATCCGTGTAGACGGGACCGGTCCCGCCGATCCGTTTCTCGGGGCTGGCTCACTGTTGGAGACGGAACACGACCTGTCGCTCCCGGTCGAGGTACAGATCCGGGCGGACCCAGACGAGCGGACGCTCGCGGCCCACTACGACGACCGACACGTACTGCAGATCTCGCAGAAGGCGGCCACGAGCGCGATGGCCCGCGAACTGGCGCTCCACGAACTCGCGCACATGGTACGGTACGAGAACGACCACCCCTCACACACCCAGTCGACGGACGAGGCGTTGTTCCTCGCGCTGGCGGGCCAGTCCGTCGAGCGCCGGAAGGTGACGCACTGCTACCAGATCGCCAACCACATGAAGGACATCTACGCCGACGACATCACACTCTCGGTCGCGCCCGCGACGAAGCTCGTCACCTTCCTGGAGTCGCGGCTGGCGACCGCACTGGCGGACCACACGGGCAACACGCCGTACCCGGAGACGGCGGCCGACACGACCCGGACGGACCCCGAGATCTCGGTGGTGAACGCCGCGTTCGCGCTCGCGGTCGTCGAACGACACGACTTGGTCGACGCCGACCACCACATCTACGACCTCGCGTCGGCGCTGGCCGACGAGGCACCGGCCGTCGACCTCGAACTGTTCCGGGACCGGTTCGTGTCACTGGCCGACGAGCCGAGTGAGTCGAACTACCGCAAGGAGTTGGTCGACGTGACTCGCGCGTACGCCGCGGAGTCTGCCGCCGGCCCGGCCGCAGACTGACCGACCACGGATCGTTCGCCGGCGCTCGCCGCACTCACCGACCTCGTCGTCACACTGACACGACAGTCGTCTCACCAGTCCAATAGCCGTTCCACCGGTCTATCTTCACTGGAGTCGCGCACGCACCCCGAGGCCGGCCGTGCCGAGACAGATCGTGATCGGCATCACCGCAGAGCCGTTCTGGACGTTCGGCGCGAGAAACACCCCGACGGTGGCGACGGCCATCGCGCCGGCGATCGCGAACAGCCACACTTCGTCCGGGAGCCCGTCGTCGTCAGACGACTCTCCGTCGAGCAGTTCCTCGTCGACCTCCGTGATCGGGTCGTCCGGTCCGGCCATCGTGACGTACAGTCCAACGAGCCGGCGGTACGTAGTTCTCCCGTTTCCCGGTGCCCCGACAGAGGTATCTCTCCCCCCGTCCACCCCGTGGACGTGAGCTACGAGGCAGTACTGTTCGACCTCGACGACACGCTGTACCCGTACGAACCGGCGGCGACGGCCGCACACGAGGCTGCCGTCCGACGAGCAGACGAACTGGGGTACGAGTTCGACCGGGCGACGTTCGAGACCGTCTACGAGACCGGCCGACGGGCGGTGAAACGAGCGCTCGCGGGTGTCGCGGCGACCCACGACCGGTTCGCTTACTTCGAGCGTGGACTCGCCCGGCACGTGGGGGAGTCCCGACCGGCAGACGCGTATGCCCTCGGGACGGCCTACTGGGACGGGTTCTGCGAGGCGATGGAGCCGTTCGCGGAACTGCGACCGACGCTCGACCGACTGGCAGCGACGGACACTCCCGTCGCGATCACGACGAACATGCAGACGCAGACACAACTCCGGAAACTGACCACGCTCGGAGTCGGCGACGACGTCGACACGCTGGTCACCTCGGAGATGGTCGGCCGCGAGAAACCCGGTGCCGCGATGGTCACACTCCCACTGGCACGACTCGACTGCCCACCGAGCGAGGCAGTGATCGTCGGCGACAACCCGGCGACCGACGTCGCCGCGGCTGCGGATCTTCCGCTCGACAGCGTTCTGTTCGATCACACACACAGCTACGGCGACGGGACGGACATCGACGGATCACTGCCGGCCGCACGACAGCCAGACCACTACGTCGACAGTTTCGCGCAGGTTCGAGAGGTGGTGACGTGAGCGACAGGACGGGTGCCCCGTCGACGGACAGCCCACTGACGGACGGCGCGGCGTCCGTCGCGGCGGCCCGCGAGGCCGTCGTCGCGTACGCACCACGGCTCGCAGAGCTCACCCCGGGCCGCAGTGGGAACCTCAGTGTCCGAGTTGGCGACCGGATTGCCGTCACGCCGACCGGCGTGGCTTACGACGGGTTCGATGTCGCGGACGTGCCCGTGGTCGATCTCGACGGAACACGGGTCGCCGGCGAGATGGCACCCTCCAGTGAAGTTCCGATGCACACTGGGATCTACCGAGAACGGGACGTGGGCGCAGTCGTCCACGCTCACGCCCCCGCGTCGACGACACTCTCGATCCTCGGCGAGCCGTTGCCACCGATCCACTACATGCTCGTCGCGGTCGGTGGCGAAGTGCCCGTCGCGGGGTACGCGCCGTTCGGCACTCCGGAACTGGCAGCCAACGCCGTCGGCGCGATGGCAGCCGCGGATGCAGACGCGGTGCTCCTCGCGAATCACGGACTCGTCGTCTGTGGCGACGACCTCGCGGACGCCGTCGAGAACACTGTCCACGTCGAGTCACTCGCAGGGACGTACCTCAGAGCGCGGGCAGTCGGCGAACCAGCCACACTCTCTGAGGCGGAACTCGCCGACGCGCGTGAACGATTCGAGACGTACGGACAACGACCGGGCAGGGGGACGGACCCCGACTGACGAGGAGGCGGACCCGACGACGAGGCCGCCCCCGATCGGCGACGAGATCCGCCGCCGTAGAGGGTATCGGACCCGGAACAGCCGGACACGACGACCGCCGTGAGACAATCACACACGGGAGTCGATAACACGAGGAAACCGCAGGACGGCGGCGAGACGGCCTGTGTACGGTATCGAAATGGTTTTACCCGAATCGGCCGAATGTCCCGATACAGAGCGCCTTCGCGCGTGATCCACAAATGAGTGACAAACCGCACCAGAACCTGGCCATCATCGGCCACGTCGACCACGGGAAGTCGACCCTCGTGGGCCGTCTCCTCTTCGAGACCGGGAGCGTCCCCGAGCACGTCATCGAGCAGCACCGAGAAGAAGCAGAAGAGAAGGGCAAGGGCGGGTTCGAGTTCGCCTACGTGATGGACAACCTCGCCGAGGAGCGAGAGCGTGGTGTCACCATCGACATCGCCCACCAGGAGTTCGACACCGACGAGTACTACTTCACCATCGTCGACTGTCCGGGCCACCGTGACTTCGTGAAGAACATGATCACGGGAGCCTCGCAGGCCGACAACGCGGTACTGGTGGTCGCGGCCGACGACGGCGTCGCGCCCCAGACCCGCGAGCACGTCTTCCTGGCGCGCACGCTGGGGATCGGCGAGCTCATCATCGGTGTCAACAAGATGGACCTCGTCGACTACGACGAGACGGACTTCGAGACCGTCAAGTCCGAGGTCCAGGACCTGCTGAAGCAGGTCCAGTTCAACGCCGACAACGCGGAGTTCATCCCGATCTCGGCGTTCGAGGGCGACAACGTCGCCGAGCAGTCCGACGAACTCAGTTGGTTCCACGGCCCGACGCTGCTGGAGGCGCTGAACGACCTGCCGGAGTCGGAGCCGCCGACGGACGCGCCGCTGCGGCTGCCGATCCAGGACGTGTACACGATCTCCGGGATCGGGACGGTCCCGGTCGGCCGTCTGGAGACCGGCGAGATGGAGCCGGGCAAGACCGTCACCTTCCAGCCGTCCGACGCGGGCGGTGAGGTGAAGACCATCGAGATGCACCACGAGGAGGTCGACTACGCGGGCCCCGGTGACAACGTCGGGTTCAACGTCCGTGGCGTCGGCAAAGACGACATCCGCCGTGGCGACGTCTGTGGCCCGGCCGACGAGCCGCCGTCGGTCGCCGAGACGTTCCAGGCGCAGGTCGTCGTGATGCAGCACCCGTCCGTGATCACGGAGGGGTACACGCCGGTGTTCCACGCTCACACCTCGCAGGTGGCGTGTACCATCGAGTCGCTCGACCAGAAGATCGATCCGGCCAGCGGGGAGGTCGACGAGGAGAACCCGGACTTCATCAAGTCCGGCGACGCGGCGGTCGTCACCGTCCGTCCGCAGAAACCCCTCTCGATCGAGCCGGCCAACGAGATTCCGGAGCTGGGGAGCTTCGCAGTGCGTGACATGGGCCAGACCATCGCGGCGGGTCAGGTTCTGGACGTCGAAGAACGATAGATGCCGGGACAGCAGGCTCGCGTCCGACTGGTCGGCACCTCGCCGGCGGATCTCGACGAGATCTGCGGTGACGTGCGGGAGATCGCGGACAAGACCGGTGTCGCGTTGTCGGGACCGATCCCGTTGCCGACGAAGACGTTGGAAGTGCCCGCACGCAAGTCCCCGGACGGTGAGGGGACCGCGACCTGGGAGCACTGGGAGATGCGGGTCCACAAGCGACTGATCGACATCGACGCCGACGAACGCGCGCTCCGGCAGCTGATGCGGATTCAGGTGCCCAACGACGTGAACATCGAGATCGTCCTCGAGGACTGAGTGGGGTCGCAGACCCCACGAGGGCTGTCGAGCTCCGCTCGACAGGACTGAGCGAGGCCGGGCCTCGCGAAGGCCGTCGGACCTCGTCCGACGGAACTGAGCGGAGTCCACGACTCCGCGAACGTCGTCGGGCTCTGCCCGACACTCTCACTGTCGTCTCTCTTCGAGCCGTCGCACACGGATCGCCAGCGCCAGGTACGTTCCCAGCAGCGTCAGTCCGACCGCACCGACTGCCGCCACGTCGTGCGCCGTGCTGGCGTGACCGGCACCCGCGAACCCGGGGCCGAAGTAGGTGTGGTAGTAGTCGCCGCCCACCGGAACGAAGAAGTCGACCGTGTCGTTGAGTCCGAACCAGCCGACCGCGACGGCGACGGCCCGGGGGTCGAACGTCGCGTATCGGTAGACGACCAACGCCTGAAGTCCCATCCCGAAGTGGCTCCACAGCAGGAACCACTGGTAGAGACTCCCGGAGACGAGCACGTCGTTGACCACCAACTGGACGTACACCACCCAGAGGCCGTACTTGAGGTTGCCCAGAAACGCCAGCGCGTGGAGCCAGTCGTCCTCGCGACCCAGCCGCCAGGAGACGAGACTCGCGGCCATCAGGAGGGTCGCGACGGGACTGTCCGGCACCACCGGCCACGCTGCCAACGGCGTGGTGGCCAACTGGAACCGGTAGTGCCAGAATCCGAACGCCGTCCCCAGCAGGTTCACCCCCACGACGACCCACGCGAGTCTGAGCGTCGCGGTCTCGACCCACTCCGGGAGCGGGGCGAGGTGTGCGGGCAGGCTGTCGGCCGTCGGTGTCGGGGACATCGTCGGTGTCGTGTGTCGACCGACAGTGTGGGAGTGTAGGGCAAGTAGCTGGTGGTTCCCCGTTCGCGCGGTGTGTGGGTCCCCCGTGTGACGCCGACGGAACGGAATCCTCAAGTAATCGCCTCTCCGTGTTCTGGATGCGGGCTCGTAGATCAGGGGTAGATCGTCTCCTTCGCAAGGAGAAGGCCCCGGGTTCGAATCCCGGCGAGTCCAGTTCCTTCCCTCGCTTCGCTCGGTCAGTCACTGGACTCGCCGTAGTCACGCTCGTTCGCTTCACTCACTCGCGTGACTCCCGGCGAGTCCGGTCGCGTGGTGTGCTACTTTGATCGGGTCGCTCGCGTGACTCCCGGCGAGTCGTGTCGTCGTTGCTTACGCTTGCCTGCGTGACTCCCAGTGAGTTCAGTCGTTCGACAGGGTGTTGTCTCTGCGGTCGTTCGTAGAACTCTCCGAGCGTGTCGGGCACCTCACAGCACTGTGTCGGTGCCTCGAGCCTCCCCAGCCTCCTCGTTCGCTCCCAGTGGTCGCTCACTCGTCCCTCGCGTGTTTGCCGCGCCACGAGGGCGCGGCGGCACGCGCCTAGGGTTGCTGTAATCCTCTCACCGCTCCAGTTCGTAGGTGTCGTGATCGTCGACGAACCCGGCGACTTCTGCGCGCTGCTGTCGGAGGTCCGGCGGCAGCTCGGCGAACACGTGCTCGAACATCTCTTCGGGGTCGGGACGGTCCACGTCTTCGGCAGTCCCGACGGCCGCCTCGACTTCGGTCTCGACCTCGCTCTCGGTCTCGTCGAGCCACGCCTCGTCGACGACCCCCTGATCGAGACACCACTCCCGGAACCGTTCGACGGGGTCCGCGAGCCGCCACTCGGGAAGTTCGGGGTCGCCGTCGCGGTACTGGCTAGGG
>P_A23_Liq_2_FmtDRAFT_1000271_pt1 | contig 11588 bp, 10 predicted proteins | sample PonA232FremontCA_FD_10599 | JGI IMG/M metagenome (IMG submission 10599) | reverse complement strand
CACCGTCTGGCTGCCAGCGGTAGGTCGCTGTCGCAGGATCGGGATCGTGATCGGTAGACGCGTCGGCGGTTGCCTCCGTGTCGGTGTCGGCGTCGCCAGCGAAATCAGTCAGCGAACGATCCTCGCTCATAATTGCTCTTGGCGAGTGCGATAGTAAACCCGTCGGCTACCGCTCTCGTCGCAACCGGTCGACGACGAACTCCTGTTCGAGATCGCCGAGGAACTCGCCGAGCCGTGGCCCCTGTGTCTCGTCGAAGAAGAGTCGGTAGCCGGCCTCGAAGAGGTCGCCCGGCTCGATGTCGTGCTCGCGGGCGGTGTCGTAGATCGCCGCCTGAATCGTCTCGCCGTCCGCGCCATCGGCGACGATGGCGGCCAGCGCGTCAAGGGCGTCAACTGTCGTGTCGTCGAACTCGGTCTCGGGCAGGTCGGCCTGCAGGCGATAGTTGTAGGCGTTATCCATGCGCTCGGCCCAGTTGCGGGCGCGTTCGACGCGGGCGAGGGCGGCTTCGACGGTCGCCTCGTCGGCGTCCGCCGGGATGTGGCCCTCGTCGCGAGCCAGTTTTTCGCGGAGCGCGGGATCGTCGACCATGCCGAGGACAGCCGCAAAGGTGTAGGGCAGCCGGGTCGGTTGCTCGTCGGCCACCTCGTCGACAGTGTGGGGATAGGCGGCCTCGGCGAAGGCGGTCACCGACTCGTCGTCGACCGCGCCGTAGGAGGCGGCCTCGAAGCGGTCGAAGTCATCGACCAGCTGGTCGAGCTGCGAGAGGTCGAGATCGCGGGCCTTCCGCGGGTGTAACGCGAAGAAATAGCGGATGACCTCGGGCTCAAGCAGTTCGAGCAGTTCGGGAACGGTGACGATGTTGCCAGCGGACGACGAGAGGGTCTCGCCGTTGAGGGTAAACCACTCGTAAACCATCGGTTCCGGCGGCTCGATGCCGAGGACGGTTTCGGCGATGTCGACGCCGGAGGGCCACGACCCCTCGGCGTGATCCTTGCCGAAGGGCTCGAAGTCAACATCCAGCACCTGCCACTGGCCGGGCCACTCGAACCGCCACGGGAGCTTTCCCTCCCGGAACGTCGCCGTTCCGTCGTGGCCACAGCCCTCGATGGTTTCGTCGCCGACTTCCATGTCGGTACAGACGTAGTCGACGGTTTCGGCCTCGAGATCGACGCTGGTGACCGTTTCGGTCAGCTTGCCGCACTCGCCGCAGATCGGATTGAACGGCACGTAGTCGTCGCCGGCCTTGGCCTGATACTCGGCGAGCACCTCGCGGGCGGTGTCGACCTCGCGGAGGACGCGCTCGACGACCGGATCGAAGGTGCCCTCGACGTAGAGGTCGGTATTCGAGAACATCTCGATGTCGACACCGAGTCGCTCGGCGTCGGCCTCCAGCAGCGCGGCGAAGTGGGCGGCGTAGGAGTCGGCCTTGCCGAATGGATCGGGGATGTCGGTGTATGGTTTGCCGAGATTCCGGCCGAGCGCGCCGGCGTCGACCTCGCCGAGTCCGACGATCTGGCCGTCGCTATCGGCGAGTTTGCGGGGGAGCTTGCGGAGCGGATCGCGGTCGTCGCTGGTGAACACCTGTCGCACCGCGTGGCCACGGTCTCGGAGCACCTCGGCGACAAAGTAGCCACGCATGATCTCGTTGACGTTGCCAAGGTGGGCAACGCCCGACGGCGAGACGCCGCCTTTGATAACGATCGGATCATCCGGCTCTCCGTGCTCGATCTCGTCGGCGATGGCCTCAGCCCAGAAATCGTGGCGGTCGTCGCTTTCGGCTGTGGCTGCCGTCTCGTCGACCGAATCGTCCGCGCTCATTCTGTTGTGATCCACTTTTCAGGTTCGTCGCTTCCCTCGGGGATAACGTCGGTTCCGGTGTGGGTTCCGTTGAGAAGCGCGTCGGTGACATCGCCGGGGTCGGTGCCATCGAAGACGATGGCGCGCATACCGGCTCGATCGATCAGTTTCGCGGCTAAGAGATCGACCGGTGCCGACGATCCAGCATCGCGGCTCATCGGGACGACCAACTCGACGAGCTCCGCCGGCGACATCGTCGTATAGCGGATCGCCTCGGGGTCTTCCTCCGGATCGGCGTCGTAAACGCCGTCGGTGCTGGTGGCGTAGGCCAGCAGGTCGGCATCGATGTATTCGGCCAGCGCGGCGGCGACAGCATCGGTCGTCTGGCCGGCCATCACCCCACCCATGATCGCCACATCGCCGCGGTTGAGTGCCTCACCGGCGGCGGCATAATCCTCTGCTGGCGTCGGGTTTGTCCTGATATCGAGGGCGGAGATCAACAGCCGGGCATTGAGTCGGGTGGCTGCGATCCCGAGCTCGTCGAGCTCAACCTCGTTGCCGCCGAGCTCGCGGGCGGCGGTGATGTAGTCGCGGGCGACCGCGCCGCCGCCGACGACAACGCCGACCTCGAAGCCGGCGTCGACGAGCGATTCGATCGCCTCGGCGTGGGCTGTGACCTGCTCGGCGTCGAGATCCGGTGCGAGAACGCTCCCGCCAAGTGAGAGGATGACCTTCATTGCCAATCGATACCTCCGAGCCGGCCTTAAGCGTTCTCACACGGGAAGCCACCGATCGGCCACACCACCCACAACCTCTCAGGCGGCGTCGTCGAACCGATCGGCGAGATCGCTGAACTCGTCGATAACCAGAACCTCGATCGGGGTCGGCGCGTCGTCGGCTCCAAGACCGACGATGATGTGTTGATTCTCGGTGTCGTTGACGGTAACCGTCGCCTCCCGGCTACTCGTCTCGTTGATCGCGCTCTCAAGCTCAACTGTGACGGTGTACTCCCCACTTTCGGTGAACACGTCGCCGTAGGTAGGGGTCGAACTCGACTCGCCGTCCTCGTCGTCGCTCTCGCTCGGCGCGACAGTGAACGACTCCTCAAGCTGTGTGTCCCCACCCGGGCCGACAACGGTGACGGTGCCGCTTCGCTCCTGATCGGTGCCGTTGAGCACGTTGACGTCCTCCAAGATCGCGCCGGCAACGGCGTTCAGTGCGTCCATACAGCCGGCAAGCCCGGTGAGTGCTGTCGCGCCGCCGACCGCAAGGAGGCGACGACGGGTCGGTCGTGTGATTGAACTCATTAGCTGACCCGTCGCCCCGGTCGATCAAAAACCGGGGGGCGGTGTTTCTGTGGCTGAAACAGTCGGCTGGCCGCCAACCATCCGCGGCCACAGGCGACCCTCACTCTCGGCCACAGACGCAGACTCGCTTTTTTCAGCCGGAGACACCCTCCTCTGCACACCATTCCGTACAGCCGCAAAGTGCCACACCACAAACGCGCGCACCGAGCTAGATTAATTATAAAAAACAATCAGGTAGCCGCCCTTATATTCACTTATGTTAACATAAGCTCGTTTGTTTTAGTTGAATAATATAAATTTACGCCAGATTTTTGTATGGTTGTGTCCATCTATGTGGTATGACCGCCGAACATACAAGAGATGAGATCTGGCGGGTGGCAATCGATCTCATCGCGGGCACCGAGCGGACGACCGTTGACGAGCCGTTGTTACCGGATCACGCCGAACTCTGGAACATCGACGGCTATGTGAAGCGATCGGATATCGAGGCGCGGGTTGATGCCAGCGAGGCGGCGATCGACGAGGTGTTGACGGTGATGGCAGAAAGCGGCTTTCTCAGCGCGTCGGTCGAACAGCTCCCGACCATCGACGACGACGGGGTTCAAAAAGAGCCCTGCACCCTGTACCGACCTGCTGGCCCCTTGGCCGACGAGCAGACAGCCTCGGAGGATCCCGACTCGGGGGCGACCGCCGGCTCAGACGCGGATGTCACAGAGCTCTTCAGCACTAGGATCAACACTCAAGACAATCGGGGGCCGCAGTTGAGCCATGCAAACGCTCTGTGTCGTCGGCGACGACGCCCCCACGGTCGCTGACGCGCTTGTCGACGCTATCGATGACCGCCGCGATGGGCCCGTCGCCGCTGTCGATTACGGCGACAGCGTTGCCAACGAAACCCCCGCTGACACCGAGACTCACACCAACGCCGACGGTCGGTTCAGCCTCACCGCCAACGGCGGGTGGGTCGGTCGCGGCGACGACCGCTCGCTTGTCGACCTGCTTGATTCGCTTGCGCCCAACTACGGGTATGCCGTTGTCGCCGGCACCAGCCACCACCGCCTGCCGACCGTCGTTGTTGGCGACGTTGTCGACAAGCCCGTCAACATCATCGCCGACGTGTCGACCCCCGACGCCGTCGATATCGACGATCTTGCCGCCCAAATCGACGACGTTGAGCCACATGTCACCCTCCAGACGCTTATCGACCGCGCGGAGGCGTCGCCGCTGGCCGAGCGGTCGGGCGCGATTGCGACCTTTACCGGCCGGGTGCGCGTGAAAGATAGCCCCGAGGACAGCCCCACCGAACAGCTTGCCTTCGAGAAGTACGAGGGCGTCGCCGCCGATCGGATGGCCGCCATCAGCGACGAGCTGACCGACCGCGAGGGCGTCTTTGAGGTGCTGATGCACCACCGCGTCGGCGTCATGGGCCCCGGCGAGGACATCGTCTTCGTTGTCGTGCTGGCCGGCCACCGCGAGGAGGCCTTCCGGACTGTCGAAGATGGGATCAACCGCCTGAAGGATGAGGTGCCGATCTTCAAAAAGGAGACGACCGCCGAGGCGGAGTTCTGGCTCCACGAACGCGACTAGCGGCGGACGGCGACGACCGCACCGACGACAAGCGTTTATGCCTGCCAGTCACCTAACACCGTCAATGGGTGACGATGGCTGAGTCGAATTCGGTTCCTCGTCCCGACGAGCTTGAGACGTGGTATCAGCTTGAGGATGTCCGGATCGACGGCGACCGGATCGTCTACTACGGCGAGCCGCTAATCGGTGAAAAACGGCTACACCGCGAGCTGTGGCCGGCGTTTCAGGAGGCGGGCTACGAGCTCAAGCTGGCTCGATCGGACGACGACGACGGTACCGCACTTGTCGCTATCCCCCAAGAGGCGGTCGGCTCCGACGGTATTCCCTGGCGCAACATCGCGTTGCTTGCCGCGACGGTGGTGACGACGCTGTTTGCCGGTGCCTCGTGGTGGTACTTTGTCCCGCTGTCGGAGATCGCCGCCAACCCGCTGGCGATACTGGAGGCCTGGCCGTTTACCGCCGCCGTCCTCGGCGTGCTCATGACCCACGAGTTGGGCCACTACGCGATGGGGCGATACCACGATGTCACGGTCTCGCTGCCCTACGTCATCCCCTTTATTCCCCCCTTTGGGACGCTCGGCGCGGTGATCAGGATGAAAAGCCGGATGCCGAGCCGGAAGGTGCTTTTCGATATCGGGGTGGCCGGCCCGCTCGCCGGCCTTGTCGCTACCGTTATCGTCACCGCGATCGGCCTCTCGTTGGAGCCGGTTCAGGTTCCGGAGCGACTCCTTGATGCGGCGGGATCCGGGGAAACGATCCTGTTCAACAACCCGCCGCTGATGGAGTTTATCGCGTCGGTGCTCGGTGAGCCGGTTACCTACGGCGACCGCTCGGTAAACCCGCATCCGGTCATCTTCGGCGGCTGGGTTGGGATGTTTTTCACGTTGTTGAATCTGCTCCCGGTCGGGCAACTCGACGGCGGCCACATGGTGCGGGCGATGGTCGGCCGCCGACAGGAGACGATCGCCGCGCTGGTGCCGGCTGTGCTGTTTACGATCTCGGGGTATCTCTACTACGTTCGCGGCCTCGATTTCAACGACTCGGTGCTCCTGTGGGCGTTTTGGGGCGGGTTTTCCCTGCTTATCGCCTACAAGGGGCCGGCCGATCCGGCTGATGAGACGCCGCTCGACTGGCCGCGGATCGCTGTCGGCCTGCTCACCTTTGCCGTTGGCGCGCTCTGCTTCATGCTCGTCCCGATCCAGGTCGGCTGATCACCCGGTGGCGATCACAGCATCGACAGCCGTTGGTGGCTACGAGTGTGTGTAGCCGCGGTCGGGAAGCGGCTCGTCGTCGGCGGTCACGCCCGCGTCGCCCTCAACGACCCGACCGATCTCGGTCAGCGACACCGGCACAGCCGCCCGGAGGTCATCGACCGCACTTTCGGGGAGCGTCGCCACCAGCTCGAAGTCCTCGCCGAAGTGGGCTGTCGCCTCCCATCGCTCGCGTTCGTCGTCGATAGCGGCCGTGACGGCGTCGGCGACGGGGACGGCCGCCCGATCGATCGCAAACCCGCAGTCGCTGGCCTCCGCAAGCTGGTGGAGCGACCGCGCCAACCCGTCGCTTGAGTCCATCATCGCGGTCGCCGCAGCCGCAAGCTCGCGGCCGGCGCCGATCCGGGGGTCGAACTGAAAGAGGTCGTTTGCGCGGTCGATGGTTGCGTCGCCGCCGTCGCCCGCTCCACGCTCGAAGTAGCGCAGGGCGGCCGCGCTCCGCCCGAACGCGCCGGTAACGACAACGCGGTCGCCGGGGGTCGCACCGCCGCGGTCGACGCGCCTTTCGACATCGCCGATAGCGGTCGTCGCCACGGTGAACTCGCTGTGGCTATCGAGGTCGCCGCCGACGTACTCGGCGTCGACCGACTCACAGACCGCTCGCGCGCCGTCGACGAAGTCGGTGAGTTTGTCGGCCTCGAAGGCGGTATCAGCGTAGGCGGCGACCGCCGCCGTAGGTTGTGCGCCCACGGCCGCGAGATCGGACAGCGAGGCGGCGACCGACCGCCAGCCCGCGGTGTAGCGGGTCGTCCCATCGGGGAAATCCGTCGTCTCGTGGAGCATGTCGGTCGTGATCGCTGTCCCGTCGACGACCGCGGCGTCGTCGCCGGCGTGTGGGAGGGTCGCCGCGAGCTGTTGGAGGGCCGCACGTTCGTCCATCGCGTTGCCGACCGTTGCGCCGGTGGCGGCAAAAGTGTGTGTTATCCGGGTGGCAGCCACCTAACCGAGTGGCTCTCGTCGGTATCCGGAGTGTGACCGCGAAGCTCGGTGATATCGGTCGTCTGAGACAGCCGGGTCGTCGGTAATTTTATCAACTGTACTGACTTACGCGTTGATAATTATGTTGGGCTCACCTACCGAAAAACGGGTTCCCAGCAAATATCGAAACTGTATTCTGCTCTCTGAGGCGTCGTATCTATTCTTTTTGATAAGTTTTCTTTACACCGTGTATGTGACAGGATTTTCGTTCAACCAGCCTGTAACGATCGGTCTTGTTCTTACTGGACTTTTATCCGGATATTTTGTCGGCAAAGATAGATCAGAGCTGTCAGAGTACGATATAACTGTTACTAACAACCCGACAATACGCACTGTGGCATTATGTTATATCAGTGCCACGTTATATACGCTGTTTTATCTATACAGGAGAAACAACAGGATCTCGGAGTGGCACACCACCAGAGGTTCGTCCCAAGCCGAGATCGAAGCCGCCACCACAGAGATCGCATCCGTTATGGATGAGGCAAGAGATCGTATTGAAACGGGGGAGATCGATACTGTGGAGGCGCAACTCGAATCGATTGATCGAAAGATATCGGAGCATGCGGACACTGCGAACAAGTATCATCTTGCTGATTTACACGATGAACTTTTAGGGTTTGATGCGGAACGGAGCTATCTGCTCAACGAGATCAAACGAGTGCGCCGTGAGCAACGACGCCAGCGTCTTCAGGACGATATCGACACCATCACCGCTGAGTTAGACGAAATTGAACAGCTTGTCGACGAGGGGTTTGTTGATAACGCACAGGAGAAGCTTGAGGCGATAGAATCTGATATCGAACCGATCACGGATGCTGTAGACAGCGCACCGTCCGGGGTGTTCACCAACGTCCGAAATGATCTCATACGGCTCCGTGAACGACGAGACGGTCTACTGGACAAAATCGACAGGAAACAACAGGAGGAACAATACCGGCGTCCTCTGAGCCAGATCGACTCTATCGCCGATGAACTGGACGAGATTGAGCAGCTTATCGATATCGATACAGCCGACTACGCACAGCCGAGACCCGAAGAACCGGAATCTGATACTGACTCAACTGGGGATGGTACAGGCCACGAACAGTCCGGCGAGTCTGATCCCATTCGGGAGGGCCTCGCAGAAATCCGAGAACGACGGGAGGATCTGCTGGCCGAAATCAATAGAAAACAGGAGCAACGACACCAACACCGTCGGAGTCAGACCGACTCTCCTCCCGCTGGGTCAGCTGAGAGTGAACCACCTCTCAAAGAGCGCACAATCGAGGAGGCACGAAGAAGGATTGAAGAACTCGCATCCGACATCGAATCGGTTGACGTTCCTGACACTCAGCCTGACTCTGCGCCAACCGACGGTGTTGATGATGATTTCGACTGGGTCGAGGATGGAGCGGACGAACCCCTCAGCAGGGTAGATGACGAACGGCGAGAACAGGATCGACGAGATCTTGAAGAGAGGATTGCAGCTATTGATTCCGCGTTAGACGATATCGAATCGAGTATTGAAGCAGGAGCGATCGATACTGCACAAACACGGATCAAACAGGTGGCGCCTAAGCTTGGGTCGGTTGAGACGCGTGTCGATGCGCACGAACCCGGCGTCTTCGAAGATATTCGTGCTGACGTTACACGACTCACAGACCGGGGAGAAACGCTGTTAGACGAGCTGCGAACAAAGCAGCGAGAGAACCAGCGTCACCGTCTTGAGGATGAACTGGATACGCTTCGCTCCGAGTTGGATCAGATCGATGCCCTCACCGAGAACGGATCGCCTGAGGAAGCAAAACGTAAGCTTGAGAAGTTAGGCCCAACAGTCAAATCAGCAGCCAAAGAAACCAGACAACACGGTTTCAGTGATCTTCGTGAGGAGGTAGAGACACTCAAGCAAACCCGAGCACGGAAGCTCCAAGAGGTGACGCCATCGGCCGAGTCAACCATAATTCCCACTGAGATGTCACAAGCTCCGCAGGTTTCGATGGAGTAGATTGAGTCGACCGGAAGGGAATCTGTTGGTGGGTACTCGGCCATCGAGAACCTGATAGAGATACGAGTGCATACCCCCGCCTTTCCGTGAGTGACGAGTGTTCCGACGCTCTGTCGGAACCAAGGAGCGAACAGGCGGGGGTCGAGCGGACAGCATAGTGTGACAGTCCACCGTTCTATTGCAGGGCTGGATTTCCCACCGTTTACGCAAGATATTTGCCATGACATGAACATAGTATGTGGCACGGATGAAGACTACACGGCACGCAACCTACAACCTCAATTACCACATAGTGTGGCTCCCGAAGTACCGCAACGCGGTACTGACGGGAGAGGTTGCCGACCGTGTAGAATCCATCCTCCACGAAATTGCCGACGAGAAAGGTTTGGACATTCAAAACCTGGCTGTTCAGCCCGGCCACGTTCATCTATTCGTCAGTAGCCTGCCCAAACACAGCCCAGCACTGCTCGCCAACTGGTTCAAGGGCATTTCCTCACGGAAGTACAATCATCGCCACGCCGACCACGCCGGCGAGAAAATCCGGTGGGCACGCGGCTACTACGCCGGAACAGCCGGGCACGTCTCCAGCGAAACTGTCGAGAACTACATCAACCGACACAAGGAGGCCGAAGCGTGACCGAACTCACGAAGACGCTTGAACTGAAGCTTGTCGATCCGAACGTCCACAAGCGACAGAAGCTTCGTGAGACACGGGATGCCTACCAGCAGGCACTCCAAGAGGCGTTCGACGCTGGCTGTGACACACAGGCAGCGGCCAACGACGTGGTTGTTGAGTACGACCTGAGCGGCTACGCGAAAAACGCCCTCAAGAAGTACATCCCACAACTCTGTGGGAACAGCTACGACGCCACCGAGTTGCACGACGACCATCCGGTGCGGTTCACCAACGAGGGTCTGCAACTTGACCATCAGCCACAGAACGCTATCGAGTGGTACGTCAAAGTCCCGCACCACGAGGATTACCACCTCTGGATGCCAGCACGCGCCAATCCCGACCAGCAGGATTGGCTCGAAGCGTTGTACGCAGACGACGCCGAAATGGGTGAAAGTCGGCTGTTCGAGCGGGACGGAACGTGGTATCTCCACGTCACCGCTACCCGCGATGTGGAGGACGAATCTGAGGCGTCCGCCGATGAGCGGACGCCGATAGGCGTAGACATTGGAGAAGCGAGTCTCGTCACGGTGTGTCACCGCGACGAGAGCGGTTCTCCTGTTCGCCCCGAACTGTGGGCCGACGACGGCAAAACCGTTCGTCGGCTCCGCAAAACCTACTTCACTGCCAAGCGACGGCTTCAGAAGCGCGGCAGTGAGCGAATCGCGGAGTCCTACGGCGACTCGCTGTGGGATCAGATTGATGATGTGTTCCATCGTGTAACCCGCGAGGTCGTGGAGTACGCCGAATCTGTCGAGAAACCAGTGCTGGTGCTTGAAGATCTGACGTACATCCGTGAGAACATGGACTACGGTGAGTACATGAACCGCCGGTTGCACGGGTGGGGCTTTGCCAAGCTCCACGCACAGATTCGCTACAAAGCCGCCGAGAAGGGGATTCCCGTCGAGACGGTGAATCCCCGGAACACGTCGAAGGCGTGCCACGCTTGCGGTGAACACGGCTCCCGGCCACGGCAGGCGACGTTCAGCTGTTCGAACGACGGCTGTTGGGTCGGTGAGTATCAAGCCGACGTGAACGGGGCGATAAACATTGCAGACCGCTACCGTAGTGGAGAGAGTCACCACCGAAGCGACCAGACTTCCCGGCAGAAGGCCGGTGACGATGACTCGGCTACGGATGGGGCCTCTTTGACCGGGCTACAAGACAGCCACACCGATGCTGAAACCCAGCAGGTGACGTGTGGAACGAATGCGTCTTGAAACCAACAGGCCGCTACACTCGGCCTGAAATCCCGTGGCGGGATTCCCGCGTCTTCAGGCGCGGGAGGAGGTCAATGGGCGTCTGCTAATCGCTGCTCACTATGACCTGCATATCCCTCAGAAGCAGCCACTTGAACAGTAGCGTGCTCTGTCTACGATCACATCCGCAACCGTCCAATGTAGGGCCGGATGCGCAATGGGTCGCAAGGCGACTCCCCCAACGGAGTATCGGTGCGTTCTTGCGCGACCTGTCCNAGCACAGCGTATGGATCGCGGGCGACTCCGGACGACGCTGGCGGGCTTTCTGCTTGCAGCCGCGGTGCTGGCCGGGCTGGCGTGGGTCGTCGGACTGGGCGACGTGGTGGCGATCCTCCGGGAGGCCGACCGTCGCGGGATCGTTGTCGTCGCCGCCCTGATCGCCGGCTGGGTCGCCTGCTGGGGGCTCGGGATGCGAGCCGCCCTCGGGAGCTACGGTGCGAACGTCTCGCGGATGACCGGCCTACTGCTGTCGGCCGGTGCTGGCTTTGCGAACAACGTCACCCCTTTTGGCAACGCCGGCGGCGAGCCGCTGACGACACTGCTCGTGACCGAGCGAACGCCGGTCAGCTACGAGCGTGGGCTGGCGGCGATGGCCGCCGTCGATGCGATCAATATCGTCTCCTCTGTGAGTTTTGCTATCGTCGGCCTCGCGTGGCTCGCGGTCGCCGGCTCGCTTGACGGGGAGTTGGCAACGGCGGCCGCCGTCGTCGTCGTCGCGGTCGTTGTTG
>P_A23_Liq_2_FmtDRAFT_1000269_pt1 | contig 11631 bp, 15 predicted proteins | sample PonA232FremontCA_FD_10599 | JGI IMG/M metagenome (IMG submission 10599) | reverse complement strand
CGCTCTCTTATGGCTCTAATCACCACGCGGGTGAATCTGGATTTATCGTTTTTCGCTCGTATGCTCATACTCATGCTCATACTCATGATAGTGTAGGCAGTCAAAATCACACATGTAGGATTATCATCGTCTGAACATATGTGTGATTGAGATTCGGTATGATTTGTTGTAATAATGGGTCTCGTCTTTATCCACAAACGCAGATCCAAACCACACAATATTCTGCCTGCCCTACCTGTGGAAGACTATTGGATGAGTGTAATACAGTATACAATATGCAATATGCGATATAAGACTAAACCAATATTAAAACTAAAACTGAAATTGAAAATTAGATTGTCGATAACCGTGAGGAGTCAGTCGAGATACTATTCTTCTGAATGTGTATCGACGGTACTGTCATTATCGGTATCGGAATCGGCATCGGCATCGGAATTGACATCGCCACCGTCTGTCAACACTTTCTCTTCTGTTTCCTCATCGCCACCGTCAGCAATAGCGGTCGTGAGTTTCTGGTCGTACCATTCCCACTCAGCGGTGTAAAGTCCATTATCATGAAGATCCCATGGGTCTCCATCTTCGACTTTCGGACCTTCAAGCCAGGATTGAGCAAAGTTCCAGACAAAGATTATCTGCCCAGCAAGGAGGATTAACGCACCAAGAGTGGTGATTTGATGTAANGTCGCAAACTGCGGGAGATATGTTGCATATCGACGTGGCATGCCACCGTATCCAAGAAGGATCATAGCAAAGAACGTAATATTCGTTCCAATCATTGAGAGCCAAAAGTGCATCTTCCCGAGTGTCCGCTGATACATTCGACCGGTATATAATGGGAACCAATAGTAGATGCCTGCAAACCCAGCAAAGGCGATTGCACCCATGACAATATAGTGGAAATGTCCAACAACATAGTATGTGGCGTGTAACACAAGGTCAACGGGAATTGAGGCGAGGAATACACCAGTTACGCCACCAAGGATGAAGTTTGCAACAAACCCGACTGAAAACAACATTGGTGTTGTCAGTCTGATATTTCCATTCCACATCGTCGTGATCCAATTGAACGTCTTCACTGCACTTGGGACGGCAATTGCAAGTGAAACAGCCATGAATGATGCGCGGAGACGAGGGTCAAGACCCGTGGCAAACATATGATGTGCCCACACGCCGAAGGAGAGTACTCCAATTGCTAGTGTTGAGTATACGACAAATTTGAATCCAAAGAGGCGCCGACCCGAGAATCGTGGAAGGATATAGCTAATAATTCCCATCGGCGGAAGAACGATAATGTACACTTCAGGATGTCCAAAGAACCAAAACAGATGCTGCCAGAGAATTGCCCCACCTTCGCCGGCGAAGAATGACGTTCCAAAGTTTCTGTCAAATAACAACATCATAATTGCACTACCGAGAAGCGGGAAGGCAAAGAGGATCAATCCTGACTGCGTGAGGATCGTCCATGAGAATATATCGAGGTTTGCCCATGAAACGTTCTTCCCTCGCTCGGTGAAGATTGTTGCAATGAAATTGATTGACCCCATTGTTGCGGATACACCTGAAAGATGCAATCCAAGCAACATCAGATCAACACCGGCATTGGCTTGATTGCCCATTCCTTCACCAACTGAAAGCGGCGTATACATGGTCCAGCCTGTCTGTGCTGGGATAACCTCAGGGATTGGGAAGAATCCTGCCCAAATCAATAACGCAGCAGGCGGTAAAAGCCAGAATGCAATTGCGTTGATCCGCGGGAACGCCATATCGTCCGCACCGATAAGTAGTGGAATAAGATAATTAGAGAATGCTGCGATAATCGGCGTCGCGAAAAGGAACAACATCGTAATACCATGACTGGTCAAGAGCGAATTATAAAATGTATTTGAGATGACCGTCATACCAGGGTCTGCAAGTTCAATTCGCATCAGGACGACCATCAATCCACCAACAGCAAATGCAGTTAATCCAAAGGCACCATACAAAAGACCAATATCCTTATGATCAACAGTTGTTAGCCATCGGATGAGTCCAGCGGGCTTTTCATCAGAAACATAACTATCACTTTGCTCATAGCTACCACCACCACCGGCAATAGGCGTATATGAACGCCAATTTTCGATCCGCGCAAGCCACGCGGTAACGCCAATGAGGAAAACCCCCATTAGAGCCGTCAATACTAGTTGTCCGTTAACCTCCATATGGGACCCGAAGAAGCCAGGCATAATGAAAGATTCGGGATAGCGAGAGGCAATGTCATGAAAATGAACGTAGCCAAACATGTGTGTTCTGATGAACTAATCATTGACAGCAAACATTCTCCCGCGCCTGGAGACGCGGATTTTTCATTGTATTCTATAATGTGCGTTTACAGGTCCCACAGCGCGAGTGTCTTGAAGCTTAGATGTGACCTCGAGATACTTCACACAAAGCAAGTCTCGATGGCTACAGAATAGATGTCAGGGTGAAGACAATGCTATGATATATTTCAGTTTGCGTTGGAATCTGACTTTGTTTCAGCACTTGCATCAACCTCTTGTTCTGATGATGTGGATTCAAGCTCGACGTCTGCGGTTGTGTCTGTGTTGTCTTCGATGTTCTTTGGAGCCTTCTCTACCGGTTCGGCGTTCTCCATACTTGCTTGTCCAGGGAGATATTGATCAACATGTTGCTCGCTCACAACAATTGCTCGCCCAGAGATATACGTCAACACCGCAAGTAAAGCAAACGGTACAGCTAATAATCCAAATTGAACAGCGGTTGTTAATGGGTTAGTGTCAAATGGACTCATGAAGACGTAAGCGACAATAAAGAACGCGAGGATTACCAGGGGGATGATATTGACCGTAAGATCAAGGAGTGTGTCCCGATCAAATAATTTCGCGACCATACCTATCTAATACGGGGAGAACATGAAATAGTTTATCGATTTCTCACTGGCAAATCTCGATATTAACAGCCGGTATTGAACTTGACTACAGATATCAAACTCAGTCGATACATATGGATTTTCTCTTGTGCGACAACCAGGGAAAATCATGTCTCGACGCTCAATATGTTGGGTCAACATCGCGAGCAAAGAACTCTCCAGTAGCGCCAGCGGCGACAAGAATGATTGCGGCGAACAAGAATTGCTGCTCCACGGTCTGGGAGGTCAAGTGCTGTAAACACGAATGCAAGACCAAGTACAAGAAGGACAACTGCGACTCCAGCCATTCCACGCCAGGCTGTTTGTGCATATCCTGATTCAGCCGCCATTCCAGCTGCGCTTCCACCAAATAATAAGAGTCCACCGACAGCAACTGGGAATAACCCAAATAAAATCCCAAGTTCAGAAAGAGGAATCCCCAGGGCAACGAATAGTGGCCATGGGCTTGCTTTCCGGTACTGTTCGGAGAGTCCCGGTGTATCTTCCATAGTCCTACGTAGATACGGCAGAGTACAAAGTGCTTCCCTTCGAAATGATATATTGGGATTTATGAGAATTGTATTATCAATGATCAGTAACTCATCACTTGTCACTTGTCACTCATCACTCGTCGTCAGAGAGCACACAATATTCACATATTTACGTTTTCGATAGACTCACTTCTCAAACGAAAGCCCTGGAATGCGTCGTATTGAGTCATGGTAGTTCAATAGTCATTTATCGGTGTAGGTCATCTCAGGTGATTAGTTCGAATAGTTTCACCGGCGGTGTCGAGTGACGCTGGTTCAGCGGCTCCTATCACCGACACGAATAATCACGGCGATAAAGACTTGCACTAATCACTATCAGGTGATTAATCGAGGGATGGCATCACCAACGATATATACAGAAGTTACTCCACGTCCACTGTGATGCAGAGAACTATACATATCAGTAACAAATACTGGAAATCCGTCTTCTTCAATTGATAGTGGTGGTGATGCTGATGAAATTGAAACTGAAACTAAAACTGAATCAGTAATCAATGAGAGGAATCATTGTGTGAGTACTCCACGACGGGTCAAAAATCGATTAACAGACTCAATCTCAACTGGACTTCCAATAATCCGACAGCCATCATCACCTGTGACGACAGTGACGACAAACTGCTCATTTAATGACTCTCGAAATTCGGCAACAGTTTCACATGGAAGACGCAACTGGGTGCTGTCTCGATAGGTGGCTGGCGTGCTCATCCTCAAAACCCTGTATGTCATAATTAGATGTGTGAAATATAACGTTATCGAAATGATACCACTCAGAGGCGAATTCAGAAAGCACACATTTTTCGATACCGACAGTCGACATAGATTTGATGGGACTGGAGGACGAGATTGAGGACCTCCGCGAGGAGATCGCTAATACACCGTATAATAAATCGACCGAAGAGCACATTGGTCGGTTAAAAGCGAAACTCGCAGAGAAAAAAGAAAAACTCGAACAACAGTCCTCGAGTGGTGGCGGATATGGATATGCGGTTGAGAAGACAGGTGATGCAACCGTTGCACTCGTTGGATTCCCAAGTGTCGGGAAATCAACGTTGATAAACTCCATGACAAATGCCGATAGTGAAGTTGGCGCATATGAGTTCACAACACTCGATGTCAACCCGGGGATGTTGCAGTATAATGGTGCAAATATTCAGATACTCGATGTCCCGGGGCTGATTGAGGGTGCCGCCGGTGGGCGAGGTGGCGGCAAGGAAGTTCTCTCAGTCGTGCGCACAGCAGATCTTGTCGTGTTCATGGTATCAGTCTTTGAAATTGAGCGATATGAGCGGCTCAGCGAGGAATTATACAATAATAAAATCCGACTTGACACAACACCGCCGAACGTCTCAATCGGACGACGAGGAAAAGGTGGGATTCAGGTGACCAGTGCAGATGATGTCTCACTTGATGAGGATACAGTTGCATCTGTTCTTCGCGAACATGGATATACCAATGCAACCGTCACCGTCCGGGGTAATGTCTCGATTGACCAACTCATTGATGCGATCATGGATAATCGCGTGTATCTTCCTTCGATTGTCACTGTAAATAAAGCGGATCTGATTGACCGTGAGTACCTGCCAACGGTGAAATCAGACCTTCGGGATATCGGGGTTGACCCCGAGGAAGCGATTTTTATTAGTGCCGAAGCTGAGAAGGGGCTTGATGCACTGAAATCGAGAATGTGGGATGCGCTCGGATTGATTCGTGTTTATATGGACAAGCCTGGTCGTGGTGTCGACTATGAGGAACCACTTGTCCTTCGTGAGGGTGAGAATGCCGTTGAGGATGCACTCACAAAACTTGGTGGAACACTCGATAAGCGCTTCCGGTTTGCACGGGTCACGGGAGCGAGTGCCCAACATGATGAGCAACAAGTCGGGCGTGATCATGAACTCGCTGATGAGGATATCTTGCGAGTTGTTGCGCGAAAATAACGGACAAACATAAAGAAAGATGATTTGTCGCGATTATCATGTCTGATATTTCAATCATGAAAACAGTGCGTGAGCAACATTGGCGTGGACCAGTAGTCATACTTGCGTTGGTGGCACTCCCATGGTCAATCCAGGTATTCGATGCTCGTGATGCAACGTTTCTGTTTGCATGGGGACTCGTGAACACGAATCCACCAATGGTAACGCCGTTGTTGGATTTCTTATTTATTTACACACAGGGATTACCCGAGTATATCCTTGCGTGGCCACTTTCGGTGCTTGCATATATCGGCACCCTTGGTAGTGCAGTGAGTGGTGTGGTCTTCGACCGAGAGGATCCACGTGTTACTGGTGGGTTACTCATAATTATGGCTATCGCGCAACTCCGACTTGCATGGGGATTTTCTTTTCAGCCATACCGAACAGCATGGCCAATCGCGAGTGGACTCTGTGTGCTCATTGCATGGTGGTTTTACTGGCCGCGTGTACGCACACATCAAGACAGATCTTTGTTTGCGTCTGATGAATGACTTCTCGTTGTTGTCGAGTCAACTGTCGAGACTGCTGGAGCGACATAATAATGAAGATGCTCATTTGTGAGTGTCATTTTTGATCAGATTTATCACTGGTATGAGGGTGAGAGCATATTCATGTCTGGTGGAGGGAAGCAATCAAATAATCCTATAGTATCCGTCCGGTCGGTCGTCTGATTGTGTATACATATTCGATAACTGAGACATACTGCGGATGACGGTCGGTACTCTTTTCGATACTCCGGTCAACAAACCAGATATGGCTGGCATATTTGACCATGTAATGATTCGCGTCGAAGATCTTGAAGCATCACTTGAGTGGTATCAGACCCATCTTGATTATGAAGAGAAGGGTCGTTGGGAGGCAGATACATTCACAAATGTCTATCTTGGACCCGCTGAAATGCACGATGAAGGGGCGATGCTTGAAATCACATATAATCATGATGACCGAAGTTATGAGATGGGTGACGGCTGGGGTCATATTGCTGTTCGCGTCCCAAATGGCAAACTCGAAGCTGCATATCAGCAGTTACTGGATGACGGTGTCGAGGACTACCGGGATCCAGAGTCCTGTGGCGGTCGATATGCATTCGTCAAAGATCCAGATGGTCATGAAGTCGAAATTGTCCAGCGTGATCCTGATGAGGGGACGATGTGGAGTATTGATCACACGATGATCCGTGTTGAGGATGCCGATGAGGCACTTGGATTCTGGACACGAAAGTTCGAATATGAACATACCGGGCGCTGGGAGTCTGACAGCTTTGCAAATTACTTCATGAAACCCGAGGGAGCATCCGACGCTGCGATGGCTGTTGAACTCACGTACAATTATGACGGGCGCGCGTATGACCTCGGTGATGCATGGGGGCATCTTTGTGTCCGCGCTGACGATCTTGAAGACTACTGGGCGACACTCATGGAACGTGATGCGACTGATTATCGTGATCCTGAGTCGTGTGAATATCAATATGCATTTACCACAGACCAGGACGGTCACGAAATCGAGATTCTCGAAGCAACTTAAATTGAGTTCAGAGACGTCAGTCCGCGCTCAAGGACAAGCGATTTATTGATTACTCTCATTTTTATCAGTATGCCTGGCGTGCTCTCTGACGTGCTCGCGTGGGTCGTCATTGTGGCGTTCGCGGCTGGAACGCTACTTAGAGGACGCAACGACCGCGTTGGCAGAATAGTGACTGTTGCTGCTTGGGGCGGATTTGCACTGTTTTGGCTGCAACTCGTCCCGCATTTCGCGTTTATTCATAAAAGCTATGTCGAGGGGATCCTCTCGATTGCGGCTGTGCCAGCGTCACTTTACACTGGATTACTCCTGTGGCGAGGACGCAGTTCGCTTTTTGTGCTTTCACGGGCAGTTGCTGCGATGGGACTGATCTATCTTCCATTTGAGACAATTCCGGCAATCATGGCGTTTGGGATTTCACTTCCTGCTCCTCGCGGCGTATTGATGGAGATAGTCGCCGCCCAGACCGGGATGTTGGTGAGTGCATTCGGATATGAGCCAGCGATGATTGTCGGGAATCAAGGCTATTTGAATACATTCCAGTTCTTCGATGGAAATCACGAGTTGACAGTCTCAGTTGTCCTTGCCTGCACCGGATTGGGAAGTATCTCAATCTTTGCTGGGTTGATTGCGGCGGTTGAAGCACCACTCAAACGGAAGCTCAAAGCAATGGCTGTTGCCGTGCCGATTATCTACGGGCTAAATATACTTCGAACGACGTTCATCACGATTGCTTTTGGTAAGCAGTATATGCAGTGGTTTGTTCAGGAGATATTGTTCTTATTCGGCTCATCAGACCCATACATGGTTTCATTCTTTATTTCTGATCGGATTATCAGCCAACTGCTTGCGGTTGTCGTCCTCGTCGGAATCACATATCTTGTTGTTCGTGAACTTCCCGAGTTACTCACCGTGATCGAGGATGTACTGTATATGATTACTGGCGATGAATACAATCTTGCGCGGGAACTTGGATTCCAACGAGAGAGTGTATGATGACAGTATACACTGTGTGATCTCTGATACAGATATCATATATTAATCTGAGCTGTAGTCCTGAAGGCATAATAGAAATGAGATTACTTGATTCACTGAGAGTCAACAGCATTGAGCATGTCTGCTGGTGCGTCAGCTAATGCGGCGAGTGCTTCTTCTTCGAGATGATGTAACTCGCCAGGGAGTACAAGCAGATGAAGTGGGTCACCGAAGTCTTTCTCAGCAAGCGCGGAAAGTCGATCAGCACGTACAGTTGGGTCTGGGCTCCCGGCGCGAGCAACAGCAATAGCAAGCATATCCTCGAGATCCGTAGCCAACATCTCGGCGGCATCGCTTGCGCGCAAGTATTCGTCTCGATCGGCTTTGATATCAAGATACACGACAGTATGGAGTCCACGCTCGCGGTTTGCTGCAATCGAATCAGTGACACTTGTTGGGACGCCTTCTGCCCCATGTGCATACGGGAATGGAAGTGTGACAGACTTCCCAAAGCGATAGTTCTGAAGTCCCGTGAGCCCACTTGCTGCTGTTTGTGCAGTCACACCGTGAATAACACGAGTATCGATACCACGGTCAATTGCTCGCAGTCGAAGATCCGTATGTGTCGTTGAGATCATCGTATCACCCGCTGTCAGGAACGCCACATCCTCGGATTGAGCCTTCCTGAGAATGTCTTCTGGATGCTGTTCAACACCCTCGCGATCACGCACGTCGATATCGATATCGTGGGCTGTCTCAAGATCCGAAACAGTCGCATCAACAAGATAGCTTGTATAGAACTCAGCAGCAACGTAGTCAGCGGCTTGGAGTGCATCACGACCGGCAATACTGATAGAGCGTTCGTCATATAATCCAAGCCCAATGAATGTAAGCATAATCTGGAAATCCTTGTATCGTCAGGTCACTCACGCACGAATTCGCTGTTATTCATCCTCATCCTCATTCTCATCCGAGTCAAGATCAAGATCAAGATCCTCAGCAACAACATTTGCAAGTTCATTTGCAATGCGTGGGGCTACCTGGGCGACATCATCACCATCGTGTTGATTTTCATTATGACGGTCAAGTGTCTCACGAAGATCTGACAGTGAAACACGAGTGTCTGTGCCGCAGTCCTCACAGACCACCGGAACGGTTGGGTCATCATCGCTCATACGCCGACAATCGGTACAGATAGATAAAATGGACGCGGTTTGATATAGCTCATACCCTCTGTGTATCGCTGTGAATTATGTGTGTGAATAACTCATGTGATAATGGTATTATCATTCAGACTCAGTTGTGTCGATATCAGCATAGAGCGTGGTAATGCCACATTCCGGGCAGAGAAACGCATGAAGTGGGTTTTGATAGCCAATCCCAAGCTGACTGAGCACGCCACCATCTCTGTCCGTCTCAACGTATAGATCACCGATTCCTTCTGCAGTGACGCGCGTCTTTTTCATTTGGACATCACAGTCCGGGCAGCGACGCTCATCCATTGGTATCGCTACATTACCGAGCGACACAACAAAAGGGTACGCCAGTGATTGCGTGTATAGAAACGAACGCGGGGTCAATCGATATATACACAAACAATCAGCAATCGTTCGAAGAGTGTACCATTGGTGGCGACATTTGTGATTAAGAAGGATACACACGGGTGATGATGAGAGCAAAATCAGCAACACTAATTCCAAATAGCAAATATATGAATGGAAAGAGCGATACAGAGATATGACAGACACACCTCAAGACTCGGTCAAGGCAACATACGATACAATTGCCGAGCACTTTGCGGCGACGCGTGAGTATGCATGGCCGGAAGTAGAGTCATTCTGTGCCTCACAGCAAATACAGAGTCCTCCCGACACCGAGAGTATCGGCGTTGATATTGGATGTGGGAATGGACGCCATGCAGAAACGCTCTTCGAGCAGACATCACTCGATAAGATAATTGGAGTTGATGTGAGTCGTGAACTACTCCACACAGCACAAACACGAGCGACAAATCGAGGATTTATTGACGACCTTGCGCTTATTCAAGCTGACGCCGGGTCACTTCCGCTGGAATCGCAAAGTGTTTCGATTGTGGTCTATATCGCCACACTTCATCATCTCCGATCGCGACGTCGCCGGGTCGCAAGTCTCTCAGCGGTTGCCCGGGTGCTTGAATCCGACGGGCGGGCACTAATCAGTGTATGGTCAACTGAACACGATCAGTTTGAACGTAGTAATGGATTTGATACGACTATCGAGTGGACACTTCCTGACGGGACGTCGATTCCTCGATATTATCATATCTATGATCCAGTTGAATTTCGCTCTGATTTGGAGTCGAGTGCACTATCGATTGTTGAGACTGAGATATCAAGTGGAAACTGCTATGCAGTAGTCGAAAATAATTAATACAGATGTACTGAATCCACGCACCAGATGCCGCGTCTATGTGAATTGGTTTATATTATTCGTATGATACAGTCGTACATTAGTATATCGCGGTCAGAACCTGAGATATTTTGCAGGATTGTATGTAAATTGAATGAGAATTGAACCGCTCTGTGAATCTCTATGATGCGATTAAACTGATAGTCTATGAGCAGCCAACAACAACCGTCGCTGTTGTATTAATCGCAACAGTTGGACCACTTGCATCAACATCGACGGTTACACTATCTGCTGTCGTATTTTCTGAATCAACGTGAATGGTGACTGAACCTCCCGAATCCAATTTTTCTGAGCTGAATCCGTTTTCTGGGAACTTTTTTGACTCATCACTGTGAATCAAATCTGTACTTCCACTATCTGGTCCGAACCGCAACTTTCCACTGTTAACAGTGACAGTCACTTGTCCTTCACCCGATGTTGCTCCATGTACAAAGTTGTTGGTAATAATATCGTTATCTCTACATTAAGCTCGCCATCGAAACTGATGTATGCACTCGTCTGAGTTGCAATCTCGACGGAAGTTGAGCGGTCTGCTGTGACAGCAGTGAATCCACTCACACCGCTGGTGAGACTAATGATCGCGCACATAGCAGTGGCGATTGCCAACTTCCGACGGAAGGAACTCATTGTGCAACTTCCGGTGGCTTTTCATTTTCTCCAATTCGATCCTGATGCATGTAGTATGTATGAACCACCGCGAGCACAGATATCGATGTGACTGTAAATATTGCACTTGCGATCGGATCAATATCAATAAATTCGATAGTTCCAACAGTGCTACCTGTAACAATACTGCCGCCGATTCCACCGAGGCTAATATAATACATACTCCACGGCAGTTCATGTCTTCGTCGTTGTAGATACCCCAGACGCAAGCGATAAAGATATACATAAGAATGAAGCCGAGACTGAAGTTGAAAGTGGAATGTTCACTTCAGTTCGATCACGCTGGAATCAATGGCGTGGCGATAATGATGCTAAAAAAGTACTGAGGAGCATGATCAGGATAATAGCAGTATAAATAATGATAATAATGATGATGATGGACACTCACACGACAGCATATCATCATCCACTGAAGCATCACAGCAGAGTCAAGATTCCTCAAGCGAGAAACCGAGATTTACAGATGATATCTCAGAGGCTAAAGAGGAATCAAAGACAGGAACAGACGATGAGGATATATCAGAATAGAGCAAGGTCTCAGCAGATACTATCGGTCGTCATTGTATAGATGGCACACACATGCTCTGCG
>P_A23_Liq_2_FmtDRAFT_1000267_pt1 | contig 11637 bp, 9 predicted proteins | sample PonA232FremontCA_FD_10599 | JGI IMG/M metagenome (IMG submission 10599) | reverse complement strand
GGGGAGCCAGCCGTGTCAGCCCATCGAAAACAATAGCATCGACGCTGTCGGGAACAGCATCGACGAGTGAGCCAGTTTCGAGGAGTTCGAAGTATCGCTCCGCGATGACTGTTTCCCAGTCAGGCCGGTGGTCTCTACGGATCGACTGATACTCAGCATAGATGGCACTCACTGTCGTCGCTTGATCCTCTAGTGGGCTCTGGTCGTCAGACAATGTAAACTCCCGAAACGAACCATATGGTGTCGCCGGATCAAAGATATCATCCCCGTCAATACCTGCAGAGCGAAGTGCGTTCTCAATACTCTCAGCGTCAGTGTATCCTGCGTACTCCAAAAGCGAGAACAACCCCTGTGTCTGCTCGACTAATTCGGGATATNGCTGATCGATATCACCAAGCACTCCCGATGANTCATGCTGTTCAATAGCCGCCTCAATCANTCTCATCCGATGTGANCGAGGAAGCATACCTCCCTCTGCACTGCATGTTTCTCGTTCGTAGCACGCACTCACGAATCCATCCAANGTCTCCGTATGGANTCTGAGTTGGTTGTGAGCCTCTTGCCATTGGTCTGCAATAGCTATGGCTCGATCCTGTGATTGAGTCAAAAGAAGGATGCTCTGCGGTTGTTCCCCCGCTTCATCATCTGCCCACGCTAGTGCGCGTTGTGTGGCCGCTTCACCATTTGAACCTGCCACAAGGGTCGAAGAAGATATTTTATTTGTCACTGACAGAAGTCCTTCTCTCCACGTTGATTAATCTATTCCTCAATTGATGAGGACTCGCAGAATATTTTACCAGTATGTGCCTCCAACCCATGTGATTAGTCACCAAAGAATACATTATGCCGTCAAATAGATAGCAGGGTATGGAATCTGGCAAGAAGTCCTTGGAGGAACTTACAACAGCCGGAGTATTCCATATTCCGGACTATCAGCGATACTATTCATGGCAAAAAGCGGAATGGAACGATCTTTGGACGGATCTGTATACACTTCCCGAAGGGAAGCAACATTACTTTGGGACAATCATCATTCAAAAGACAACCCGTATCGAAAAGGCAGAAAATATTGAAGGATACGGTAGTGAAACGACGAAACCGATTAATCTCTTGATCGATGGTCAACAGCGGCTAACATCTTTGACTCTCTTGGTTAAGTCGATCACTGAATGTCTGGAAAAGATCGCACCACAAACGGAGCATACCGAAGCCATCCTCACCGACGCGAAAGAGNTGGAAGAAACCTTTCTCGTTGAAGACAATATCTATTTCCTCAAACTGCTTGATGATGAGGACTGGAAGTACCTTAGGCGCATTATTGAGGATGACCCACAACGAGATCCGGATCGGCCATCACAACAGCTGATGGTTGAAGCGAAGGAATACTTTGACAACCAACTTGAGGAACTCCGCGATGACCCGGATTTTGAACCCGTTGAAGTCGCAAAACAATTGCAGCAACTCTGGGAGTCAATTCTCAAGCTAGAACTAATGGTTTATGTTGTGGATGCAGACAGTCCGGAAAAAGCTACACTCATTTTCGATAGCGTCAACGACCGCGGACGGGCACTTTCTACGTTTGACAAAACAAAATCCTTCCTAATGCGGATGGTCTACCTTGCGGCTGAAGACGAGGATGAGGGTCAGCGTCTTATCAACAGAATCCGTGACGCATTCGGTGAGATGTATAACGACCACCAACGTATGTTGAACTCGCCATATATTGATGATATTTCAGATGATGCCGTCCAACGATATCACTTTATCACCTTCTTCGACTGGTCGCAGCGAGAAGACCATCAGACACCGACTTTCCTTGATCTTCTCAAGGGGCGTATTCGAACTCTTCGTGAAACTGATCCCGAAGAATGTCTGGAGTATATCAGTGACTACACCGACAGTCTAGAGAGCGCGTTCAACGCACTTGGTGATATTCTCGCACATCGGGATGATGACAATATCACTGATTTGATCGACCGCATCCACAAACTTCGCCATGCAACGAAATTCTATCCTCTTCTGATCAAGTCGTGGCCGAATCTGGATGAAAACGAACACCAGGAACTGCTAGATGCTATTGAGACATTCATATTCCGAGTTTACGCTATAGGTAACCATCCGAATTATACAGGTCGTTCATCAGTACAGACTTTGGCTCGGGATACTGACGGAGAAAGTCCACTAGATGTCTGGGTACGAGGGATTGTCGATATTATGAATCGATATGAAGACGATGATCAATTCCGACGCTCACTTTCGTCGTCAGACCTCTATACCAAAACATCATCACAAGATCTGCGGTACCTCTTCTACTACTACAACGAACGTCGAGCCAAGAGAGAAGGGGAAAGTGGTTCGATATCGCTCGACGAGGCGATGGGAGACGGGTACACTATCGAGCATATTTGGCCGCAAACGCCTGATCATCTGCCTATTAATGCGTCTGGTGAGTATCCCAGCCCAGAACAACGGTACGACGCTTTGGTGGATAAACTTGGAAATTTAACGCTAGCGAGCCGTTCGTGGAACTCCACATGGGGGAACGTTGAATTTCATCGGAAGCGGGACGAAGGATACGAGAAATCAAAGTTATGGGTGCAATGGGAACTCCAAGATTACGACGAGTGGTCGATCAAGAATATTGAAGAACGGGAGAGTAAGCTTATCGAAGACTTCGTGATGAAAAAATGGAACACACCGGACACACGTCTCACCGAGATTGAGGCTCCAGAAGAAGCAGTCTCGGAGCTAACAGAAGAAGAACTGTCTGTACTCCGTGCCCTTTGTGAGTATCCGAATGGTCGTGCTCGACGTGTTATTCATCGAAAAGCTACAGAACTGGATAGGTCCGAGTTTTACACTCCTGGGGATAATGATGAACGGAGCACAGTCGGCTCCATTCTCAGCCGACTTGTGGGACTAGGATTAGCTGAAAGAGAGAATCGTACGTGGTATCCAACTGACGAAGCACTGGCGGCTGAATTGGTGGTTGATGTATAGTACTAAGCTTACACTACTCAGCAGCTAAGAATTTACTTACTTAGGTGAAATCCACCGCAGAAGCACAGGTAAGAGCCGATTTTTATTTAGAATTTAATACGTTCTCTATCTCTTCCCGGATTTTCTCAGTATCGGTGTCAGAATCTCCACTAATTCTGATTCGAAGTCTTGGTTCATCTCTGTTATTAGTTGTACGCTCAACATCTGATTCTGAGATTCCTAATCGGTTTGCAATAGCAGCACGCTCTTCAGAACCACTCACTGTCTCCCGAAGTCTGATCAAAAATAATGTCTTCCTAGTGAAAATGATGACTGGACGTTCGTTATTTTCATTTTCAAAAGCGATGTACGGTTTTTGATCCCACTGAGGTGAAGATAAGGAATCAACCTGCTCTAACTCATCAACGACTGCTTGGAGGAATTCACCAGTCTCCGCATTTGTTTTTGTTTCAAGATGCCACGCTTTCCCATCTTTTTTCCACTGCTTGTTAATGAAATCTCCTGCTGTGGATGGCTCTTGACTCAACGGTCGCCGGATAGCATCTGTAGTTAGTAATTCAATATCTTCCTCTTCATCAGCATAGGTGTTGTACTCTACAGCTACAACGTCTATTCCGTGGCTTCGAAGGAAATCTGCCACACCGAGTAGCACATCGTCAGTAAACTTGGCACCAACCACTACTAATCGCTGTTCATTGTTAAATTCACGCGGAGAAAGCGGGTCATCAAGATCGAAGTGGTCAGCATGAGCTCCCTGAAGTTCAACTATTTCACTCTCTTCATACCCCTGCTCCTCACGAAGGAACGACTTGTACCGTGTATTAAGAGTGCTATACTCTACATTTCGAACCTCACTAGCGTATTCAAGCGCTTGCGAAATAACACTTCGAGGGGTTTCTCCCCGCTTCAGTTCTACAACGACTGTATTACCTTGCCGATCAACACCGAGAATGTCGAAAATTCGCCCACTATCGGTTTTTCCTTGCCTCCCTATGTAGAAGATTTCAATTCCCCCAATCTGTGCCGTCTCTGTAAGAACTAGTTGATTCTCAAGTTGTTTTTCTTCTTCTAGATCGCGTTCTTCGATGCGGGTCATATTATCTGGCTCAATGCGATAAAGTTCCATAACGGCTGCACTTTGTTCTACACGTTTATAAGTAAGTGCGACAGGTTGTGGCTGCTACAAGAGTGAAGTAGCGGCTAAGCCTGCAGACTCTTACTGATTAACGAGAGCGGCTTCTTTGCTAGCGATTGTGTATTCTAATCCCACTCAGAAGTTTTGTCTAGATGAAGCCGACCTCAGGAAAGCGGCGGGTATATGTACTATTCCACGAAGATACATGCTACAATTATATTTATGTGTGGAGTTTTGCCTTCACTTCATTAAGTTGAGATTTCGATAGACCCGCTTCTCCAAGTTCCTTATGGTGTGCGTCGCTTCCCCCAGTCACCAGCAAATCGTTACGTTCTGCAGTTTGGTCTACTATGCTTGAATCAACTTGACCATCATACGGATAATATCGTTCGACAGCGTCAAGCCGCTCTGTTATTTCAAGTGCGGAATGAGGGTTATCGTATCGCAGTGGATGAGCTAAGCCCACTATAGAACAAGCGTCGTTAAGCATTCTAATTCCATCTTCAAGATCGGTGATATTCCTCGAAAAGTAACAATCGTGATCTCTTCCGATAACGTGCTTGAAGGCCCCATCGTAATCGTACGATGCGCTGCTTTCGTCTATAGCCGTCGCTATGTTTGGCCGTCCGATGCCAGAGCTTGGGGCTATATCAAGAGTAGTTTCAAGTTCGGCTTCAATACACGCAATCATTTTTTTAGCCCGATTAATGCGGTTCTTTTGCAGCCGCTCAATTTCGGCTGTTAATTCGGATGTCGGTTCAACTGGATAGCCGAGTAGATCAATTCGCTGTGTGTCTGTTTCGACACGGAGTTCGATACCGCGAATAATTGTAATACCATCAATAGTTGTGATAGGGGCATCTAATCCGGGGTGAATCCGGTCGTGATCGGTGACAGCAACCCAATCAACTCCTGCCTCTTTCGCAACAGCAGGGAGCTCCTCAATTGTAAGCTCACCATCTGAGGCTGTCGTGTGTAGATGTAAATCAGCGACAACAGGAGGGGACATACGGAAAGGTGTGCCCTATTATAAAAAATACTTCCGGGGAAGAACATAGAGTTACCCGCTCACAGGTCTCTCGGATCGATGTCGGAGTGGGTTAGCTTAGCTATTCACCGCTTCTATTGCTGATCCTTACCAACAAATTATACCATCTACCTGATTAAACATTGGTACCATGCCTCACATTAACGAATACCATTGCACTCAGGAAAGTTGTAAATTTGCTGGGCCAACGGGCTGGGGCTACTACATGTACGCTGAAGCTGACGATGGAGAGCGAATCAATTGTCCTCACCCTGGTGAGCGGTCAAAAGCTCGAAGTGTGATCGGGGACGACGCTACAAAAAAAGAAATCGACAATCGAACCGGCTTCAATTACCACTGTGTCTGTATTGACTGCATTGAGCAGTTTGATCGAGATCCGCAACAAGATGACTTGACGTGTCCAAACTGCGATTCAACAGCAATTGAACTGCTTGTTGAGTTGGTCAACCAACCGTGCCCGAAATGTGGAGAGGGTACATTTGTCGCCGAGGATACGGGGGCCATAGCCTGATGAGTCACTGGTCAGAGTTCGAAGAACGTGCAATAGGCTGTATGCTGGGGCTTGCCTGCGGTGACGCACTGGGCCGTCCGGTGGAGTTTACCACGCCTGCACAGATCAAGCGGGATCATGGCCAAGTGACTGAAATGCTAGGACGTGGAACCCACAATCAATCCCCCGGAACGATCACTGACGATACAGAAATGGCTCTGTGTATTGCTCGCAGTCTCGCAGAATGTGAGCGGTTTCATCCACAGGATATCGCAACCCGATTTGTCGCATGGTACGATGATGGCCCGTTTGATATTGGGGGAATGACACGGCGATCTCTCAACAGAATAAAAAACGGAGTATCATGGGAAACAGCCGGAACCCAGGAATGGGAAGAAAGTCCAGAAGGGAGGAACGCTGGAAACGGGAGTGTCATGCGATGTGCTCCGCTTGCTATCGCATATGCTGGCTATCCAGCCGCTCTCGTCAGAACATCCATAGACTCATCGAGAATCACTCATGCCGACCCACGCTGTACGTACGGATGTGCAGTGTTCAATCTCACCATTGCTGCTGCTCTTCGCGGGCAAGACACGCCGCTTCGTACTGCCCTGAAAATTCTCTCGGAAGACTTGGCAACGAGTCTCCAGCAGACAAGTGGAGTCATCCCCGACGGAGCATCAACAGTACTAGAATCGGGGGTTCCTGACAAACTTCGTGCTGCGCTCGAAAAGGTTCCAGGCAACGTAGATTCGAACGAACTCTCAAACAGTGGGTATGTCATCGATTCGCTCCAAACCGCACTATACGATGGCCTGACAGCTAAGTCAGCCGAAGAAGCAATCGTTACCGCAGTCAACCGGGGTGGCGATACGGATACAATTGGTGCAATGGCCGGTGCAGTAGCTGGAGCAAGATGCGGTGTTTCATCGCTTCCGGACACGTGGCTCCGTAAGATAGACCATCAGAATGAAATTGAAGAGTTAACCACTGCGCTCATAGCACATCCACACGCTAATCGAAAATACGAATAGTCTATATGGAGGACAGAATGGAAGATATATCAATTAATACCGATATAGAATCATACTTTCCTGAGACAGGATACAATCTCATCAAGATCTCCTATCCCGAATCTACGTATGAGACAGTTAGGATAAATGAACATTCGTTGCGACTGTCTGGCATTTCAGTTCCTGATCCTACTGGTCATCCATACTATTTTGTCTACGATAGCATCGGAAATCAATACACACCAGAGGAGTTGGGTGAACTACCAGAATGCGATGACTCTGCGGAAACTGCTGATGTAGGCGAGATTATTCAGTTAGATGATCAAAAACAACAACGGATTGCGCTCGCACGGTTCGCTGCGAGCGTAGAAAAAGAGCCCCAGCAGGGGCTTGATGCAGTTCCGATTCTCACCTCAGAGTTAGACCAACTCGAAATAGAACTACAGACAGAAGCGATTTACATACTTTCGAAGGTAGCCAACGAATACCCAGAACAGATCACATCTGCTACTGAGGAAGTCTTAGGTTTGCTGAATCAGAATGCGCACTCAGAAATTGTAGAAGTAGCTATTGATATTGTAGCAGCAGTAGCGGAATATAATCCAGAAGCCGTCATCGATGTAGTACCAACGTTTGCAATGCTTCTACAGGAAGAGTCATCTCCTGAGTTGATGATACTCGTGTCATTGAAACGGATTGCTGATGAGTATCCGGAGGCAGTGGTTCCCATAACACCAGATCTTATTTCTTATACTGAGCAGGGGGATGTGGCCAATCGCACGGTAGCAATTGCAGTATTAGGGGTAATCGCAAAGGAGTATCCGAACATAGCTAAGGAAACAGTTCCAACAGCGATTGAATTGCTAGATGCTGAGCATCACATGCTTCAGACAAATGCAGCGGGTTTGCTAGCCGACTTATCAGAGGAATATCCGACTGTAACTCGCCCATGCGTTCCTCGGGCGATTGAACTATTGGAAAATGACAACAAGAAAGTTAGATACAACGCGACATCAATTCTCTCACGGATAGCAAAAGTGCATCCAGAAGATGTCGAACCAGCAATCCCAGCCTTGATAGAAGCTTTAGAAGATGAGCATGATTACTCACGAGTCAACGCTAGTTGGGCATTAGGGTATCTTGAGGCAAACGAAGCGTTGGATATTCTCAAAGAACGTTCCCAAGATGATACAAATGAAGAGGTTAGGCACGCCGCAAATAAAGCGATTCAAATGATCGTGGAAGACTCATGTTGAACATCGCTCAGATGTATTTGGACAGCTAAATAATTAAGTTTATTTAACAAATTATCACCTATATATTCGATTAACCCGGGGAAACTGGCCTACAGATCTGCATGCACCTCCTCAAAGAGCGTCTGGCGTTACCAAATCGGTTGTTTCAGCTCATCGTACCGTCACTGTTCTTACCGATGGTTCCGCTGAGCAAGGTTTCCAACCACGGCCACTCCACCTCGTCGAGTTGGCGTGCGTAGCGTTGAATCTTCGGTGCTTTCAGCGCGATCCCCTCGGCGGCGACTAGGCACATCCCGCTACGTACCGTGTTTGTATCGACACGGTCGAGATCGCGGTATTCAGAGATCTCTTCATCACTGTTCGCCTCGCCATCAAGCATGATTGGCATATTGGTAGCGATAAACCGATTCACCGTGTCTCCCGGCGAGAACTGTAAACTATTCTCCGAATCATAGAGACTAATCTCCTCAACGTACCGTTCAATCTCGTCTTGGTGAGCCTTGTACTCGGCGAGTCCGAGGAGACTACGGGTATAGTCGGCAACCAGCACCGAGAGAGCCTTTGCGGCGGAGTTAGCCAAACGGATCGGCTCGGCGTAATAGACGTTGACGAACTCGGTGCCGTCGTCATTTTTGAGTATTTCGACCCGCTCAATACCCTCAACTGGCGCGGCGGCGATCCCTTCGGTTAGCAGCGCGACAGCCGTCCTGACTGCGCCCTCAATCTTTGCTGTCTTATCATCGTAATTCCCAATCTGACCCTCGGCGATATCCTTAGCGAATTTGAGGGCAACTTCTTCACGGGTGTAGTCGCTTTCGAGTTCGCGGATTCGGTCGGCAACACCCGAAATCCCGAGGATGTTCTCAACACGGTCTGGCATCTCCTCAGCAAAAGATATCTCAATGGCCGAATCGGGGTCTTTTCCCCGTCTGCGGGCGTGACAGGCAGTGGTTATCGCATCTTTAAGCTCCGCCCGGCTTTCGTTGGAATCCTGTTTGTCGTCGAACCGCTTCTGTATGTCACTCTTGTTGCTATTGGAGACGTTTTCGCTCTCTCCTTCGCCGGTTTGGTGATCGTCTGTTTCGTTCATGGGCAGAGATCCTGTGTAGTATCGCGGGTATATTCTCTCGTAAGGGACTGTTCGAATGAACAGAAGTACAATTCGCTCGCGGATTCCGGTGTCGCGTTGTGATGGCCGACGATGGTTCGACTGCTTGACTGTGAGACCACAACTTGGTCGTGATCGAAGTTCCCTTGATTAAGCGGGCTGACGTTGCCGTTCTTACGAGTCAGTTCACATAGTGATACTCTATCAATTCTGTCTGCTATTTGCATTGGCTCTTATTACTCGATGATTTCTGTGTGAGTGGACTCAGCTGGATACGTGATGACTTGCAAGATATCGCCTGGATTGATGTCAAGGGCAACCTGCTCGGCTTCGGGGATTGTGAGTGTATAATCGTCATCAAGAGCTTGTTTGAATACTGCCTGTGTATCAGGATTTAGCCGCACCTGCGAGAGATGTGGAACTCTATCACCGTCTGTGGTCGCAGTAGAATTCTGAGTCGGTGAATCTGGTTCAAGGAGACGATTGATTGTCTGTTCAGCGTACTTCCCAGGATACCAGCCCTCTTGTTCAGGCTGCTGGTTGGCTAGTTTGACAACAGTTTCGAGGGCATCTTCAAACCGAGCAGGTTTCCGCCCTGTTTGTTCTTGATGTATTTCCTCAACGATTTGCGTTAACTCGTCTGAGATATGTGGTCGTGTCATGAGTTACGGGGGATAGATTTATATCTCCCCTCATGTACATGCTGAGTACAACGGTACATAATGATTCCGGATAAGCGAAACTCATGTTGGGACAACCATATCAAAAAATCGGTGATCGTTCGCAGGCAGCTGGAGTCCTGTTGGTGGGATGGACAATGAGAGCTGCCGGTGAAAATTGTTCACAAGCAAAAGTACAGAGGAAGTCCCGATGAACCGACGCTCATTCTTATTCAGGATGGGATCTGCTGGCCTTTCAGCAGGCGTCTCATCGGGGGTGACGCCATTTGAGACAGGCGCACCGATAACCCCCTCTACGTTTAGGGGTCTGTTTGATAGCGAGGAGAAGCTGGTTCAATTGGCTGAACACGTTGTTCCGGGGACTGATCCAAACGAGTTGACGATCTCACAGAGCGACCTTGATACTACAGCTCCCAAATACGAATCTACACAACCTGAGCTACTGGTGTCATCAGTAGTAAACCGGCTTGCTGATGCCTATGCTGATCTATCGGTTGGTGATATCGCAGCTAGCTCTCATCTACTCACCGATGAAGTCAAGGGAAGCTCCGTACGCCCACGGACTATCGATAGAGTTGCGATTGCAATTCCATCGACGAATCCTAATTCAATCGTTTCGGAAATCACGGACTGGGAAGACACGTATCGCTCTGAGCACGGAGGTATCGCATCGACAGGTTCGTTCACTCATAACGATGGGTTCTCTCGCTGGGCTACATTCTCTGATCCATCTGGATATCGTATTCAGCGGATTCGAAGTATCGATGACCGACTGCTAATCACATGGGTCGAAGGTATCGATAGCAACAACGAATCATGCCTCCCGCTAGTGGTGGGCCAACAGATCGAGAAAGGAACACTGCTTCGACAAGCACGTACATATGTTGCTGAGAAAGTACGTGCTGGTGGCCCTCCAGAGCTTGAACCACCACGGTGGCCGAGTACCTGAGTGGGGTTGGTTTTATGACTGAATTCATCCTTACCGAACTGCAGCCACGGTCGTACCAGCAGACAGCTACTGATTGGAGCTTGCAACGAACCAACGCCGTTGTCTGTCTCCCGACAGGCTCCGGTAAAACACTGGTCGGCTGCCAGTGGGCCTGCGAACTGCTCAACGAGACGAGTGTCACCCGGATACTTGTCGTCGAACCATCGCGCTATCTTGTCGAACAAACTGCCGACTATTTCGCCAAGCACACGAATATCCCGACCGAGAAACTGTATGGGACTACCCCGAGCGCACAACGACGTAATAAGTGGGATTCCGGACGGATCGTCGTTACGACGCCACAGACAGCATACAACGACATCGAGTCGTTATCGTTTGAAGCAGCGATCATCGACGAGTGTCACCATACAACCGGCCAACATGCCTTTGCAAACCTGCTCAGAGAGTACTCCTTCGAGAGGATTCTCGGGCTGAGCGCAACTATCCCGTCAGCGAAAGAAGCTGAAGTCGAAGAGTTGATCGGTGAAGTCCGCAGATGGACATGGGATTCGCTTCCATCGGAACATGTCCCTGAATGGATCGGCGAAGTGTATGATACGCCCTATCCAGCAGCCTATGAGCCCATCATCGATCAGTTAGAGGAGTTCAGATTAGAGTGGGAAGGCTCGTCGAAGGCCGGACTTGCGACGCTTGGCGTTCGGATGCTCTGTCGTGATGGAGGTTTGGCTCTCTCTGAGACACTTGATGCCGACACGAAGATGGGCGAACTGATGCGTGGTACCCTCAACGACCAGTTGACGGCTGCGCCGGAGCTCCACAAACTTCCTGCCTGTCGAGCCGCACTCGAAGAACACGAATTCGACAAAGCCGTCCTCTTTGTTGATCGGGTTGTTGTCGCCAAGCGACTGGCTACTGAACTCGACGAGTACAACACCGTAACCGTTCTCGGCCGCCTTCG
>P_A23_Liq_2_FmtDRAFT_1000266_pt1 | contig 11722 bp, 10 predicted proteins | sample PonA232FremontCA_FD_10599 | JGI IMG/M metagenome (IMG submission 10599) | reverse complement strand
AGGCGGGCCAGCGCCGCGAGCCGCGCCGGAGCGACGAGTCGGTCCGGGAGGAGGTCGTCGAGGGTGTCGCGCCGGGCGAGGTGGACGTTCGCCGGAAACACGGCGAGGAGGAGGGCGACGATCCCCCACGCGGACGGGCGCCGCGTCCGCGGTATCGCGACGCCGACCCCGAGGAGTATCTCGGCGATCCCGGAGAGGTACACCAGCCCGACGGGCCGGGGGAACGACGGCGGGATCGCCTCCGCGAACCGATCCGGGATCAGGAAGTGGGCGACCCCGGCGGTAACGTACGCCGCGCCCATGAGGGGCGCGAGCGAGCGTTCGGCGGCGTCCGACTCGACGGGATCGGGCCGTCGGCGCGCGGGCTGTGCGTCTGCGGCGTGGGACCGGTCGGCGTCGGCCATCGGTCCGACGCACGCACCGGACGCGTATCAGTCCTCCCCGACGGCCGCGGCGGGCCGTATCGGTGCGCGCGGTGCGGCCGAGGGTTCCGGGAACCGAACCCCTTACGAGCGGGCGAGCCCAACGGCGTGGTAATGAACACGTTGTTCTGGGTGCTGACGGGGGTCCTCGCGTACTCCGCGGTCGCGATGTGGCTGCGGAACGAGGGGATCCTCCCGGACGCGGTCAGGATCTCCGGACCGGTGTTGACGCTCCGGACCCTCCGCGGGCGCGCCTTCCTCGGCCGACTGGCGGCGCCGAAGCGGTTCTGGCGCGCGGTCGCCAACCTCGGCCTCGGCGGGGCCTTAGTGGCGATGGTGGCGTCGTTCGCGCTCATCCTCTCGTCGGCGATGTCGGCGTTCACGAACGCACAGCCCGCCGCGATCCAGCAGCCGCAGAACTTCCTCATCATCCCCGGCGTCAACGACTTCCTTCCCCTGTCGGTCGCGCCGGAGATCGTCGCCGGGCTCGGGGCCGCGATGGTGATCCACGAGGGGGCACACGGGCTCCTCTGCCGGGTCGAGGGCATCGACATCGACTCGATGGGACTCGTCTTCTTCGCGCTGCTCCCGGTGGGCGCGTTCGTCGAACCGGACGAGGAGGCGACGCAGGAGGCGTCTCGCGGCGCGCGCGCACGGATGTTCGCTGCCGGCGTCACCGCGAACACCGTCCTCACGATCGTCGTCTTCGCGCTCCTCTTCGGCCCCGTGGTCGGCGCCATCTCGCCCGCGGCGGGCTACGCGGTCGGCGAGGTCAACCCCGGCTCCCCGGCGGCCGCGGCCGACATCTCGCAGGGCGACCGGGTCGTCGAGGTCGCCGGAACGCCGATCGAGACGAGCGCCGAGTTCGAGTCGGCGATCGCCGACGCCGGCGACTCGGTTGCGCTCACGGTCGACGACGGCGACGCGCGGGAGACGGTGCGGGTCGACCGCGAGCTACAGGTGGTCGGGTCCGCCGGCGGCAACCCCCTCGGCGTGAGGATCGAGGGCGCACCGGTGACGATCGCGGCGGTGAACGGCGAGCCGGTCGCGACCGAGTCGGACCTCTTCGCCGCGGTCGGCGACGACGAGCGCGCCGCGCTGACGGTGACCGGCAACGCGACCGTCGTCGACCAGGTCCGCGACGCGCCCGGCGCCGAGGACGCCTCGGGCGTCGAAACGGCCGACGACGAGGCCGCCGTCACCGTCCCGGACGTGCCGATCGGCGCGTACGTCGTCGGGGTTCAGGAGGACGGGCCGATCCACGACGCGGGCGCCGCCCTCGGCGAGCCGCTGACGATCGTCTCGGTCGACGGCGAGCGCGTCGTCGACAACGGGGCGCTCTCCGCGGTCCTCGGCGAGCGCGAGCCGGGGGAGACCGTCCCCGTCACCGTCTACGACGCTGACGGCGAACGCGACACGTACGAGGTCGAACTCGACGCCCACCCGAACCGCGACGGCGGCTTCGTCGGCGTCAGCGTCTTCCCCGGGACGAGCGGGCTCGCGCTCGACGACGTGGGCGTCACCGAGTACCCCGCCGGCGCGTACCTCGAACTGCTCGGCGGCGACGGGGGCGAGGGGACCGCCGGCGGCGTCCCGCTCGGCGGGGTCACCGACTCGCCGCTCGGCTTGGTGTTCGTCGCGCTCATCCTGCCGCTCGGCAGCCTGTTCGGGCTCCCGTTCAACTTCGCGGGGTTCACCGGCGACCTGACCAACTTTTTCGTTGTCGAGGGGCCGCTCGCGGTGCTCGGCGGCGGGACGTTCCTGCTCGCGAACCTCCTGTTCTGGTCGGGGTGGATCAACATCCAGCTGGCGCTGTTCAACTGCCTGCCGGCGTTCCCGCTCGACGGCGGCCGCATCCTCCGGATGGTCGCCGAGGCGGTGATCAGCCGGGTCCCGATCAGCGACCGGCACGCCGCGGTGCGGACGATCACGGTCTCGTCCGGCCTCGTCATGCTGACCGGACTGATCGCGATGATCTTCGGCAACCAGATCCTCACGGCGCTCGGGCTGATCTGAGGCCCGGCGCCACGTCTCGGCCGATGGCGGAGCTGTTCGGCTGCGGCCGGCCGCGCGGCTCGGAAAGGCTCAACTCCCGGCCCGCCGAAGGCGGCGTATGCGCGCCCCGCTCGCGGCCGCCGCGCTCGTCGCGCTCGGCGTCCTCCTGATGGCGAACCCGCTGTTCCTCCCGGTCTCGGTCGGCGAGGCCGACCCGGCCTACACCCACACCGTTCGGTCGGTGACCGCCGGGTCGTCGGTGGGTCTCGACGCTCCGACCGACGAAGGTCTCGACGACTCGAACGCCGTCGTCGCGTACGCCGACCTTGACCCCGCCGCCCGCGCGGCGTTCGACCGCGCCCGCGACGCCCCCGAGGGCGCGTTCGGCGTCGAGAGCCCCGACGAGCGCGTCGACTCGCTGTCGTACCCGACCGACCCGACGCTCGGCGACGGACTGCTGATCGTCGAGCTCGACGGCGAGCGGTACGAGTTCTGGACCCGGACCGTCGAGCGCGAGCCGGGCGCCGTCGTCGCCCAGCGGGTCGTCCTCCAGCCGGTGGCGTTCCTCGGCGGCTTCCTCGCGGTTGTCGCCGGGGCCGCGGTCGGGCTACGGGAGCGGCTCGGCGAGGGGTGACGGGTCGGTGTCACGGCCACGACGGCGACGTACGAACCCAGAGCGCGACCCGTCGACCACAGAGGGCGACCTCACTTCCCGGCCGTCGGCGTCGGTTGGCCGACGGGCTTCGGCGCGCTGCCGGCCTCGATCGCCCGACGGGTCGACTCACCGATCTCGACGAGGTGACACAGGGGGTTCCCGGGGTAGACGACCGGGTTCTCCAGCAGGCCGATCAGGAGCCCGGTGAACGGGGCCTCCACCGCGACCGCGTCCTCCTTGAACGGGTTGGTGATCGTCGCGATGCGCTCGCCCTCGCGGACGAGCGAGCCGCTCTCGAAGTGGGTGTCGACGATGCCGCCGGAGTCGGCGCGCAGCCACGTCTTCTCGCCCGCCCCGGCGACGACGGTGCGCCAGCCGGGCCAGCGAACCGTGTCGGTCTCCAGGAGTCCGTACTCCGCGAAGACGGATTTGACGCCGTCGAGCGCGTCGTCGATGAGCGGGCGCTGGAACCGGTGGGCCTCCCCCATCTCGATCGTGATCGTGGGGATGTCGGCGTCGGTCGCCTCGCCGCGGAGCGTGCCGCTCGGCCCGTCGCTGTCGATGATCACCTTCGAGCCGAACGCCATCGCGAGCCGGTACACCGACTCGTCGGTCATGTCTGCGCGGACGTGGAGCATGTTCGTCCGGCCGCGGGTGGAGGTGTGGAAGTCGAGCCCGAAGTCGCACGGCGCGATGAAGTTCTCGTAGATCCGGTGGGCCATCCGCTTCGAGCTGGTCGACCCGGGCTTCCCGGGGAACGACCGGTTCAGGTCGCGGTCGTAGACGGGGAGGTACCGCTGCTGGGCGAGGAAGCCGGGCACGTTGAGGACGGGGAGACAGACGAGCGTGCCCGAAAGCGCCGAGAGGTCCCACTCGTGGGCGACCTCGCGGACGACCTCGATTCCGTTGAGTTCGTCGCCGTGGGCGGCCGCGGTCAGGAAGGCGGTCGGCCCATCGCGCTCCCCGTTGACGATCGTGACCGGGATACGGACGGGGTCGCCGAGGTACGTCTCGCTGATGCCGTAGCGGATGTTCTGCGTTTCGCCGGGCGGCACCGCCCCGCCGTTGTACGTGAACGCCCGGTCCTCGCTCATGGCAGACCGGAGCGCGGCGTCGGGTATATATATGGCGACCCGGAGACTCCGGATCTCGTCCGGCCGAAACGATCGGGGCGTCTTTTACGTCGGCCCGCGCAGTGAGAGGTATGAGTTCGGACTCGGTTCGGGTGGGAGTGTTGTCGCTGCACAACAGCAAGGAGACGAAGGCGATCTGTAACGCCGTCGAGGACCTCGGCCACGAGCCGGTGTGGCTCCGCGAGGAGAACGCCGCGGTGAGCGTCGAGGACGGCGAGGTGGCGGTCGAGCCCGCGGTCGACGTGATCGCGAACCGCCTGCTCTTATCGAACACCGACCAGCCCGCGGAGCTGCTCGGGCTGGCGGCGACGTTCGAGCGCATCCGGCCGATGCTGAACGAGCCGAACGCGGTGCTGGCGTCGATCCACAAGTTCGCGACGGCGGCGACGCTCGCCGACTGGAACATCCGCGTGCCCGACGCGCTGCTCGCGCTGTCGAACGACCGCCTCAACGAGGGCCGCGAGCGGTTCGGCGACGTGGGCGTGTATAAGACCGCGATCGGCACCCACGGCGGCGGGACGTGGAAGGTCGACCTGACCGAGCGCGTGAACCCGAAGGTCGGCAACCGGCAGGCGTTCCTCCAGCGGCTCATCGACCGCGACGACGAGAAGCACCGCGACCTGCGGGTGTACGTCGTCGGCGACGAGATCGTCGGGTCGATGTACCGCTACGCGCCCGAGGGCGACTGGCGCACCAACGTCGCGTTGGGCGGCGCGGTGGAGGACGCCACCGACGACATGCCGCAGGAGGCCGCCGACACCGCCCTCTACGCGGCCGAGGTGATGGGGCTCGACTACGCCGGCGTCGACCTCGTCGAGGGGTACGACGGCTGGTACGTCCTCGAAGTGAACCCCACGGCCGGGTTCAAGGGGCTGTTCGAGGCGACCGGCACCAGCCCGGCCCCGCACATCGCGAAGCTGGCGATCGAGACGGTCGGCGGCGAGGTCGAGGACGAGGCGGTCGAGCGCGTCGCCGCGACCCTCGACGACTCGCGGCCGTCCTGCGCGCCCGCGCCGAAGCCGACCCCCTCCGAGCAGCCCGACATCGGCTACATCGAGGAGGTCGTCGTCACGGGCACCTCCGGCTCGACGCAGGCGCTCGCGAAGTCGGACACGGGCGCGACCCGGACGAGCATCGACACCCAGTTGGCCGCCGAGATCGGTGCGGGTCCGATCAAGAGCATGACGCGGGTCAAGTCGGGCAGCGTGAAGGGCGGGAAGGCCCGGCCGGTCGTCGACCTCGTCATCGGTATCGGCGGCAACCAGCACACCGTCACCGCGAGCGTCGAGGACCGCGAGCACATGGAGTACCCGCTGCTGCTCGGCCGCGACATCCTCACTGACTACCGAGTCGACGTGCGGCGGCGCGCCGACAGAGACGAGGCCGAGCGCGACGAGGCGGGCGAAATCCTCGAAGAGGAGGAGTAGACCCGTCCGGCGCCGCCGAAATCTGGCTCACGCGCGTCTGACAAAAGTATAAGACCGAGGCTGTCGAGGACACGACACATGGTGAAGAGCACGGTCCGGTTTCCCGAGTCGGTGGTCGAGGAGATCGAATCGCTCGTCGACGAGGGGCAGTTCGAGAGCAAGTCGGAGTTCTACCGCTTCTCGGCCGACTACGTGCTCTCCCGGACCCTCGACGAGTACGACCCGGAGACGATCGACTACGAGGCGATCGAGTCCGAGGTGATCCCGGACGCGGACCGGACGCTGGGCGCGGACGAGGAGACCGACGGCCCCCCGTTCTTCGAGTCCGTCGCGTTCGTGCGGAAGCTCGCGCTCCGGGAGAAGTTCAGCGACGCCGAGGACTTCATCGACCACCAGTACGTCCCCGGTGATCGGCACGCGGTCCTCTTAGAGGAGATCCTCCGGCTGTACCGCGAGGACGCGGCGAGCGGTGACCGAGCCCCGGCCGGCGACCCCGAGCCCGAACCGGAGCAGTCGACCCGGACCCGATAGCTCGGCCCGTCGTTCCTCCACGAGAGCGCGGTCAGGACTCGTACTCGGCCCAGATGTATCGCGTCCCGTAGCTCCGGTACGGGCGCCACGCCTCGGCGATCTCGCGCATCTCCGCGCGCGACAGCGATTCCCCACCGTTGTACACCAGCTCGATCCCTTTCCGAACCGCCAGGTCGCCGAGCGGGAGCACGTCCTCGCGCCCGAGCGCGAAGACGAGGTACATCCTCGCGGTCCACTCGCCGACGCCCGTGATCTCGGTGAGCCGGTCGACGACCGCCTCGTCGCTTACGCCCGCCAACTCCTCGCGCGTGAGGTCGCGCTCGTCGTCGCGAAACGCGGCGGCGGCGTTGCGCAGGTAGTCGACCTTCGTGCCGCTGAGCCCGGCCTCGCGCAGGGCCGCCTCGTCGGCCGCGAGGACGCGCTCCGGGGTCGGGTCGCCGCCCACGACTTCCACGAACCGCTCGTGGATGGCCGCCGCAGAGGCGGTCGAGAGCTGCTGGTTCACGATCGAGGTACAGAGCCGCGCGAACTCGTCGTCCGCGGGCGCGACGTCGAGGGGCCCGTGTCGATCGACGAGCGTCGCCATCGTCGGGTCCTCGCGGAGGACCTCGATCACCGGGTCGTCTACGTCCGCGGCCGGACCGCCACTCTTCGCCGCTGGCCCGTCAGCGTCCGCGGCCGGGTCGATCGTTCCGTCGACGCCGTCGTCCATACCGAAGCGAGGGACCGCACGGAGGAGTACGTTCGGTTCCGGACCGGTCCGCGCGGCCTCTCACACCCCGCGTCGAGCGCTCGTGCTCGTCTCAGTCCCTCGCACCCCGCGTCGACCGTTCGTGCTCGTCTCAGTCTCTCGAACCTCGCGTCGAGCCGCCGCCAACCCACCCGAATAAACTTACAGTTTGTTTTACGTTTGGAAGATGAAAACGTTCAACCATGACGGTTCCGACTCTCAGGTATGCAGCTCGAAGACGTCCAGCGCGTGACGGTGCTCGGCGCCGGGAACATGGGCCACGGTATCGCTGAAGTGGCCGCCCTCGCCGGCTACGACGTGTCGCTCCGCGACATCAACGATGAGCTCGTCCAGAACGGGTACGACCAGATCGAGTGGTCGCTCGGCAAGCTTGCGGAGAAGGACCGAATCGGCGACGACGAGGCGGACGCCGCGCTCGACCGCGTCGACGCGTTCGTCGACCTCGAGGACGCGCTCGACGGCGCCGACGTCGTCGTCGAGGTCGTCCCCGAGAAGATGGCCATCAAGAAGGACGTGTACGACGACGTGGTCGAGTACGCGCCCGACGAGGCCGTCTTCGTCACCAACACCTCCAGCCTCTCTATCACCGAGCTGTCGGAGGTGACGGACCGCCCCGAGCGCTTCTGCGGGATGCACTTCTTCAACCCGCCGGTGCGGATGGACTTGGTCGAGGTCATCTCCGGGGAGCACTCGAGCGAGGAGACGCTCGACCTGATCGAGGGGCTCGCCGAGTCGATGGGGAAGACGCCCGTCCGGGTCCGGAAGGACAGCCCCGGGTTCATCGTCAACCGCATCCTCGTCCCCCTGATGAACGAGGCGGCGTGGATCGTCGAGTCCGGCGACGCGACGATGGAGGCGGTCGACTCCACGACGAAGTTCGACATGGGCCTCCCGATGGGGTCGTTCGAGCTCGCCGACCAGGTCGGCATCGACGTGGGCTACCACGTGCTGGAGTACATGCACGAGGTCCTCGGCGACGCCTACCGCCCCTGCCCGCTGCTCGGCGAGAAGGTCGAGGCGGAGGACCTCGGCAAGAAGACCGGCAAGGGATTCTACGACTACGAGGACGGCGACGGCGCGCAGATCCCGAGCGACGCGCTCGACGACGACGTGCGCCGCCGCCTGCTCGCGGTGATGGCCAACGAGACGGCCGGCCTGATCGGCAACGACGTGGCCGACGCCGACGACATCGACGAGGCGGTCAAGCTCGGCGCGGGCTTCCCCGACGGCCCGGCAAAGCTCGCTGACGAAGAGGGGCTCGACGCGCTGGTCGAGACGCTCGACGCCCTCGCGGAGGAGACCGGCGAGGAGCGCTATGAGGCGACCGACTACCTGCGCGAGGCGGCCGAGTCGGGCGGCTTCCGCGGCGACGGAGCCGACGGCGACGCGGAGAGCGGCCCGGCGTTCGACGTGCTGAACGTCGACGTCGACGCCGACGCGCGGGTCGGGCACGTCGAGATCGACCGCCCGCACCGGATGAACACGATCAGCGGCGACGTGCTCGACGAGCTCGCCGACGCGATCGACCTGCTCGACGGCGACGACGACGTGCGGGCGATCCTCCTCTCCGGCGCGGGCGACCGCGCCTTCTCCGCTGGCGCGGACGTCCAGAGTATGGCCGCGGGCGGCGCGGACCCGATCCACGCCGTCGAGCTCTCTCGGCAGGGTCAACAGACGTTCGGCAAGCTCGAGGAGTCGGACAAGCCCGTCATCGCCGCCATCGACGGCTACTGCCTCGGCGGCGGGATGGAGCTCGCGACCGCGGCAGACATGCGGATCGCCTCCGAGCGCTCCGAGCTCGGCCAGCCCGAACTCGACCTCGGCCTGCTCCCGGGTTGGGGCGGCACGCAGCGGCTCGCGCGCGTCGTCGGCGAGGGGCGCGCGAAGGAGATCATCCTCACCGCCGACCGCTACGACGCCGAGACGATGGCCGACTACGGCTTCGTCAACGAGGTCGTGCCGGGCGACGAGCTCGACGACCGGGCGCGGGAGCTGGCAGCGCAGCTCGCGGGCGGCCCGCCGATCGCGCAGAAGTACACGAAGCGCGCGATCCACGCCGGGCGCACCGACAACGAGGCCGGCCTCGAAGTCGAGGCGATGGGCTTCGGCCACGTCATGAACACCGACGACCTCATCGAGGGCGTCACGGCGTTCATGGGCGACGGCGAACCCGAGTTCGAAGGGAAGTAACGAGGGCTCGGCTGCTCACTCGGTGAGCCGCGCGGCGAAGAACGTCCAGCGCGCGTCGGCGCCGTCGGCGAGCGAGTCGTCGACGGTCGATTCCCGCTCGATTACGAAGCCGGCGTTCCGGAGCTGCCGCCGAGTCGCCTCCGCGCCCGCGATGTGCCACTGCATCTCGACGCCGGTGTCGAGCCAGTCCGGGTTCTCGCCGTTCCACGGCTCCGGTCCCTCGGAACAGAGGAGCCGTCCGCCGTCGCCGAGGACGCGGGCGAACTCGTCGACGACGGCCTGGTGACGCCCCTCCGGAACGTGGATTAGCGAGTGGTACGCCGTCACCGCGTCGAAGGCGCCGTCGCGGAACGGGAGCGCGACGAGGTCACCCTGCGCGAGCGGCGCTCCGGGGACGTTCTCGGCGGCCAGCGCCAGTTGGGTGCGCGAGATGTCCGCTCCGACGGCGGTCCCGGAGTCGTTCAGCGCTCGGAGCACGGGCGTGCCCTGCCCGCAGCCGGCGTCGAGGACCCGCGCGTCCGGCGGCAGCGACTCACGGAAGCGGTCGAGGACCGCTCGTCCGCGGCCGTCCTCGACGCGGTCGGCCGCGTACGCCGTCGCGAGTTCGTCGTACCCCCGGCGGACGACGTTCCTGTCGACCATGTGCGGGGACATTCGCGACGGACTGTTGAACGCTTCGGTCGGCGCGGTCTCGTGGCCCCCCGGAGTATTCGGTGCCGTCCGGTGCCCGTCCGGGACCGATCACAGCGGCGTGTCGGCCGCCGCGGCCACCTGTCTACTGACGCTGCCGACGAGGTACGCGACCGCGGCGACGAAGAGGACGACACCGACCACACTCGACACGCCGGGGAGCGCGGCCTCGACGAACGCGGGGAGCGTCGTCGCCCCGGACACCGGGAGGAGGAGGACCGCGACGCCCCGGCGGACGGACCGTTTCGCGGATGGCTCTGCCATGGCGTCGGCCGACGGAACGCGGAGAATAAAGTGGTTATCGGTCGGCGGCCGGCGCGCTTAGACGTACCCTTCCTCGACGAGCAGCTCGCCGTTGAGCAGCGAGGCGCCCGCCGCGCCGCGGATCGTGTTGTGTGCGAGGCAGTTGTACTTCGCGCCGGCGTCGGTGGTCTGGACGCCGCCGGCGACGATGCCCATCCCGTCGGCGTACGTGCGGTCGAGGCGGGGCTGCGGACGCTCGGGCTCGTCGTCGCCGAACACCTTGATGAGCTGTTCGGGCGAGCTTGGGAGGTCGCCGACGCCCTCGAACGAGCGCATCGCCTCGCGGAGGTCCGCCGGCGCGGGGTCCTCGGCGAACTCGGCGAAGACGTTCTCCAGGTGGCCGTCGAGCGTGGGGATCCGGTTACACGAGGCGGCCACGTCGGCGTCGTGGAGGGAGACCTCGGCGCCGTCGAATTCGCCGAGCAGCTTGCGCGACTCCGTCTCCATCTTGTCCTCCTCGCCGCCGATGTGGGGGATGGCGTTGTCGAGGATCTCCATCGAAGTGACGCCGGAGTAGCCGGCGCCGGAGACCGCCTGAAGCGTCGAGACCCGGACGCTTTCGAGGCCGAACTCGTCGATCGCCGCGAGCGTCGGCACCATCGTGATCGTCGAGCAGTTCGGGTTCTTCACGAGGGCGCCGTCCCAGCCCCGCTCGTCGCGCTGGACCTCGATGAGCCCGAGGTGGTCGGGGTTGATCTCGGGGATCGTGAGCGGGACGTCCGCCGCCATGCGGTCGTTCGAGGAGTTCGAGGAGACGACGTATCCGGCATCGAGGAACTCGGGCTCGACCTCGGCCGCGACGCCCGACGGGAGCGAGGAAAAGAGGAGGTCGACGTCGTCGTCCGCGACCCCTGCGGGGCTCGTCTCGGCGACCTCCATCTCGGCGACGCCCTCCGGAATCGGGGTGTCGACGCGCCACTTGGCCGCCTCGCGATAGGTCTTGCCCGCGCTCTCCGCGCTCGCGGTGACCGCGGCGAGCTCGAAGGTCGGGTGGTCGTCGAGCAACTGGATGAACCGCTGGCCGACCGCGCCGGTGGCACCGAGGATGCCGACTCGTACTGACATTGCGCGTGGGTCCGTGACAGGGACGTAAGTGCGTTCGGATAGCCGTCGATACCGCCGAACGCGGCCGGCGATTCGGTCTGACGGTCGGTCCGACTACGATGCGTCGGCGACCGCGGCGCGTTCCCAACGAACCGTCGCCGACCGGCGCGGTCCGGGAGATATTCGCCGATCCGGCAGGAACGTTCCGTTCTGGGCGTCAGGCGCGTTCGAAGCACGCCCAAGTTCGACGGGTTCTCGCTCGTCCCGACCCTGTCCGCCGCCACGCTGGCGAGCGTCACCCACGAGACGGCCCGCTCGCTCTCCTTCGGCATCCGGCCGGAAGTCGTGAGCCTCTCACCCGACCGTTTAACCGCGCGCGACGGCTATCCGAACGTGCGCGCCCCTAGTCCCCGCCCGAGTACTCCCCGATGGGAGCGATGACAGCGCGGAGAACCCAGGCGCGTGACACCGGTCGCGAACGCGACCCGCCCGTCGCCGCGCAGGCGACCGCCCGCCACGAGGGTTTCCCGGTCGACGCGGCACGCCGCCGGAGATGAGACCGGTCGTTAGTGTCGCGGGCG
>P_A23_Liq_2_FmtDRAFT_1000265_pt1 | contig 11722 bp, 14 predicted proteins | sample PonA232FremontCA_FD_10599 | JGI IMG/M metagenome (IMG submission 10599) | reverse complement strand
TTCCGCCGGCAGGCGTTGAACGGGCTGGGTCGGTGCCGAGCGACAACAGAACTCGCGGCGCTGGCCGACGACGCGAGCCTGCCGACAGCGCTCCGAGAGCGGGCGGACCAGCTTCGCTAGCGCTCGGTTCGGTTCGTTGGGTTTCGTTTTGAGCACGGTGGTTAGTTAGTAAGCGATCCAAGTTAATATTCTAAAGCAGTCAACACAGACCACTTCTTAATAACATTCTTCTATATGTGGCTCCGAGTTGATAATGTAATGTCGTACACCTGCTCCAACTGCGATGCACAGTTCCAGAGCGCTGCCGGCGTGACCCAGCACGTTGCGCTTCACCACAACACGTGTGCCGAGTGTAACGAGGAGTTTGAGGAGACCGACGCCCTACGCGACCACATCCACGAGAATCACTGAGCGAGCGGCTCGTCACGAGTTCGCTGGAACTCCACTTCTCTGTCAGGGCCAATCATCGTCGGCTGTTGACACACTCTCAAGCTGCCAGCCTGCGGCCTTTGCAGCCCCCGTCACCGACTGGTAGGTCCAGTCGGGTACCGTCCCTACCACCCCGGCGGTCTCGTCTGTCCCGACGAGCACGTACCGTTCCGTCTCGAAGTGACCGCGGACCGCCGACAGCGCCTCCGCTGTCGAACGTGGTTCGGACAGGAACTCTTGGTGGTATTCGGCCTCTCGCACCCGTCGCCGTTCGATGTACGACGGCTCCGAGGAGACGATCCCGACGTGGCTGGTCCAAGTGGTGGCGTCTTCGAGAGCGTGAGCGGACCGTGCGAGTCGATCGAGTGCGCCAAGCGAGACGGCGAGCGTGAGATCGGTCGAAGCCACGTCAAGACCCTCCTCGAGAGCTCATCGGGAGCGGGTCTGTCCGCACCTGATCTGGTGGGTCGAGAATCCGTTCTGCGGCCCGTCGGGCACCGACAATATTGCGAGCGAAGGGACCGACGCTGGGCTCCGCGAGCGCGCCCGAAACGTACACCGCGGACTCGCTGCCGTCGGTCCGTCTCCACGCGAGGGTTCGACCGTCGAGGACGGGAAATCCCTCGGCCCCACGTGCGAGCGACAGCGACTCGCTGACGCGGTCGACCAACGGCTGCTCGGGAACCGGTTCGAGTCCGGTCGCGAGGACGACGCGTGCGGCCGTCGCTCTCGTGCCGTCGTCGAAGCGGAGGGACAGCCCCTCGTCTGTCGCGTTCGCAGACGTGATTTCGCCTTGCCGGTGTTCAAGCGCACCACCGTCACGAGCTTCGGCCAGTCGTCGTTCGACGTACGGCGGGATCGTGGCGTCGTTGCGGGCGGACCGGATCCGATCGAGACGAGCCTCTGATCCCGCCGGGAGCGTGTGGATCTCTTTTCCGATGTGACGCCAGTTGATCCAGTGCGGGTCGGCCTCGGTCAGTTCGATTTCGAGTTCGTGACGCGACAGGAGCGTCACCGCAGTTCGGTCTGCCAGACGGCAGGCGAGGTGCCCAGCCGTGATACCGCCCCCAACGACGTACGTTCGCCCCTCGAACGCGCTGGGCGTCGCTGGATCGAACGTTTCGTCCCAGACGTGTGTAAGCGGCGCGTCGTCGGGGAGGGACGCCGTCCACTCCGGGAGCGTCGGCGTCGCCCCGAGGCCGACGGCCAAGACGACGCGCCGGGCCTCAATTGCTCCCGCGTCTGTTTCCACTGTATACGTCTCCGTGGCCGCAGACCGGGTAACACCGGTTACCTTCGACTGACGGTGACAGTCAGCGAGGTCACGGCGCTCGATAACGTCGCGAGTGTGGTCGAGAAACAGGCTGAGAGTCGGTCGATCTGGATGGTTCTCCGTCGACACGAGTTCGTGCGCACGGTGGTGTCCTTCTGCGAACGACTCGAGCGAGAACGACTCGGTGTCGATGTGGTGGACGAACGTCGATCGGAGGGTCTCCATGCCGCACTGATTGGCCTTCTTGGCGAACGAAGCGAGTAACTCCTCGCGCGGGTCGAGGATCCGAATCTCGTCGCGCGTGTATTCACCCTCCGTAATGAGGTGGTTTGCGAGGCAAGTGCCGTGAATTCCGCCGCCAACAATCACGTACTCGTAGGGGGAATCACCACTCAGTGGGTGATCAGCGGTCAACCTACCGACTGTCACTCTCGTTTTCCTCCGTCGACTTCCAGTTCTTTTCGGTGGTGCTTGGACTGACGATCACTGAACCGTTGTACGATCGGGAGCCGATACCCCAACTTTCGACTACTAAGCGCGACGGTGTACACGGCAATCGCCGCGACGACGATCGAGCCGCCGGCTGCGATCCCGTAGACGTACGATAGTGTTACACCGGCTATCGCCGCGAACTCGGCGGCGAGGATCGCCAGCAAGATAGAGTGCTTGAAGCTCTCGGCGACTTGCGCCGCAGCAGCGACGGGAACGACGAGCATCGCAGCGACGAGGATGACGCCCATGATCTGCATCGCNCTGACGACGACTAGCGCCGTGAGCACGACCATGAGGCGTTTGTACAGGCGGACGTTCAGTCGCGCCGCGCGGGCAGCCGTCGCGTCGAACGTGACGTACAAGAGTGGCCGATAGGCCAGCGTGACGAGGCTACCGACGAGGACACTCATTAACACGAGGATACCGACGCTCTCAGTCGAGACAGTCGCCAAACTGCCGAACAAGTAGGCGTCGATACCGACCGCGATGCCGCCGTCGGTGGCAGTGATGAGGATACTGCCGACGGCGAACCCTCCTGTCAGAACAATCGCCAGTGACGTGTCGCTGTACGCTCCGGCGTGTTCGACGAGCAACTCTACGAGTAGCGCCGTGACGATTGCGACCACGAATGCGGTGAGCAGCGGCGACAGCGTGAGCGAGAAGGCCGAATTGAGGAATAACCCGACGGCGACGCCGGCAAAGGCTGTGTGTGCGAGCGTATCGCTGATCATCGCCATCTCTCGATGAACGAGGAACGTCCCGACGACCGGCCCAATGAGAGCGATACACAACGCAGCGAGGTAGGCACGTTGCATATACGGGTATTCGAGCATCGGCATGCCGAGCAGGTCGGCCAACACGTCCATTCCGGGACCGAAGACGTAATTGAGGAACCACTCGATAGGGGCGAAGACGTTGACAGCAAAAAGCGGAGCCGCTATCACGTTGTCGAGTGGAACACTCTCTCCGAGGCGACGTAGTGTGAACATCATTTGTGGTCGTGCTGGAGGATGTGGTGGTCTCTTCCATAGGCCTGCGAGAGGGCATCAGTCTCGACGAACTCCTCCGGGTCGCCGTCGAAGAACAACTGACGGTTGAGACAGGCGACGTCCGTCGCGTGCGTGGTGACGACACCGATATCATGTTCGATCAGGATGACGGTCAGCCCGGCCGCGTTCAGCTCATGGATGAGGCCGTAGAACTCCTCTCTGGATTCGGCGTCGACGCCGACCGTCGGTTCGTCGAGCGCGAGCAGGTCGGCCTCCGAGGCGAGCGCACGGGCGATGAACACCCGTTGGCGTTGGCCACCGGACAGTCGACCGACCCGGCGAGACGCGAGGTCTGTGATTCCCACCTGTTCCAGCGCGTCTTCGATCGCTTGCCGGTCCGCTGCCGAGAATCGACCGAAGAGCCGCCGCGGGTACCGCCCCATCTCGACAACCTCTCGAACCGTGATCGGCATATCGCGCGCCGCCTTCGTCGCGTCCTGTGCGACGTATCCGATCCGCTCACCGGCGTCGAACTCGTGGGCGGGTTCACCGAACAGCGACACCGTGCCTTCGTCTGGTCGACGAAGTCCGAGCATCAAGTCAAGCAGCGTGCTCTTGCCGCTCCCGTTCGGCCCGACCAGTCCGAGGAAGGAGCCGGGCTCGACGTCGATCGACACCGACTCGAGAACCGGGACCTCTCCGTAGCCAAACGTGACGTCGTCGACGCTGATGAGGGGGTCCCCCGACTGTTGCCGCTCCACCGTTGCTGCCGTCATCGGTAGTCGTCGAGGTCGACGAACGAGTTGCCGTACGCCGTAATCCAAGTTGTTGTCCGATACGGCACAGCCACGTCCGGCGGATAGATCGTACAGACGGGTCTCTCCGCAGGGCCGACGACCAATGCCATCAGTCCCGAACGAGGGCTCTCGGATGGGCCGGGCTCGGCGTTCCCGTCCCACTTCGGTTCCGTGTCGCCAGACGTGGTGTCGCTCATTCTGCGTCGAGGGCCTGCTTCAGGGTCTCGAGATTGATGTTTTCCATGATCTCAATGTAGCCCCAGCCCTCATCGGCCCACTCTTGGGTCTGTCCAGGGATCGGCGTCAGCGGGAGGACTTCGGTGGCGTCGGTCTCTGCGACGAGCTGGTTCGCCGCTGTCTGGGATTCGAGCGGGTCAGCACAGACGTACTGGAGGTCGTGTTCGGCGATGATCTCCTGGGCCCGCTCGATGTCCTTCGGCGTCGGCTGGTCGTCCGGTGACAGTCCTGTCAGCGTCCGGACCTCGAAGTCGTAGCGCTGGCCGAGGTACTGGAAGGCGTTGTGACCAGCGACGAACACGACATCTTTCGAGGCGCCCTCCAGCGCGGACTGGAACGACTCGTCGAGTTCGTCCAGACGATTACGGTACGACTCGGCGTTCTCGACATAGGCACTGGCGTTGTCGCCGTCGACGTCGACGAATCCGCTACGGATGTTGTCGACCGCCTGCTTCGCTCGCTCAGGGTCTAGCCAGAAGTGTGGGTCAGCCCCGCCAGAGTGGTTGTGGCCGTGTCCTTCCTCCCCTTCGTGATCGGCTTCTCCCTCGTGTTCGCCTTCGTGTTCTTCTCCACTCTCGTGGCCGTGTTCACCCTCATGCTCGCCATCACCCTCGTGTCCGTGTCCGCCCGCACTCTCGGTCACTTCGGGTTCGATGACCGACCCACTGCCGTCGGTGAGCGTCGCGTCGAACTCAGCGGGAGCGTGCTGGGCAAAGAGTACATAGTGACCCTCTGTTTCGATGTCGATGGAGAACGTCGTCTCACCGGAGTCCGCGAACTGGAGGTGATAGAGTGACTCACTGGACGGCGTGAGTGTCCCGCCGCCTTCGACCGGTGTGTGCGTGTCGTGGTCGCCGTAGAGGGTGGTTGCGGTCTCCTCGACGTGGTGAATGCCGTGGTCGCCGCCCTCTTCGGTTGCGATAACAGCTAGCTGCATCCTCTGATCGGGGCCCTCGTGGAACGTGTGCGTGTAGGTGCCAGCTTCGAGGTGGTAGAGGCCAGCCCACTCCCAGGGAGTCTCCCCACCGTGATCGTGCTCTCCTTCACCGTCGTGGCCTTCCTCGTGTTCGCCTTCGTGACCGTGATCGTGTTCTCCTTCGCTGTCGTGAGCTTCCTCGTGTTCGCCCTCATGATCTCCTTCGTGACCGTGATCGTGGCCGTGTCCGCCTTCGATGAGGTCGATATCAGCACCGGCAGCGACGATGTCGACATCGGCGTCGTCGTCACGGAGACTCGTCACGAGGTCGTCAGCCCACGGCTGGAATCCGTCCATCCCATAGAGAAAGAGATCCGATTCGAGGATCGTCCCCTGTATCTTGGAGCCTGGTTCCCACCCGTGGCCGTGTTGGCCGATCGGGACGAGCGTCTCTGCGGTCGCGGTGTCGCCTACAACCTGGCTGGCCAAGTCCCCGAATACGAAGAACGAAGACTGGGCTTCCGGCCCGGTATTCTCTGTCGCTGTTGAGCCGTCATTCTCCGCCGCGCCGGAGTCGCCGTTGTTCGATGTACAGCCCGCGAGCGCACCGATGGTTGCCGTACCGAGTCCAGCTACGATGAGTCGACGTCGAGTGTATCGAGGCATCTGTTGATAACATTAGCAAATTAGATAATAAATACTGTGATTTTAGTCAGTCAAGTTAATAAGAATCACTAACCAAAATATGAGTTTAGTAACTGGTGTCGTGGTAACTAATGCGAGTCGTAGAATTGCTAATTATTGCTACCTCGAAATCCGTATTACACAACCCCGAGAATGGTGCTAACAGGCTTTTCCTACTCGCATCCCGAATGAATGGATGTAATGTGCCACTGTTTCAGCGACCTAGCCGAGATGAGTGATGAAGAGCGTACGGAAATCCTCAGCGAACACTCGACCAAAGAACTTCGCGCGGAATACTCCACGGAAGAACTAGAAACCCTCGGCGTTATCGCCTGAGGCTGGTTCACCTTGGTCTTACCCGGACGACCGACACCGTCCGCCCGTCATTTAGACCTAGTCGCCTCCTGTTTCTCTGCGTACGCGAGCGTGTAGTAGTCTCGATCCGTCACCTCACCGGGGTCGTCGGTAACAAGAGTTTCTTGAGTATTCATGAAGAGTCGCCGGCCGAATGTCACCTCGTACCCCGCTTCGGTCATCTTGTCGTGGGTCGTCGGCGCGTCGGTCACTTTGAACAGGATCAACCGATTCGGACCGATCGGTGCTTCTCCGTCGGTCGCCTCGCGGAGCGTCAGTTCAGCACCAGCGTCGATGTCGACCCCGAGGACTGAAGCGAACGCCGTCACACTGCTGACACCCGGAACAACTTCGATGTCGACGCTGGGATGCTGCTCGCGAAGCGTCCGACGCAGGTGTCCGAACGTCGAGTAGATACAGGGATCGCCGAGCGTGACGAACGCCGCGTCGGCGTCGCGCGCGTTCGGCGCGACTTCCGCGGCCGCCGCCTCCCACGCCGCCTCCAGCTCTTGGGGGTCGGTCGTCATCGGGAACTCGAGGTCACCCAGTTTCGAGTCGGGAACGTACTCGGTCGCGACGCGCCGTGACAGTCGTCCGGGTGAGTAGACGATGTCGGCCGATTCGAGCCGTCGCTTGCCGCGAACCGTGAGCAGGTCAGTCGCGCCCGGCCCCAGTCCAATTCCGTAGAGCGTCATCGTTGCTGCTCCCTAGGTAAGCTTGGGGCTCCGCGCACTTGCTCACCCATCGATCTCACCGACTGTGTGTCGCGTCGCGAGTCCGGCGAGATGCGGGGCTTCCTCCGCGATGATTTCGGCCGTAGCGAGTTCAGCGGCGTTCACGCTTCCGGGCAGCACGAACACCGGAACGTCGCGGGCGATACCCGCCGTCGCGCGGGTCGCGACGACTCGGGTTCCGACCTCCTCCCACGAGATCCGCCTGAACGCCTCGCCGAAGCCTGGTAGCTCGCGGTCGAAGAGTTCGCTCACCGCGTCCGGACTGACGTCGTCGACAGTGACTCCCGTCCCGCCGGTAGTCACGACGAGGTCAATGTCCGACCGATCCAGACACTCGCTCACGGTGGTCTTAATCCGGACGTAGTCGTCCGGAACCGTCCGGCGTGACGTGACGACGTGACCTGCGTCAACGAGAATGTTCGCGACGGCGTCACCGCCGGGATCAGCCGGGTCTGCTTCCGTGGCGGTTCCTCGGGACGACGAGATGGTCACGATTGCGACACCGAGGGGATCGACGCAGTCGTGACCGTCTTGATCCGTCGTCCGCCGGTCCGCCGCCGACGGGAGCTCTGAGTGATTCCCGGTCACTGTCCCTCACCGACCACGAGACGCTGTTCCATCAGTGGCTGAGACCGGTCCATCGTCGTCCCCGGAAACGGATTCTCGAGTTCGTCCCAGTTCCCCGCCATCTCCGGTTCTGAGAGGAGACAGTCGTCAAGGGCGGCGGCGATGGCCGAGTCGTCCATTCCAGCGCCGATGAAGACGAGCTTTATTTCACGGTCTCCCCACTGTTCGTCCCAGTGGAGATCCGGTCGTGACTCACGGTAGGAATCACGCTGGAACTTTGGGACCGTGACCGCCCATCGGCCGTTGACTTCGACGTGCGTCTGCGTACCCGCTTGGCTCAAGTCCAGCGCGTATCGCTCGCGTCCAGCGACCCACAGGTGTCCTTTCGCCCGGACGACGGACTCGGGGAATGAGCGGAGCCACTCACTGAACCGTTCCGGATGGAACGGTCGGTGGCGCTCGTACACGAACGAGTCGACGCCGAACTCCTCCGGCGGGTGACGGTGATCGTGGTCGTCACCCTGACCATCGTGGGTACCGTCGTGACCGTTGTCACGCTCGGAACCCTCGTCGTGACTATGACCGTTTCCGTGGTCGATCTCTGCTGATTCCGGCTCTCCGGTCCCTCCGTGGTCGCTCGAGAGCACCTGCTTCCACCGGGCGGACCGTTTCGCTTGTTCTCTGTCGAATCGTCCAGTTCCGAGAACTTCGTCGGGTTCGACGGCGCTCTCGGTCGTGCGGGTGATGTCGACACCGGGGTGGAGCGTTTCGAGCACGCGTCCGACCGCCTCGCGTTCGTCTTCCGTGACGAGGTCACACTTGTTGAGGACGAGTACGTCGCAAAACTCGACCTGCTCGGCGAGGAGATCCGAAAGCAGTCGAGAGCCGTCATCCGCCGACTTGATCGGACGACCGTCGACGAACGCCTGATGGAACTGTGCGGCGTCGACCACCGTGACGGTCGTATCGAGATCGTACAGCGTCGACGCACGTGCGGGCGAGACGAACCGCTGGGCGATGGGGACCGGATCGCTGATCCCCGAGGCTTCGATGACTAGATAATCGAACTCCTCGTCGAAGGCCAGACGCAGCAACTCCTGGTCCAGTTCGTTCTGGAGGCCGCAACAGATACAGCCGTTCGACAGCTCCGTGACGCCGCCGTCTTCCAGCGAGAGCTCAGAGCCGTTCTCGATGAGGTTGGCGTCGACGTTTACTTCGCCGACGTCGTTGACGAGAACGGCGATATCGTACTCCTCGCCGCCAACCGTGAGGAGGTGGTTGAGCAGGGTCGTCTTTCCGGCGCCGAGACCGCCACTCAGGATCGTGACCGGGGGTTGCTCGTCGACGGCCATCAGTCGTCAGCCAGTGCGAGTTCGCGCTGTTCGTCGGCGGTAAACGGGTCCGGATACTCGTTCCAGTTCTCCTCCATCTCCGCGTCCGAGAGGACACAGCGTTCCAGTCGCTCGATCAGTGTCTCCTGATCGAATTCGCGACCGATGAATACGAGCTCTGACCCGCGGTCGCCCCACTGGTCGTCCCAGTCCTCTTTGATGCCGGGGCGAGCGGCGAAGTAACGCTCTTGTTGGGCCTTTGGGAGCGTGGCGATCCACGTCCCTTTCGGACCGGCCCGGACCGACTGACCTGCCTTGTCGAGACCCATGGCGATGTCTTCACGACCAGCGGACCAAAAAAAGCCCTTCGCGCGAACGATACCGTCGGGGAGGTCGGCGAAGAGTCGAGCGATCCGCTCGGGGTGGAACGGTCGGCGGGATTCGAAGACGAACGAGGTGACCCCGTGTTCGTCGGCGGCCGACTCGTGGTGGTGGCCGTGCTGGAGTTCACGCTTCCAACCGGCGGACTGACTCGCGCGATCGAAATCGAACCGACCCGTATTCAGGATCTCTCTGGGGTCTATTGCCCCGTGTTCGGTTCGGATAATATTTGCTCGCGGTTGGAGCGCCCGTAGCACTCCCTCCATCTCTTCAAGCTCATCGTCGGGGACGAGATCGCACTTGTTCAACAAGAGGACATCGCAGAACTCGATCTGATCCATCAGCGCCTCCTCGGGGACACGGTTACCCTGTGGATCGATGGAGTCGTCGGTGAGAGCTTGGCCGGAATCAAACCCTTTCCAGAAGCTGTGCGCGTCAATGACGCTGACCATTGTGTCGAGTTCGTAGACGCCCGTGGGGTCGAAATTCGCGTCTTCGAATCCGCGAGCAAACGTCTGTGCGACCGGAATCGGTTCGCTGATCCCGGACGACTCCACGAGAAGATACTCGAAGTCTCGCTCCTCGGCTAATCGGCCTACCTCGTCAAGCATGTCCCCGCGGAGCCGACAGCAGATACACCCGTTCGACATCTCGATGATTTCATCGTCGTTCTGGGTGAGATCCGACTCGCGTTCGACGAGGTCGGCGTCGACGTTCACTTCGCCCATATCGTTTACTAAAACGGCGGCGTTGAGTTCCTGTTCGCTACTAAGAATGCGGTTGAGCGTCGTCGTCTTGCCAGCTCCGAGGCTTCCGCTGAGAATCGTTACCGGGATCGGGTCGTTGTTTGACGGCATACTATGATTATGAATCTACTACACTAAAATACTAATTATTATGCTTATATTCTATCGTCATAACAGAAACTAATAAGACCGAATAAAACTTTAATACATGAGCGTCGTTAGCATCTCGATGCCCGAGGCTTTGCTTGAACGCATCGACGAGTTCGCCGAAGAACACGGGTACAGTGGCCGAAGCGAAGTCGTTCGCGAAGGCACACGCACGTTATTCGAAGAGTTTCAAGAGCAACACATCGAGGGACAAAGGCAGATGTGTACGGTAACGGTCGTCTTCGAGTACTGTCAACCTGCCGTCCAGAAGCGTCTCACGAGAGTACGCCACGAGTACGATGCTATCGTCTCCGCAACTGCCCACACACACGTCCAAGACCAGTACTGTATGGAGTTGTACGTTTTAGAGGGAACCACAGAAGCACTATCTGGATTCGTCAACAGCGTTCGAGCAGTGCCGAATGTCCAAGCGGTGGATTACTCGATCGCCTCACTGGGCGATGCTCACATCGATCAGCGCATCAAGTCTTGAACACCGCTCAGTGCTCGGCGAGGAGCATCAATTTAACACGACTCACCGTATCGAAATCACGTAAGCGATAGGTGAGAGTCCGGACGCGCGGTGCCGGTCCGCTACAAAAGAGTGTCTCGAGACACCACTCTCCTTCATGGATATGATTCGTGGTCGTGATGACGTCCTGAAACTGATGTTGTACATCGTGGATGTCTTCGATGACTGCTTCGTGTTCGTAATCGAAGGTCATGACGACGACGACGTCGCCCTCAATATCTTCCAATCTGGTGTGTGCCTCAATGTACTCTTGCATCGCTTCGCGGGCGCCACGCGAGCGTGAATCTAATCCCTCTGCTTGCCACGTTGCATCGAACTCAGACAGGAGGTCGTCGGGAATGTTGAAGCTCGTGCGCATTATGTTCTCTCTATTTTACCGGTGATCTATCTTTGAATATCACAATACTCCCGAGTCGTGGGAGACCGCTCACGCAGGCTCCGACCACACGATTGAGTCACATCAAGAAGTCGTAAGAGATGCCGAAGAAGGCGGTCAGTCATGTCTTTGTCCGTCTGTGGAGGGTGTCGGTGTGGTGTCCGAATTTCCAGCCTCTGTCAGGAGCGACACGAGGTCCGATTCGGTCACCGGCTGTGCCGTCGCCCCCAGCCCTGCGTCACGAGCCACACGAACCGCGCTCGGTGGGTGAAGGTTCGCGTCCGCCAACAGGGCGTCGTCGTAGAACACCTCTCGGGGTGTTCCGCCTCCGATGATGTTGCCCTCGGCCATCACGCAGACGCGGTCCGCGACTTCGGCGGCGAATTCGAGGTCGTGCGTCGACAGGACGACGCTGATACCGTCCTCGTGAATCTGCTCGATCCGTTCCGCGACCAGCTGGGATCGGTCGGGAATGATGTTGCCCTCGGCCATCACGCAGACGCGGTCCGCGACTTCGGCGGCAAATTCGAGGTCGTGCGTCGACAGGACGACACTGATACCGTCCTCGTGAATGTACTCGATCCGCTCTGCGACCAGCTGGGACCGGTCGGGATCAAGCCCTGCGAGTGGTTCGTCGAGCACGACCACACTCGGTTCGAGGACGAGCACACCGGCGAGGCCAGCGAGTCGTTTCTCCCCGCCGCTCAGGTAGTGCGGAATTCGGTCTTCGAGGTGGC
>P_A23_Liq_2_FmtDRAFT_1000264_pt1 | contig 11741 bp, 11 predicted proteins | sample PonA232FremontCA_FD_10599 | JGI IMG/M metagenome (IMG submission 10599) | reverse complement strand
CCGCCGCGGCTCGGCTCGCGCCGCTCCCGTCGGACGTGGTGTCGGCCGCGGCCGGTGTGGTCGGCGTCCCGGTCAGGGGGTACCTGCTGGGGACGGCCGTCGGCGAACTGCCGTGGGTCGTCGGCGCGGTCGCCGTCGGTGCGTCGCTCGAACGGCTCGCAGCCGGTGGTGTCGCGGCCGCGTTCGATCCACGACTAGTCGCCGTCGCGGCACTCGCCGGGGTCGTGTTGCTCGCCGGACCGGTGTCCCGCCAGTGCACGGACGGGTGAGTCTCACTGCCCTCAGTCGACGGTCGTGGTGGGCGGATCGACGGCCATGACGAGCGCGTCGGCGTCGTCGTAGAATCCCGGCCGGCGGTCGATCACGTCGAATCCCACCGACGTGTACAGTCTGCGCGCCGGTTCGTTGTCCGGGTGGACCAGCAGCGTCACCCGGCCGTCGGCGACGCGACAGACGTGTCGGAGGAGCCGCCGACCCCGCCCTTCGCGTCGGAACGCAGGGGCGACGACCAGCTCGGCGACGTGACGGTCGTCGCCACCGACGTGGAGAACGTAGCCGACAGGTCGATCCTCGTTGTCGGCGGAGACCGCGACACCACCGACGCGGAGCCCGTGTGTCAGCAGTTCTGGCGACGGCTCTCGGAGGGCACGCTGGAGTTCGCGCACTGCTCGCTCGTCCGACTGACGGCCCAGTCGGGTCGTCGGTGGGTCACTCGGTGTCACGTCACGACGAGCGCGAGGACGACGGCGACGACCGCTCCGGCGAGCGTCGCCAGAAAGTTCACCGCCTCGTTGCCCACCAACTCACCTTCGATCACTGCACCACAGAGGCTGTCGACGGTCATCCCGGCGACGCCCCCGGCGAGGGTGATCACACCCCCAACGACCGGGTCACCGACCGGCATCGTCCCCGCGGCGATGACGGCGACGACCGCTGCACCGACAGTCCCCGCGAGTTCGCCCTGCCAGGTCACCGCCCCGTCCGTTCCCGGGGGGACGCGTCGCAGCGTCGTGACGAGCCGCGGACCGTCGAACAGTCCGCCGATCTCGGAGGCGAGTGTGTCGGCCATCGCAGCGGCCAGCGACCCCGCGAAGGCGAACGCGGCGAGCGTCGCCAGTTCGACTCCGAAGACCGACACCGTCGAGAGGTCGACGGTCAAGCTCCCAGCCGAGATTCCAGACAGGTCGACTGTCGTCTCCGTCGTCGCGCCGTAGCCGACGACGGCGACGAGCGCGACTGCGGCGTTGCCCAGCACGTTCTCCGGGCCGCGCGCGCCTCCGTTCTCCTGGGCGACGCCGCGTTCTACCTTGCGATCGTAGCGGAACTTGCTCGCCAGCCCGCCGACGGCGAAGAAGCTGATCAGCGCCGCCAGCCAGCCGAACCCTCCGAGCACGACGGTGACCAGTCCCGACAGGACACCGGTCAACATCCCCGGCACGTCCGCCGTCTGGAGGGCGTACGACACCCCTCCGAGGAGAACCGTGGCGAGCAAGCCGGCAGCGACGACCACCGGTGTCACTGCCGGTGTCACCGCCTCCAACAGCCACAACAGGAACCCGACGGGGACGACGACCAGTGCGTCGTCGTCGTCGAACAACGCAGACCGGAGGATCGCGGCGACCAACGCGCCGACGGCCGCCAGGAACGCGTAGGTGGGAACCCGGGCGAGACCCGTAGCTGCGGGGTCGACGGCGACGACTGCCACCTGGACGACGGTGCCACCGAGGAAGCCGCCGACGACGAACGCGGCCCCGGCGACGAACTCGTCGTTCGTCGACAGTTGGACGAACGCCCGGCCCAGCCGGCCGTACGCCAGGGTACAGACGGCGGCCGCGAAGACGGGCCGTGGCATCGGTGCCTCCGGCACGGCCGTCAACACTGCCAGTCCGGTGGCGGCCAGGGCGAACCCGGCGAGTCCGTTGAGGCGACGGTCTTCGTAGTCGGCCGGGCGAGCGAACAGCTCGAACAGCCAACTGTCGTCGTCGTCGACGACGAACACGGCGAGCAAGGCGACGGCGGCGAACGGCGCGGCCGCCGCGGGCCCCAACGCCGGCGCGGCCAGCGCCAACGTCGCGACCACGGCGAACCCTCCGGCGCGCCGGAGCGGCTGTCTCACGCCCCGCCGTTCCCGCGACGTACACTTGAAGCTCCCGACACGACCCGTCTGCAGGCCGGGACCGAACCCCTAAAGACGCCAGCAACCGACACGCCGGTAATGACGACCACGCTCGGAACCGCGAGCGCGGCTCCCGGGGAGTTCGACACCGGCCGGCTGTCGGTCGGTGAGACCCGCGACGGCTCGCCCGTCCGGCTCCCGGTCGCGGTGCTCAACGGTGCCGACGACGGCGACACACTGTACGTCCAAGCGGTCAGCGACGGCGACGAACTGAACGGACTGGGTGTGCTCTCGCGACTCCTCCCGACGCTGGATCCCACCGACATCTCGGGGACGATCCTGATCGTCGCGGTCGTCAACTACCACGCGTTCCAGGTCGCCGAACACCGCAACCCGATCGACGACACGAAGATGAACCGGGCGTACCCCGGCGACGACTCCGGCACCTCCTCCGAGCGAATCGCCGCCGCCACCTTCGACGCTGCCGCCGACGCCGACCTCGTCGTCGACCTCCACCAGGGGTCGACGAGCCGCATGATCGACGAGGTGCGGGTTCGGTGTGGCCCACGCCACCGACTCCACCGCGAGTGTCTCGAGCTCGCGAAGGTGTTCGGGACGGGGTACGTGCTCGACCAGAAGGGGCCGGACGGGCAGCTCGCTCGCGCCGGTCCCGACGAGGGTGTCCCGACGATCGACCCCGAACTGGGTGGGGCCGTCGGCTGGGATCACGACAGTATCGACCGTGGTGTCGCCGGCATGGAGCGTGTGCTCCGGTACTACGACTTCCTCCCCGGGGCCGTGGAGTTGGAACGACAGACCCGCGCGTCCGGCTTCGACCAGTACGGTTCGCCCGTAGGCGGGCTGGTCCGGTTCGAGCGCGACCTCGGCGAGCGTGTCTCGCGTGGGGACGACCTGTTCGCCGTCACCGACCCGTTCGGTCGCGTCCGCCGCCGGATCACCGCCGACGCCGACGGCATCTTCTGGCGCTCCCGCCGGCTCCCACAGGTCGCGACCGGGGAGTACGTCTGTTCGGTGGGGACGGACATCGACTCCTTCTAGTCGACCTTTTTCACTCAGCGGGAGACTGCCGTCGGCAGTCTCCCGGAGAAAAAATGTCGATCAAAAAGCGCGAGCGCGCCGCAGAGCGGCGCGCTCGCGTCTGCTGTCGTGGTGCTGTCCGCGCCGCACCGCTCTGCACCGCCACCGCTCCGCGCCGTCCTCGAACCTCCCCAGCCTCCTCGTTCGCTACACGAGGCGCGCGTGGCGCGCCTCGCTCCGCTCACTCGTCCCTCGCACGCTTCGCGCTGGCACGAGGCCAGCGCGGCGCGCGCCTGTCCGGGTGTTTTTCGGGGTCGACTGTGTCGACTGTTTTCGCGGTCGACTGTGTCGATTAGTCAGGTTGGCGTCGTGTCACCTCACTCCGAAGCACGTTCGACGGCCGCCGTCGCGCGCTCTTCTGCTCGTTCACGGACGGCCCGTTCGTCGAACGGTTCGACTTCCCGGTCGCGCATGAGGACCTCGCCGTCGGCGACCGTGTGGCGCACGTCGCTCCCGCGGGCGGCGTACACGAGCAGTGAGACCAGATCGTGTTCTGGTGTGAGGTGTGGGGCGTCGAGATCGACGACCGTCAGGTCGGCATTCGCGCCCGGCTCGATCCGGCCGGAGTCGAACCCGAGCAGGTCTGCGCCGCCCTCTGTCGCCATCTCGATCACGTCGGCTGCGGCGACGGCACTCGCGTCTCCGTCCGCGAGTTTGCCGACCATCGCGGCGTCGCGCATTTCGTCGAACAGGTCCAGGTCGTCGTTCGAGGCCGGGCCGTCTGTCCCGAGTCCGACCGTCACACCGGCGTCGAGCATCCGTTGGACGGGCGCGATCCCGGATGCCAGCTTGGCGTTCGCGGCCGGACAGTGGGCGACACCCACGTCGCGGTCCGCGAGGAGTTGTACCTCGCTGTCGTCGACGTGGACCGCGTGGGCGACGTAGCTGTCGCGCAACAGTCCCAGGTCGTCGGCGTACGCCACCGGCCGCTGGTCGTGGTCCGCGACCACTGGCTCTACCTCCCCGACCGTCTCGTTGGCGTGGAAGTGGAGTGGGAGCCCGGCCGCGGCGCTCTGTTCGGCCGCCTCGGCGAGGTACGGCTCCCCCACGGAGGTGAGCGAGTGTGGCATCACCGCCGTCCGAATCCGGCCGTCTGCGGCCCCGTCGAGTTCGCGGGCGACCCGGAGCGACTCGTCCACGTCCGCCTGTGCACCCGCCTCGTCTTTGGTGACAGTGACGATCCCGAACCCGAGTCTGGCCCGCAGGCCGGCCCGCTCGACCGCGTCCGCGACCGCCGCCGTCTCGAAGTACATGTCGCCGACTGCGGTCACGCCCGATCGGATCAGTTCGACGAGCGCGAGTTCCGTCCCGGCGCGCACGTCCTCCCTGTCGAAGACCGCCTCGACTGGGCCGACCTCCTCCGTCAGCCACGTCTGGAGCGGTCTCTCGGCCGCGTACCCCCGGAGCAGACTCATCGCCATGTGACAGTGGGCGTTGACCAGTCCCGGGATCACGAGCCCGTCGGCGGCCGCGAGCGTCTCGTCGGCCTCGCCCGCGAGTCCCGGTTCGACCGACAGAATCTCGCCCGTCTCCCGGTCCACGAGCACGTCCGCCCGGACGACACCGTCGGGTGTCAGCACGCGCCCACCGGTCACTGCGAGTGTCTCCATGCCGGCCGACAACGGTGGCCGACGCCTCAATCCGTCGATGTGGCCGACGGCCGCTTGCACCGAACGGTGGGTTTTCACCGCCGAGGGCCGTATCTCGACAGGAGTCGGGCGCTCCGTCGCCCACACACCGTCACGATTTCGTGATACGTAACGGAAACGGTACGCTTTAGTCCGTTCGAGCCCCACGACTGGTAATGGCAACGAGCGCACCGGCCGTCGGACACGCGGAGGTCGCCGCGTTGAAGACGGTCGCGCTGAAGGGCGGACTCACCGAGCCGGTCAAAGTCTCCTGTGCCGCGTTGGCCGACCGCCTGGACGCGTCGAGTCAGACGGCCTCTCGCCGGCTCCAACGGCTAGAGGAGGCGGGGTTGGTCGAACGCGAGGTCGTCAACGACGGCCAGTGGGTGTCGGTCACGACCGACGGCCGACACCGACTCCGCGGGGAGTACGCCGACTACCGCCGGATCTTCGAGGGTGGTGTCGGGGTCGCACTGGACGGGACGGTCACGAGCGGGATGGGCGAGGGTCGCCACTACATCTCGCTGCCGGGGTACATGGAGCAGTTCGTCGACCGGTTGGAGTACGAGCCGTTCCACGGCACGCTCAACGTCGACCTGACGGACGAGAGCGTCCGGTCGCGGGCCGGCCTCACCTCGGTCGAGGGGGTACCCATCGACGGCTGGGAGGGTGAAGAACGCACGTACGGCCCGGCGACCTGTTACCGGGCGAGCGTCGCGACCGGCGACGGCGAGACGTTCGACCCGTGTCACGTCATCGTCCCCGAACGGACCCACCACGACGAACAACAACTGGAGGTGATCGCTCCCGAGAAGCTCCGCACGGAGTTGGCGTTGACCGACGGAGACACGGTCACCGTCCGGATCGTCGAGGTCGGCGAGCCGTTCGTCGCGGGGGGCGAGTCGTGAGCCACCAGCGTGCCGGTGCCGACGCCGCACTCGCGGCGTTCCGGGCGGGCGAGCCGGTGTTGATCCACGACTTCGCGGACCGCGAGGGGGAGACGGATCTGGTGTACCCGGCCGGCGCGGTGACGGCCGCGGACGTGACCCGACTCCGCAACGACGCCGGGGGGTTGGTGTGCGTCGCCGTTCCAGACGACGCTGCCCGAGCGTTCGGGCTGTCGTTCCTCGCGGACGAACTCGACCACCCCGCGACCGACGACGGCGACCTCTCGTACGACGACCGGTCGTCGTTCTCGCTGCCGGTCAACCACCGCGAGACGTTCACCGGGATCACCGACGAGGATCGCGCGCTCACCATCTCGGAGTTGGCGACTGCCGCCGACGCCGCCCGTTCGGATCGCGAGTACGACGAGGCGACGTTCGCGGCGTCGTTCCGCGCTCCCGGGCACGTCCACGTTCTCCGTGGCGCACCCAGCGGGCTCGCGGATCGCGCGGGCCACACGGAGTTGGGACTCGCGCTCGCGGACGCTGCCGGCGTCCAGCCGGCAGTCGTCGTCTGTGAGATGCTCGACGACGACACCGGGCGTGCGCTCCCGCCCGAGGCCGGTCGTGCCTACGCGGATCGTAACGGACTGCCGTACGTCGAAGGCGCAGAACTGATCGATCGGTTGGGCTGACTGCGGCCCGTCGGTCGGTCGCTCGACTCCACTGTCTCCGTTCTCGTCGTCCTCGGTCTCCGTACCGTTCCGATCGGTCGCCCCGTCGTCTCCGCCGAGACGGTCGTCGTGGGCGACGGGATGGGGACGACCGTCGCCGGCGCGACTCTGACGGATACGACCGCTGTCAACGGGGCGAGGGTGTCGTGAGTCACAGTCGACCCGAACGACACGACGGCGTTAGACGCGAGCCGTCGTCGCGTCCGTCCGTGATCGTCTACGCCGAGTTGCACGGTGTCGAGAGCCGAGACGCGTGTTTCGGCCGGGTCGTGGCGCTCCCGGACCGATCGGGGACCAGGTGAACGTGGCGAGACGACCCCGCACGACTTTTGAACCGCCCTATCGTACCGACGGACAGGAGATGTATGAGGACGCTGCACGCCCCGTCGTCGACGACGACGACGCCGATCTCGACTGGTGTCACGACGCCGTCCGGGGCGTCTCGCGGACGTTCGCGCTGACCGTCGACGTGTTGGAAGAACCGATGTCGTCGTACGTCTGTCTCGGTTACCTCGTCTGTCGTGTCGCCGACACTGTCGAGGACGCGTCACACATTCCGCCCGCGGAGCAGGCGGCGTTACTCGAGACGTACGACGCCGTGCTCGATCCCGACGACCAGACGGAGGCCGCCGACTTCCGTGCGGACGTCGACGAGTGGATCCCGCAGGCAGACGACCGTTCGGAGGACTGGGACACCGTCGCAGAGACGGAGCGGGTGATCGCCACCTTCGACGCGCTCCCCACGGACGTGCGTGCGGCAGTGGTGCCGCCGGCGCGTGAACTCGTCTCCGGGATGGCGGAGTTCGTCCGGCGGTACGCCGACGAGGGGGGGCTCCGCGTCGACGACCGCACCGAACTGGACGAGTACTGCTACTACGCGGCCGGCACGGTCGGTAACCTGATCACCAACCTGCTCACTCGTGGCGAGCTCGCCGAGGAGCGTGTCGAGACCCTGTACGACACCGCCGAGGAGTTCGGGCTCCTGCTCCAACTCGTCAACGTCGCCAAGGACGTCCACGACGACTTCACCGAGGAGAACAACGTCTACCTCCCGGCCGCCTGGCTCGCCGACGAGGGTGTCGCACAGGAGTCGATCACCGAGCCGGAGAACCACTCGGCCGTCGCACAGGTGGTGTCCCGGACGGCCGGCTACGCGCGGACGTTCCTCGACGACGCACAGACGTACCTCGAACACGTCCCGCTCGTCGACGGCAACACGCTGGAGGCGTGGGCGATCCCGTTCCTGCTGGCGGTCGGGACCCTGCGCGAGTTGGCCGCGAACCCCGAAGACGCCGTCGACGGGAGCGGCGTGAAGGTGAGCCGCGAGGAGGTGTTCGCGGTGGTGACCGCCGCCTCCGAACACGACCGCGACTCGTTGGCCGAGTTCCGCGAGACGATCGCGTCCCGTCCGTTCCACCGTTCGGCGACCGCCGCCGACTGAGCCGGCGCGACTACTCCCGTTCGAACGTCCGGGTGCGGTCTCGTCGGTCGGTGTCGCCCGCCGACCCACGGCTGCCGCGAGCCACCGTGTCGTCTCCGCTCGCAGACGCCGTCCACTCGTCTCCGAGCGTCGCCCGGCCGGCCCCGTCGTCCAACAGGCGGTCGAGTGCCACTCGCAGTGACGCCCGCTCGTCGTCGTCGAGGTCTTCACACTCGACAGAGAGCGACTGCCCGATCCCGCTGCGGTGGAGTACGAGCTCCGTCTCGTCGAGATCGTACCCCGTGATCGTCTCTGCGCCGCGGAACCAGCCGTCTATCGCCACCCCGTCGTCGGTGACGGTGATCGTCGCCTCGTCGTCGCTGACGAGTGATCCGACCGTCCCGAGACTCCCCAGTGCCGTGAACAGTGACGTGGGGAGACCGCCGTCGAGTTCACCGAGTGCGACTGCGACGACGGTTGCAAGAGCCGTCGGGACGAGCACAGCCGAGACGCCGAGCCACTTCGGGAGCCCGTCACCGTCGCCGGCGGTGACACTGTACCACTCCGTCGCCTCCGCACGACGGCGACGGTTCCGAGCCGTCCACCCGAGTGCTGCCGCCAGGAGGCCGACGCCACCGCTCGCGAGCCCGGCCGCCGCGAGTATCGCCGGCCGGGAGGCGTCCGGCGACGACAACACTGCCGGAACGAAGGCCAGGGGAGCGAGTGTCACGACACCGCCGACGCCGACGGTTCCGACCGCGTCGGCGAGATCGGACAGTCCCGTCGCCACGAGAGTCCCGACGACGGCGACGGCCAGCCACACACCGACGAGCGTCACGGCTCCCGGGAGCGTCCCACCGATCGCGAGCGTGAGGAGACCGGCGGCTGGAACCGTCACCGTCGCGAGGTACGTGCCCACCGCCGGGGGGACGAACGGTTCGGCTCGCATCGTCCCGAGAACGGGAGCGAACGGGCAAAAACGTCGTGGCAGTGTCGCCACTCCCGAGACGAGCGTGTGACGCGGCCCCGGCGTACGAGGCGGGCGAACGACTCTTGCGGGCCGCCCTCGGAGTGGGGACGTGACCGACCAGCAGTCGCCCCACGGCGAGCCGCGTCGTCTCGCCGACGGCGGCACCACTCCCGCGGAGACGGCCGGCGTCGTCGGCGACCTTCTCGCGCGCGACCGGCGGAGTCCCGACCCCGCGCTCCACGCCGTCGGCCGAGACCGGACGTACAGCTACTTCGACCTGTGTAACACGGCCGCGAAAGCCGGCAACGTCCTCCGGCACGTCGGGGTCCGCCCGGGCGACACCGTCGCGGTCGAACCGCGACGCGACCCGGAGCGTGCGCTCACTGCGTTGGGTGCGTGGCTGATCGGTGCGCGTGTGACGCCACGTGTCACTGCCGTGACGGACGACACGGGGCCGTCCCCGCGCGCACTCGTCGTCCGCGGCGACACGGAGTCGGCCGTGACCGCACCGCCGGGGACGAGTCTCGTCGTCTTCGGCGAGAAGCCGGCGACCGACGGGGCGACCCACTGGGAGACCGAGGTGTGGAGCGAGAACCCCGCCGCGCCGCCGGCACCGACGGGAGCAGACGACCCCGCTCTGGGGGACGGGACGACCCACCGGCAACTGCTCGATCGTGCCGCGGCCACACGAGAGACGGCGGCACTCGACGCACGGACGGCAGTGATCGCGGCCGGCGACCCGGGGTCCTGGCGAGCGACGGCGGCCGGACTCCTCGCACCACTCGTGGTCGGCGGGACGGGAGTCTGCCTCGACGGGGTGACACCGCCGAGTCCCGACGAGCCGGCAGCTCCGGGGAACAGACCGACCGTCCAGGAACGAGACGTGGCCGGGGCCGTCGAAGCTGCTCGTGCGCTCGACGGTGTCGAACGCGTCGTGGTCGTCGGCAGCGAGAAGTCCGACGCCGCAGACGCGTGGGTAGATCTCGGGGTGTCGGAGTCGTAGCTACGTCTCGTCGGTCGCTTCGCCGGTCCCGGTGTCGCCTGTTCACTCGTCGACGACGAGCGCCCCGTCGCGAACCCGGAGCCCGTGTTCGTGGACGAACGTGGCCGTCTCAGCCGGAACGGCTCGCTCGGCGTGGACCTGGGCACGCAGCGTCGGAACGAACGACCGGAGCCCGGCGGCCGAGTCGACTGCAGGCTGTGAGGAGAGAAACGCCACGTCGTGGTCCGCGTCCCGTGCACGTCTGGTCAGTGTCTCGACGGCCGGAGGTTCGAGTGCGTCCTCGAACGCGACGGGGTCGGCGAAGCCGGCGTAGTACACCTCGCCGTCCGTCGTCGCCCCGAGAACGGTCTCGTTGGACCGGAGTCGCATCGTCCCGGTGTCGACGTCCGGCCGCCGGAGCAGCGGCGCGACCGGACGGAGAACGACGACGGAGTCGGCACCCTCCTCCCGCAGGAGGTGGGTGACGGTGTTACCGATCCGGGCGGCGGGCGTCGAGCCGACCTGTGGCTCGAACCGTGCCGCAGTCACGTCACGCAACGCCTCACTCGCGACGGCCCGGACCGTCGCCGCCGGCTCCGTCTCCCCGTGGTGTTCGGCTGGGAGCGTGTCGCGGTCGCGGTAGTTGACCAGTAGGTCCCCGCCGGCCGCCTCGGCGGTCCGGAGCGTGTCGGCCAACGCGGCGGCGTACAGATCGCTCGCTGCCGCCGCCGACAACGGCGTCGTCTCCGGGACCCGGGGGAACACGAGTCCGGAGCGTGGCGGTGCGGCCAGAACCACGACGACTGTCATGTGCCGTTCTCGAACGGGCGCAGGCTTGAAGCTTCTACTTCGAGACGGGACGCGACGCCCTCGTCGTCACGCCGCCGGCCACGACTCACCGTTCGCGGCGGCCCTTCGTCTGGCGGTAGTCGCGCGCGAAGACGTTCTCTACGAGGTGATCGCGCAACGCGTCGGTCTCTGCGTCGGTCTGTTCGGCGAGTGGCTTCATCGGGACGAGTTCGAACCCTCGCCCGCGGATCGTCGTCGCGTGTTCCGTCTCGACGTCGAAGCTCTCCGGACGACGGGTGGTGTAGTCGACGGCCAACGCCTCCAACACACGCTGACCGATCGGGAGGATGATCTCCGGGTTGATCATCCGCACCTCCGCGTTCAGGAACGGCTCGCAGTTCCGCACCTCTGTGTCGGTCGCCGGCCGATCCGGGTGTCGACACCGGGTGAGGTACGTACAGAACACGTTCTGGAGGTCGGGTTCGGCGGCGTCCGGCGGCGACCGCGACAGCCCCAACTCGCCGAGCAGCCGCTGGAGCCGTCGGCCGGCCGCGTCGCCGGTGAACGGGACACCCGTCTGTTCGGCACCCGCAGACGGCGACTCGCCGAGGACGAGGAACTCCCCACCCACGTCGCCGTAGCCGTGTACCAACTGCTGTCGACACGCCGCGAGTTCGGGACAGTCCCGACAGTCCGTGTCCATCCCGAACGGGTTCTGAAACTCGCGTTGATCGGCGTCCACGCTCGGACACGGGGCTGCCGGGGGATAGATTCCTCGGAGCGACCCGACGGTCGCCGGCCGTCGCGGCCACTCGGAGTGGCTCACTCGTCTGGCCGCGGTGGCGCTCCGTCCTCGATCCACGTCTCGTGGAGATCCTGCCAGACGACACCCGCCGGCGCAGAGTGATCGCGGGCGAACGACGCCGTCGACCGTCGGCCGCGCCACTCGCCTACGCTGCGTTGCCACTCCTCGTAACGAACGAGACACCGATCGTCACTCGCCCACCGGACCCGAGGGTCGCGAATCGCGATCTCGAACGGCGGGTCGTCGGTCTCGCTCGCGTGCCCCGCGCGAATCCCGTCGACCACCGCCGCCCGAGGCAGTTCCGTCCCGTCGGGG
>P_A23_Liq_2_FmtDRAFT_1000263_pt1 | contig 11751 bp, 10 predicted proteins | sample PonA232FremontCA_FD_10599 | JGI IMG/M metagenome (IMG submission 10599) | reverse complement strand
CGGGGCGGCCCGGATCCCGATCGGCTTCCCGGTCAGAGCCCGAAGCCCGCCGCGGCCTCCGACGCCGCGGACAGGTCCAGGTCAAGGCTGACGACGTAGGTGTGAATCGCCCAGAACGCCGTCAGCTCGACCCCGGTGATGACCACCGTGACGAGGTCGGCGTACTTGCTGCTCGTCGTCACGCCGCTCGGCATTCCGAACTCACGGTCCGAGAACGGGTGGAACAGCGCGATGCCGCGTCGGCTGCCGACCACGTCGAGGACGTAGTGGGTCAACACGCCGATCCACACGTACTGGAGGTTGCCGAAGACGATCGGATACGCGAGGAACACCGCGAGCACGGGGAGGCTGTGGAGCGTCTTCCGGTGACGGCCGAAGGCGGTGTCCACGTCGGGGAACAGCGCCCCCAACACGACGGGGACGGTGATCTCGGCGACGGTCGTCGCGGTCGCCGCGTCGAGACCCGGTTCGACGATGAAGCCGAGCCCCAGGGCGAGCAGCAGGCCGTTGAGGACGTGGCCGCGTTTGTTCATGTCTCTGCGTGTGCGGGTCGGCAGGTCAAACCACCGGATCCGGGCGGCGTGCCCGGAGAGGATCGCACCGCCTCGCCGTCGACCGGGGTCCACTCACGGGCCGAAACGCTCCCGGGCCGAAAGAGCCACGACGGGCGCGTCCGACCCGACCGTATGGAGTACGAGGAGCCGAAGTTCTTCCACGTGATGCAGTACGCCACGGCCGCCGACGGCGACGTCATCGACATGGTGAGCGGCAACCCCGACTGGGAGCCGCCCGCCGCGCTCCGAGAGGCCCTCCGCGAGTACGCCGACCTCCCGCCCGCCGACTTCCAGTACCCGCCGAGCGACGGGCTCCGAGAGCTCCGCGGGGCGATCGCCGAGCGCCGGGGCGTCGACCCCGAGCGCGTGGTCGTCACCAACGGCACCGGCGAGGCGAACTACCTCGCGATGGCCCGGGCGCTGGACCGCGACGCTGGTGACGAGGCGCTCCTGATGGACCCGGTGTACCCGTACTACCCCGGGAAGACGCACCTGCTCGGCGGGGAGCCGACGCTCGTGCCCACGGCGCGCGACGGCGGGCTCGACGTCGACGCGATCCGCGAGGCGGCGAGCGAGGACACGGCACTCGTCGTCCTCAACACGCCGAACAACCCGACCGGCGCCGTCTACGACCTCGACGCGGTCCGCGAGGTCGTCGAAATCGCGGCGGCCGTCGACGCGCTCGTCGTCGTCGACGAGGTGTACGACCGGTTCGATCTCACCGGCTCGTTCGAGTCGGCGCTGACGCTGGACTCCGAGCGCGTCATCGTCACGAGCGGCTTCTCGAAGTCGATGGCCATCACGGGCTTCCGCGTCGGGTACGGGGTGTTCCCCGAGGCGCACGTCGGCGACGCGAAGACCCGACACATGCTCGTCAACGTCACCGGGGCGCGCCCCTCTCAGTACGCGGTGTACCACGCGCTCGAAGAGACGCCGTCCGACTACTACGCCGCGTCGCGCGACCTGCTCGCTGACCGCGTCGACGCGTTCGCCGCCGCCCTCGACGCGGCGGGCGCGGAGTACGGCCGCCCGGAGGGCGCCTTCTACGTCCTCGCGCGCTTCGACGGGTTCCCCGGCACGATGGCGAACGTCAAGCGCCTGATCGACGAGGCCGGCGTCGCCGGGATGCCGGGCGAGGCGTTCGGCACCGCCCGCGACGAGTGGATCCGGTTCGCGCTGGTGACGCCCCGAGCGACCGAGGCGGCTGAGCGGCTCGCGGACTACTTCGACGGCGGCCCCGCCGACGCGGGCTGAACCGTTCCCACGACTCCGCCGTATTCAAATACGCGCGCGCAGACCAACGCGTATGGAGCAGATCGACGACCAGTACGCGCCCGCGGACGTCGAGACCGCGGTCGACGAGTACTGGGACGACCACGACGCCTACGAGGCGGCGAAGGAGGCGCACGCCGACGATCCGCCGTTCTTCTTCGTGGACGGCCCGCCGTACACCTCCGGGCAGATGCACCTCGGGACCGCCTGGAACAAGACGCTGAAAGACGCCGTCATCCGGTACAAGCGGATGACCGGCCACCGCGTCACCGACCGCCCGGGATACGACATGCACGGGCTCCCGATCGAGGTGAAAGTCGAGGAGGAGCTCGGCTTCGAGAACAAGCGGGACATCGAGGAGTACGGCATGGAGCCGTTCATCGAGAAGTGTAAGGAGTTCGCCCTGGAGAACCGGGCGGCGATGGACGAGGACTTCAAATCCATCGGCGCGTGGATGGACTGGGACGACCCGTACGAGACCATCTCGCCGGAGTACATGGAGGCCGCCTGGTGGGCGTTCTCCGAGGTCGCCGACAACGGGCTCGTCGAGCAGGGGAAGCGGTCCATCTCGCAGTGCCCGCGCTGCGAGACCGGGCTCGCCAACAACGAGGTCGAGTACGAGGACGTCGAGGACCCCTCCATCTACGTGAAGTTCCCGCTCGCCGACCGCGAGGGGAGCCTCGTCATCTGGACGACGACGCCGTGGACCATCCCCGCGAACACCTTCGTCGCCGTCGACGAGGACCTCACCTACAACGCGGTCCGCGCGGAGAAGGACGGCGAGGAGGAGCTCCTCTACGTCGCCGCCGAGTGCGTCGAGGACGTGCTCGGGGAGGGCCGCTACGAGGAGTACGCGGTCGAGGCGGAGCTGACCGGCGACGAACTCGTCGGCTGGGCGTACGACCACCCGCTCGCCGACCACGTTGCCGACTACCCCGACTTCGAGGGCGCCGGACAGGTGTACGCGGCCGACTACGTGGAGGCCGACCGCACCGGCCTGGTCCACTCCGCGCCGGGCCACGGTGAAGAGGACTTCCACCGCGGCACCGAACTCGGGCTCGACATCCACTGTCCCGTCGGTCCGAACGGCGAGTTCGAGGCGGCGGCGGGCGAGTACGCCGGCCAGTTCGTGCGCGACGCGAACGACGACATCATCGAGGACCTCGTCGCCGACGGCCACATGCTCGCGCACGGCACCGTCGACCACAGCTACGGCCACTGCTGGCGCTGTGACACCGGGATCATCCAGCTGGTCACCGACCAGTGGTTCATCTCGATCACGGACGTGAAAGACGACCTCCTCGACAACATGGAGGAGTCGGAGTGGCACCCCGACTGGGCCCGGGACAACCGGTTCCGCGACTTCATCGAGGACGCGCCCGACTGGAACGTCTCGCGCCAGCGCTACTGGGGCGTCCCGATCCCGATCTGGGTCCCGGAGGACGCCGAGCCGGGGAACCTCGACGAGGACATGATCGTGGTCGGCACCCGCGAGGAGCTCGCCGACCGCGTCGAGGAGGATATCGATCCCGACTCGATCGACCTCCACCGCCCCGCCGTCGACGGCCTCACGATCGTCGAGGACGGGACGACCTACCGCCGCGTCGAAGACGTGTTCGACGTGTGGCTCGACTCCTCGGTCGCCTCGTGGGGCACGCTCGGCTACCCGAGCGACGAGACCGCCCACGAGGAGCTGTGGCCCGCCGACCTCATCATCGAGGCGCACGACCAGACCCGCGGCTGGTTCTGGTCGCAGCTCGGTATGGGGACGGCCGCGGTCGATCAGATCCCCTACGAGGAGGTGCTGATGCACGGCTTCGCCAACGACGAGGACGGCCGAAAGATGTCGAAGTCGGTCGGCAACATCGTCACGCCGGAGGAGGCCATCGAGCGCGCCGGCCGCGACCCGCTCCGCACCTACCTGCTCAGCCACGACCAGCAGGGCGTCGACCTCGCGTTCGAGTGGGACGGGCTCGGCGAGATCCAGGGCAAGCTCAACATCCTCTGGAACGTGTTCCGGTTCCCCCTCGAGTACATGGAGCTCGACGGCTACGACCCGGCCGACGCCGACCTCTCGGACGGCGACCTCGAACTCGTCGACGAGTGGGTGCTCTCCCGGCTCCAGTCCGTGGAGACGGAGGTCGCCGACGCGTGGGACGACTACCGCGTCAGCGACGCCGTCAACGCCGTCATCGAGTTCGTCACGCAGGACGTCTCGCGGTTCTACGTGAAGGCCGTCCGCGACCGCATGTGGGAGGAGACCGACTCCCCCTCGAAGCGCGGCGCGTACGCCACGCTCGCGACGGTCCTCGACGAGGTGATCCGGCTGCTCGCGCCGATCGCCCCGTACCTCACCGAGCGGATGTACCAGCGGCTCGACGGCGAGGCGACGACGGTCCACGCGCTGTCGTACCCCGAGCCGGACGCGGACCTGCGCGACGACGACCTCGAACGCGACGTGGCGGCCTTCCGCGACATCGAGGAGGCGGCCGCGAACGCGCGCCAGCAGGCTGGCCGCAAGCTCCGCTGGCCCGTGCCGCGCGTCGTCGTCGAGACCGACGACGAGACGGTTGCGGCCGCGGTCGACCGCCTCAAAGCGCTGATCGCTGACCGCGTCAACGCCCGCGACGTGGTCGTCACCGACGCCTTCGACGAACTGGTCGAGACCGCCGAGCCNCAGATGGCCGCCATCGGGCCGGCGTTCGGCGGGGACGCCCAGAAGGTGATGGAGGCGGTTCAGGGCGCGACCCGCGCCGAGGTCGAGGGCGGCGAGGTCGCGGTCGACGGCGAGCCCGTCGACCTCGACGACGAGATGGTCGAATACGTCGCGGAGCCGCCGGAGCACGTCTCCGGGGCCGACTTCGATGGCGGCACCGTCTACGTCGACACCTCGCTGACGCCCGACATCGAGTCCGAGGGGTACGCCCGCGACGTGATCCGCCGGGTCCAGGAGATGCGCAAGGAACTGGACCTCGACGTTGAGGCGCGGATTCGCGTCGGCGTCGCGGTCGACGACGACCGGGTCGCCGGCTTCGTGGACGAGCACGCCGACCTGATCGCCGGCGAGGTGCGCGCCGACGCGTGGCTCGACGACGCGAGCGACGCCGCCGACGCCGACGGCGGACTCGTCGAAGAGTGGGAGGTCGAAGGCGTCGCGGTCACGATCGGGGTCGAACCGGTCGCGTAACGGCCCCGACGGGCCGCGGCTTTCGCTTAACGCGTCGCGATCCTCGCCCGACGAGTCGGAGCTTTCGTCGACCGATACTGTGGGAACAATTCGCATCCCGAAACCTATAGGTGCGTTCTTTACTCACGGTCGAACATGGATGTCCGGGCGGCTCGCCCCGACGACGCGGAGGACCTGCGAACGGCGGTCTCACGAGCCCGCGAGGAGACGGTGTTCGACGACATCGGCGCGCCACTGCTCGACGTGTCCGCCGCCGGCGTCCGCGAGGCCGCCGCCGAGGCGGAGTGGTCGTTCCTGATGGAACACGACGAGGAGGGGCCCGTCGGGCTCGCCATCGCGCACCCGGATCCCGACGGGACGGAGGCCGAGCTACTGGCGCTGTGGGTTCACCCGAACCGCGCGGGCGAGGGCGTCGCGGCCGAGCTGCTCGCCCGCGTGGGGAGCGCGCTCGCCGACCGCGGGGTAAAAACGCTCCGCGCGACCGTCCCCTCGGACCGCCCCAGCGCCGAGGAGTTCTTCAGCGCGCACGGGTTCGCGGCTCGCGGGACCCGGCGGAGCCCGGCGGGCGACGAATCGATCGTCGTTGCGGACCCCGACGCGCTCACCTGAGAGGCGTCGACAGTCAAAACGAGCCGCTTCTCGGCCGACTCACTTCAGCCGCTCCTGGAGGAACGAGGGGTGGGCCGCGGTGACGCCGTCGACGCCGAGCAGCTTTTCCGAGATGACGTCGCCGAGCTCGTCGCCGTCGCCGGCGCGGACCTCCGCCATCAGCATGTGATCGCCCGAGGAGGTGTACAGCGCCTGAACCTCGTCGAGCGACTTCAGATCCCGCGTGGCCTCCACGTACCGCCCCGAGTCGACATCCATGCCGACCATGGCGATCGACTGCGAAGAGAGCTTCTTCGGGTCGACCTCCGCGGAGTAGCCGACGATCACGCCGCGCTCCTCGAGGCGGTCGATGTACTTCCGCACCGTCGGTTTCGAGACGTCGGCTCGCTCGGCGATCTCCCCGCAGGACGCCTGTGCGTCCTCTTCTAACACGGAAAGGATCCGTTCCTCTGTCGATACAGTACTCATATGAGTACGTTTGTCACCAATGAAAAAAGACCTTGCGAATCAAAAAACGAACTCGCCGCGTCGTGAACGGCCGCCGGTCGGCTCAGGCGTGTTTGTCGAGGAACATGTCGTGGGAGCGTTCCCACTCGTAGTCGTCGTCCCAGTAGCGCTCGGCGAGCGGCTCCTCGGGCATCTCGCCGATCGAGCGCTTCTCCTCTCCGTAGGAGGGGCGGTCCTCGTCGACGTAGAAGCGGCCGGTGAGCACCTCGCCCTCGTAGAGGGCTTCCTCGGTCGTCCGCATCATCTCCTGGGCCTCGACGCGGTCCGTCATGTCGAACTCGTAGTCGTCGGAGTCGTTAACGTCGATGTACGGGACGTACTGGCGCGCGTCCTTGTTCCACGTCGGGCACTGCGTGAGGAAGTCGACGTGCGCGAACCCGTCGTGTTCGATCGCCTCGGCGATGATCTCCTTCGCCTGGTTCGGGTTCACTGCCGCCGTGCGGGCGACGTAGGAGGCGCCGGCGTTCAGCGACATCGAGAGCGGTTTGATCGGCTCCTTGGCGCTCCCGTGAGGCTGCGTCTTCGACTTGTGGCCCTTCGGGCTCGTCGGGGAGGTCTGCCCCTTCGTGAGCCCGAAGATCTCGTTGTTGAACACGATGTACGTCATGTCGTGGTTCTCCCGGGCCGTGTGGATGAAGTGGTTCCCGCCGATCCCGTAGCCGTCGCCGTCGCCGCCGGCGGCGATCACTTCGAGGTCGGGGTTCGCGAGCTTCGCGGCGCGGGCCACGGGCAGCGAGCGCCCGTGGATCGTGTGGAACCCGTACGTGTCGAGGTAGCTGTTCAGCTTGCCCGAACAGCCGATCCCGGTACACAGCAGGGTCTCCTCGGGCGTGCGCCCGACCTCCGGCAGCGCCTGCTTGAGCGCCTTCAGGACGCTGAAGTCACCGCAGCCCGGACACCAGGTCGGCTGCGGCTCGACGCCGGGGGTGTACTCGTCGCGGTCGATCTCTCGCTCCTCTCCGATTGCTGAAAACGTGCTCATTGCTTAGTCACCTGCGGCTGGGACGAAGGTGGTCTGATGGCCGGGCGCGTCGCCGTCGCCCTCGACGATCGCGGTCTCGAACCCGTCGACGATCTCCGCCGGCTCGAACGGGTTCCCGTTGTACTTCAGCAGGCTCGACAGCTTCTCGCCGTACTGGCCCAGGTTCTTCTGGACGAGCCCGCGGAACTGTCCCGAGGCGGTCATCTCCACGACCAGCACCTCGTCGACGCTCTCGATGAACGCCCGGACCTGCTCGGTCGGGAACGGCAGCATGTCCGAGACGCCGTACGACTTCACCGAGACGCCGGCGTCGTTGAGGCGACCGACGGCTTCCTCGACGGTTCCCTGCTGGCTGCCGAACGTGAGGATGCCGTACTCGGCGTCCTCCGGGCCGGCGTACGACCCGGTGTCGACCGTGTCGAGGTCGTCGCGGATCGCCGCCAGCTTCTCGGCCCGCCGGTCGATCTGCGCGACCCGGTTGTCCGGGGACTCGCTGATGTGGCCGGTCGGGTCGTGCTCGTTGCCGGTCGCGAGGAAGCGACCGCCCTTCTGGCCGGGGATCGACCGCGGGGAGACGCCGTCGTCGACCTCGTGCTGGAAGCGGTGGAACTTCCCGTCGTCGCTGTGGGGCTGCTCCGACAGCGCGTCCTCCGAGAGCGTCTTCCCGAGGTCCGGGTTCGCCTCCCGGTCGAAGTGGCTCTTCGGGACGTTCGTCATCTCACCGCCGAGCTTCTGGTCGTACAGCAGGATCGTCGGGATCTGGTACCCGTAGGCGAGCCGGAAGGCGAGCCGGGACTGCTCGTACGCCTCCTCGACGGTGCCGGGCGCCAGCACGACGCGCTGTGAGTCCCCCTGCGAGGTGTAGAGGACGTGTTCGAGGTCGGACTGCTCCGGCTTCGTCGGCATCCCGGTCGAGGGACCGGCGCGCATGGCCTCGACGAGGACGACGGGTGTCTCCGTCATCTCCGCGAGCCCGAGCGGCTCGGACATCAGCGCGAACCCGCCACCGGAGGAGCCGGACATCGCCTTGACGCCGGCGTGGGACGCGCCGACCGCGAGCGCGGCCGCGGCGATCTCGTCTTCCACCTGCTCGGAGATCCCGCCGAGCTTCGGCAGGTTCTTCGTCATGATGGTGAACACCTCGGTCCACGGCGTCATCGGGTAGCCGGAGATGAACCGGCAGCCCTCGTCGATGGCGCCGTAGGAGATGGCGTCCGACCCGGACATGAGCAGTTGGGTCTCGTCGTGTTCGCCGGTCGGGACCGACACGTCCGGCGCGTCGACGTCGTACTCCTCTTGGACCTGTTCGTAGGCGGTCTCGAGGATCTCGAGGTTCGGGTCGAGGATCTTCTCCGGCATCGCGTCGCGCATCAGGTCCTCGACGTGGTCGAGTTCCATGCCGGTGATCGCGCAGGTCGCGCCGACGCCGGCGGTGTTGCGCATGACCTCGCGACCCATATCGCGGGCGAGTCCGCGGAGGTCGAGGGGGAATACGTGCCAGTCGTTCTCCTCGGCGCGCTCCTCGAAGTTCGGGATCTCGGAGGCGTCGAGCAGCCCCTCGTCGTAGATGATGACCCCGCCTTCGCGGAGCTCATCCAGGTTCTCCGAGAGGGGCTTGATCTCCTCGTTGCCGTAGACGGCGCCCTCGGACGGGTTCCGAGCGAACGAGTCGCCGAGCGCTAAGAGGAAGTTGTAGCCGTCGCCCCGGGAGTTCACGGGGTCCGCCGACGCGCGGACCTCCGTGTAGGTGTGGCCGCCGCGGATTCGCGACGGGTAGTGCCGATGCGTGAAGACGTTGAGCCCCGATCGCATCAAGGCCTTCGCGAAGTTCTGGCTGGTGGAAGCGATCCCGTCACCGGATCCCCCCGATATCCGCCAGATGAGTTCGTCGTCAGTCATAATGGTATGTGAGCCCGAGTGGGCCTCGTGGCCTGAACTTGTGTTGGTTCCCTCTTATGGCTTGCTATGGAATCCCAAGGGACAATCATGAAGGTCTATTAGGGTGTCAAATGTTCTCGCGCTGCCGAGCCGATTTTCCGCGTTCTTTTCATTCGCCGCGCGCCGACTCCGGGTATGCTCACGTTCATCGGGCTCGGTCTCTACGACGAGCGCTCCGTCACCGTCGAGGGGCGGGAGGCGCTCCGCGCGGCCGACAGGGTCTTCGCGGAGTTCTACACCAGCCGACTGGTCGGCGCCGACGTCGCTGACCTCGAGGCGCACCACGGCGTCGACGTCGAGGTGCGCGACCGCGCCGGCGTCGAGCAGGACCCGGAGCCGATACTCGCGGCGGCCGAGTCCGGCGACGCCGCGTTCTGTACCGCCGGCGACACGATGATCTCGACCACCCACACCGACCTCCGCCTCCGCGCCGAGGAGCGCGGGATCGACACGCGCGTGATCCACGGCGTGACCGCCCAGTCCGCGGCGTCGAGTCTCACCGGGCTCCAGAACTACCGGTTCGGCAAGGCGACGACGCTCCCGTTCCCGTACGCTCACGGCGGCGACGACGTCCCCGGGAGCGTGGTCGAGACGATCGAGGCGAACCGGGAGCGCGGGCTCCACACCGTCGTCTACCTCGACATCAAGGTGGGAACGGGCCCCGCCGGTCCGGACCCCGACCACGAGGAGTACATGACCGCGGACGTCGCCGCCGGACTGCTGGCCGAGGAGTGGGCGGACGAGCTCGCGGTCGTCGTCGCCCGCGCCGGCTCGCCGGACGCGGTCGTCGCGGCCGACCGTCTGAGCGCGCTCGCCGACCGCGAGTTCGGTGACCCGCTCCACCTGCTCGTGATCCCGGGTGACCTCCATCACGTCGAGGCGGACGCCCTCGTCGGTCTCGCCGGCGCCCCCGAGTCGCTCGTCGACGAGTGAGGCGTCCGCGGTCGCGAGGCGAACGCCCCCGAACCGACCGCACGTTTGATTATTATGTGGAGCGTTGGCACGCACCATGAATGACGTGCCGGTAGATCGACTCATGTCGACCGACCTGACGACTATCGAACGCGGGGCCGCGGCGGCCGACGCGGCGGAGCAGATGCGCGAGTCCGGGGGTAGCTCTCTCCTCGTCCTCGACTCCGACGGGGCCCTCGCCGGGCTGATCACCGCGACGGACTTCGTCGCCCTCGTCCGGGACAACGACCCGAAAGACCGGACGCCGGTCGAGGCGTTCATGACGACCGACGTGGTCACGGTCGGCCGCGAAGACACCGTCGCGGAGCTGGCGGAGCCGACCGCACACGGCTACACCCACCTCCCGGTGACCGACGGCGACGACAGACCGATCGGCATGGTCTCCACGACGGACCTCACGGCGTACCTCTCGCGGCGAGGCTGACGGGTCGGGCGCCGGGACGGCCCGAGGCCGCGTGACGGCGCCGCATCCGAGTCGAGATCGCGTCGCGTTGTGCGTTCCGGAAGAGTAATGAAACATGGTAACACACAGCGCGGTATGGATCTCGACGACAGGACCCGCGTCGCGGACGTGATGTCGACGCCCTTGGAGACGATCGGGGCGGACGCGCCGCTCCGGGAGGCCGCCCGGCGGATGCGCGACGAGAACATCAGTGCGCTCGTCGTGACGACGGGCGGAGGATGTATCCTCACGCAGAGCGACGTCGTCGGAGCGGTCGCCGACGGGAGCGACCCGGAGGCGACGACGGTCCGCGACGTGATGACCGAAGACGTCGAGACGGTGACGCCGGACCTCATGCTGGAGGAGGTCGCCGCGATGATGACCATGTACGGCGTGAAACACCTCCCGGTCGTCGACGACGACTACGTCGGGATGATGTCGTCGACGGACATCGCCGCACACATCTCCTGAGGCCGGTCCGACGGGCTGCCTGACCCACTTCGCCCACCGGACTCAGCGGGCCCTCACAACAGCAACAGCGGCGCCCCCGCGACCACGCCCACGGCGATCAACAGGAGGTTCCACAGGAACACCGGCCTGACCAGCTCGCGCGCGATGCTCGCCGCGAACGCCGTCTTCACCAGGATGCTGGCGGCCGTCCCGGCGACCACGCCCGCGACCGCGGTGTCGACGCCGATCTGTCCGGTCCCGAGCAGCGAGACCGCCGTGGTCGTCGAGGTCCCCGACGACACCAGCCCCGCGAGGAAGGAGGTGGCGACGAACCCGCCAGCGCCGAACGTCCGCTCGGCGACCGCGGAGGCGAGCAGCACGAGCAGGAAGAGCGCGCCGAACGTGAGCGCGTTCCCGAGGCTGAACGGCGAGGTGAGCTCCGCCTCCATCGTCGTCCGCCAGTCGCTCCGCCACACGGCGACGCCGATCCCCGCGACCGTGATCGCGCCGAGCGGCGCGCCGACGACGAGCGCCGCCTCGGGGACGAAGACGGCCACGACCGCGGCGTTCCGGAACGCCATGGCGGCGTTGGCGAGCAGGATCGACCCCACCGCGATCTCGCCGAGGTCGGCGCGCCCCTTCGCGCGCTTCGCCATCTCGGCGACGACCGCCGTCGAGTTGACGAGCCCGCCGAAGAACCCGGTCACCGCGTAGCCGCGCCCCTGATACCGCTTCACCAGCACGTAGTTGACGAAGACGATGGCGCTGACCGCGACCACGAGCGACCAGACGAGCCGCGGCTGGACCGCGTTCCACGGGTCGATCGTCTCGGCGGGGG
>P_A23_Liq_2_FmtDRAFT_1000262_pt1 | contig 11754 bp, 10 predicted proteins | sample PonA232FremontCA_FD_10599 | JGI IMG/M metagenome (IMG submission 10599) | reverse complement strand
CGATGCGGAACGTCACCGCGCCCGACCGCGCGGCCGACCCCGTCACTGTCGGTGGGCCGGTCTGTACGAGCGCGGACGTGTTTGCGACTGATCGACCTATCGCACGGCCCGAGCGCAACGACATCCTTGCGATCGGCAACGCCGGCTCATACGGCTACGAACTTGCCAGTCAGTTCCACTCCCAGCCGCGACCCGCCGAGGTTGCCCTCGAAGACGGCGACGACCGCATCGTTCGGCGGCGCGAAACGCTCGACGACGTCACCCGGGTCGAACAGTGAGCGAGGCAGCGGCGGAGTTCGACATCGAGGCGTTCCACGCCAACGCCGTCCAAACCCCATCCGACGAGCGCGTCGATGGGATGCGTGACCTTCTCGTCGCAACGCTGACAGACGCGGGTCATCCGCCACGTGTTGATGATGACGGCAATGTCGTCGTCAGTCGCGGCGCGGGTGACGCTGTCGGCGACGACGCAACCCGCGACGACCCGGCGAGCCCGCATCTCGTGCTTAACACCCACATTGATACTGTCGCTCCGCATATCGCCTACGAGCGCGACGGCGACACCGTCCGCGGGCGGGGTGCCTGCGACGCTAAAGGCCCGCTGGCTGCGTTGCTTGCGGCGTTTCTCCGAACGGAGCCAGACGAGGGCACCCTGACGCTGGCGATCACACCTGACGAGGAGACGACACAGATCGGTGCGGCCAGCCTTGCGGGCACGCTCGATGCCGACGGCTACATCGTCGGCGAGCCGACCGATCTCGATGTCTGTATCGCCGCCCGCGGGCAGTGTGAAGCTGCGATCACACTGTCGGGAGCCGGCGGCCACGCGGCCAGCGTTTCGGCCGACGATAATCCCGTTTTCGGCCTTAGACATGTGTTGGCGGGGCTTGCGAGCTACGATGACGCGGTCGGGCCCACCAGCCACGACCTCCTTGGCGACCCGAAGCTCAGCCCGACAGTCGTCGACGGCGGTGACACGCCAAACCGCGTGCCGGATCAGTGTCGACTCACCATCGATCGCCGAAGCGTCCCGCCGGAAACAAGCGAAGACTTCGCGTCGTCGCTTTCGACACATCTCGCCGAGCAGACGCCCGCCGAGCAGACTGTCTCTGTCGAGCTTATCGATCCAGCAACACCGTTTCCTGATCCGTTCGTCACCGACAGCGACGCTGCTCTCGTCGACGCAGTTCAGACCGCCAGCGGCGGCGACGTGCGAGCCTTTGGGGCCGCAACGGAGGCGTCTCATTTCGCACCGACCGCGCCGACAGTCGTCTTCGGCCCGGGCGTATTAGCCGACGACGAGGGGGCGGTCGCCCACGCCGAGCGGGAGTATGTTCGCCTCCCCGACGTGCGGGCGGCCGCCGATGCCGTGACGGCCGCGCTTGACGCGTTGTACTGAGGCTGTCGCGGTCGTCGCGTCGATTATACGCGGAACAGGCGCAATACCACGTCGTTCACGGCGTGGATACGCGCCGTCAATCCGGGCAACAGCCCACCGTTCAACCGGCTGCCCTGAGTTTCCCACGCCAATGGTTAATTGACGGGCTGCCCTACAATATTATAGGAATCGGTCGGAACGGAGCGGATTCCGAATCGTCCTTCGGAGGCGGCCTGTCCGCCCACCTAACGAGGCAGTATCCGAAAGGGCAGTCGGTGAACGCCACATCCTCGAAGGGTGTGTCTGTGCCGACTGCTTGAAGCGAACCAGAAGGTACCCCCGAATCCGCTGACGCCTGCCGGCGTGTCCCGGTGGCCAAAACAACACTGGGACGCCGTAGACGGTCGAGGATAGGGGTAACGGCCACTTGGCATGGCCAGCAGTCCACCAGTCCGATACTGTGGGACTACCCGCACCCGAAAGGGCTGGTAGTCCGGTGATTGATCTGTAAACCTGAAACTCCCACCGCTCGGGATTCCTGCGTGTTTACGCGCAGGAGGATGTCAAGTAGACACACTTATTACTAATCATTTNTTATGTTCACTGATGTCAACGATTCGCGTGCTGCACGTCGGGCCCGCTGACCCGCCTGACCCGCTCACCAACGGGGCTGGGCCGGCGGCAGCCGACACCGAGTTTTCGGTTGCCAGTGCCGACACGGCCGACGCAGGACTGCGTGCCTATGAGGCCGAGCACGCGGACTGTCTCGTCGTTGAACCACCGCTCGATGCTGATATCGTTGACTTTCTGTCTCGGATCCGCGAGCGTGATCCGGAGCTTCCGATTTTCCTCTTTGCCGCACCGGATGATATCGATGTTGTGAGCCAGGTGTTGGCTGCCGGTGCCGACTACGTGCCAAAAACTGACGGCGACAACGAGGCCGAGCTGTTGGCCGCCCGCATCGAGACACTGGGTGGTGTCGGCGGCGAGCACCATTCCGGGGATCCGTGGCGACAGTCGACGGCAGCGATCTCGCGGCTGTACTCGATCACGAACCAATCGGAGCTCTCCTTTTCTGAGAAGCTGAATCGCGCCCTCGAGGTCGGCACCGCCGAACTTGGCTACCCGTTTGCGTATGCGACCCGGATCGAAAACAGCGATATCGAGGTGTTGGCCGTCACCGGGGAACACGACGACATCGCCGTTGGGCAGACGACCGCGCTCTCCGATAACTACTGCCAACTGACGATCGCCGAAAACGAACCTGTCGCCATCGGCAACGCCGGCACCGACGACGCGCTCGCAGAGCTTCCAGCGTACACCGAAATGGGGTTGGCGTGCTACGTCGGCGCGCCGATCACCGTCGACGGCGAGGTGTATGGCTCGCTGTGTTTTGCCGGCAACGACCCCCGTGATCCGAAGCTCATCGAAGCCCAGAAGCTAACCGTGAAGACGCTGGCCCAGTGGGTTGGCTACGAGCTCGAGCGCAGCCAGCGCGAACAGGAGCTCAAACGCCAGATTGACCGTCTTGAGGAGTTTTCCCACATCGTTTCCCATGACCTCCGAAACCCCCTCAATGTCGCCCAAGGTCGGCTTGAGATCGCCCAATCCGAGTACGACAGCCCACATCTCGACACCGTAGTCGACGCGCTTGACCGGATGGAGGATATCATCGAGGATACGCTCATGCTCGCCCGACAGGGCCAATCCGTCGACAACGTGGAGCCCGTTGCGATCACCGACCTTGTCAACGACTGCTGGGATGTCGTCGAAAGCCCCAACGCTGAACTCCGTGTCGTCGATGACTTCACCGTCCACGGGGATCGAAACCGGCTCTCTCACGTTTTTGAGAATCTCTTTCGGAACGCGATCGATCACAACGAGGGGCGGATTACGATCCGTGTCGGTCTGAAGAACGTGATGTACACAAACACACGCGCGCCCGACAGCGGCACCTTCAGCTTCTTCGTTGAAGACGACGGCGGTGGGGTGCCGGAAGACCGTCGGGAATCCGTTTTCGATGCCGGTGAGACGACCCGCAAGGATGGAACCGGGTTTGGCCTTCCGATCGTCAAACAGACCGCCGAAGCCCACGGCTGGGAGATCGAGCTCACCGATAGCTTCGATGGCGGCGCGCGCTTCGAGTTTACCGAGGTAAGATAGGTATCGACGCCGCCGGCTCATCGGTGTCGGCAGCGGTGTCGTCGTCAGTTATCCGGGGTATCACCGTCGTTGTGGTTCCCCTCGTCGTTGCTGTCCTCGTTCGTGCCGTCGTCATCGGTCTCCTCGACAGCATTGGGCGTCTCCTCGGCTGACTCGTTGTCGCCGTGATGTCTCGGTTCAGCCCCCTCAAGCCCGGCTTGNCCCTGTGCGTACACCGGCTTTGTCTTCTCATCGCCGGCGATCGCCTTTGCTGAGAGATACGTTAGAATCGCCAAGGCAACAAACGGGACGATCATCAGCCCAAGCATCACCCCGGAGGTTCTGCTATCGAACCCCCATGGTGTGACCACGATGAAAAACGCNATAAAAAACAGCATAATCCCCAGCGGGATGAAGTTGACCACCAGATCGAGCATCGTTTCTCGATCGAAGATCTTGGTTTCCATACCACGAATTACTTGAGGGCGCACAAATAGGTTTCCGGTTTGGATCGACTCAGGCCGGCTGGCGGCGATTCGGAACGAGCAGCGTCCCGGCGATAACGCCGGCGACAAGGACGGCCCCACTGGCCAACACGGCGACGGCCCGCATCGTCATGTCGGCACCGACCTGTGGGTTGACATAGAGAATCGCCCCGCCGAGGCCGACCAACAGCATGGCCATTACCCCAAGGGCACGCCATGGCGTTTCGATGTAGCCGGACTCCTGGAGCATCCCGGCGAGACAGCCACAGAACAACAGCAATCCGCCAACAGCGATCGGCAACACATTGAAGACGAGACCGATCTCGGAGATCGGCACGCCGAGGGCGATAAACAGCGGCCACGGGCTTGCCTTGCGGTACTGCTCGCTGAGTCCCGGCGTCTCATCCATAGACGTTCTATTAGGTGCAGGGTAAAACGCGCTTCGGAAGCAACAATCAGCCGTTGTGGCTACGGCAGGGTCACACCGTGTCGACTCAGGAAGTTGCTGGCGGCTTTGATCTCAAGAGGGCTGCCGATAATCCGGCACTGTTGGCCCTCTGGTTGAATAACAGTGACCGTGTGTTCGGCTTCGAGATCATCCTGAATCCCCTCCAAGGATCGACACGGAAGTTCGATCTGCGTACTGTCACGCAGTCGGGTTGGGTTCGGCATATCAGTACATCTGAACGTTGGACGGATCGGGTATAATCGTATCGAAGTTCCCCTTTGAGTTGTGTAGAGCGATTTCATCGTCGTTTTGCACGTCTCACATAGGCTGCTCTCAACCCCTCTTTGCATCGATTGGAACCACCTGAATGAACAGCCTTTTCGACGCCGACGGCCCAGTGGCCGACAATGGGACTGGAGGCAGAGATCGAATCGATCCGCGAGGAGATCGCCGAAACCCCGTACAACAAGTCGACAGAGGCCCATATCGGTCGACTGAAGGCGAAACTCGCCGAGAAGAAAGAGACACTCGAAAACCAGTCCTCCGCCGGCGGCGGCGGTGGCTATGCCGTCGAGAAACACGGCGACGCCACCGTCGCACTCGTCGGCTTTCCCAGCGTCGGCAAATCGACGCTGATCAACGCGTTGACCAACGCCGACAGCGAAACCGGCTCCTACGAGTTTACGACCCTCGACGTGAACCCTGGGATGCTCAAATACCGCGGTGCGAACATCCAGATTCTCGATGTGCCGGGGCTGATCGAGGGCGCGGCCGACGGCCGCGGTGGCGGCCAAGAGGTGCTGTCGGTCGTTCGCACCGCCGATCTCGCCGTCTTCATGCTGTCTGTCTTCGAGATCGACCAGTATGAACGGCTCAGCGAGGAACTGTACAACAACAACATCCGCCTCGATACGGAGCCACCGAGTATCCACATTCGGCAACGACACAAAAACGGGATTCAGGTCAACAAAAGCGACAGCGTCAGCCTTGATGAGAACACGATCACGGAAGTCCTCCGACAGAACGGCTACGTCAACGCCGAGATTACTGTCCGTGGTGATCCCTCTATCGACGAACTCGTCGATGGAATGATGGAAAACCGAGTGTACATTCCTTCGATGGTCACGGTCAACAAGGCCGACCTGATCGAGGAAGACTACCTGCCGACCGTCCACGAGAATCTTCGGGGCCACGATCTCGATCCCGACGACTGTATTTTCATCAGTGCCGAAAAGGAGAAAGGCCTCGATGGGTTGACCGAGCGGATCTGGGCAGAACTCGGCCTCGTCCGGATCTACATGGATAAACCGAGCCGCGGCGTCGACTACGACGAACCGCTGGTGTTGCGGGAGGGCGATACGGTCGGCGACGCGCTCACCAAACTTGGCGGCGAGTTCGCGGATCGGTTTCGGTTCGCTCGCGTCAGCGGCCCGAGCGCGAAACACGACGAACAACAGGTCGGAACGGATCACGAACTGGCCGACGAGGATGTGTTACGGATCATCAAGAGCCGGTGACGACCGGTTGCAATCGACGACCGACCACCGATAGAGATAGGTGATTGTGTGCACAATGTGTGCCTATGAGTTCGAGCACCCGCGTTCACTTCCGCGCCCCCGAGCGGTTGATCGAACAGGCCGACGCGCTCGCCGTGGCGGAGGACAAAAACCGGACGGACGTACTCGTTGAAGCGCTCAGGGCTTATCTGTCGAACGCGAGCAACGAGGAGGCGGTTCAGCAGGCGATCGCGGACGCCTACTACGAGGATCGCCTCGATTTTGCCCAGACGAAAGCCATCGTCGGGACGGAGACAGCCCAGAACTTTCGGCTGCTCAAACAGCAGCTGTCGGATGAGACACTCAGCGAGGAGCTTGCCGACGCCATCGACGAATGAAGCTGGTCGCCGACACGTCGGGGCTCGTGAGCATCGCAAGCACCGCCAAGGCGCGACAGCAGCTGTTACCGATGCTGTTGGATAGCTACGAGGTGACGGTTCCCCGGCAGGTCATCGACGAACTCGAAGCTGTCGGGGGGTACGACGACTCCCACGCGACCGCCGCAAGCGCGGTTCTCGACAGCGAGCCGCGGCTCACGATTGGGACGGTCGATCTCGATTCGACGTTCCCGCTGGATGACGGCGAAAACGCGGTTGTCCAGCTGGCCAACAGTCTCGACGCGCCGTTTTGCTACTGCGACGAGTACAATCGGCTTTCGCTGATCCACGCCTCGCTGTCGACGACGCGGCTCGTGACAACGCCGCGGCTGCTCAAGGCGTTTGTCGACGGCGGGCTGATCTCAGACGACACTGCCATGGAGTTGCTGGAGGGGATCGCCGATGCGCGGAGTTGGAGNGGTAACGCCTACCTNCAGCGGGCGANACGGCTGTTTGAGGGGTCGGAATGAGCCGATCGTCACGCGCTGCCGTGGCTGCACTCCTCGCACTCGCCGTTGTCCCCTGGGTCGTCCAACTCAACNGCNCCGGTGATCTCACGGCGGTGATGAGTTGGGGGCTGCTCAACACAAACCCATGGCACGCGCTGCCGTTGCCGAGCTATTTCGGTGAAACACAGGGGCTCGAAACGCTGCCGTGGTCGCTGCAGGTCTGGCCGCTCGGGTTTGGCTTCTACTGTGGGGCACTCCTGAGTGCGGCCAGCGGCGTCGCCTTCGGGTGGGAGGACATGCGGGTAACCGTCGGGTTACTCGCGCTGTCGGCGATCACGTCCGTCGTCGTCTGGTGGGGGCTGCTCGGCCGCGGAGCCGCCGGGACGGTTCCGGTCGGCGTGATTGCGATGGCGATGGTGGGCTGGTGGTTTTACTACCCCGTACTCGGATCGCTCGGCGCGCCGCCCGTCCCGCCACGGGAGTAAGCCGTCCCGGTATCCTTTTCGCGGTGGCAGCCACACGTCTGTGTATGACTGGGACACTCGATCACGTCATGATGCGCGTCTCCGATCTTGAGGAGTCGCTTGACTGGTACCAAACCCACCTCGATTATGAGGAGAAGGAACGCTACGACGGCGATGGGTTCACGATCGCCTATCTCGGCCCCGAAGAGATGCACGACGACGGGGCGATGCTCGAACTCACCGAAAACGACGACGAGGTTGAGTACGAGGTCGGCGATGCGTGGGGTCACATCGCGGTTCGGGTGCCAGACGGCGAGCTTGAAGACTACTACGAGCAGTTAATGGACGAAGGCGTCGAGGATTATCGGGATCCCGAATCCTGTGGCGGCTCGTATGCGTTCGTCAAAGATCCCGACGGCCACGAGGTCGAGATCGTCCAGCGCGAGTACGGCGCGCTGTGGTCGCTGGATCACACGATGATCCGCGTCGAAGACGCCGACGAGGCTCTCGGATTTTGGGCTCGGAAATTCGAGTACGTCGAGCCGCGCTCGCGGTGGGAGGCCAGCTCGTTTGCGAACTACTTTGTGGCCCCCGAAGCCGACGCCGACGAGGCGATGTGGCTTGAACTCACCTACAACTACGACGGCCGGGAGTACACGATGGGCGATGCGTGGGGCCATCTTGCCGTCCGCGTCGACGACCTCGAAGCCGACTGGGAGCAGCTCATGTTGCGTGAGGCCGACGACTACCGGGGTCCCGAGGAGTGCGACAATCTCTATGGCTTTACGCGGGATCAGGACGGCCACGAGATCGAGTTGATCGACCGCGATCCCGATACCGGCTCGCTGTTCCCGTTTTGATCACTGTTCCCGTCGGTACGATCGCGGCGATCGGTTCCCCGAGCGGATCCTTTTTGCGCTGTCGCTGTGAGCACCTGATATGCAACTGACCGTTTGTGGGGTCGGCGGCGCGGGCTGTCGGATCGCCGACCGTCTTGTCGCGGCCGACGCCAGCCGTTCGCGGTCGTTTGTCGTCGACAGCGTCGCGCTTGACACCGACCAGCGTGCGCTTTCGAGTTTGGAGTCGATCCCGGATGATCGACGCCATCTGTATGGCGTTATCGAGGCCGAGGGAACCGGTGTCGACGGCGACCGCAGCGTCGGCGCGGCGGCGGCTGACACTGAGGCGACCGAACTGGCCAACGCGGTCGACGAGGCGGTTTCATCGCGGGCTGACGCGATCCTCTGTTGTGTCGGTCTCGCCGGTGGCAGCGGCGCGACCGCGCTGCCGCGGCTGGCCGATGAACTACGCCGTGTCTACGATATTCCGGTCTACGGGCTTGGGGTTCTACCAGCCGTTGGAGCCACCGCCGACGACGGCTCGACGCCGACAGCCGCACGCAACACCGGTCGCGCGCTTGCGAACCTGACGGCAGCGACAGACGCGCTACTGCTATTTGACAACCAGTTGTGGTTGGGTTCCGGCGACAACGAGACTGACCCCGATGTTCGAGCCGCGTTCAACGAGACGCTGGCCGAGCGGGTCGCCGCGCTGTTTGCGGCCGGCGAGGGCGATCACGACCGCCAGATCGCCGAACGCGTTGTTGATGCCTCGGAGGTACAGAACACCTTCGCCGCCGGCGGAATCGCCACCATCGGCTACGCCAGCCAGACGATCGAGCGGCCGACCGAATCGCGGTTCGGGCTCGGGATTCTTCAAGAGGAAGGCGAGATCGACGATACAACCGCGATCAGGGCCATCGAGACAGCTTCCCGGCGGGCGGTTCGCGGCAAGCTCACCGTCGAGATCGACCGCGAGTCAGTGCAACGGGGGTTGTTGATCATCGGTGGGCCGCCCGAATGGCTCAACCGTCGGGCGATTTCGGATGCCCGCTCGTGGCTAGCCCAAGAAACCGGCAGCGTCGAGATCCGCGGCGGCGATACGCCCAAGCCCGGCGGCGATGCGATCACGATGCTCGCGCTGTTGACCGGTGTTGGATCGTGCCCGCGCGTAGACGCATTCCGTGCGGTCGGCGATAGAGGATAAATGACCGTGGTCGGAACGAACATTGACAGCACTGCCGGTGACAGCCCGGAAGCCCCCTTCCATTCCCACCCGGATATCCAAGCCGATCAGCCGACACGGGTGGGGCTTTCGGCGGCCCGTCGTCGGAGCTGACGGCCGCGTTGCCAGCGGCCTCTCATACCGATTAGTCGTCGGCCCCGCCGACCGCTGGCGTGGAGTCGGTCTGCTCGCTCAGCCAGCCACGCAGCGAGCCACCCTGATCGTACCGCGCCCAGACGTAGGCCGCCGACGGGAAGACAACGATCGCGGTGACAAACGAGTAGAAGACGCTGACCGCCATCAACAGCCCGAACTGCCCGAGAATCGGCGAGATGGCAAGGACGAGCGCGCCGGTTCCGATCGAGGTGGTCAACATGCTGCCGACAAGCGCGCCACCAGTCCCTTGGAGGGTGATCTTCAGGCTCTTGTCGGTGCTCGCGCCGGCGGTGTACTCGTCGATAAACCGGTGGGTCATATGCACCGAGTAGGCGACGCCGACACCGACGGTGATCGAAAGGATCGTCGCCGTGACGGCGTTCAGCGAGAGCCCAAGCACCCGCATCGTCGCCAACAGGACGGCGACGGTCACGAGGATCGGGAAGACATTGACGACGCCGAGCAGCGGTTTTCGATCCAGCAGCCAGTAGACGGCGACAAGGAAGATCCCGGTCAGCCCGATCGCAAGGAACAGGCTCTGGAAGGCCGACTGGAAGATGAGATCGGTGACCGCCTGGAAGACAACGATGGTGCCTGTAGGGGTGGCGGCATACCGGAAGTCCTCGGCGTACTCCCGGGAGTCGGCGGTGATCTCTCCCTGTGAGGCGTCGGATTCGACGGCGAACTCGACGCGGATCGATCGCCGATCCTCGGTGAGATACTCGTCGGCGCGGTCGGCTGCCGGTGAGGCCGCAAGCGCGTCGTAGATCTGCCCGAGATTGCTATCCGGCACGCCGTTGTTGTTGCGGTCGTTGCGGGCGACAAGCGCGGCAAACTCGGGGTCACGGTCGGCGTAGTCGTTGATGATGGTGATGATACTCGTTGTCTCGGCGCGATCGCCGGTGGTGAGATAGGTATCCGGTGGGTCTCTTGTTGTCCGATACACTGATTCAAGCGAATCACCACTGGTGAATGGCCCCTGAATATACATCGTGATCTCGTCGTCGTTGCCGGCATCGAAGTTGTCCTCGATGAAATTGATGCTGCCGGCGGCGGTGTACTCACTCGGCGCGAAGGGATCGGGGAGTTCTTCGATATAGTCGGGGAGTTCCTCCGGTGGGAGGAAGTCTTCCTGCTCGAAGCTCCGGTCGACACCAGCACCGTATGCGGCAGCACCGCCCGAGACGACTAAAAACAGCAGAATAAATGTCATCGGTGCTCGCTTCGAAACGGTTGCGACGGCCGGCAGTGCGCGTCCGAGGATCGATTCCTCGGTTGCCAGCGGCGAGGAGCCGAAGCTCGGGACGTTGAACCGCTCGCGGTTGCGGTCGACGATGATCTTTGCTGCGGGAAGGAAGAAACTGAAGATGAGGAAGGTGAAGATGATGCCGACGCTGGCGACGATCGCAAAGTTGCGTGTCGGCTCGAAGTTACTCGTTAGATTCGCACCAAACCCAAAGACCGTTGTGACGGTGACAATCAGGAAGGCCACCGCCAGTTGGCTGTTGGTGACCGTCATCGCCTCCCGAACATCGAAGCCACGATCCTTCTCTTCGCGGTAGCGGTTGACAATGTGGATCCCGAAGTCGATGCCGACCGCCAACAGCAAGATCGGCACCGAGATCATGTTCTGGTCGAATGGGATCCCCGCATAGCCGATGAAGCCGAACGTCCACAACAGCGACAACAGCAGCGCGACCAGCCCAAGGATCAGATCGAACGGGTCGCGGTAGGCGACAATCAAAAACAGCAGGATGAGGCCGAGTACCGCGGGCATAACGATTCCCAAGGAATCGCCGATGACGTTGGCGGTCTCACTGTTGGTGATCCCAAGCCCGAAGACGCGGATGTCGCCATCACTTCGCTCGACGATCTGTTTGACGCCGAGTTGTACCTCCTGGAGGTTGTCGTCCTGCGGTGGGAACGAGTGTGTCAGTACGGTCAGCGACGCACTGGTAGACGCGGATCGACGGTTAAAATCGTTCCCAACAAGCGACTGAAACCCCGGGGTGTCAGCGCTTTGTCTGACAGCTGTCCTGATTTCGCTGTCGCTGGCCCGCCTGATCGCCCGGCGTTGGGATTCGTAGCTGTCGGCCGATGGATCAAGCTGTTGGGCGATAATCGTCGCCGGGCCGGTGGCATCGGTGAGCCGGAGCTCGGCGCGTTCGTTTGTCCGTTCGATGACGGCCAACGACCGCAGCAACGGCTGTCTACTGAGAACGTTATCGCCTGATT
>P_A23_Liq_2_FmtDRAFT_1000260_pt1 | contig 11787 bp, 12 predicted proteins | sample PonA232FremontCA_FD_10599 | JGI IMG/M metagenome (IMG submission 10599) | reverse complement strand
TTATTCATGTTATGTTCAGCGGGTATGAGTTGAGTCCAATACTTCTTCCATTTGTGCTAAGTGTCGTATGCTCTCCTGTACCGCTATTATTTGCTGAGCAGCGGTATAAATTACCAATGTGGCTTTTAACGATGGCTATCTTCATTTGGGGCAGTGCTGTTGCCTTTCGGATTAGTGCTACTACAGTTGCCTTAGAGACTATGTGGCATACAATTCGTATGCTTGGCCCGATTGTGGCTGGTTGGTGCTTCTTCCTGTTTACTGCTGAGTATACGGATAGAAACTTTTGGAGTTCTACTCGTGGAATGGTAATACTATCTATAATGCCTGTTTTGACTGTCATAATTGGTGCTACTAACGTGCAACACGGATTACTAAGAGCGAGTGTTGAGTATACTCCCAGTGGAGCGTTCGTTATGCAGTTTACACCGGGGATCTGGTATTATATTCATAGTATCTACAGTTATATTCTAGTCGTTGTTGGACTAGGATGGTTGCTTTTGTATCAAAAGAAAAGTGATAATGCGGTAGAGAGAAAGCGTCAAAAAGCGATTATGACGTTTGCAGCGGTATTAGTCACCTCAACAAATGTTGCATATAATATTGGACTGACGACATTAGATTGGACGCCTGTAGCTGGTGCTGCATGGGCCATTATGTTAGTGTCTGTTGCTCAGCGGCACCGCGCATTTGGCCTTGGCCCGTTGGCACAAAAAGAGATTGTAGAAAATCTAGATTCAGGTGTGGTTACTATTGATCGGTCATATAATGTAATATCTGCAAACCCGGCTATGGAGAAGATTAGTTGCTGCCCAAAGGAGAAACTGATTGGTGCTGATATTTCTTATGCGCTTGATATATTTGAAACAGATATTAAACAATTGATTCAGTCAAAAGACAATGTTGATGAATTACGGACAAATGATGGGCGATACTACTCTCTTTCAACTAGTACTGTTACGAACACCGTTGGAGATGAACTTGGAAAAACCATTTCTCTTACAGAAGTAACCGGGCAAGTCGAGCGGAAACAAAAGGTCGAACAACAAAAGGAAGTGCTAAAAGAGAAGAATGAAGAACTTGAGAGGAAAAAGATGGATCTTGAAAAGAAAAACGAGAAATTAGATAAATTCTCAGAGGTGGTATCTCACGATTTGCGGAACCCAATTAGTGTTATTCTTGGTAATGCCGAGATAATCAAATATGAGCTATCTGATTATCCTGATCTTCAAGATCGTGTGAGTACTATAATCGATACGACTGAAAACATGAATACAATGATAGATGAACTGCTTGAATTATCCCGATTAGGCGATGACATACAGGATACAAGTGCTACCTCATTAGCTACGGTCGCTGAATCTGCATGGGAGAATGTCAGCCTTGACCAGTGTGATCTGAATATCGTTGATGATATAGAGATAGACGCAAGTGCAAGCGAGATGAGGCGTGCATTTGAAAATCTATATCGGAATGCTAGAGAGCACAATGAAGGAGAGATTGAAATAAGAATTGGTGTTGCTAAATGTACTAGTAACGGATGTACGTCTGATACCAGTATTTACGTGTCTGACACTGGTAGCGGAATTCCTGATGAGCATAAGGATAGAGTATTTGATCGGGGTTTTACTAATAGTGATTCTGGGACAGGGTTTGGCCTCTCTATTGTTTCAGATATTGTTGAAGCACACGGTTGGAAAATCACTGTCTCAGATGCTCCTAATGGTGGTGCTCGCTTTGATATTACTGGAATTGAATCTAGTGTTACACAAACTCAAGAGGCTGAAGTTTGAGTTCTAAGAATATGCTAGATCAAATATAATTATTGAACTTGTCTAATGTATATTATATAGACCGCTTTGCAGGATTATTTTAGCTCCATATCTTCTAACACCTCTCTCATAATTGCTTTTACTTCACTCTCTGTCGTTATTGCATTTTGCTTCACCTCTGAAACAGATTTATTCATCATAGCAAGAGATTCATGCACATCTTCAAACATTTTCTCAAAGTCTTGATGACCCTTATTTTCGATTGTTTCTTGTTCCAGTGAAGCAGACTTGATATCAGGATCATATGTGACTTCTATTGGAGTCAACAACCGAGATCGTGTTATCTCAGATGTAGAATCGACGTTGTTTATTAGGAATTGGCTAAGATCTTCTTGAGCGTATGCTGGCCCATGGACAAGACTGACAGTTTCAGGCCGGACATCCCTAGCGAATGAAAGCAGATTATGCTGGGAAGCATGGCCTGAAAGCCCCTCAATTGTCTTTGCCCATTCCGTTGGAAACTTCACCCGCGTTACTTGTTCTCCGTCTTCATTTGTCTTCCATACGACCTTATCTGATGCCTTCCAATCTGCTTCTAATGGATTTGCATCAACTTCTATTCCAACTTCTTGTTCTCCGGCTTGTTTTGCATTTTGAATTGCTCGACCGGTCGTTCCGACAGCCTGGTATCCTGTTAAGATAACCTGTGCATCGTCGTATCGCGTAACAAGTTCTGCGAGGTATCTTGGCGAGTTCCCACCGGTTAGCATTCCCGATGGTGCGATTATCACCGGAACACCCGTTTCAGACTCAGGGGAGAAATTATCTAACACCTGCCGTCGATCCGCATCAGAATCCGGGCGATGGATCTCTGGTGGTTCAAGAATATGCTTGCTACCATTCTCTACTCTGTTAACAATTGATTCGTCATAGTACCTGTTATCGGATATGTGAGTTTTATATATTTGTGTTGCCTCCTGTGCCATTCCATCAAGAATGATGTTGACATCTGCTCCATCACCTGGCAGGCTGGAATATCGTTCTGCAAGAAGAAGAGTTAGCATCTGAGCTCGTCCGACTGCAAACGTTGGGATCAATACTGGTTTGTTGCGTTCTACCGCGTGAGAAACAGCTTCAAATAATTCTGTTCGTGCATCGGTGATGCTTGGATGGCTATGGAGTGACCCATATGTTGATTCAAGCACTAAGTGGTCTGCTTCTGGTGGAGTAGCTATCTTATCGAGGTGTGTCATACGCCCACCCAGATCACCACTGAACACGGTTCGATATCCATCAACAGACATACTAAACCAAGCAGAGCCAAGCAAATGAGCTGCATTTCCAATCTCAATCTGCATTGGTTCTCCATCTGCTGTATCAACAAAATCATTTAGTGGATATTGGCCATAGTGAAGCGGCTTAAACCGCTCATAGACAGCAGTCACATCTTCTTTTGTGAACTGTTGTCCTTGTGGGGAGTTGCGTGTCTCCTGTTTATGAATTTTTAGCGAGTCGTCAAGGAGCGTCTGTGCTAACTGTGTTGTCGGTGGGGTTGCAATGATCGGTGCGTCGTCCTTGAGATACCCTCTATTCTCAATAACGGGTAGAGCACCACTATGATCAATATGAGCATGTGTGAGAAACACTGCATCGATACTCTCTTGATCTAACCCCCTGAAATCAGGAAATTGTCCCCCTGATCCTTGGTTTAATCCACAATCAACGAGATACTGCCCACATCGGGTATTCACCTGATAACAAGAGCGGCCAACTTCACGACCACCCCCACGGGTTGTAATCGCTATTGGTGTTTCCTCATCCAGTTCAACATCAAAATGTTGTAATGGATCGAACGTCTCACCTGCATCGTCTGGCAGCCACGGATTTTCTGTATTGAGTGACATAGGTTATTCAATGATTGACTCTGCCCGGAAGGTAGTTTCTTGCTGCTCTTCTCCAGACAACACCGCTGTTCTGATGAGATCACTATTGCGGAATAGTGACGGTAGGAACGCATCCAACTCATCTATAAACGGTGACAGTGGACGAGTTGAATCACCACCGATAAAGTCTGATCTGTAAACAGCTGGTGTCACTGACAAGTCATTATACTTCTCGGCTTCTGGTTCAGTATAATATCTTGCTCTTCCTGGTTCAGATCGTGTCTGCTTACCATACCGAGTTGGTTTGGCAACAGCTTCGATAAATTCTGTTAGGTGGGTCAACGCACGTGACCTCTTTGGAATACTCCCTTCGATCTCTGATTTAATTTCTGTTGCGCTAATCGATGCATTACGAATAAACTGTGCGAGTGTGATTTCGGCTTCGTCTTCGTATAAATCTGGTTTCACAGCTATCGATCCTCTTTCAACATCGGTCGTGAGATACGCCTGTGGAACTTCCACTACCGTTAGTGAAGTGAGTTGGGCTACAGGGTCATCTTCACTGCGTTCTTCGTTTAGCACGCCAATTTGCTCTGTGAACGCGGTTGTGAATTCTCCCGCTTGCCAAACTTTTGCGGATGATGGTGGTCTTGAAGCAGGGTTATCGAAATGGACAGTTGTACTCGGCACATACCGCGTCGTAGGCTCTACTATATCAACTGGGTATTCTGGTGTTGAGTACGTTTCATCGGATGTGTCGCCCTCTCGCGTTGGCGGACATCGAATCGTCATTTTTACTGGGAAAACAGGCTTTGGAAGCGATTCAACAACCGCTACTGGATCATATTCAGTTAGGTATGCAATACGTTTGCTGTCTATTGTAACTGCCATATCCTGTAGAATACATGGTGATATAGATATAAAAACTCATATCATCCACACGTTTTAACACACTAGCAGATAAATCAAGATTGGAGCTTTAATCCTGTCAGACGCTATCCAAGCCCCACAGTTAAAATGCCTCGCGTTTAGGGTGGGGTAGTTGACACGCTATGTTATCGAAAAAGCAAACACAGAAATAGTGCAGATCAGAAAGATAACTATTAGAAAATCAAGATAGGTTCGAGGATTATCAAGTAAAGCATGACTACAGAACCCCCCCTCTCTTCACATTCTATTTGTGGACTGTAACTGCAGGCGTAGTAGGGTGTACTGATCGATGTGTGTTACAGCCCTCAAGTAGAGGGCTGACATAGGCCACCAACGATGCAACACACAGGATTGTAGGAAGGTCTGGTGTGTTGGATCGTCTATCAGATGAAGCCTACTGTATTAGTTATGACAGTCCTATCTAAATGTTTTGATTGCACCCGAGGTTGTCCATACACTGTATCACTATTCTTAACTATCTATTTGGCATTTTAGTTGAGGGAACGTTGAAATCTGTCTATTGAACAATCCGTATTTTCCGTTAAGTCTGGTAAATATGGTGTATCGGTCTAGATCCATAATCTCATCTCTACCTTCAATATCGAGTAGCGATGTGAGTCTGTTCGCTGTCTCTACCTCGCTATGTCTAAATGTTACTAAGTTCTCTGTGTTGTTGAGAACCATACGTCTATCTTCTATCTGATCTAAATACTGTATCGTGAGTATAACGCCGACATCATACCCTCTACTCCTTGTGAAATACCAATCAAGGTTATGATCTGATATCTGCAAATGGTCAGCTTCATCAACCGAAATAAAGAAATTTTCTCTGCTTGACTGGGTGTGCTTGAATACATTGATCATCTTTCTTAGGACTGCATGCGCTATTTCGGTTTTGGTATCTATATCTGCTACCGACTCTGGTGAGACAATGATTATCTTACCTTCGGAAATCGCATTATATAGGGAAAGCCCATCTTCATCTGTTATTATCCGGTTTAACATAGGCGTTTCAGCGATTCGCTTGATCCGCCTTATGACTGGTTCCATCTCCATATCCTCAGCTTCTAGCGACCTGATACTGTTCATTAATGGGCCGTAATAGCTCTCGTCAACGTCAACATTATCGTTTGAGTCCTCCTCATATAGCATACCAAGAACATCTTCGATATTCATATCATTCTCAAATGCCAGCTTTCCGATCCCACCTACGATTGCCTTTGAGATGCCTGTTAAATCTGCACCTACGAAATCAGCAAAACTTGCACTCGCTTGGTCAATATACTCGTCATCTGGTGGCGTCTCTAGAATATCGAACCCTTTTCTGTCTTTATTTTTATATGAACCAATGATTTCTATATCATCAGCCCGGTCATCCGGCAGTTGTTGTATCAAGTCGTTAACTTGGCCTCTCATATCTATATGACAGAAACCATAGCCATCTTCAGCCATTTGAATGAGGATATTGTCTGTTAATGTCGATTTACCGACGCCTGATTCTCCAATATTAATAAGCCCGCGGAGAAGCGAATCATACGGAATCGTTGCTGGTCGTCTTCCAATAAGGGGGTCGGTAAAGTGGCCAACAGCTATTTCATCACCTGACCGAGCTGAGTCTCTACCCTTCAGTACATCTTTCGTCCACTCACCTGCAGATACCTGTTTGTGGGTGCTTCCCTTGGATATATTATACACCTTGGAGTCAGGGTCTATCTCAGATCCCATGTCATATAAACATACATCTATGTATAAAAAGGTTTGAGGGGGTTCCCCCCCATACATGGGTTTATATACTACCTCTAATAGTTCGTGTGCGGGTTTGTGTTCTGTTACGTATAATTGTTGATTTGCTCAGATACTTCTGTTCTTTCTGGGCGGGTCTGTGAATTCAATCGCTGGATCTTTTGTTGTTGTTTCTGGTTGGGCAATCTCTGACGCTCGCTCTCTGATGTTTGCAACAGGTAAACCGTAATTGCCTTTTTACTCAACTGACCATTGTTCGGGTGAACTAAGCAGAGTGACTATCGCTCATCGCAGGCGGGGAACATACCGAAAAGAGTTTGTTAATATGATGTTTATATACGATGAGGCAAAAAGCACATCCATGACTACTCTACACGACAATGCCGATGTTGATGATATTTCCGTTGATATTGATTCCTCTGTAGGTGCAATTGCACCACAGTTTATTCGTTCAGACAGGCTTTCATTTATACCGATCCATAAAGCCGATCTTCAGGATGTCAGGTCATTATTTCAGCGTACAACTGCCGAGTCATTACGGTACTATTCTGAACAATCATATTCTCTACCGGGAGATATACATCAGTTTGTGAGTGAAAAACAAACCCAGTGGGAGAATGGAGACAAATTTGAGTATGTTATCGAGTATAAAAAAGAACTCGTTGGAAAGACATACTTCAGTCTAGAAGCAGATATGACGGAATCAACGATTGGATTGTGGTTACAACAGCGTGTCTGGGGAAATGAACTTTCTCAAGAAAGGGCTGATGTTATGCTTTATATTTTATTCGAAATGATTGGTGTCTCCATTGTCTCTGTTGGATGTGTCGCTAAGAATACTCAGTCATTTAGATCTATTGAGAAATACGTTTCTCGGTATGGTGGTTCCTTCTGCGGAATCACACCAACAGTCAAAAACCGTTTCCATGATACTGAGGATATACACACAACTATACCGCATCTTGAATTCGCAATCACGAAATCACAGTTTGACACTACTGAATCCGGCATTTCAACACCGATACCCGGCGTTGAATATGATGTGCTTAGAAACCAACTCATAGACATGTAACCGTTGGGTTGATCAAATTTAGCTATATGCTTCTGTTCCTTCTGGGAGAATCTACGAATTCAATTGCCGGGTCTTCTGTTGTCGTTCCTGGTTGGACAATCTCTGACGCTCGCTCTCTGATGTCTGTGACAGGTAGGCCGTAATTGTCTTCCTCAGTTAATCGAGCATCGCTCGGGTGAACTAGAAAGTGCTCTGTTGGGTGTCTGCGCTCCGTGTACCTAGCCCCAAGTCTCGGCTCCCCCCCAAACTCTTCACAAAATGATCGGAGTTTTTCAACCTCTTCTGTTTTTACATAGAGAGTTGTGCCTTCCTGACTTTTGGATTCGATCCCATATGCGTGAGTTGTTGGGGCTAATAGTGAGCCTGCATTTTTGATAGCTTCATTTGAGACTGAATCACTTGTGTTTTCTTTGAGTAGGGTCTTGATTGTCTGCTCATCCGTTTTCATTCCGGCAAGGATATCAGGTAGATTTCGATCAGTTGCACTGCCGCTTGATGGAGCTCGAAGGGCCGGGATATTGAGGGTGGTTAGTGCATTGACTAATTCGCGCTCATATCTGTCTCCGCTCATAATAGTGTGTATTAATTGGGCTGTAATAAACAAATTGCATCTGTGTCATTCGTTTGGTATTTAGGTGTGTCTTTCTGAGATGATGATTATATTTTGTAGTGTTGTTCGTATGGGTCGTAAGTAGACTGTATCTATCTATGTTATTTTACTTTCTGGTGGGCTGTCAGTTGTCTTTCCGCACCCATTGATGCATCGGTAGAGCTCGTCGCTATTATCCCAATGCATTTGATGGGGGCAATTTGGCGATTCTCCCATTGCACTATACATTTCTGGCCATCCTTCTGGCCGATTTCCATCTTGGTCTTTATCCATTTTTTAAATCGGTGTTTGTCTCTGTTTCTTCCCAGATCAAGGGGATATCGTTCCGACGTGCCATATCAACAGCTGCATAAATTTCTCTCTGTTGTCCACATCGCATACATTCGTCTACGATATTACAGGCATCGATAGATTGTGGATCGCGGTCATCATTTGGATACAGCCGATTACACCCATCCCGGTTGAGGTTTTTTGCTTTGATTGCTTGCCATCTGTGTTCGGTTGCCCAGCATTTCACACGGTTAGCTATCGTAGAGATTGTGTTAGCAAGCATTGGTTGATTAGGTTGTGTCAAGTCTGTTTGCAACGGCTCGAAGGTCGTCCATCCATTCTACCATTGCATCACGCGAGACCATTGTAGAGCCACCACTATCTCTATCTTCGCTCACATATCCGATTGATTCACTCTCAATTTCATCTGCAATTCGATGTATTTCGGCTTTTAATTCAACTGCTGGGTCGGTTTGTTTTTTCCCACCATCTGCAGCAAGGTTTTCATCTGGATAGAATAGTTTTTTATCGCGTTGTGAGTCAAATAGGTCAGTCTCTTTCAACCATCGATAGCATTCGTTGCAGGTGGCGGGCACCCATTTCATTATTGTAATTGGTGTGGATCGGCAGTCTCCGGTGTCTCGCTGACAAAGACTGCAGGTTGATCCAGCAGGGTCGATCACACCACGTTCTTTCGGTGCGGCGAGATCGTCTTCTGAGGGAGTATTATCGACTGGTTGGTTACTTGGCATTGGTAATCTCCGTTGTACACCACATGTCGTTTGTGATCGTTACTGAGCCATGTTCTTGTTTGACCTCCCGTTCTTCGATGAATCCGTTTTGCTCTAATGAGGATAGGTGAGTCATTACGTCATCAGCTGAGTATGTGCTGATCTGATCCATGATATCGCGGAATTTGATTGTCTCATTGTGGAGAATGATATCGAAAATCTCGTTTTCATGTTTACCGCTGGGTCGTTTGCCATCATATCCTGTAGGTGAGGTTCCGCCGTCTGTTCTAATCGAGTCTGTTGATGGCTTAGTGTTTGAGTGAGGCATCTGAGATGGTTCGGTAGTCATTGTTGACTGAACACCTCAGCGTTATCAACGGCGTCTTTTTGTTCGATATTGGTTTTGATTGCTTCAGCCGCCTGTTTGTTTTCCATTCCTGGGCCAGTGAAGGTTACACCGGCTGCGTCTATTCTGAGGTTCCATGGGTAGTCTGTTGTATTCATGAGGGGTTGTGAGTTCTGCTGTGGTAGTTAGCTATTGCTACTCTACAGAGAAGTGGTTATTCTAAGTTAATATTCTTTATTGTGATGTTAGTTAGAACCGTTGGGCAAGCATACTTCTCACCCCCAATTTGTCGTAAATGCATTATCATCTTTCTCATTTCCACAGTCGCTGCATATTTCTCCTGTTGTTATCGGATTACCACAGATCCCGCATGGTCTGACTACTTCGACCCGGTTGGCCTTGTGTGAGTTATCATCTGCTCCGTAGCAGACGATTCGTTCACCAGTAAACTCGTAAGAGTGACCACACACTCTGCATTGGTATGTTTTGTCAGCTCCCAACGAGTGGTTGTCTTTGTTGTTGCCTTTGTTATTGCCCTCTGAGTTGGTAGGTTCAGACATTTCTGTTGGGTAGGGTTCTGACAGTCATTGATCTGGGGCGTATTTCATTGCTTGCTTGCCGGTGACGAATTGATTTTTTGCTCTGCAATCAGGGCATTTAGTTGATTCAGGGACGAATTGCCATTCAAAACATCGAAGGCAAAACCCGTAGTTTTCGATCTTGTCGTCATAGTTTTGAAACCCTTTTTTCTTCTGTCTGTTCTGTGATTTACTATCTACTTCCGTTTCTGATGGTGGTTTGTCGGCTGTTGTAGAGCTCATAGTAGGTGATTGTATTTTGTTTGTAATGATCTCTGGGATTACTAGATTGAATGAGCCTGTCAGTTGTAGCTTGTTGGTGTTTACACGACTTGGGTGAGTAAGTCATGTTCTTCAACTGACTCTCTGTGTAAAGCAAAGTTGAATTCACACCTCTTACAGCGGAATTCATACCAATGCTCTCGGTTCGGCTCTTGACTACTATCCCCTTCTCCTGATGCCATACGGAGGGTGTTAACGTGCTTGCCTATTCTTGTATACACTTTTCGACGGCATTTTGGACACTTAGGATCCCACTTTCGTTGCTCTTTTCCATATTCTCTTATGGTTTCTGTTTGATTTTTATCTTCTGATGATTCCATGTTATCTATCTCCTCTCTCATCCCTCTTAACAAATATTATACCAGTGTTGAACTACTTTGTTCTGGTCGGCCCGCTTCCGAACTGTGGATAGATAGCTTGGGATGGTCTCTTGGATATTGTATTAAATCACCTATATCTACTTTATCTGAGCCTGTATCGGTTACTTGCCTCCATACTCGGTGGGCTTTGACAGCGGTTTGAGCAGTAGAAATTAACTCTCTGGAATTGAATCGTCCGGTGCTAATCTGACTCGTATTTTCTACATCCTTTGGTGTGGCTTCTGCCAGACTGTGATATGTTCCGAACGCTCGGGCTATCTTGGCGATTGTCTTTTCTCCTACTTGATGGACTTCTCGGATTGGGATTTGTTGATGCTTTAGTTCGATTTCTTCCACGGCTTCGGAGATTTCTTCATCAGAGAGACTTGATAAGTCGTCACTAGTTGGCAGTTCTAAGTTGGCCCAGACCTGTTCAACCTCAGTATTCAGTCTAACTGCAGCTGTTGTTCGTGTCATTGCCTCATAGATCTCTGGAAGAATAGTGTCGATGTCCTCTGTTATGGTCGGGTTAGCGAATGCTCCTGAAAGGTAGTACCCAGTGTCGGGGTACTCTGGTTCATTAAGATCTCCATCATATCTATATTGAGGCTGGTCGATCTTGCCTGAAGTAACAGAAACGTAATTTACGTTCCCTGACCAGTCCGTTTTGTCACCTTTACCAACACTTGTGTGTATGCTAGTTACTTGTCCACGGCCAAGTCGTACTTCTTCTTCTTCTTCGATTGGCTCTGGAATCCGGAGAAATTCGATTACATTTGATGGTTGGAATACTTCTAGATCCTCTTCATGTCTACCTACGCCGGGATAATGCTGAACAGCTCTGAACGGTTTCTTTCGTGAATACACTGAGGGATGGGGTGGACAGTTAACATATAGCCACGGGCCTAGTAGGTGTTCGTCCAGTTTTTTCTTTCTTATGGCTTTGGTCAACTTCTCCATTTTCTCTGTGAAGCTAAACTTTTTTCGTGTGCGATCATGTAGATTTTTGACTTCATATTTCACACCATCGTTGAGTACGAAATGAAGGCATCTTTTAGCGTCAGAATGAGGCTCTCCGAACACGGATCTGACATTAATATCTGGATATTTTTCATCGAGCGTTTTTGTCACATCATCTGGGATTGAAGCCTCGTGAGGATTGTCGATTTGAGAGTCTGTATCTGCTTCTCTAGGTTGAATAACTACCTGAT
>P_A23_Liq_2_FmtDRAFT_1000259_pt1 | contig 11795 bp, 19 predicted proteins | sample PonA232FremontCA_FD_10599 | JGI IMG/M metagenome (IMG submission 10599) | reverse complement strand
CCGTCGTCTTTGATTGCACCTCCGTTAAAGGGGTATTTCTCGTGTAGGAGGGGGTGACTTCCTGGTGGGCGGAATGCGATTACACAGAGTGATGTGCCAAGCCGAATAACTTTGAATGCAATCTCTGTCATACTTTACCTACGGGGAGTAGTTTTTGTATGGCTCGAATTCGAGATCGCACGCTTCCATTGTTGTATAGACTGATTCTCTTAGGGCTCGCACTGGCCGTTCTGTCGGTCGGCGGTCGTCTGCCCATTGGATCTGTTCGGCGATAATGGCATACCAACCAGCCTGATCTGTGTTTCTTCTCGCCATGTGGGTGTGTTCGTGATCGCTATGCCTGTGTCCACAGTCTTTACACAGTCGGCCTTGTTTTACATTACTCCCACAATTGGGACACTCTGGCCACCAGGAGCAACCAACTGAATCTGCAGATTTAGTTCGTGATTTAGTTGTCATGCTGAAAACTCATTGATCCCCTTGAACAAATACAGCTATTAGGATTCCGAATCTGGTGGTGAAAGATGGGCATAGTCAGCTCTGACTTCTGTATCGCTGAGTTCCCATCCACCGTCGTCTAGCTCTCGTAGGTATGCTGCCTTTTCTTCGAGCTGTTCAGCCATTTCTTCAATACTTGTTGCTCCATCGAACAGCCATTTCCCTCGAATTGTCTTCACCTTCTCGGGCGATGTTGAGTTTTCTTCTGCCATAGGTCTGATTAGTGTATTGTTTGTTTGTATATTTGCTGGTGGTCAGATCATTGCTGAGGGGCGTTCTATCCCTACAACGTAGTGATACAGTTCGTGCTGGGCGTCCTCTAGTGTTGGTTCGTAGCAATGAATGGTGTTTGTCCCTCGAACCATCCAGCATGGTTGGTCGATATCATCAGGAAGGCGTTCCTGAGAGTCTTCTGGCACATAATCGATACCGACTTCAGTATCGTTATTTACATTTTTCACCGAAAATGGGCCGTCATCTTCGGATACACTGTCAGGCCAGTGATCTGGTGGAGAAACGCTGACAACATTCCAAAACTCTAGTTCGTCTTCTGCTCTGTCAGGCCACCCAACTCCTTCGGTAGTTGATGTTGGAGGTGTGAGATTCAATTCTCCGTGACCTGCGATTTCAAGCCCACGTAAGATGAGCTGCATTTCTTCTTTGGTGCCTGCTTGAGTGAGTGATTCTACAGTCTCGCCATCGGAGCCATCTTCATTAATTCGCTTAATTTTCGCTCTCCATGTGGTGATGAGTTTGTTGTCTTCAAATTCCCTACCAGATGGTTCTACGACAAACATGTGCTCACCCAGTTCGCTATCGTAGAGTTCGTTGATTCGTTCGACTGATTCTTCGAGTGACCGGTTGAAGGTGATCTCTGACGTTACCATAATATCTCACTAGTCTCCACTAACAAATTTCTATGTGGTTACGATCTGAAATATTCATAGATTAATTGTTTTGTCGCCAGTGAAATTGTTTTATTTTCCGTAGGACAATACTACAACACAAAATGACTGCTCCAAATGGGAATATAAAATCAAGGCAAAGATTCCGATATTTTGCTAAGTCTGTTATTGCGTGTATAGATGATTTGATATATGATAGTGGGTGGGCTAACTCTAGTTTTATGTTGGTTTTGTTCATGATTATAAGATAACGTCTGTGCTCATAAACACTGGTATCAGCGGGTTCTTGTTCGTGTTTCCGTAGCGGTTTTAACGTAGGAGATTCTTCATTTATGCGAAGGCAGAATAGCAGGTGAAGGTTCTGCTGGTATCATGCTTCCCTCCTTGCCTGCATACAGTGTGAAATCTGACGGTTGCTTGGTTGCCGGTGATGCTACTAACCATGCGACCCGGCTAAGTCAGTGTATTAAGCACGATGTATGCCTTCATGTGTTTTCTTGATTGGTTTGAAGTAGGATCGGTGAGATTCGAACTCACGACATTCACCGTGTAAAGGTGGTGCTCTACCAAGTGAGCTACGATCCTATTTGAGTGGGAAAATGTTATGTTATCATAGGGACAATAACTGTTATCTACAATGCCAGTACCCGATTGGCTTTCAACGGTAAATAGAATAACCACGCTCATTTCGATTGGTCTCTTTCTATTGATGATCTATCTACTCTCGCAAGCAGGTTTCTTGTCCGGTACAGTAGAATACTTGTTAACCCCCTCGGAGTACGCTACTCAAACTTGGGTTCTGGTTATTGGGTTGCCCATTGCACTTCTTTTTGGACGAATCTTGGACATGTGGCTCAACAAAGAGTAACAATAAATTCTTTTCTATGTTGAGTTTGTCTGAAATATTTGAGTCAGTCAAGTTGGATCAGGGTGTGTTCGTCCCTTCAACACCTCTTGGGTTCGTCTGAGACTGGTGTGGATTGTGAGACGGTTTGGATTGATCAGATTTCAACACCTTATTGATTCGTCTGTAATTTGTTTTGCAGACCAGATCGATATCTAGACGCTGGTTTCAACACCGTATGGAGTTCATCTGGAATTTTATCCTGGTGGTACCTGTCTGTTGGGGTGGCCGTTTCAACACCTTGTGGGTCGTCTGTAACGGTTTCGATTATATTTGTTGGTGGTCTGGAATCCTTGTTTTGACACCTCTTTGGTTCGGTTGTAACGAGTTTTCTGTATTGTCTTGATGTCTTCAGTATGTTTTCAACACCTTAGAGGGTTCGTCTGTAACCATGTCGGAACCCGACACTTAGTTTATCTTTGTTTTGCATCGGTTTAATTTTAGTGAGTGAGCGAGAAGCCCCACCATCAAGGAGCCGCCGAAGGCGGTGAGTAGGTAGGGGTAGTTCACAGGGAGCTTTCGATTCGCTTGTTTGTCATAAAGAACAATATTTATATATTAGCATCTTCAATTGTAGCACGTAGCACAATGGGACAGGAATCATCAACGATGAAGTCAACATCGATACGGCTTCCATCACGGCTACATAGAGGTATCAAATCGACAAATGAATCTATTGGCAATGTTGTCCGGCCAGCGTTGCGAGACTACTTGATTGATAGATTGGTTGGTCGTTGTGTTGTAACTGGTGAGCCGCTTTATACACACTCTGATTACATGTGTGTTGGTGGTGGAACGCCACTATCATCTGCTATAGGAATTGACAGCGAAGTAGAACGGTTTGTTATTTCGAATGACGAGGGAGTTGACGCTGCAAAAGCGGTTTCAACGAAAGGTCAGACTGACGTGAATGTTACACCTGAGTATTATAACGATATTGGCCCGGTGCTATATGCTGCTGAGGAGGAGTACCTTTCTCATATCCGTAGTTCCGAGTCACGGATGGGATGGGCTGAGGCACTTTTTGACCCATCTGCTCCTCGGGAGTATTTCCCTCGATGGCGGGCGACTAGTTTATTGATATGGTGTGATCAGGAGGGAATAGACCGCGATGGGGTGACTGTTCAAACAATTTGGGATTCTCTTTCTGATGACACGCAGGATCAGGTATTACAAGATAAAGACCGAGACGTTGATGAGAACCATCTTGGCGAAGCCCTTGATGAGGTTGATATCTAATTGTTCTCAGTGGAAACCATAATTTGGCGTGGATTGACTGGAATATACCCGCTATTATCTTCTAATTCAATCCAGATGTAGTTGTTTGCCCAGTGCTTGTCAGGGATTTCTGACCACAACACTGGTTTGGTCTTCTCCTCAACGAGGATCTGGAGCCCACTGCCGCATGATTCACAGGTGTGTGCGCTGCTTCGATCTACGGCGTTAGAGGATTGATCAAAATTAGTTGTGTCGTTTGTCCACAGCACATCACGATCTGATTGAACGCCGTCAGTAGCGGATGGGGAAATGTTTGCACCACACGCTGGACAGTGGGCATATTCGGTAGCCAAGGTAGCGGCAGTTGCAACCGAGAGGTCATTTTCTGAGTTTTCGGTGACGGCGACTCTACTTGGAACGAATCCAACGTCTGAACTGCTTTGTACAACTGGTGATGAATTGTCTGAAGGGGGTGTATTCGTTGACATTTTGACTGTCCAACCTCTCTCTTCACTAAATACAAAATCTGTACTGGTAGTAATCGAACTATCAGGTAGTCCTTGTTGAGTGTCGAGTTATTTTAGTTAGAAGTTTTTCAGCGATGATTGATTAGTAGCGTCAGTATTTGCTCTGGCGTTCTGCACAGCTTTATTTGGTGTTGGTGTTTCTTGGATTGTCCTTTTTTCGTATTCCATGGTTTCTTTATTGATAGTTTTTAGTTTCGATCCTGTCTCTGGGTATCTTCCTGAGCTTTGTTTAAAATAGTAGTTTGTATCATCTCTTTCTGCTTGGTGCTTGATATTCCGAGCCCAGCTGTGATCCATCTCTCTTCTCTTTTCGTCTGTAGTATTCTCACCACCTACAATAACCCAGTCGATGTCAGTCAGATCTATCTTTCCAACACTACCGATTAGTGGCTCAAACGACACAAACCGAATATCCGCATCACATTGGCTGAGTGTATCAATGCGATTTGATTGAGTCTTACTTTCGACTGACGTGCCGACCCAGGCGTTTGGCGGATACTGGATATCTATTGAGATAGCCCTCTCTGGCCGTTTTGTAAGAATAGGGTATGTATGTCGTGGAGTGTTTCTGATTGTCCGGAATACTTTTCTGATAAATGTCTCGCTAACTTCGCTATGGAACAAATCGGACATGGAGTTTACAAATATGCGTCTTGGGTTATCTTCCTTGTGAGGTTCATTTACTTTGTGAGGTTTCTCGCTGACATTCTCTGCTTCATGCTTTTTTGTCCACGGGTTGTCTGTATGGCCGGATTCAAGGGATATTTCTTCGGCGTAGCAGTTTTTACACCCCGGAGAGATTTTGCTACATCCATGGACAGGATTCCATGTCATATCGCACCAACTAATTGATGTTTCTTGCATCGTTATATACGTCCTATAGAATGTCTATAGTTCGTTATCTAATTAATATTTTTGTAGTTTAGATTGGGTTGATTGTTGGCTGCTTATATACTTAGCAGCAAGTGATACTAGTAGGACTACATTTACTATCGATTCAAATACTGTATCAGTTGTATTTTGAGACTCTGCTGTGATCGTAAGATTTTCTGCTAGCTTTTGTGGTGGAACATCGGGTGTATATTTTGACTGTGGGTGAGTTGAAACAGATATATGACCATTACTGTTCATCTCACCGTTCCATACTAGGAATCCCTTTGAGTTATTGCATCTATCTGATAATCTGACTTTATGCGAGTCGTATTCTTTTATTTTCGGTTGGTTGTTAGCTGTATCCACAGGTACGATTTGAATTAAAGAACCGGAGTTATGTTTCAGCATTCCTTCGATTATCATGCTACTACCAATTTGTTCTTCTGGCGGTGTTTCGGTTCGGATTAAATTCCAGTCTTCATCAGCAACATTTCTGATATAGCAGATAGGGTCTGAGTTAATCATTTTAAGTGGAATGTCTGTGGGTCTATTTGAAGACATCTCTCATTGGTCATACAAATAAAATCTACTCTGCTATTCTTTTGATTCTGTGTAGAAATTCTTCACGTATATGTCTGGATCGCCATTTGTTTCATTTGCTTTATCAATACAGAGTCTACAATCGCCACATTTCACCGCACCGTCGCTTAGGTCATGTGGGCATCTGATCCCATCGTCTGGAATGTCGCTAACATGGTCTACGACCTCGAACCGTCTTGAGCCGTATATTTTCCGGTCATTAGATCGATTGACGGTGATGTACTCAGTTTTGTGCCAAGGCAGCCAATCTGATGCAGAATATGTATATACATCTACAACTCCTTCAAGCCGTTTAGCGATTTCATCCAGCTTGTGTAGATCGTGTGTATGGCGAACATCTCCACTTTCATTAAATCGTAATGCTGTCACTGGCTTACCGTATTTCTCTTTTCGTTTATGCCATCTAATGAACGCTCGTGAAAACGTAGCTGCATCAAGGTGATCCCAAATAATTATCTCACGCCGTCGAGATGACAGTGGGCCCTTGTCTGGATAGTCCTGTTCGTTCTGAGCAGCGTAGCATTGGTTAGCTGGCACCTGACAGTGTTTTGTTCCTAAGTTTGGGCAGTCTGTAGCAGATCCGACATTGAAAATAGCGATTTCATCGGCTAGCTTCGAATTGCCACAGCTGATATGATTGCCTATAATTTTTGACCATTTTTTGATTTCATCGTCGGCTGTTACTGTCTCTCGGATGTCTTGTCTGAGATTATTAATATTATTAACCTCTGAAACCGGAAAATCCCATGCCCATTCTGGGGCGATTGCTTCATCAAGATCAGCGTCATCTGGTATATTGGGCGGGTCTTTATCTGCTGGATTAGGGCCCTTTTCTCCAAATTCGGTTAAAGATGTGGCTATAGACATAGAGATAAATTAGTTTCAGGAGGCGTGTGTTGTGAATAGTTATTATTGACTTATCAGTACCACGAACAAAAGATGGATTCAATCAGGATAACTCATATCTTTTGTGTGTATGTTGGTTTTATTTCCAGTTGATAGAGTGGTCTTCAAGATGACTTTCGACATCAATTACTTCGATTATCCCGTCAGTATGCTCAACGAGCGTTGTTTCCCCGATCACGATATGATCTTGGCCTGCAACTTCTTTCTTGAGCTCTGTGATTTTGTCAGAGAATTCACTCTCAAGCGCGGAGTAAATCCCTGTTGGTGTGTGATCCGCTAACCGGAATCCAATGTGGTCGCCTTCTTGATCGGTACACCACACATCGTCTGTGAATGCTGGCGGTTCTGGATGTTCGTCAATAGGGTAATCTGCATTGTTGTGTGGCATAATTCTAGCGTTATTGTGACTGAACGAGTGAAATCATTTAATAAACTACTTCTTTGATTTCCGCGTTATCAACTTCAGTATTTTCTGTGAGTGCTTTCATTGTGGCGTCCGGATCATGTTGCACAAGAGCGTTAATGAGAGCTTCAACTTTGTCTTGGTCGTCCATTTGAGCCAATGTTGCCTGCTTATCGAGGTCTCCGTTTTCATCATAAATTGCCTCGACTCCGACCGTTTCGCTGAGTGCAACCGAAGCGTGACCCATGATGTCAATTTTTGCATTGTTCTTTTCGTCTCGGTTTGAGTTGGTATCTTCGTTTGTCATAGTTTCGTTATTTTATTGTGTCACTGCAGTTTTCACCTCAAATAAACAAACCCATCTAGTGATTAGCGAACAAATTTGTTTGAAGGTCAGAGTGTTTCGCCAATATCAATATCAGTGTTGACTCTCTCAAAGCCATCTGTATCTAAGAATAGACCATCTCTGTCACTTACCCGTGGTGCAATGTGGATTTTTGTGTTCTCTCCGGTGATTTTTAGAAGTTCGTCATAACCGAATTCAATAGTGACCTCTTGATTTGTATCGATAAGGTCTGTTGCAGTGTCAATCAGTTCTGTGTCATATTCCGTTGCAGCAGCTTCGCCATCAACATTGGCCATCATACAGGCCATCTGTAAGTTAGTTGGGTTGGTTTTCAACCCTTCAATCAGTAAGTCACCGCCAGCAGCTGTCATCCGGGTTACTGTTCCAGTATCAGCGTTTGTGAGGCTTTTGCTGAACAGTCTGAAAAGAGAATCAAATTGAGTGTTATCTGCTGTGATTTCAACGTCGTATTCTCTATTTAATTCTCCAGGGTCTAGGCCTTCTTCGATTACATCTAGTGTAATAGAGGTGGTTTCGGTAGAGATTGTGGCGGTTGTGTTTGTTTCCCCATCTCCGTTTGGTTTGTTAGTGACAGTAAGATCGGCATACCCCTCGGTTGTATTAATATCTGTTGGGAGTCCAGATAAATTGATTGCAGCTTCAAGAATCCCATTTTCTTGTTTAATATCATCTGTCGTGCCGGTATAACGCATCGCTACATCAGAATCTTGGCATATAATACCTAGTTTGCTATCTTCCACAATCAAGTGGGCGATAGAGCTGATTGTTGCTGCCTTTTGTAGTAGTGTGATGAGCTCTGGTTCGCTAACCGTAGCATTGAATTCCCAGTTTGTGTCGTCGTCCGGTGTGAATTCTTGGTAGTACATCTTGGATCTCACCCATCACTAGAATAAAACAAAACAGGTCAGTTGTTATAGGTGGGAGATGTGTCAGATTTGAACGGTTCTGGTGAATTGATGACGATCTCTACGTTGATATCTGTGACCATAGATCGAAGTTTCACTAGTAGGGTTGACTTTGCCGAATGAGATGGAACAGTAACTCGAAGATCATATTGATTATGATCATGAAGTTGTTCGACAGTTTTCACGCAGCTCAGGTTGGTCAGTCTTTCAAGGAGTTGTGCGACTTGCGTTGTTGTTGATACTGAATGGTTTTGGGCTGACATGGGGTGATCTGGTGTGTGGAATTGTTATCAGTTGAACAGCGATTCTTTGTTTTTGGCGGCTTCAACAAACCCCTGAGATTGTAGATTTGAGTCCCAAAGGTTGTGAGCGAAGGTAGTAGCTGATTTGATACCGGAGTCGTCTTGTTGAAATTTTCCGATATCGTCTTGTTGGTACATCACCGCAATCCACTTGTCACCAGTGATTTTAAATACAATCTCGGGATCGCGCATAATATCGCCGCGTTGGGTGTAGCTTTGACTTACTGAGAGGCGATTGGGAGTGATCTTCTCGATGGTTAGGTCTTCGTATCCCTCAACACTGATCTCCGCATAGGTGTCAGTTGGAACCGCTTCGATGCTATCGTATCCGTGACTGCTGAGGATTTCTTTGATTGATTTCATTGAGTTTCACTCTGATTGGGATTCTTCGTTGTTGGTGGAGTCTTGAAGGTAACTGTTTGGAAGAGTGGGTTTTAACCGCTTTTCTGCATCCCTTGCTACTTGAAGAGCTGTTTCGTAGTCGTCTGTTTTGAGGTAGGCGCGGATTGCGATAATCTCAGCGACGGCCTCTGCAAACGCGATATCATACCCCCCGAAGCTGTCTGTTAGCTCGCCATGCTGTGTGGTTGGTACTGACTGATCGGTTGCCATTGATTGTATTTCCCACTCTTCACATCAATAAATAGGTGTAGAGAGGCTCCGAGAGGGGTAGATTTGTATTTGTTAGAAATCAGCGAGCGTTTTGTTTGTCGTTGAATCTACGAGGGGAGAGATTTTTCTGAGATCTTCGATGAGTTGGGCACCGGCTGTTGCGGCAACGGTGCTTAGCCGTTCTTCCCCGTTGGCTCCTGTCCCGATTGCTTGTTGCACAGGAGTCGAGTAATCAAGAGAGTCCAACAGCGAAGGCGTCTCTCGGATCGCTCTCGCTATTTCTTCGGTAACGCCGAATCCTAACCCGTGTAGTGCAACTTCCTCGCCTGCGGCTTCTCTGAGCGATTCTGTGGCTTTGATTTTTCGTTGATCGGATGCGTCCTTGAGCCCGCCGATTGCGAAGGTTTGATTTGTATCAATTCCGTGGGCCTTCAGCCGGTTGAAACACTCATCATGCGGTGGTTGAAGCGGGATCATTACGTCTCCATCGTATTCGTGATCTTTGTAGAGGTCAAGCCCCTCTAAGACGGCTTCAATTGTTCCGTCAATATCATGCAGTTCATCAGCGAGAATCACGCTATCTGCACCTACTCGTTCGGCAGCGTTGAATACATCTTTGTTGTCGTATTCAGGGTTATTGAAACTCGAATCAACTATGTATCGATAGCATCGCGGGTAGCTTGTGGCTGATTCTGGGATTTCGTGGACTGGTTCAAGTCGATGTGGGTAGTACGCTCGTGATCCACGGTCGGCAGTCGTTGAGCCAACGTTAGCTGATAAGTAGAGATCGACATAAGCTGCTTCGATAAGTTTGGCTAGATATGGCCCGGCAATTGAACTGCCTGCAAGCCGTCGCATTTCAACTTCGGCGTATGGTGGGTCTGGACTGATATCGAGTGCAGTTGCGATGGATATGAGCTCCTTGAAAGCGAATTTGTCGGCCGGATAACTGACTGTTCCTACGATACCACCGTCAGTCGTTATATCGCTTCGGTTTGACTCTATGGTGTCTGTTTGAGACTCTTCTGTTGGTGGCGGGTATTCACTTGTTTGGTGAGCGAGATGGGTTCGGATACGAGCATATAGATCCTCTTTGGTTGGGGTATCGCTCGTTGTGATATCGAAAAAATCTGCAAGGGCGGCGAGTTGGTGTTTTCGATAATAAATTGCTGAGTGAGCGTTTGAATTTGATTGGAGGACTGTTTCTCTAAAATCGGTGATGCCACAGGCGTCTGCGATTGCGATTCGATAGTCGATTGGTTTGTATTTCATGGGATGGTTGATAGTCGCTGGCGTGGTTGTAGGTTACTGAATGAGTGATATTCCAGCTTCAAAAGATCTCCTATTTGCTGAGTTCGTGAAGTGGTTTTCCGTCGTAGTTAGTTGGACTGAGAATCGTAGAATCAACGATATTCTCGGATTCGATTTTGATTTTGAATTCAGTCTCACCATCTTTTGCATCATCTAGCGTTCCCTCAGTAATGACAAGTTGAGAGCCATCAATATGGAATGCTCGTGGCGTGTAGAGAACGAAATCCACTCTATCGTGAGTTCCTAGGTGGACACAAGTTCGGTAATCGTCTGGGAGTCGGTGACTGAAATCTGGGACGGCACCGGCAAGAATAAAGGCTGGATCAGTGATACTCTCGAAATGCGATTTATCGAGAATCCTGGTGAAGAAGTCCATTTGATTTTGGATGGTGTTGGTTTGCATCTGTGCTGTCTGTGTGGGTTGGTGGTGTGTGCTCATAGGTGGGTGATGACTGTGAAGTGTCTATCTGTTGTGTCGTTGATTTCTCCGTAACACTTACTATTTATTAAAATAAAAGGAGTGATTAGGTTTCAGTTTGGATTACCTTTACTTCGATCCAGATATATCGCTCAAGTTTGTAAGATTTCGTCCCTAACAGGGAAATTTCGATCCCATCTTTCATGAATAACAGTTGCTCCTGTTCATCTAGGATGTCGTCTAATTTTAATTCGCCTCTGAGGTCAACGAGAGCCTCAAATCTGTTATATGTGGCTTCTGTCTCGGTTATTGTCTCGTTTGTTGGTGGGTAGTCTTCATCTGTCCGTGACTCCCCGCTAAGGACTGTAATTGGGTATTGGTTATGATAGTTCCACGATAGCGATTCGATGTTTTCGAAGGTGTCTATGATTGCATCTTTTACTTCTCTGCTCATTTCTACATCGGTGGTTGATTGTGTTCGTGTCATGGGTTGGTGTATTTGTTATGCTTAGTTTGAAAGTTCCTTATCGAGCGTTGTATCCGATGATTTCGATATCATTGGGGCTATATCGTTTTGCTTGAATTTCGTATTCCACACATTCCACCCAATCAAACATTCCAGCTTCTGTTACAAGCGATGACATCCTCCCCGTCGTGAACGACGGGGTTTCCGCCGTGGGAGTCTCGGCTAGGCCGATTCCCCGGCGGCAATATTCCCATCACCGTTGACGGTACTCGGGTCTGTGCGCTGTTGTTTGGGACGATGAGAGTATGATGCCTCCAGCCACTCATGGCTGTCCCACTCCAACCGCACGGGCCGTGCCATCGGCCTGACTGCCTGTTCTGTCTGCCGCGCTAAGAACGTCTCTGAAGCGGTGAGGTCGGCGTGGCCCTCAAATCCACACTGACACATCAACAAGTCCTCATGCCGGTGTGTTCGATCCGTGGAACCGCATTGCGGACACTCTTGGCTTGTCCACGCCTCTGATCGAACTTCAACAGAGATCCCGTATTCCTCGGCGGTCGTCGCCAGCCGCTCGGTAAAC
>P_A23_Liq_2_FmtDRAFT_1000258_pt1 | contig 11884 bp, 18 predicted proteins | sample PonA232FremontCA_FD_10599 | JGI IMG/M metagenome (IMG submission 10599) | reverse complement strand
TGCAACCACTTTACCGAGGGTTTTGACTGTCTCTCTGTTTGTGTGATACTCCATGACGATGGTGAGTTCGTGTGGGGTTGTGTCGTGGTGGTTCTCGCCCGAATATGATGTCCTAGTCACCATATTCAGGTTCATGAGAAGCCCAGTAATCTCAAAGATACTCTTCTCTAGTTCTGTTGGTTCTCTGGGCTCATCTTCTTCCGCTTCGATGTAGTCTTCTTGTCTGACATTCGGCTCTCTGCTGTCTTCGCTATTAGGTATAGGAGAGTCTGTCATGTGTATTAAATGTGTTTGGTGAATGTGTGGGCTGTCTGTGCTGTAGTCGTGATTCGGTTGATACCTTTTTCTAGTATGGCTTTGATTGCTTTCAAACCGTCTGATTCAGCATTTAGATACCATGTGTTGTAGTCATCACTCCAGTTGGCATCAGTAGCTTTTGTAAGTGCGTCTTTTGCACCACTCGTTACGAATGGGTCATATTCACCTTTGATGCCGATTCGGTCAGATCCGGTGTCGGTGATTGTGATGTCGCTTCGTGTTTCTGTTTCCATAATGTAGATATCACCGTTTTTGCCAAGTCGGAATTCGACTGTATTTGGACTTACGACAACATCTGAAACGTATTCGGAGAGATCAACGCAGAGGTGTACCGTACTATCGATAGTTGTGACATCAAATTGTGTTGGGACATCTTGTTGTCTGATCCATATTTTTGTTTCAGCACCGAGAGGATCTGTCTCTGGGAACTCGTTGATTTGATGATCTGGATTGGTGTGATATGTGCCTGAGTCTGGGTCCGATAGTGGGTCGTTATCTCCTACTTGCTCTTGAAAGTCTTCGTATGATCGGATTGTGTTTGCTCTCCCTGATTCTGCTGTATCAATTACAGTTTTGATGTGGTTGAGTGCAGATGAGCTTCGTGAGATTTGTTTGTGTGTGAGTTTATGAACAGGAGTGTGTGATCCAAAGTAATTTTTGAGATACCATTTCCCCCGGTCGGTGATCTCAAATCGGTATTCGTGTTCTGGCGCATCAAATCCGTCTGTGTTTGTAATATTGATTAGATTGGCATCAACAGCGTGTTTTAGGATGGCAGTCCGTTGAGATAGGTGATACAATGCACCTTCTTGTGAACGTCGCATTCCTGATCCTGGATCAGCTGGAGAATCGCCCATCCGCTTTTTTGGTGCATCTCCAACTGAGCGCGTAAAATAGGCGATATCCCGGCAAATCAGTGCGTATCGGTGTGGTGTGAATGTCTTGGTGGTATGGTCTTCGAGAATGTCGGTGGGAATTTCGTGAGTTTCGTAACTATCGTGTTCGCGGGCTTCTTCGGGTGTTAGCCCTTCTTTACCGAGTGTTCTAACTACGGTAGCATCTTTCGGGGGAGTAGGTGTTGGTGTGTTCATACTGTTTCTGAATCCCAGTCTTCACATAAGATAAAAACAGTCGCTGAATTGTTGTATAGATATTTTATAAGTATTCTATAGGTGTTTTATTGGTGTTTATTGTTTTCTATGTTGCGAAAGGTGTGGTTGGATTGTTTTGCTCATCTCAGTTGCATCTGATATCTCAACACTCTCCATTGGATTGAGATCCTTGACGATACTCCTACCGCTTGCGCTTCCTTTCTTGGAGTAGAGAATTTTGTCGAGGGTGCCTTCGTTGTCGGCAAGGACGATCAACTGTTCTTTAGCCTCGACGGGAACATGATCGACAGGTGAGTCATGAGTATCGCCATTCGTATCTTCGATAGTACCGTCAATATGGAGGTTTCGAGGAGTGATGCCGTTTGATTCTGCCCACCCGAGCATGGTTTTGAAGAAGTAGAGCTGCTTTTTTGTTGGGTTTTCAATATTAATTATCTCGTTGATATCATCAACACACTCATTTTCTGAGAGGAATCGGTTGATTGCGTTTTGTAATGTTTCTCGTGGCATTGGTTTTAGATATAGATATTGATTGTATGGTTTGGCTACTATTTTTACCGGAAGTCTGTAAGATCTGTTTCCTGTGTAGTAGATACATCAGCATCTACTTTATTGTTATCACCTACTGATTCAGAATCGGAATCTGAATTGGAGTTTGAGTCATCTGTATTAAAAATATCCACATCAGATAGTTGGATATCGTTGTGTCTGAAACCACCCATGTCGAAGAAACATGTCTTGTTGATGCTGTGGTCATATCCACAGTTTTCTTCTGGATCTTGAATAGTGAATCCCCATTCATACAGTGCGCTTTCTACTGTGCTGAGAGGAAATGCGTCATGTGGGATTCCGTTATGGTCGCCTGGATGTGTGTTTTTGGTTGCTTCCATCATCATCTCCTCGGCAGACATGTCTCCGTTCATTATCTGATCTACCATTTCTTGCACCATGTCGCCACTGTCTGCTCTGTGGCTTGCTTCTGTTGGTGCGTATACTCGGCGCATTACACACCATTCAGCGTTTGCTCCCCATGCATCGACTGGTGCGATCAGATTATTCAGTTCTGTATCATACATACGCTGCCATGTCGTGATTTCTCGCCAGATTTCGCTATTGGCGTCTCCGCCTTGTGAATCAATTTTTACTACGTAGAATGTTGGATATGGGGTTTCTTGATACTGGTTTTTCACATACTTATCTGGAAATTCTATGATATACCGTCCAAGGCTTGCAGTCCAATACTGTAACCCATCGAAAACTCTGGATCGTTACTTGCAAGCTCGTTGCCTACTTTGGTATGGAATTTTTTGATGAGTTCAATTCCCTCATCTGTAATATTCCCTTGTCGAGCGTCTGTTGAATGGGTATCAATTCCTTGTGTGAACACCTGCCGATCAGTTCCAGCGAAGGTTGTGACTGTATCTGTCATTGTTTGAATGTTTTGTTTATTCGGTGTTTCGGTTGAATATATCGTGTAGTTGGGCCATCCCACCGTGAATTTTGGCGTTGATGTTCTTTGCTGCCTGCGCGAGTGTGATCATCGATTCGTCAGTTACTTCGATATCCACGGATTTGCTTCCATCCCGTGAATGTAGTCGTACTGTAACGACATCGGCTGCATCCTGATGTAGTTCAATGTCGCCCAAGTATCCTAGGTGGTAGTTTGGTTCTGTCGTGAGTGGTGCATCCATTGAATCGTGTAGGCGGTCTTCTGACATGGGTGAGGTGTGGTTAATTATCTTCGTTGGTGTCGGTGTCAGCGGGAGCTTGGTACTGTTTCGAGTTCCATGTTTTCTGCGCCACATGAACATAGGCCGTCATCGGTAAGTGGTGGATCTGTTTTCATTGGGTTGTCTTCTGTGTGGGTGTTACATCGATGTGTAGGGCACCGTCATCTGTGATCGCTGCGATTTCGGCACTGCCAGCTTCGCAGGTGTATTGCTTGGTGAGATCTCCCCATAGCGTGCCGTCGAATTTGACTTTTATATCGTGGATATCTGGTTCGTTGCTACTGTCACCTTTTCGTCCTACTGCTTTTGCAGAAGTGATTGTGATATCTCCTTGTTGCCATCCCTGTGTCCACAGTGAGAGGACAGCTTGCTCTGCGATTCGGATGATGGTGTCGAATTTTTTTGAGAATCGGTTACTTCTACCGACACCACGGACGATTTTGTGACAGTCACAGTGACTTCTTGGAGCGGTTTGGGGGTGACCGTGGTTACGACATAAATCGCAGAATTGGTAGCCGATGTACCCAGGTGGTGTGTCAGAATCCGCGTCTGTGTCTGCGCCGGTATCACCTAACCCTGGAATTGGCATTCGGGTTGTTGAAGTTCGGTTCAGCGTGGAAGCCTCTGCGTTGGATTTACTGGTTGTAGTCATTGGGATCAGCGGGTGTTGTTGGGGGATAAAACCCCTCTCTTCACTCCTCACATCAATAAATTCGTCTGGTTGAGGCGTATATTGAGTAGTGCGTGCAGATCGACTGCTCGCCGTTCGGTGAGCTCTTCGCCGATCCATTTACCAGGTGATCTACAGCCATCAGTTTGCGCTAACGTGGCTGCGAGGTTATCGTCATCAATAGCATCCACATCATCGATCTGGCCGTGTAACTCGCTTCGCATAACTTCATATCCGGTCGTTGATTCGATAGCCTGTTTTGTGCGTCCAATAATCAACTCGAATTGATCGCGGTTGAATGTCGCTCGTGCTGCACCGTCTGGTGCGGCCTCTGCTTCTTCGTAGTCGGTTTCCTTCTCGAATACGTCTTTATTCTGGAATCGGCCTCGGGTATCAGCATGGGCTAGATCAATCAACTCAGAGAGTGTCGCACCGTATGGTTTTTCGTAGCTACTAGTGTAAGTATAGGTCTCTACATATTCTATGATATCCTCTAACCCCCACGTTGGGAGATCGTGAATCCGCATATGTTCCTCAGCGGCGTCTTGGCAAGTATTGACGTAATGAGTATCTAACCCCAGTTTTTCGCCGAATTGCTCTGCGGTTGCAGTTCCAACTTCTGCATGCCCGCCAAACCGTTTTGGAGGTTCATCTGAGAACAGGCCGCCTTTGTCAGATGCGATAGCGACCTTCCCTAAATCGTGGGTGACAGCCATTAGATAGCGTCGTACTCGGTCAACACCGCTAATATTGTATTCCTCACAGATCCGGTGCATCTGTTCGAGAACTATCATACTATGGGTAAACGTGTCGCCTTCTCGGTGATATTTATCGGGGCCTGCAGGGACAATTCGGGCTCGGTCAAGACGGGGAGCCACAACTGCTAGGGCACCAACATCGGCAAGGACACGCCAGAATTCACTTGGGCTGACGGCCTGTTTCATGGATTTTTCGACTTCTTCGCCGATTCGTGATTTACTCATTAAATTGAGCTCTGGAACCACACGCCGCATCAACTGTTTCGTTTCTTCAGCGATAGTGAATGGCTTATCGTCACACTGGTATCGGGCAGCATACCGAGCTGCACGAAGGACTCGAAGCGGGTCTTCAGCGAATGCTTTGTTGATATGGTGTATGGTTCCAGTTTGGATATCATTGAGACCGCCGAATCGGTCGATAAGCCGTCGATCACCGTTTGAGGTAGAGATAGTATGGAATTCATCTTTAGCGAGATCTAGATTGTCACTAGTAGCGTCTGGATTTGCGACTTCCAACGCGAGTGCGTTCATCCGAAGATCCCGGCGGGCAAGATCTTCGGTGAGAGTCACATCTGTTGTTTCCGGTTGGAATCCCTTGTATCCGAATGCATCTTCTGGTTTCGTTTCAGTTCGGGCAAGTGCATACTCCTCTCTATTGTTGTCGTGGAAGATAGGGAAGGAGGATGCATCGATTTCTTGAAAGCCACGATCTACCATAGAGTCTTTGGATTCGCCGACGACGACGAAATCCCAATCATTGGTTGTGTCTGATTGGGGAGCATGGATTGCGTCTCTGATTGCTCCACCAACGAGATAGAGTTCCAAGCCAGCGGTATTCTCTGGGGTGTTATGTAGGTAGTCAGTGACTGCCTCTGCTAAGTCATGTAGCCCGGATAGCTGTTCGGCGGTTAGCGAGGTCGTGTTCATCGTCGGGGGGTTTGTACTCATGGATAATCACTCTTCACACTGAAAAAGGGGTCGATAGTGGGGCAGTTACAGGATTCAAGGAGAATGCCTGACCCTCCAGGGTCATGATGAATCCGACACTCCTCTCCACGAACCACCGACGATAGCACGGTCTGATATTCCAATAGATACTTAAGTCAGCATATCTAATTACAAATGTAATGGTCACGGTGACTGTCACTGCTAAGTTCCATAACCCATCTCTCTCACGGCGCAAGGAGTGGCAACGCGCCGCCCGGCTCTACCGTGGCACCAAGCAGTTCTGTATCGATGGGTGGGAAAGTGGTGAGTTTGGAAAGTCTGTGACCACAGCCAGCATCGACAATAACCTCTACTCGGCCATTCAGAACCAAGCCATCCGAGAGGCGAAATCTGACCACAGTGAGGATGGAGCGGTTCGCTACCGAGAGAGTCAGCCGTTCGCCGTCAACAACCAGAACTGGGAGATCGACACGACAGAGAACGGTACGATTGTCGTTGGATTCCCGTGTGTCTCTCAGTGGTGGTACACGCCAATTGAAGTGTACGACGACATTTCAGACGACGTTCAACGGCTCGTTGACGGTGACGCTGACAAGAGCCGTCTACAAGTCTACCGTCGCGGAGACAACTGGTACTGTACGTTCAACATCGAATACGATGCCGACACATCGGGCGAGACGTCCATCGGTGTTGATATTGGTGAACGGTATATCCTCGCCGCGACGGCCTACGGCGAAAATGAGTCGATGTTGGTGTCTGGTGGTGAGGCGAAGTACGTTCGACGCAAATATCGTTCCCTACGCGATTCGCTTCAACAAGCGGGTGCGCTTCGCGCACGTAACCGTGTGGGTGACAAAGAACAGCGTCGGATCAAAGACCTGAATCATAAACTCTCCCGTCGTCTCATCACCTTCGCGGAGCAGTTCGAGAATCCGGTCATTCGGATTGAAGACTTAGAAGATATCCGCGATAACAGTTCGTGGTCAGGCGTTCATTCGTGGCATTTCCACCAACTCCAACAGTTCATCACGTACAAAGCCGAACGTGCTGGTATCCGCGTCGAAAAGGTCGATGCGTACCATACCAGTCAACGGTGTTCGGCATGTGGTTCGATGGGAACTCGTAATGGCGACCACTTTTCGTGTACGGAGTGTGAACGTGGACGACACGCCGACCTGAACGCTTCGGAGAATATCGCACAACGGGAGGGTGAACCATGCACGGCCTAACACTCCGGGTGAGGCGAACCGTGCTACCTCGCGGGCTGAAGAACCCGCCGTCGTTGACGCTCGCTGTATGCGGGGAGGAAGGCCCTATTGACAGGGCTTCACGCGCTGAAAAGCACGTCCTTGGTCACAACTGGACGGCGACCGTTGACGGCCCACGCGAAAGCGTACTTGAGGCCCGAGGAAACGCGCAACCTGAATATCCACTTCGTGGATTCCCGCGTCTTTAGGCGCGGGAGGATGTCAATGCTGGGTGTTTATTGTTTCCTCATCAGAAGGGGGGGATCCAGGACTGTACTCTGATTTAACTTTATCAGAAAGTTGGTCAAAGTGCTGTGGCCCAACAACTTTTTCAACTATTTCTTCATTTTTAGCGATAAACTGGTAGAGGTCTGTTGCATCATTCACTGCATAGACGATTTGCAGGTACTCAGCGAGTTTCTCTCCTATACCATATAGGTCAGACAAATTCGTACTTGGATCAATTGCATGCGTTTCCATCCAGCTTTCCGCCCAGTCAACTGCCTGTTCAGCAGATTCCGTCCGGTTTCTGAGGACTTGTTCTTCGGTGATGATTGACGGTGATTCTGTGTCTTCATTTGGTAGGTTCCCCCAGATTCGGTTTTTGTGACCATCAATAATGATTCGATAACTACCAGGGGTTTCCCAGCCTACTCTTGCCTGTGTTTGGATGAATTTTTCCCAGCCACACACATTCTCAGGTATATTGAGTCTGGTAAAGTCAGAGGTTGGTGTCACATTGATGGCTGTCTCGAACCCAAACGTTTCTTCCGTAATCTCTCGCGCATGCTTAATTGTGTCTACCGTATCATTGATTCTAACGTCAAACAGCTTAGACAAAGCCCTCGGTGATGATTTTGCAATATCCTCAACTGTCGTGATACTTTCCTTAGAGAGTGTATTTACTTCTTTTTGTCCAATACCGTGTATTTCTTCTAGTTTGCTCATACAATCTCATTCATATAATTCGTATATAAATATGTGGGTTCCTTTTCACCGCATATGGAAAGAGATATGATTATTCCCAGTATAGCTGCCTGGAGTGTGAAACAGAAATGGCAGCATCATCTGGGATTGGATAGGTTCCCTCAATCGTTGATTCAAGCCGGTCTTCGATTTCAGCTATATTGTCATCAGGGATGCCCTCAATGTTAACAGTGAATGACTGTCCTCGTGGGAATTCAACGCGAGTTACTCGTCCTAAGTGGCGTTGTGGGTGTTCTTTTTGGATCGTTCGCTCGTGGATGCAGAGAGCCCTGATCCAATCGCCGTTCTGTGTGCTTTCACCTTCAAATAGGATATCATTCTCATTGTGTGATACCTCTATTTCGACTGACTGCATTTGGTCTGACCGAGGAGATCGGTAATAGATCGTTGCTGGTACATCTGTTTGGATTGCACCGACAACTGGAGCTCGTGTTGGGAACGAGACTTGCTCAACGGTGAGTATGTCGTCTGGAGATGCTATTGTATGGATCGGTGTTTCCCGTGACTGGTCTACGCTGTAGAGGGTTTTTGACTCAATATTGAATCCATATTGTGTTCCGCTGTCATAGAACACATAGAGATTGTCGCTGAAATGTAGGCTAGAGTGAGCTGAAATTGAGCGAACCGTTTTTGTTCCGTTATAGGTCTTGTAGGTGAAGTCAATAGGGTCTCGCAGCGTAGTAGCAGTTACCTCACCAAGCTCGATCTCCTCTGTTTCTTCGTAGTATTCCTCGGCGAATTCTTTGTTTGTAGAAGAGTTAGCGTCGGTCATCTGTTTTTAATATTTTCCGTGACTGGGAGTTCTGCGTTATACTCGTATGACTCATCCCAGTGATTATACGTATGGTAACGAACTTGTGTTGTCTCGTAGGGGACGCATTTTGTTTCGACTACCCGGATATCTTTGGTTGCGATCTTCCCGATATGCTCAAAGAATAATTCAGGGTTGATATTCTGTTTGTACTCTTCATCATCTGGCACATTCTCAGGCATGTATGGTGAGAAATAGCCATCCCCTACGATTTTGACAACTGCTTCTGCGTCTCCGATTGGATTTGATCCTTCGGCGGGGTCTGCATCAGTGTCTGTTTCCTCAGTTTGTGTGGACACTGCAATATCTGTACCACCGCCAAATGCCCATACATCTAGTACGTCGAATAAGTCCTGTGCTGACGAGACAGCAAAGATGTTTGAGTGGTGATATACGAGTTCGCCGGATGATTCAATTGCTTCGGTGATGTCGATGTCGTGTTCTAGTGTTGTTGGCATGGATTGCTGAAACGGTGGTGGGTTGGGTTGTGGTTATTTGTTGTTTATACTCTCTGTGTGTTATCTTTTTGTGTTTTTCTATTGGTTCAAGGGAGTGTTATTTTCAAGTGGGTCGATTCCTTCTCGTGTGTCATTTTGGCTGTAATACCAGTGTCGGCGTTCATCACAATCGGGTGGATAGATCCCAACAGATGGTGCGTTATCTGAAGTGAATAATGCGACTTTCACATCGTGCTCATGTTGGTTTTCGAGTGTGAATTGTGATATTGTCGGGTCAATAATGAGTCGCCCGCTGTCTGAATCTGTTTCAGCATAGTATTCCATTGGAATAGTCACTGCAAAGTGACAGACGCGATCTTCCCCTATTCGGAATTCATGAGGGTGTGCTGGAATATCTTGCTGCCGTAACCGTTGAGAAAGGCTGACAGCGACAGACCGACACATTCCAATCACGTCAGTATCGTATTCTGCTTGGGTAGCTGTCGTAATATCTCGGATTGTTTCGTTTGTTAGCTTGACACACATTTGTGGTGTTAGGGTATGAGTGGGTGAAAGTAGTTTTATTTATACCGATATTTCGTTTATTCCGATTGGTTAAGATGATCGGTGTCGATGGTTTCAGNTTCTGCTGTATCGTGACTGATTTGCTCGTCTGTTGCCTGTTTTTCAGTGATGATGAATTCGGGGTTGTGATCAGTTGCAACGTCGTCAGCCGCCTGTAGTTGACCGTCATCGCTGAACAGGCCATTGACACTCCCGGAAACTCTATCAGGGTCTGTGTCGCTTGGATCGGTGTCTTCTGCTGACGTAGCAGTTGTTGTTGTTTGGACGCTCATTGTTTCGTCTGCGCTTGAGGATTGGCTTGACGACATAACCACTCTTCACATCACATATAAAATTTGTATAGAGTGTCTATAAGTCAAGTGTGTGGTCGCAAGCCGGGAAGTTATTGCAGCCAAGGAATGGCGTTGAGTTGTCCGGGTTTTTGCGGACTAGTTTTCCTTTTGGGCATTCAGGGCAGAATCCACTGAAATGGGTATCATAGTTCTGAATCAACTCGATAATTTTTTCTTCGAGATTTGATCGCCATGTTTTGATCCGGAGGGTCTTTGGCATGCCACCGACGGGTTGGTGTTTTTTCGTATGCCAGAGAACATTTTTGATGGCAGCATCACCACATCGCCGCGCGGTTCCGAATTCGATTGTTGAAAATACTCTTAGTTCCAAGTTGTTCTGCACTTCCAGTTGGTGTGAATTATAAAGTGCTTTCTCTCGGAGTGGCTGATAAAATTCGTCTACATCGCGTAATTGATCGAAACTGATGCTGTAGACGATTTGCCGTGATCGTGTATCTGTCACCTGTTCAAAAGGGGCGATTGTTTCTAAAAACTGCTCGAACTCGCGTTTGCTAAATTTTTCGTATGTCTGTGTTGTAGATGACATGTTTTCGGTTCTCCGAGATGGGATAGTGGTTAGGTGTTGCTCAGGCAGGTGTCGTTGCCATGTCTAGAAGCTCTGTATCGCTGTATTCTTCTTTGAGATCATCATATCTGTCCTTGAAGATTAGAGCGTACTTGAGCTGACCGTTATACTGAGCGATGGGCGTGCTGAGGCTGATGACCTCTTGGGGGGTGGCGTCTTCTCTGAACATGTTGTCTGCGTACTCGGTGTTTTCGCATTTCATATCCAGTGCTTCAAGCCCATTTTCTGAGCTGTCGATTTCTTCTCCGTTGACTAGTAGTTCGTTAGCGACGGTTGAGCCGACTGGGAGAAGGAATTCTGTGATGAAGACACGGAATTCGTGATTTAGGAGGCCATCTTCGTAGTGACCATTGATATCTATTGCAATCGTGATTTTAGGGTTGTCATGGTCACTATATGCAGTTTCCAGCATATCCCAGATGGCGTTGATAGCATCTGGCGCACTGTCTTGTTCTTTGATTGGGTGGTAGAGTACGACGGCATTATCATCTGAGTCTGTTCGTCGGTTTTGTCGGCCTGTTGGTTGTGGTGTCATGGGTGGACGTAATGGATTAGTGAGCGAAAATAGAGTGTGTTCCTCTATTTTCTTTCTCACCTATTATTTGAACAAATATTACGCGGGTTGGTTGTGGGTCACAGTATGATTTCTTTGATTTCGTATAGCGTGTGTTTCTCTGGAATACCAACCCATGGATGTTTACACTCAAGCCTGTCCTGCTTGACGATAATTCCATTTTTGATGAGATTTTCACGAACTTCTGTTTCGTCTTTTGGCTTGATGGCCACTACAAGCCCTGTTGGGCCCATTCCTTGATATTTAGCGTCGTTAATCTTGTTGACCTTTTTTCTCACTTCTTTTCGTGTTTGTGTGTCAACATCTGGTATGTCTCGTGTTATTTTCGGCGAAAGAATCATACTGGTCTGTTTGTCAGTTTGATCCTCTGTTTCTTGGTCATCCATTGTCTAAAACTTCATTATTTCACAAGAATAAATATATTCATATTTTACATCCCACTCTGTCGTAGCGAACGTCACTGCTGGCTCTCTTCCATCGCAGCGAATGTCACTGCCGGCTCTCCTCTGCCGCAGCGAATGTTATTGCTGGCTCTCCTCTGCCGCAGCGACCGTTATTGCTGGCTCTCCTCTGCCGCAGCGAATGTTATTGCCGGCTCTCTTCTGCCGGTCATTCGTGTACCTGCTCTCTTTTGCCATACGATCTGTTCTATCGTTCGGGTTCTCTCGCCTGGTACCGTTCGATCTGTTCTATCGTCTGGGTTCTCTCGTCTGGTACCGTTCGATCTGTTCTATCGTCTGGGTTCTCTCGTCTGGTACCGTTCGATCTGTTCTATCGTTCGGGTTCTCT
>P_A23_Liq_2_FmtDRAFT_1000257_pt1 | contig 11903 bp, 20 predicted proteins | sample PonA232FremontCA_FD_10599 | JGI IMG/M metagenome (IMG submission 10599) | reverse complement strand
CAAACTTCTGGGTGAGCTGATTCACTAATTCGATACGAGAGAACTACTCTGACCGGTGCATGTCTAGTTAACCACCCAGTTCTTCTGTGAACTACTAGACCCCAAGGCAGATTCACCCGAACTTTGAGACGTGGTTTGTTTCAAACGATGTTGAGCGTGAGGCCCTCTCCAATCCCCTCACGGTGACATTCGATGAGGGGCAGATCGAGATCAGCCCGCTCGAACTCCAAATTGCGTACAAACTCCGACTCGCACAAGCTGCAGACAGCCTCAGCGGGAAGGATTTCGAAGATGCACTCCACCTGTACTTGACCTTCGAGGAACGATTTAACACGGAGCAGCTTGAAATCTACGTCAACGGGCTTGGAGTGGAGGACTACTATGCTGAACTCACAGGAGTTTGAGGACGACCATCGTCGGAACACAGAGCAACGGCGTGAGATGATCAAGCGATGGGCCGAGTACGTTCGGACGCATGACGATAGTGAGTGGTCACGCCAACAGAATCGGCTCATCGACTCGCAGCTCCAATCGGCGAACGAGATGGCTGCGGCTGGCGACACGGATCCCGTTCGGTTCGCGACCGCTCGCGATCGGCTGCGCGACCGATGACCGACGGGGATTCGCTTTCGCAGGAGATCGTGGCCGCTTACTACGATGATGAAATCGCTGTCGACAGCGAGACCTTCCAGGAATTCGTTGCTACGAAATACTACGACGACCAACTCAAGTACGAGTCAGTTAAGCAGCTGGTTGGCGCTGAAACTGCCCAGCGACTGCGTCTGCTCAAAGCGGATGTCAAGGACGAGCCACTTGATATTGTCGCCCCCGCCACCGGTGATGTCTCCGAGGGTGACGCAAAGACGGTCGACGACGAGGTCCGCCAGCTCTACGAGCGGTATCAGGCAGCCGAGAGCAACGCCGAGCGTCGCGAGGTCGCCCTCAAGATGGGAAAGCTCGACGGACGCCGCCACACGAAGATCTATCCTTCTACGAGGAGAGAATTCCGCCGTTTACGGCGGGAGTGACTCCGACAACTCCGACACCGACCACCGTCGATGACAGACCGGATATTCCACGCCAATCGTAGCTTTAAGTAACTACTTGGACATAGGCTATGTATGGCGATTGAGGTCACTCGCACCTACGTTGGTTCCATTCAGAACAACCGACAGGTTTGTGATGGCCTCGACTCGCTCGGCGATTCCGCCTCGAAAATCTGGAACGTCGCACGATGGACAGTCGACCGCATCTGGAACCAGACTGGCGAAATTCCTGATGAAGGCTCGATTAAATCGTATATGAAGAACCAGTCGTGCTGGAAAGACTTGAACGCACAATCCAGTCAGAAAGTCATTGAAGAACTTTCTGACGCTTTCCAGTCGTGGTTCGACTTGCGACACAAAGACGACAAGGCGAATCCGCCCAGCTACCGCAAACACGGCGACGAACGACCACGTTCCACGGTTACGTTCAAAGAAGACGGGTTCAAACACGACCCCGAGAACAACCGCGTCCGACTCTCGAAAGGCTCTAATCTGAAAGAACACTTCTCAGACTTCCTCCTCTGTGAGTATCGGATTCGTCCCGACGTTGACCTTTCGGAAGTCAACAAAGTGCAGAACGTTCGCGCCGTCTGGAGCGGCGACGAATGGGAACTACACCTCGTCTGCAAAGTCAGCCTCGAAACCAACGACTCAGCAGGCGACGAAGTGGCAGGCATCGACCTTGGCATCAAGAACATCGCCACAGTCGCGTTCCCCGATGAATACGTCCTGTACCCCGGTAACTCACTCAAGCAGGACAAGCACTACTTCAAGCGTTCTGAGTACGACACTGAGGGTGAGAATGGGCCGTCTGAGAAGTCGATATAGGCGCGTGAAAAACTTGCTGACCGTGAGTCACACTTCTACCACGTGCTCTCAGACGCGATCCTCACAGAGTGTATTGGACGCGATGTCGGAACGCTCGCGGTGAGTTGGCCCGAAGACGTGCGTGAGTCGGATTGGGGCAAGACGGGCAACAAGAAGTTGCACTCGTGGGCGTTCGACCGCATCTATCAGTACCTCGAATACAAAGGCGAGGTTCGCGGTGTCGAGGTGCTGAAGGAGAACGAGTGGAACACCTCGAAGACGTGTTCACGGTGTGGTGACGACACGAAGTCGAACCGGAAGCACCGTGGGTTGTACGTCTGCTCCTCGTGTGGGTTGGTTGGGAACGCGGATTGTAACGGGGCCGAGGACATGCGCCAGAAGATAACTCTGAGTCCTCACGGCGAGGATAGGAGTAACGGCTGTATGGCACAGCCATCGACATACTTGTTCGACCGCGAGAGCGGGATGTTTCACACGAGAGAACAGGTCGTGTCGTAGACCGGCAAATATCCCACCTGCGGTACGGGAAGCCCCATCGTTCACGACGGGGAGGATGTCACGCAGCACTCGAAGGCGGGTGAGTCAACAGGTTCTCAGCGCCTCCTTAGCTATCCACGACTGCATTGCTACCCAGCGACGACGCCTCGTGGTCAACCGACCATCACGGCGTACTGAGGCTTGTTCTTGAGGAGCATCTCGTGACCGGGTAACGCTTGGTCGAGTGAGGCTCACATCGTACACACGAAAACGGCTAAGTGAATTGGCTCACAATGTACACATCATGAGCACCGATAAGAAGCGCGTGCAGTTTCGGGCCCCCGATCGGCTCATCGACCGCGCCGACGCACTGGCTGCAGTCCTCGGGGAAGACCGAACAGATATCCTCGTGACCGCGCTTCGGGAGTACCTCCAAGACGCCGCTCACGACGACGCCCTCACTCAAGAGATCGCCGCCGCCTATTACGACGATGAGATCACCTTCGAGCAACTCAAAGCGCTCGTCGGCGCCGAAGAGGCGGCAAATATCCGAGTGTTGAAACAGCAGTTGGACGAGGACTTCATCGACGAGGTCGCCGACGCGTAGATGTCGCGGCTCATCGCAGATGCCTCCGCTCTCGTGAGTCTCGGGATCGTTACTGACGACGATCCCGATCCACTCACACTCTGTCTCTCCCGGTACGAGGTCGTCGTCCCAACAGCGGTTATGGATGAACTCCGGGAGATCGCCTCCTACGATGACATCCATGGACACGCCGCGTCCGCCGTCCTCGATCGGGTGGATGCACTCACGACACAGTCGGTGGACCTCGATGCCGAGTTTCCGCTCGATGACGGTGAGAACGCGGCCGTCACCCTCGCGAACGATCTCGATGCTGCGCTCTTCCTCTGTGACGAGTTCACCCAACTTGGCTTGATCCACGCCTCACTCGCTGATACCCGGCTCGTCACGACACCGACGCTGCTCTCGATTTTCGTTCGGACTGGACACCTATCAGCTGCCAATGCGCGATTACTCCTTGATGCGATCAGTGACGCCCGTAGCTGGGGCGCGAGCAGTTACGTGCAGCGAGCTCGCTCATTGCTCAAGAAGCCCTAACACCGTGGAGGATACTTCGAAGTAAACAGAAATGCCCGATAGCGACGCTCTCTACGACGTTCGTGAACGAAGCAAGAATCCCGAGAGACACACGGCTACGAAGAGACTGTGCTCGCCTGCTTCGACACCCACTCAACGTGGAACCTCCACGTCGACGAGAAGCTCCGTCGCGACCTACCCGATGGGTCGGCGCGGGTGAAGATCCTCGGCGCACCGGGTGCCTACGAGGTCGACTGGTGGAGTCCAGCACCCGGCGATGACTGGCAGCCGGTCAAGCGTGGTGAATTCGATGAGGTCGACGAACCAGCCGAGATCTCCCATCTCGCGTAGGGGCAAGCAGTCCCTATGGCTGTTTTTCCCCCCTGAGGGGTGCGGGGGTGCTCGAACGAGTCGCTCCCGAACAGACCGATGAGTAGACCTAGCGACACACACTCGATTGAACAGACACACCCAGCGAGCGGCTGCGACATCGCCTACGTCGGGTATCGGCAGAGCGGGCAGGCTATCGTTGAGAAACGTCCCGGCCAAGAACGGCTCACGCCAGAGCGGAGTCTCGCACTGTTGAATCGCAGTTCCTCGGGATTCGAATGGGGATATGGTAGTAGTGGTCCGGCACAACTCGCGCTCGCACTCCTCCTCGACTACACAGGTGACGAAGCGTTCGCCCTCGACCACTACCAGGCGTTCAAAACCGAGGTCGTGAGCCAGCTGGACTGTGCTGGGTCTGCTTGAAGCTGGCGACTCACCGGGGCCGAGATCGATGCAGTCCTTCACGAAACACCCGGCAAGCCGGTCGCACCGTCCATCTAAATACCAATCACCGAAAGAATCCATGTCAGAACATACCCAACCATCTCGTGCGGATGGCGAATCGGCCGAAACCAGTGAACAGGCGACACGAACGGAATACGTCGAACGTAGTGACGTCGGCGTTTCCCTTACCGTGAAGCTTACTCGCGGGACTGGCACCCGCGATCGAAACAAAATCGTGGCCAAAGCGAAGGGCAAGACCCTCGAGGACGCTCGCGAGGATATGGAGATTCTTCGGGAGTACATCCACGATCTCGCTGAGGACGCCCGCCAGATCCAACCCGAGGAAGAAGACGGGTAGCGGCGGGGGCTGTTTTTTGTCGCCTCAGCAGTAGCGGAGGCGATCATCAGTGAGCAATCCTGACGGTCAATCGACTGACGTGAGCGAGCTTTCACCAGAATAACGGCTCGAACCCCAGAATACGCGACTGATCAACGCTGGTATCGTGACGATCAACGATATGGAGACGCTGCGAGCCTGCGTCGCCTACGAGAACGCGAATCAGCAACGAATCCCGATTCTTCGCCAGCTCAAAGATCGGGCCAGCGAAATTCGCGCAGAAGACGATTGACGCAGCACTCGGAGGTGTCTGTCGGAGCCTCGGTGGGTGGAGGCTCAATCCAGATGAGCGATCGACCAGAAGTCGAGATTCACCGACAGACTGCGTTCGGTGACGATGGCCAACTCGAAGTAACCGAAACGAGCGTCGAGACCTCACTCGAGGATTTCGGCGCTGACGTGGATCATCGCGACCGAGATTCGCGTCTTGACCAGCCCGAGGCGAGTGAGTTCGGCGTCGACGATCGACCCGAAGTGGAGCAAACATCCGAGGGAGATCAGTCAACCCTCTTCGCTGATACGGACGAGAATCAGCAAACCCTCGCTGGCGACGATGCAGCCGCTCGCTGTCTCTTCGAAGAATAGACTGCCCCTATTGATTAGTTATCCGTCTAAATATTGTAGTCTGAACTATAATAGTCTGAGTTCTAATTTTGAAGCGACGCTGAGGGCCTAATAGCCGGGGGTTTTTAACCCCAGCAGGGGTGCGGGGAATCCGAATGCCCGCGTTCAACCGATGGAGATGAATCCGGCTACCGACCCACGAACAGTCGTACAGGATGCGAGTGAGCGATGGCAGGCGAGCAGTCGCCGAGCTCCGTGACTGACTCCGTCTCGGCCCGGATTTATTTCGTCGGCGCCGAATCCGTCCCCCGCATTTCCTCACGCTTGAGTTTAAATACCAAAACCGGGGGAAACGCGGAGCGAATCGATGACGAACCGCAACTCAGACCGAGACGCGTTCCAACCTGTCGGGGAAGGCGCTCTGGTGCCGGACCCAGCGCTGGATCAGCCAGCAGACCGCTAGCCAACCCGCCAGCGTGAATCCTCGCATTCGGGCGGATATCCGGACGGAACTACCGGCACAGACCGAGCCTGTGTCTCCTGTGGCGCATCGATCCCGGCATCGCAAGGAAAATGCCGGTTCTGTCTCGAACACGAACTCGACGGCGCGTCGGAGTCGGGTGCTGCGGGTTCCGAGCAGACACTGCGTGGTGTGATCCACTTCCTCGTCGAATCGGGGACGTTCTACGGCGCCGTGGCAAAGGGAGCAGCAGCAGCGACGCTTCTCTCGTCAAGTCACGACCAGCCAATCGACGACTGTACGCTCATCTACGATCTCGACGACGAGCCCGCACCCCAGCTAACCGAGCGCTGGCCTACGCTCCCCGCTGCTGCCGAGGTGACCTCAGCGGCTGGCGACGCGTTGCTATCAGCGTCCCGTGAGCGGGCAGGGGAAGAAGATGGGAGGAACAATCGTCCGCAGACGGAGCTCCCGCGCGTCTATGACGAGCGTGGGCAGGGAATTCGTGATGGGTCATCCCTCGAGCACGCTCTCGACGACGGCGACCAGTTGTGGATCGTCCCAGCAGTTGCTGTTGAAACAGTTCCTCGTGAAACGGAATCCACCAGTACCGGGGCCGAAATTCCGACCGTGACAGCCCTCGAGTGCCAGCACTGTACGAGAGAAACAGAACATCGGTTCAGGACACGTGAGTCGCTCCCTGACGAGACCTGGACAGGCCAACCAATCTGGGAGTGCCAGGTGTGTGGCACAGGTCGCTACGGACCTGCTCCCGAATAGGGCAGGAGGAACCTCGCCGATTAACTAACAGTCTCCGATAGAGATGACTTCTGGTGGTTAATACGGCAAGTATCTTCAACTCCGACGTCAGTCACAGCGGGCGTTCATTCGGCAGGGTTCGCAGCGGCTTGCCTCCACAAATCGGGGCGGGAACAGGGGTAGTGGGTAACGCTCCGTGACATCGTCGAGTCCGGAAACGTCACGCCAACCACAGCACGGACGTATCATCAGACGCTCGATGAACTCGCGGTCTAGACGGGCCGGGTCGGGAGCGAGGGCGCTCCATTCTTCCAGTGAATCGCATCTAGCGCGGGCGGGAACTGCTGGAGTCGGTCATCGAGAACGGCGAGTGGATGCGCATCAAGAAACGTCTCGCTATGCCGGTCGACAGGCCTGTCTTCGTGATTGAGTTGGATGTGACAGGGCCCAAGATCCGGATGGTCGGCGTCTTGGTGGAAGCCGAGCATCAGATTTCGGTCCGGTTCGACCCAGTTGATGCGGTAGTATTCGTGGTCGACGCTGGCGGGGTACCAGAAGCGAATCTCCAACCATGCGGTCGCCGCGTCGTACGAGTCACTCAGGAACGTCGTCGGATCGACATCCGTGATGACGTACCGGGGTCGGCGTCGAGACGGGCGATAGCGGACCTCTTCACACCCTGGCTGGTTCGTCAATCGGTCGTGAACATCGCGGAGGAGGGTCCGCTGTGTATAGCAGTCGCGACCGGCAAGAAAGATCATTCTGTGAAAGAGGAGGATTAGCTCGTGGCGCGGTCAGCCATGTCGGTCATCTGCTCGCGGGCGGCTTCAACGTCAGAGTAGAGTTCCAGTGCGTGCTTGATGAGGCGGCGATCCTCCTCGTTCTCGCGCCAGAACGCGATGACGTCGCGCCGGTCCCGAAGCTCCGCACTTGTGAGGTCGCCGTCGGCGAGCGACTGTTCGAGCTCCTCCCACGTCTCGACGTCGTAGGTCGCCTGCCACTCCTCGATTTCCTCAGTAATCGCGGCCAATTCGCTCCGCAGCTCCTCGCGGGTGTTTTTCTCGATGAGCGTGCGGATCTCCTCGAAGAGCAGTCGCGTGTAGTCCGGCTGGTAGCGCGTGGTCTCGCCGGCCTCGACGCGACGCAACTGACCCTGGTCGACGAGTTCTTGAACTTCCTCGTTGGTCGTGCTCCAGGCGGCGTCGGCCTGCTCGCTAATCCAATTAACTGAGCGGGGTTCGCGAAGTGACTCGGCGACCGCCCGAATGCAGTCGCGGGCGCTCATCGACTCAGTCCACGATTGGACCCCATCTCGCGGGGATTCGGTCATGGTTGGCACCTCTTGGGACAGTGTTCGCACCCTGATCTCATATATGTTTGTACCCTCTCGCATAATCAAGAGTAGGATTCGAGCGAAGGCGTCCGGACGTTGAAATGCAATACCGATAGAAGCTACGAACCAACCGATGTACGACCGATATTCTGACTTTGCAGAACTACGGCCGACCGGCGAGGCATCCCACAGCCCGGACACGATGCTGGACGGCGGGTGTGAGAGTGACCTCCTGGCGCCAACGCGGTGCGACGAGCACTGGTGGCGACGACAGTCTCGTAAGGAGTCTTTCTGCGCCGGCGAGTGGTGAGGCGCTTCCGATGAATCAGCAAGTCGAGGGCTACCGGATGCATCGTGTGCTCAGCAATCTCAGCCGGCTCGACGTTGACCAGTTGGACGACGCGGATCGAGAGCGAGTCGAGACTGCAAGAGACCTTCTGGAAGAAGTGAGCATACTCACGCGACCAGAGGACGGGAGCAGACCAGACGCCCCAACAGACGACTGATTTCATCGCCGTCGACGCCAGGGGCACTTCCAGTGTCGGTTTATCACCCCCAAAGAGAGGTACGGGGCTTCCTGCGGGTCCAGACATGGCGACACCACAAGCTGCGACGACGTCAATCGGCGCGATCGTATCGGATCCACAGGCAGTCCGCGAGCTCTGTGAGAGCTACTGCTTCGGGACGCTCGACTGGGAGGTCACCGACGAGGGCGAACTCACCATCTGGGGGTACGATGACTTCGAAGTGTACGAGGCGCGGGAGAACGGCCTCCCAGACTACGAGGGCGGCATCGTGACCCCCGAATTCTTGCGAGAACTCGCCGACCATCTCGAAGCCGACGAGGAACTCGACATCCAGACAGCGGGATTCACGAAGTGTCGCTTCCCAGTACTGGTGAAGCGGTACGTCGCTCGTGACGGTCAAGTCCTCCACGCGGACCTCAGTTCCCCCGACCCGATCGACGAGTAGCGTTGTTCGTCCCCCGGGAGGGGTGCGGGGCGATCCAGTCGCGGTCGCCCCGTGAGGTGATTGCTCGATGGGTCACCGCGCACTTGTTGCGTACGAACGGACAGACAGACAGTACACGCTCCACTACAGCCACTGGGGCGCAGCGAACCTGAAGCTCAAACACCGGATTTCGGCAGAGTCGCCGTTCGGTGGCGAGGACACCAACTCCAAGTGGGCGAAACAGCTGCTTCAGCTCAGGTGGTCAATTTGCGAAGTCAGATACTCTTGAAGAGCGGTGACCGTTTCTTCTGAGACAGCTGAGGTCCCGAAGTCACTCCGAAATCCGTGCTTGAGTTCGTCGCTCTCCAAGATCTCCAATCCACGCTCAAGTTGCTCCCGTAGCGCATCGTCGTCCCCTCTCCGCAGATGGGGCGTGACAGCGTTGAGGTCGATCTCTTCAGCCACTGCCAGGACGTCTCGGAGGTCCGTTTCTCGGCCACTGTGGAGCTTTGCCGCGACAAGGACTGCCCCATCGATGACTCTGGCCGTCGTCGTTACTGTGCCCCCGCTCACCTCCTGTTGGTGGCTGTGATCGTACAGATAGTCGAACGACCACTGTGCCTCAGTCTGGCGACACCCGAGTCCGTTGACCAGGAGATCGAAGCCGATCGGCTGCTGTGGCGTGAGCCGCTTCTCGTACTCGATTACTTCGGTGTCGTAGAACCATTTCTTGGCGTGACTGTCCGTTTCCTCGAATCCCTGCTGTTCGAGGAACCCGACGAAGTCAGCCTTGGAGTCCGGCGCGACGACGATATCGAGGTCCGTGGAGAAGCGAGCATTGAACGCTGAGACAGCGTACCCGCCGACAAGAACGTACTTGTGGTCCTGTTGGGTGAGCTCCTCGAGCAGTTCGATGAGCGCGTCACTCCGGTTGTTGAAGCTCATGGCTGCGCTCGTTCCGTTTCCCGGTACGTGACGCCGAGGTCGATATCCTCGTACATCCGGTCGAGCATCGCGAGCGCCGACTGGAACTGGGCGTAGTTCTCACGCATATACTCGATCGTCTCTGCTCTCGGGATAACCGGGTACCCCTCGACGTGCTCGATGTCGAGGGACGCCCCTGGTTCAAGAACGATCTGTAGCGCTCCGTCCAGCTCGTGACGGGGCTGTCGTTCGAATTCGGTCGGGAGGTCGAACGACTCGAAAAACGCCTCCCAAGCGTCGACGTCCTCCTCACGGACGGCCAGAAACAGTGGATAGTCGTTGGGCTCGCGACCGACCTGGTAGCCGCCCTGGGTCCACACGTAGACGGCGTCGATCCGTGTGAATGCGAACGGCCAGTCACCGAACTGCGGGATAACGTAGGCCTCCTCGATGGATGGTTGACTGACGCCGGCGCTGGCAGCGACGAGCTCTCGTGCTGCGTCCCTCACGCGCTCGTCAACGACTGAGAGGCCGTCGTCATAGTGGACGTAGCCTGCGTCTTCGAGTCGGTTGACGGCCTGTCTAACCGTCTCGTACGGCGTGTAGAGGTGTTGGGCGACACGACGGATGGAGTCACCACTCTCGATAGCGAGGATGACCTGCGCCGCGGTGTCGTCGAGCACCTCATACATCTGGTAGTTACCAATAATCCGGTAACAGTTAAAAATCTTACTCGAATGTGCATAAAACCACCATCTCTCCATACTCTCGAAGGTAGTCCTGATTCCCGCTGAAAACACGTGGAACGACTATAACGAATCCAACGAACAAAACGAATTGAATGAGAAAAACGAATGTATTGAAAGCATTCTGAGGAACGAACTGGCACCCTCTATCGATGAGCAAAACGGGGAAACGAACACAACGAGAGAAACGAAGATAATGACCGACACCAATACCACACGAATCACGGTGGCGAATCAGAAGGGAGGCGCGGGGAAGACAACCGACGTCATTCATACTGGCGGCGCACTCGCTGCCCGAGGCCACGACGTCCTCCTGGTCGATATCGACTATCACGGCGAGCTCACCTGCTCGCTTGGCTACAATGATCTGTACTACGACACCGACCGTACAACGCTGTTCGACGTTCTCGAGTTCGACCAGATGGAGTCGATGAACGATATCATCGTCGAACACGAGGAATTCGACATCCTTCCCGCCAGCGAGAAACTCGCGAATAACAAGAACATCCAGACGCTGCTTGAGGCGCCAAAGAGTCGCGAGCGGTTGGAGATGACTCTCGACGAGCTCGAAAAGGACTACGACTACATCATTGTCGACACGCCGCCATCCCTGAACGTCCTCACCGACAACGCCCTGGTCGCGACCGGCAACGTCGTCATCCCCGTGATTCCCGAGAAGCTCAACGCCAACAGCCTCCAGATTTTCACAAAGCAGCTGAGTTCCCTCGAACAGGCGTACGGAGACATCAATCGGCTCGCCATCGTCTGTAACCGTGTCGAGCAGAATGCCGAGCACCGCGACACCATCGAGGAGATCAAGTCGGCGTACTCCCTCCGAGTGTTCGAGATCCCGAAGCGGACCGACCTCTCCCAGTCGATTGGCGAAGGGGTGTCCGTCTTCGGTTTCGGCAAGGAGAACCAGCGCGTTGAGGATGCACGCGACTTGTTCAACGAGATCGCCTCCCGACTCACCGAGAAGGGCTGGCTCGACCGGCTCTTCCCGGACACGTATCTCATCATTCCACTCACAGCCGGCGAGGAAACCGTGTACACCACCCACGAGTACCTCATCGCCGCCCACGTCGCCGAGCCGATGTACATCGGCTACTACAGCGCCCTCAGCCACCACGGGCTGACCGAACAGATTCCCCGGACGGTGTACGTCGTCACGCCGACCCGAGCGCAAAGCCGAGACATCCACGGTGTCCCGTACCGCGTCACGACAGTCACCGAGCAGAAATTCTTCGGCTGTGAGCCGACCTCGATCGAGGGTACGACCGTGCAGGTCAGCGACCTAGAGAAGACGCTGGTCGACTGTGCGGACCACCCCGAGTTCTGTGGTGGCCTTCGGGAACTTGCGACCGCGATGCGCACCGCCGACGAGCAGGGCTGTACCTGGGACATCGTCGGCGAGTATCTCGGACGCCTCGATAACGGCGCGGCGACCAAGCGGATTGTCTATCTCGCCGACCAGCTCGGCATCGACCTCCCCGCTCGCGAGGAGCTCGTCGCGTCGTTCACGAGTGGCTACTCGTTGCTGGACCC
>P_A23_Liq_2_FmtDRAFT_1000255_pt1 | contig 11916 bp, 10 predicted proteins | sample PonA232FremontCA_FD_10599 | JGI IMG/M metagenome (IMG submission 10599) | reverse complement strand
CGCGCCGCGCCGGAAGCCGGTCGCGGCGGTCGGACGTCTCGTCGCGGTCGCAGGGCTCGTCGGCCTCGGAGAAGGGCGGCGTCGAGACGAGCCACTGCGGTCATCGCGTGTATGTACCGATCTCCGATATAAAACTGTTCCGCACCGCCCGGCGCGCGCAAGGTTTGCCGGACGGCCCGGAGATCGCCGGTCGCCCGGTCTACAGCGCCTCGCGGTACGCTTCGAGCGTCGTCTCGACGTCCTCCTCCGTGTGCGCGTAGGAGGTGAACTGACACTCGTACTGGTTCGCGGTGAGGAACACGCCTCGGTCTTTCATCTTCTGCCAGAACACCCGCTCCCAGCGGTCGGTCGCAGCGTCGGCCACGTCGGCGCCCGTCTTTGGGCACGAGTCGTACCGGGCGCAGTCCGGGTCCTGCCGACAGCCGCCCGCGCAACAGGCGTCGACGTCGTCCGGCGCCTCGCGGGTGAACACCGTCTTGAACATCGAGTCGGTGCCGACGACGGTGTACTCCGGCGCGCGCTCGGCGCAGATCTCGGCGATCCCCTCCCGGAGCTGCCGACCGAGGCGGTTGACGTGCTCGTACACGTCGTTTTCGGCCGCGTACTCCAGCCCGGCCTTCCCGGCGGCCATCGTCACCGGGTGCCCGGAGAAGGTGCCGGACTGGAACACCTCGCCAGCGGGCGTGAACCCCTCGATGATCTCCGCTTTCCCGCCGATCGCGCCGACCGGGAAGCCGCCGCCGATGATCTTCCCGAACGTCGTCACGTCGGGGGTGACGCCGAACTTCGACTGGGCGCAGCCGAGGCCGCCCACCCGGAACCCGGTGATCACCTCGTCGAAGATCAGTAGCGAGCCGTGGTCGTCACAGAGGTCCCGCAGCGTCTCGTGGTAGCCGTCGACGGGCATCACGATCCCCTTGTTGGCGAGTATCGGCTCGACGAGGACGGCCGCGATCTCGTCGCCGTGTTCCGCGAACACCTCCTTCGCCGCCTGCGGGTCGTTGAACGGGATCGGCAGGGTGTGCTCGGCGAACGCCTCCGGGATCCCCGCCGTCGACGGGTGCGCGTCGCCCGGCGACCCTTCCACGAGCGTCGACTCCTGCGCGCCGTGGTAGCCGCCCCGCATCACGACGATCTTGTCGCGGTCGGTGTGGCCGCGCGCCAGTCGGACCGCCGAGACGGTCGCCTCCGTGCCGGAGTTGACGAAGCGGATCGACTCGACGCTCGGGACGTGCCGCGCCACGAACTCGGCGTGTTCGACCTCGATCTCCGTGGGCGCGCCGTACATCGGTCCCTCCGCGACGTGCGACTGGACCGCCGCCTCCACCGGGTCGGGCAGGTCGTGGCCGTAAAGGAGGGGGCCGTACCCCATCACCCAGTCGACGTAGCGGTTCCCGTCGGCGTCGATCACTTGGCCGCCGTCGCCGCGCTCGACGAAGAACGGGTGCGGCATCGTCGCCCGGACCGAGGAGTTGACGCCGCCCGGCATGACCGACAGCGCGCGGTCGTACAACTCGCGCGAGCGCTCGTGGTTCATACCGACCGGTTGGGTCGGCGGGCTGAAAGTAGTTGCCGAACCGCCGTCACGCCCGCCCGAAAAAAGTCCGTCCGTCGATCCGTGCGCGGTGTCTGCCCGCCGGGAGCGTCGCTACACCGCCTCCGTTCCGGTCGCACCGGTGCGGACTTGGAGCGCGTCCTCCACCGGCATGATGAACACCTTGCCGTCGCCGGCCTCGCCGGTCTTCGCGGCGTCGGCGATGGCGTCCGCGACCTCGTCGGCCGGGATGTCGGCCACGACGACCTCGACTTTCACCTTCTGGTGGAGATCGACGGTGAACTCCTCGCCGCGCCACTGGCCCTTCTTCGCGGGCTGGCTGCCGCGACCGGAGACGTTCGTCACCGTCAGCGAGGGGGCGTTGATCTCCGCGAGCGCCTGCTTGATGTCTCCGAGCTTGTCGGGGCGGACGACCGCCGTGACCATCTTGATGTCCGTGCCGGCCGCCGCGCCGCCATCGGCCCGGGGAGACTCCCCATCGGACTCGGTCGTGTCGATCACCGACGGGCCGCCGTCGGTCGCGACGCGGTCGCCGCCGAACTCGGGGTAGGTCTCGACGCCGTGTTCCGAGATGTCGAGGCCCTCCTGTTCGTGCTCGGCGGTGACGCGCGCCTCGCCGGCGAGCTTGAGCACGTACCAGACCGCACCGGTTGCGGTGATCGTCCAGCCGCCGATGATGACCACGCCGACGAGCTGAGCGACGAAGTGGGCGCCGATGCCCGCGCTGAGCTGACCCGGTGCGGCGACGAACGGGAAGAGGAGCGTCCCGAGAACGCCAGCACTCCCGTGAACCGGGAACACCGCGCAGACGTCGTCGATCTTCAGGTTGTCCGAGACGAACTCGAAGACGATCGGGAGCTGCGCGCCGGCGAGCCCGCCGACGACGACGGCGCCCCACCATGCCGTGGTGTCGGGGATTGCGGTGATGCCGACGAGCCCGGCGAGCAGGCCGTTGGCGACGTAGAGGGTGTCGACCTTCCCGGTCTTCGCCCAGACGACGAGCGCGGCGCCGATCCCGCCGGACGCCATCGCGATCGTCGTCCCCATCGCGACGAGGTTGAGCGTCAGCGTGTTGAACACGCCGCCGCTGACCACTGACGCCGTGCCGACGTTGAAGCCGTACCAGCCGAACGCGAGGACGAGCGTCCCCAGCACGGCGAACGTCAGCGAGTGACCGGGGATGACGTTCGTCGAGCCGTCCTTCCCGTAGCGGTCCATCCGCGGCCCGAGGATGGCCGCGGCCGTGAGGCCCGCGATGCCGCCCATGCCGTGGACGATCATGCCGCCGGCGAAGTCGTGGAACGCGGTGCCCGTCAGCTGTGCGACGAGCCCGTCACCGGAGGCCGACCACGTGAAGGCGATGACCATCGGGTAGATGACCGCGGCCAGGAGGAACGTGTAGGTGACGTACGCGCGGAGCTTCGCGCGACCCGCGACCGCCCCGGAGACGATCGTCGCTGCGGTCATCGCGAACACCGCGCCGTAGAGCCAGTTGACGTAGGGACCGACCACGCCCGACTCGACGGCGAGTTCGCCGCCGGAGTACAGCGATCCCGCGGCGGAGGCGATCCCCGACGACCCGTTCACGAGGCTCGTGAACGCCGTGCCGATGAGGAAGAACACCGCCACCCCGACGCTCCACGTCAGGAGGTTCTTCGTCAGCTGGTTGGCGACGTTCTTCGACCGCACCTGCCCGGCCTCCAGCATGGCGAAGCCGGCGTGCATGAAGAAGATGAGGAACGTCACGACGAGGATCCACGTCCCGTTCATCGCGGACGCGAACGTGCTCGGATCGATCGTGGCGAGGACGCCGCCCGTCACAACTCATCCACCTCTACTGAACGCTCGTCCGGTTCAAACCGTGCTTCGCTCGTGTTCATGTGCTGAATCACGTTTCGATTCCCGGGAACGCCTATACATAAACGTTAGAGTTGAGTTTCACAAAAAACACGGTTGATAATACGGCGGTCGTCCGATATAAGGACGTGGCTATGGAATATAAGGACGTTTTTCTCGCGGTTCCGCCGCAATTGTTGCGCTCGAACTCGACGGTCGTTGTGTAGCTCAGCTATCTATTTCGGCGTGATCCGTCGCCGAGCGGCGTTCTCGGGGCGGGCGCGGTCCCCTCTGGCGAGTATTGCCGCACCGCCGTCCCGCGCTTGGGCGTCGCACGGGCTCTCCGTCCCGAATTCGGGTCGTTCCGGCCTCGTCGGCAGAAGTAGACGTTTGTCAACCCGTCTCGCGGTTCCTCGACGGAATCGATATCTCGGCGGTGTCAGACTGCCCTCTCCGCCGACCGATGTCCCGGAAATACCGTTATTCCGGCTTCAGACCCTCGTTCTGGACGCGCATCACGGCCTCGCCGTCGGCGAGGTTCGGCGCGTCGACGAGGCGGACGATCCGCTTGTCGCCCTTCGACTTGCGGAGGTACATCCGGAACGTGGAGGCGTGTCCGAGGATGTTGCCGCCGATCGCCTGCGTCGGGTCGCCGAAGTACGAGTCGGGATTCGACGCGACCTGGTTCGTGACGAGGATGGCGGTGTTGAACAGGTCGCCGATCCGCATCAGGTCGTGGAGGTGTTTGTTGAGCTTCTGCTGGCGATCCGCAAGCTCGCCCCGACCGACGTACTCCGCGCGGAAGTGCGCGGTGAGCGAGTCGACGCAGACGATCCGGATCGGCCATTCCGTCTCCTCGTGTTCGCCGGCCAGCTCCTTCGCCTTCTCGGCGAGCAGGATCTGGTGGTTGGAGTTGAACGCCTTCGCGACGTGGATCTGGTCGAGGAACGCCTCGACGAGCTCTTCGAGCGCCTCCTCGTCCGAGGGCGTCCCCTCGATCTCGCGGCGCTCCATCTCGTCGGCGAGGATCTCGTCGTCGAGCCCGCGGACCATGTCGTCGATCCGCTCCGGTCGGAACGTGTCCTCGGAGTCGACGAAGATACAGCCGCCGTCGAGGCCGCCGTTCTCCGGCTCTAGCTGGACGTTGACCGCCATCTGATGGGTAACCTGTGACTTCCCGGACCCGAACTCGCCGTACACCTCCGTGATCGACTGCGTCTCGATGCCGCCGCCGAGCAGGTCGTCCACCTCGTCGATCTGCCAGGAGAGCTTGCCGATCTCCTGGCGGCGCTCCAGCACGCTCGCGCCGGTCTCGAAGCCGCCGACGTCGGCGGCGTCGCGGGCGGCGTTGATGATGTCGGCGGCGGACGACTCGCCGATGTCGGCCGTGTTCGACATCTCGCCGGGGCTCGCGACGGCGATCGACTGGTAACTCTCGAATCCGTTGTCCACGAGCTTGTCCGCGGTTGCCGGGCCGACGCCGGGGAGGTCCTCGAGTTCGTCTTCAGGCATGTACACAGTGCTTGTTTGCCATCCCGTATAAAGACTGGTTTACACCCGAGTGAAAGTGAAGTTCGCCGAGCGTCACCGCTCGGTCGCGGTTCGCTATCTCTCGAAAGCGTTCGTCGGAGCGGCCCGCTCCGTCGCGCGGTGAAACTGGTCGAGGGGTCAGGGGCGACCCGGCGGTCGGNTCCTCAGAAGCCGACGCGGCGGACGTACCCGAGGTCGCGGATCTCCACGAGCAGGTCGCCCGACAGCTCGGCGTCGGTGATCACGTACAGCTTCGGGTCGTCGGTGAACTCNGGGTCCTCGCTCAGCACCTGCCGGATCGAGACGCCGCGGTCGGCCAGGATCCCCGTCACCTCGGCGACGATCCCGGCCTCGTCGGCGGCCGCGACCTCGATGGTGAGCACCGTCAGGTCGAGGACCGGGGCGAGGTCCATCAGGCTCGGGACCGACGAGATGTTGGTGAAGATGCGCTTCAGCTCGGGGTCGGCCAGGATCGCGTCGGTCGTCGAGTCCACGACGCGCCGGTCCACGTCGAGCTCGCGCGCGATGCCGGTGTAGGGGATCTCGATCCCGCCGGAGACGACCCGCCCCTCCTCGTTGACGGAGAAGCCGCGCTCCAAGAACAGCCGGATCACCGCCTGCTGGCTGGGTGACCCCTCGAACTTCTCGAGGATCTCGTCGAACATTCGTTGTCGGGAGTGGTCGCGGCCGGGCGTTAAAAAGGCGGGTGCGTCGCGGCCGGTCGCGTCGCGGTCGTCCGGCGACCCCGCCGGCCCGGACCACTTCCGCCCCGCCACCCGACCCCTTTTAGCCGACGCCGCCGAACTCCGCCCCGTGTCAGAGTCGCCGCACCTGCGGTTCTTCCCGTACGAGGAGCCGTACCCGAACCAGCGCGAGGCGATGGACCGGGTCGCCAACGCGCTGGACCGCGGACAGGACGTGCTGTTCGAGGGGGCGCCCGGGACCGGGAAGACCCTCTCGGCGCTCGTGCCCGCGCTGGAACACGCGCGCGAGCACGACCGCACGGTCGTCATCACGACCAACGTCCACCAGCAGATGCGGCAGTTCGTCGAGGACGCCCGCGCGATCACGCGNGAAGAACCCATCCGCGCGGTCGTGTTCAAGGGGAAGTCGTCGATGTGCCACATCGACGTCGACTACCAGGAGTGTCAGACCCTCCGCGACACCACCCGCGAGATGGTCGAGACGGAGAGCGAGGTCCGCGAGCTGGAGTCGCGACAGCGCGAGCTGCTGGCCGAGAGCCGCGAGGGCGATACGGGCGCCGCCGAGGCCCGCGAGTCGGTCATGGACGAACTCGACGAGCTGGAGGCGGAGATGGAGGAGTACGACGCCGCGAACGTCTGCGAACACTACCGCAACAATCTCACCCGCGACACGGACGACTTCTTCGGGTGGCTCTTCGAGGACGTCCGCACCCCCGACGACGTGTACGAGTACGCCGACGAGCGCGCGCTGTGCGGCTACGAGCTGCTGAAGAAGGGGATGGAGGGGGTCGACCTGGTCGTTTGTAACTACCANCACCTGCTCGACCCGAACATCCGCGAGCAGTTCTTCCGGTGGATCGACCGCGACCCGAGCGAGATAATCACCGTGTTCGACGAAGCGCACAACATCGAGAACGCCGCCCGCGACCACGCCACCCGAACGCTGACGGAGAACACGCTCGACGCCGCCTTAGACGAGGTGGCCGACAGCGACGACTCCCGCGCGGAGCCCGCCGAGAACGTCCTCCGCGCCTTCCGCGACGCCCTCGTCGAGACGTACGAGGACGCGCTCGGCTTCGGCGGCTCCGAGTCCGTGACGGAGAACTGGGAGGACATTGCGGTCGCCAACGACGACCGCCGCGACGACCTCACGCTCGCGTTTCTCCGCAACTACGAGGGGACGGGGATCGACGCGGAGACCGAGCTCGCCGTCCAGCTCGGCCAGGCGATAGACGAGGAGTACGAGCGCCGCTACCGGGACGGGGAGGCGACCACCCGGTCGGAGTCGCAGACGCTCGCGGCCGCCCGGTTCGTCTCGACGTGGATGGACGAGGGCGCGGAGTTCGGCCAGTATCCCGTGCTCTCCGTCCGGCGCGACGGCGGCACCGACGAGGTGTACGGCCGGGCGGAGCTGTACACCTGTATCCCGCGGAGCGTCACGAGCGAGCTGTTCGACGAGGTGGCCGCCTCGGTCCTGATGAGCGCGACGCTGCGCCCGTTCGACGTGACCGAGGACGTGCTGGGGCTGGAGGACGTCGCCTCGATGGCCTACGAGATGGGGTACCCCGAGGCGAACCGCCGGACGTTCGCCGCCGACGTGCCGCCGCTGTTCGCCGCCGACCGAAACGACCCGGAGACGCAGGAGGCCGTGTCGTCGCTGCTCCGCGACGCAATCCGCTTTACCCCGGGCAACACGCTCGCCTTCTTCCCGTCGTACGCCGAGGCCGAGCGCTACCACGAGCGGCTCGCTGGGGCGAGCGGGGGCGGAAGCGCCGCCGGCGGCGCCGCGGCGGACGCCGTCGACCTCGGTCCGATCCACCTCGACGGGCCGGGCGAGGACGAGGAGCGGCTCCGCAGCGAGTTCGTCGAGAGCGACGGCGCCGCGCTGTTCACCTCGCTGTGGGGGACGCTCGGCGAGGGCGTGAGCTTCGACGGGGACGACGCCCGGACGGTCGTCGTCGTGGGCGTCCCGTACCCGCACCTCTCGGACCGCACGGAGGCGGTCCAGGACGCCTACGACCGCGCGTTCGCGGACCGCGACCGCGCCCGCGACCCGGGGTGGACGTACGCGGTCGAGGTCCCGACGATCCGCAAGACGCGACAGGCGCTCGGCCGAGTGATCCGCGGCCCCGACGACTACGGCGTCCGGATCCTCGCGGACCGGCGCTACACGACCGCCGACATGGGGAAGTACTCGGTCCGGTCCGCGTTCCCGCCCGAGGAGCGCGAGGAGCTGCTCGACGTCGACCCCGCGAAGCTGAAGTTCGCGATGCTGAACTTCTATCAGGACCACGACGCGTACAACGGCCCGCCGCCGTCGCCGTGACGCGGGCGCGCGGTCTCGCTCCCGGGCGCTCGCCTCGACGTCACTTTCCCGGGCGCTCGCCTCGACGTCACTTCCGGCCGTCCTATCCGGGCATCGACGCGAGCAGGATCGAGACCAGGATCAGGAGCCCGGCCAGCAGCGTCGTGACCACGGCGTGGATCAGCGTCATCGCGGCGACCGCCCGCCGCGGCTGCTCGTAGCTCCACCAGAACATCGTCCCGTCGACGAGGAGCGCCGCGAGGAGGATGAGCCCCCCGGGGAGTTCGAGCCCGTTGCCGGCGACGCTGATCACCGCGGGCAGCGGGCCGATGTAGAGGGCCCGCCGCGGGTCGGCGTCGCCGAGGACGTTCCGGGCCGCGACGTGCGCGGTGAGACAGAGGAACAGCGCCAACAGGACGGTCGTCCCGAGCACGGAGACCGGCGTCACCGTCTGTAAGAGCATGGTCGCCATACGCGGCGACGGGTAAAAGTGATCGCGGAACGCGGTCGCGGTGTCGCCGCATCGCGGCCCCGTCTCGATCGCGGGCTCGCCGCGTCAGTCCAACAGCCCGAGGCCGTTCAGCTCCTCGACGATCACGTCGACGGCTGCCTCGGCGTCGGCGGGGCTCGTGCCGCCGGTGACGACCACTTTCCCGCTGCCGAAGAGCAGCGCGACGACCTCCGGCTCGTCGAGCCGGTAGACGAGCCCGGGGAACTGCTCCGGCTCGTACTCGATGTGTTCCAAGCCGAGCCCGATCGCGATCGCGTTCAGGTTCAGGCTCTCGCCGAGGTCGGCCGACGTGACGATGTTCTGGACGGTGACCTCCGGGTCCTCGATCGGGATCTGGAGCGCGCGGAGCTCCGCGAACACGATGTCGAGGCTCTCGTGGACCGCCTCGACCGAGTTCGCGCCCGTACAGACGATCTTCCCGGAGCGGAAGATCAGGGCGGCCGACTTCGGGTCCGTGGTGCGGTAGACGAGCCCGGGGAACTGCTCGGGGTCGTAGTCGGCGCCCTCGAGGTCCATCGCGACGCTCTGGAGATCGAGTTCCTGCCCGATCCCCGTGGAAGCGACGACGTTTTCGACGGTGATCGTCTCCTTCGGGTCGGCCCTCATTACCTCCATCCTCGCCCGAACGACTTAAAAAGGTGGCTGGTCGGAACCGCCACGCTATTGTCGTCGCCGCGCGGAGCGGTCGGCGTGTACTGGCTCGAACTCGCCGGCGAGACCGACGCCTTCGCCGCCCGCGAAGCGGCGACCGCGGCGACCGGCGTCGACCTCCTCGCGCCGGGGATCGCTCGGACCGGCGGGATCGACGGCGCGCACGTCCGGCGCCTCGCGTACACGCGCGCCGCCCACGATGCGGTCGCGCGGACGGACGCCGACGTCGACGCCGCGGTCGCCGCGCTCCGCGCCGCGCCGCTCGACCGCTCCGGAAGCGTGGCGGTCCGCGCCCGCGACGTCCGGGGAACGTCGGGAGTCTCCACCGAGGCGGTCGAGCGCGAACTCGGGAGCGTCCTCGTCGACCGCGGGTTCGACGTCGACCTCGACGACCCCGACCACGTCCTCCGCGCGCTCTTCGCCGCCGGCCCGCGCGCCGAACACGACGCGGTGGCCGGCGCGGACGGCGGCGACGCGGACCTGTGCGCGCTCGGGTGGGTCGCCGCCGAGGCCGCCCGCGACTTCGCGCCGGACCCCACCGACCGCCCCTTCTTCCAGCCGGGGAGCATGGCCCCGGTCGACGCCCGCGCCTACGCTAACCTCGCGGGCGCCGCCCCCGGGCGGACCCTGCTCGATCCCATGTGCGGCACCGGCGGTCTCCCCCTCGAAGCGGGCCTCGTCGGCGCCGACGCGGTCGCCTGCGACGCGCAGGCGAAGATGGCCGACGGCGCGCGGCGGAACTTCCGCGCATACCTTGCCGACGACGCCGACGCTCCCTCCCCCGACTGGCACGTCGCCCGCGGCGACGCGACCGCGCTCCCGCTTCCCGACGACACCGTCGACGGGGTCGCGTTCGACGCCCCCTACGGCCGACAGTCGAAGATCGCGCGCCACGAGCTGGCCGACCTCGTCGCGGGCGCGCTTGCGGAGGCGGCCCGGGTCGCGCCGCGCGCGGTGCTGATCGCCGACCGCGACTGGCGCGGCCCCGCCCGCGACGCCGGGTGGACCGTCGACGCGGCGTTCGAGCGCCGGGTTCACCGGTCGCTGACGCGCCACGTGCTGGTGTTGCGCCGCGAGGCGGACGCGGGAGGCGAGGCGGACCCGGCGGATATCTCGCCCGACGCGGACGGAAGCTTGCCGGACCGAGAGTGAACGACCGATCGGCGGAATCGCTCTTATCCGACGCTGGCGCGACAAGTTTCAGTTCCGCCCCGACGCCGGGCAACGGTTAAGTGCGCGGCCTCTCGTGGTACTCGCATGACCGGGGACGGCGGGGACATGCTCTCGTGGGACGAGTCGGTGTTCCGCGACGAGTCGGTGTTCGAGATCGACCACGTCCCCGAGACGTTCCGCCACCGCGAGAGCCAACTGGAGAACCTCAAGTACGCGCTCCGCCCCGCGGTTCGCGGCTCCCGCCCGCTCAACACGATGGTTCGCGGACCGCCGGGAACAGGCAAGACCACCGCGGTCCAGAAGCTCTTCGGCGAGCTCGGCGCCCGGACCGAGGTGCGGACGGTCCGCGTCAACTGCCAGGTCGACTCCACGCGCTACGCGGTGTTCTCCCGGCTGTTCGAGGGGATCTTCGAGTACGAACCCCCGTCGTCGGGCATCTCGTTTAAGAAGTTGTTCGGCCAGATCACCGACCGCCTCGTCGAGGAGGACGAGGTGCTCGTCGTCGCCTTGGACGACGTGAACTACCTCTTCTACGAGAACGAGGCCTCCGACACGCTGTACTCGCTCCTCCGCGCCCACGAGGCGCACTCCGGCGCGAAGATCGGCGTCATCGTCGTCTCCTCGGACCTCGGGCTCGACGTGATCGACGACCTCGACACCCGTGTCCAGTCGGTCTTCCGGCCCGAGGAGGTGTACTTCCCCGTCTACGACGCGACCGAGATCTACGACATCCTCGCCGAGCGCGCCAAGCGCGGCTTCCACGAGGGCGTCATCGGTGACGCCGAACTGGAGCGGGTCGCCGACCTCACCGCCGAGAGCGGCGACCTCCGGGTCGGGATCGACCTCCTGCGCCGGGCCGGGCTCAACGCGGAGATGCGCGCCTCGAAGACCGTCTCGAAGGAGGACGTCGAGGACGCGTACGACAAGTCGAAGCACGTCCACCTCTCGCGGTCGCTGCGCGGGCTCTCCGACTCCGAGCGTGACCTCGTCCGCGTCCTCGCCGAGCACGACGGCGAGCGCGCCGGCGCGGTGTACGACGCGTTCAACGACGAGACGGGGCTCGGCTACACCCGCTACTCGGAGATCATCAACAAGCTCGATCAGCTCGGCGTGATCGACGCGGAGTACGCCGACGTCGACGGCCGCGGCCGCTCCCGCGAACTCTCCTTGGCCTACGACGCGGAGGCCGTCTTGGACCGGTTGGAGTAGGCGGCGACCTACCTCTCGTCGTCACCGCGCGCCGTCTCGTACCCAGTCGCCCACGCGAGGGCCCCGACGGCGAGGATCGCGACGGTCTCTCGGTCCGACCCGACGAGGGACTGCGCGACGACGGAGACGGCCCCGACCGAGACGGCGACGTACGCGCCTTCGGGGACCGCGAAGGGGAGTCGACCGCGCGACTGAAGCGCCGCGGTCACGAACATCGCACCGAGGAGCGTCAGGCCGAACAGCGGGAGGACAGCGGTTGCCGAGGACATACTTCCGACTGATCGCGTCGCGAGTAATACATTTCGGCGGTCGCGCGGTCGGAGCNAACCGCCGACGCCTTTTCAATAGCTCCGCCCGCACCTCGTCGCATGAAGACGAGCGGCGGGAGCGACGCGATGAAGCGGCGCGCTGGCGAGTCGGCGGCCGAGGCCGTCACCGACGG
>P_A23_Liq_2_FmtDRAFT_1000254_pt1 | contig 11986 bp, 11 predicted proteins | sample PonA232FremontCA_FD_10599 | JGI IMG/M metagenome (IMG submission 10599) | reverse complement strand
CGCGACGCTACCGGAGGTAGCGCCGCAGGTGGTCCGGGAGCCGCTTCCCGACGGTGCCGCCGAGCCGGTCGCGTAGCGTCCCGAGGATGCCGTTCGGGACGAACAGCACGAACAGCACGAAGATGATCCCGAGGTACAGCGGGGCGCGCCCGTCGACCGCGGTGTTGACGAACAGCTCCACGCTGATCCCGAACAGATCCGCTTCGAGGACGCTCGCCGGGAGCTCCTCGCGCAGCAGCGTCGCGATCCCGCCGCTCTCGGTCGAGAGCACGTCCTCTAACCCCTGCGTGAACAGGGTCCCGTACACCGGCCCCGCGAGGGTGCCGAACCCGCCGACGATCGTCGTGATCAGCGCGTCGGCGGTGACGAGGAAGTAGAACGTCCCGTCGGGCGCGACGGAGCGCGAGTAGGCGGCGAAAATCCCGCCGGCGACCGCGCCGAAGAAGCCGCTGATGGCGAACGCGGCCAGCTTGAACCGGTAGGTCGCGTAGCCGACGGCCCGGGCGCGCTCCTCGTTCTCGCGGATCGCGATCATCACGCGCCCGAACGGCGAGTGGATGATCCGCTGCATCGCGAAGTAGCAGACGACCACTACGATCCCGAGCGCGTAGTACGAGACCACGGTCGCCGACAGGTCGATCCCGAGGCCGAGCAGGTTCTCGACGCTCTCGCCCGTGAGCCGCCCCACGTCGAGGCTCAGCGCGTCGACGAAGGGGACGCCGATGGCGAGCGCGTCGCCGCTCACCGTCGCGCCCTCGGTCGGGTTCGTCGAGACGTACCCCCACGAGCGGATCAGCTCGTAGATCACCTGCGCGAACCCGAGCGTGATCATCGCGAAGTAGACGCCCGTGAGCCGGAACGACACCGACCCGATGACGAGCGCGAGCAGGCCGGCCACCACCGCGCCGAGCAGGAGCGTGATCATGAACGGCGTCCCGCCCGGGATCCCCGGCACCTGCCCGTTCGCGGCGAGGACGACGAAGTAGCCGCCGGTCCCGAAGAAGGCGGCGTGCCCGAACGAGAGGTAGCCGGTGTAGCCGCTGACGAAGTCGAAGCTCATCGCGAACAGCCCCATGTACAGCACCACGACCATGAACGTGATCGCGGGGAGGAACGTCTCCGCGAGCGGCGCCGCCGGCGTCGCGAGCAGCGCCTCGTAGCCGAGCGGATACAGCAGGAACCCGACGATCACGGCCGCGTGAACCGCGTGGTCTCGCAGGTACTCGCGGAGGCCGCCGGTTGCCTTCGACGGCGGAACCGGATCCGTCTCGTCGACGGGAGCGTCCGATTCGTCGACGTGAGCGCCGGAACCGCCGACCGGTGCGCCCGCGTCGCCGACCGACCCGTCGGAGTCCGCCGGGGCGTCCGCGTCGACACCGGAGTCGGGGTCGCTAATGGCCTCCCACCTCCTCGACGCCGTAGAGCCCCTGCGGGCGGAGTATCAGCATCACCACGAGCAGGAGGAAGATGGTCACCTCGGAGAGGCCGGGGAAAGTGACGATCCCGGTGGTGAACAACCACGTCGTCACCGAGTCGGCGATCCCGACGATGCCCGCCGCGACGAGCGTCCCGGTGAAGCTCCCGAGCCCGCCGATGATCACGACGACGAACGCGTACAGCAGCACGTCGATGCTCAGGAGGACGCTGGGGCCCCAGATCGGGTCCCACATCAGCAGGACGCCGCCGACCGCGGCGAGGCCGGTCCCGACGCCGAAGACGACGGTGAACGCCTGCCGCACGTCGACGCCGAGCGCCTGGACCATCTCGGTGTCCTCGCTGCCGGCCCGGATGTAGAGGCCGTACAGCGTCTTCGTCAGGAACGCCCAGACGGCGACGGCGACGACCGCGCCGATAGCGACCTCGAAGAGGTACAGCCGCCTGACGCCGACGCCGAGCAGCTCGGTCCGCCCGAGCAGCACGTCGGGCGCGGTGCCCATCGGCGCCTGCCACTGCGGGTTCGGCTGGATCCCCCGGAGCGTCAAGACGATCCGGGCGACCTCCTCGATGATGAGCGAGACGCCGAAGGTCAACAGGATCTGGTAGGTAGGCGTCCGGTCGTAGATCGGCCGGATGAGCGTCACCTCCATCGCGCTGCCGGCCGCGGTGGTGACCGCGAACACGAGCGCCAGCGCGACGAAGAAGACGAGGATCGTCGCGACCGTCCCGGTGTTCGCCCCGACGAGCAGGACGAGCACCAAGCCGCCGAGGTACGCGCCGACCATCGCGATCGCGCCGTGCGCGAAGTTGAGCACGCCCATCAGCCCGAAGACAAGCGTCAGGCCGACCGCGATGGTGAAGTACACCGCGCCCTTGCCGATCCCCTCGGCGAGCACGCGAGTGGCCGTCTGGAGGCCGTCGACCGCGCCGCCGGTCGCGAGCAGCGCGCCCGGGTCGACGAGCGGGGCGACCTGCGCGGCGGTCCCCGCGAGCGGTCCGAGGCTCATGCGGTCAGGTACCTCCGGATCCGTTCGTCCTCGCTCGTGACGCCGGCGGTCTCTCCCTCCTCGACCACGACGCCGTGGTCGATGAGGTAGAAGCGGTCGGCCAGATCCATCGCCAGCCGGAAGTTCTGCTCGACGAGGACCATCGTCGTGTCCGCGGAGGCCGCGCGCAGCGCCTCCACCACGTCCTCGACGATCTGTGGCGCGAGCCCCTCGCTCGGCTCGTCGACGAGCAGCAGGTCGTTGTCGCCGAGCATCCCTCGGGCGATCGCGAGCATCTGCTGTTGCCCGCCGCTCAGGTCGCCCGCCTCCTTGTCGGCGAAGCGGTCGAGCGCCGGGAACAGCTCGTACGCCCCCGCGATCCGAGCGCCGGGATCGGCGGCCGAGTGGGCGGCGACGCGGAGGTTCTCCTCGACCGTGAGATGCGAGAATACGCGTCGTTCCTCCGGCACCCACCCCATGCCGCGGGCGGCGATCTCGTGGGGCTCCATCCCCGTCACGTCCGTCCCGTCGAACCGGACCGTCCCCTCGCGGGGCGGCGTGAGCCCGAGCGCGGTGCGGAGCGTGGTCGTCTTCCCGACGCCGTTCCGGCCGACGAGGGCGACGATCTCGCCCGCCTCGACCGACAGCGACAACCCCTGAAGGATGTGGCTCTCGCCGTAGTAGGTGTGGACGCCGTCGAGTTCGAGCGTCGTCACCGCGACTCACCCCCGGCGCGCACGCGTCGGCCGCCGTCGGCGGCCGCGTCGCCGTCCGAGCGCCCTCCCTCGTCGGCGGAGCGCTCTCGTCCGTCGGCGGATCCCTCGCGGCCGTACCCGCCGAGGTACGCCTCCTGAACGTCCTCGTCGCCGCGAACGTCCTCGGGCGGCCCGTCGGCGATCAGCTCGCCGCGGTGGAGGACGGCGATACGGTCGGAGATGTCCATCACCACCTCCATGTTGTGTTCGATGAGCATCACCGAGTGATCCTCGGCCACGTCCTCGATCAGCGCGACGACCTCGTCGACGCCCTCGCTCGACACGCCGGCGGTCGGCTCGTCGAGCAGGAGCAGATCCGGGTCGCCGGCGAGCGCGACCCCGATCTCGAGGCTACGCTTCTCGCCGTGACTCAGGTTCTGCGTGACGGTCTCGGCCTCCTCGGCCAGCCCGATCCGTTCGAGGATCGCGGTCGCCTCCGCGTAGTGGTCCTCGAAGTCGGTCACGTTGCGCCACAGCTTCCACGAGTCGTTCCCGCGGCTCGCCTGCGCGGCGACGCGGACGTTCTCCAGCACCGACAGCGTCGGGAAGAGGTTCGTGATCTGGTACGACCGGTGGATCCCCGCGAGCGCCGTCTCGTCCGGCGAGGCCGTCGTGATGTCGATCGCGGAGCCGGTCCCGTCGGCACCGGCGGAGGCCGCCCCCGCGTCTCTGCCGCCCGATGGGGCGAACCGGATGCTCCCGTCGGAGGGCTCCAACACGCCCGTGAGCAGGTTGAAGAACGTCGTCTTCCCCGCGCCGTTTGGGCCGATGATCGAGCAGAGCTCGCCGGTCTCCAACGCGAAGTCGACGCCGTCGACGGCGGTGATGCCGCCGAAGCGCTTCGTGAGCCCCTCGGTCTCCAGCAGCATTACAGCGAGCAGCTCGCGTCCTCTTCGGGGACCATCACGTCCTCGGCGTCGAGCCGTTCGAGGGGCTGGCCGGGCATGATCGGCGCGCCCCAGGTGTCGGCGTACTCGTCGCTGGTCGGGACCGGCCACGCGACCGTCATCTGCGAGGCGGCCTGGTTGTTGTGTTCCTGGAAGGTGTACCCGTCCGCGCCCTTCGGCGTTTCAGCGACGGTCATGCCGCGCAGCGCCTCGGCGATGTCGGCGCCGTCCGTGGAGCCGGTCTCCGAGACGGCCTGCGAGAGCGCCGAGGCGGCGGTGAACGTCCCGGCGCTGAACAGGTCCGGCACGATGCCGTACGCGTCGATGTGTAGCTGCCGGAACTCCTCGTTGATCGAGTTCTCGTACTGGTTCCAGTGGTACCGGCTGGTGAACGGTCCGAGCCCGGCGTCCTTGATATCCTGCTCGGTGAAGCCCTCGCCCAGCGCCGACTCGATGGTCCCGCCGATGAGTTGCGTCGTCAGCAGGGCGGCGAACCCGCCGAACACCTGGACGTCGTAGGAGATCGCGGAGGTGAGGAACTGCGGCAGCGTGGACGCGGTGAAGCCGCCGACGACGCCCGTCGCGCCGTCCGACATCGCCTGTTCGAAGAGCCCGTCGAACTCGGAGTACCCGACCTCGACGAAGCGGGGTTCCAAGACCTCCACCCCGTTGTTCTCCAATACCTGAGTGTAGTTTTCCGCGACGCTCTGCCCGAACGCGTTGTCGGACGCGAACACCGCGACCGTGTCGATGTCGAAGTTCTCGGCGACGTACGTGCCGCCCGCCCGCGCGTCCATCGCGGTGTGCTCGCTCGCGCGGAACGCCATCGGGTGACAGAACTCGTCGCTCACCGTGATGCCGGCGTCGGCCGCCGGCCCGATCAGGTAGGGGATGTCCGTCTCGTCGACGACGGTGTTGATGAGCCGGCGCGCGCTGTCGGAGGAGGTCCCGCCGAACAGGATGTCGACCTCCTCTTCCAAGACGAGGTCGGTCGCGACGCTCTGGGCCGTATCCGGACTGAAGCCGGTGTCCTCGACGATGATCTCGTAGGTCGGGCCGCCATCGGGCTCGACCGTGTACGTGCCCGGCGTCGCCTCCTCGACGGGGTCGAGGTCGTGCTTGTACGCCAACCCGGAGTAGAACCCGCGGAGGCTGATCTGCCCGTAGTACTTGAGGTCGCCGGAGGTCGGCTGGAGCGCCCCGATCCGGACCGTCTCGCCGGAGAGGTCGCCGCCGTCTCCGCCGTCGCCCCCGCCCGAGCCGTCGCCCCCGTCCGAGCCGTCCCCGCCGTCGGAGCCATCTCCCCCGTCTCCGCCGGAACAGCCGGCCAGCCCGGTGATTCCGGCCGCGCCGACCGCGGCGCCGGTTCGTCGCAGATACGCTCGCCGTGTGTGTTCGTCTCGCATACAGTGTTCGACACCGGACACCACCATGAAGGGCCGAGTTAAGATGTTAACAGACCGCGGGGTGTCGAGAGAATACGCCGAAAACGGGCGCCGAAACCGCGGTTTCCGAACGACGAGCCGTCGGTCCGACGACCGCGGCGCCTCGGTCGTGTCGCCGCGTCCCCGGTCTACTCCAGGCCGTCGAGCGCGGCGACGACGCTGCGGAGCAACTTCTTCTCGCCGCGGCGCATGTTCTTCGAGACGGCCGCGGTCGAGACGTCGAACTCGTCCGCGAGCGTCGACAGCGTCGCCTCGCGGGGCGACTCGAAGTAGCCCGCGTCGGCGGCCGTCTCGATGGTCTCGCGCTCGACGTCGGTCAGGTCGCGGCACGCGTCCAGCATCGTCGAGGCCGCGTTCGCGTTCCGCATCGTGTCGAACAGCGCCTCCATCGAGAGCTCGGACCGGTCCTCGACGACGAACTCGTTGCCCTTCTCTAAGTCGTGGAGCGCCGCTTCCGTCGTCGCCTCGTCGTCGAACCCGACCTGCCAGCGCTCGGACCCGTCCTCGATCAGGAACGGGCCCGTGATGTAGCCGCCGTGGTCGGTTATCGTCGACATCGCGTTCGTCTCCTCGATGACGGTCCGGATGATCGCCGTCCCGTCCTGCTTCGAGAACAGCCGGTACTCGGCCATGTTCTCGTGGTCGCGGAGGGCGGTGAGCCCCTCGCCGAGCTCGTAGCGGTCCGGCGACTCGACGAGCAGCCGCGTCTCCAGCTGCTCCGCCGCGGTGTCCAGCTGCCAGTGCATAGCGGAGAAGGAGACGTCGTGGTCCGCGGAGGTGTCGATGAACGGGCAGTCGAACTGCTCCATATCCATCGTGACGTCGAGCATGACACGACCTTATCCCCCGCGTATATAACGGTTGTTCCTGTGGAACGCTCGGTGAAGACTCAAAACCTTGTCTGGCACGTCATAACAGNCGTCGCCCCCGGTGTCTCGGTCGACCTCGTCACTGCGTACGCGCGACCCCTCGCAGACGCAGATTGCGCCCGAGGAGCCTGAAACGCTGTTTGATCGCGACCCCTCTGTCACCGATCGGGTCGCCGACCGACCGATCGTCTTCGAGACACGTCGGGCGAACACGGACAGTCGGAGCCCCACAACCGATGCGCGAGGGTGTGAACGCCTTCCTTGAGGCGCTTGGCATCAGCTTCCGACGGGACGCACGAAGCCGCGGTCCACGGATCAACAAGCTCGACGGTCAACTTGATCGCGAGCAGAAGCCCCGCGGCGAGTACTACGATGATTCCTGAACGACCGGGTAGGTCGTGATCAGGGGGTACTGACAGTGTAGCTCGCCCGATACAGTGTCCCGTCGTAGACGACCATTGCCTCACTACCCGACAGGTCAACGAGATCAACCGATTCGGGGTCGCTATCAGAGGCGAACAGGCGCACAACGAGCGTCCGGTACGCCGATGACGCGTCGTCGATCGGCTGATCGTGGCCGTACTCTTGATCGATTGCCGCCTGAAGAATATCGTGTTGGCGGTCGGTGAGCGTCGACGCTTCGAGTTTTACGGCGTCCGTCCGAGACCGCGTAAGGACATCGGATACATAGGCCTCTTCTGAGGTGGCGACCGTCGAGCCTTCGAGTCTGTAGCTGTGTAAGCGCGTCTCGGTCGCCTCGCCGGTAACCGAGAGCCGGACCTGTCCGTCTCCGTAGCGGACGGTATCATACTCGGGAGTCGGAACGACCAGCGACTCCGTTGGTCCGCTTGGTGTCGCCGGATAGACCAGTTCCCCATCGCCGGAGACGCGCCCCTCGGTCCGGGAGAGCCTCCGCCAGAGTTCGTTTATGAGACCGGTTCGGAGGGCGCTTCGATCAACCGCCGGGAGGGCATCGAAAGAGACCGTCTCATCGTCGTCGACCGAGGTCGTCGCCGGGACTGTCGCCTCGAATTCGATCGGATAGGCCATCGCCGGCGTATGCCCCGTCGTTTCGTGAGTGAGTTCGTAGAACGCTCCGTCCTGCTGGACGATCTCTCCTTCGGCAACCAGCGTGTCGGCAGCGGTATAGGACGCCGATCCGTCGTCGAGTACACGCCGAACAAGGGTGTGTCCGTACGGGCCGAGCGCACGAACTGTCACCGGCGTGGTGGTCCGCTCGGCGACGGTCGAGGGGGTCTGGGCGCGCAATGACAGCGATCCGATCTTGTCGTGCGCGGGCCCGAATATCGGTCTCACACACCCCGCGGTCGCGATGAGTCCGCTGGTCGCAAGGAGGGCACGACGTGTGGAGGACATACACCGGTTGTCTACTCCGAGTTTCAAAAAAAAATTGTTACTGCTCACTCCGAGCGAGGCGCTCTCCGCCCGCCAGCCCCGCTCCGAGCCGATCTCCTCGCATCGCCTACTCGCCGAACCGCTCTTTCAGCGCCGCGCGGTCGATCTTCGACGGGCCGGAGGTCGGCATCTCGTCGACGAACGCCAGCGCCTTCGGGACCGCGTACCGGGCGACCCGCGAGGCGAGGTGCGACTCCACGTCGTCGAGCGAGAGCGACTCGTCGCCGACGAGTATCGCCTTCCCGACCGTCCCCCAGCGCTCGCTCGGAACGCCGATCACGACCGCCTCCTCGATCCGCGGGTGGTCGGTGAGCGCGTCCTCGACGCGGGGCGGGTAGACGTTCTCGCCGCCCGAGACGAACATGTTCTTCTTGCGCCCCTCGATGTGGTAGTAGCCGTCCTCGTCGACGCGCGCGAGGTCGCCGGTCGACACCCAGTCGCCGAACGTCTCGGCCGTCTCCTCCGGTTCGTCCCAGTATCGGTCCGCGGCGGCCGGCCCGGCGAGCTCCAGTTCGCCGACGGTGCCGTCGGGCACGGGACCGTCCTCGTCGACGACGCGCGCGTCGACCGCGAGCGCCGGGACGCCGACGCTCCCGGTCTTCTCCGGCGGGAAGTCGTCGGGCATCGCGAAGTTGTTCGGCCCGCATTCGGTGAGGCCGTACCCCTGCGATATCTCGACGCCGCGGTCCCGCCACGCGGCGATGACGCTCTCGCGGCAAGGGCCCCCGCCGCTCTTCACGAAGCGGAGCGAGGAGAGGTCTGTGGCGTCCCACTCGTCGTGGCGGGCCATCATCCGCAACACCGCCGGGACCGCGACGAGCGTCGTCGCCGACTCGCGCTCGACGTCGCGCAGGACGCGGCCGGGGTCGACCTCCGGGCTCAGGAGGATCCGCCCGCCCATCTGGAAGAAGGGGACCGTCAGCACGTTCCAGCCGCCGGTGTGGAACATCGGGAACACCATCGGCGTCACGTCGTCCTCGCGGAGCCCCCACGCGGTGATCGTGTTGAACGCGTTCCAGCGGATCGCGCCGTGACTGATGACCGTCTCCTTCGGCGTGCCCGTCGAGCCCCCGGTGTGTAAGAGGAGGTGCGGGTCCGCGAGCGACACGTCGGCGGTTTCGACGGGCGAGCCGTCCCCGGGCAGATCCCGCGTGTACGGGCGCCACGCGTCGTCGCCGTCGGTCGGGATCGAGCGGACCGCGGGCTCGACGTCCGCCCGCTCTAACGCGTCGATGACGTCGCCGCCGAACGGGGCCTCGACGAGGAGCAACTCGGGGTCGACGGTGCCCAACACCGCGGCGAGGTCGCGCTCCGCGAGGCGGTGGGAGAGCGGCGCCAGCACCGACCCGGTCTTCCCGGTCGCGAAGTACAGGTCGACGAGCTCGACGCGGTTCCGGGAGACGACGGCGACGCGGTCGCCCGCCTCGACGCCGGCGTCGCGGAGGAAGCGCGCGGTCCGGTTGGCGCGCTCGTCCAGCTCCGCGTAGGTGTACTCGGCGTTCGCGGCCGTGTCGGTGACGGCGACGCGGTCCGGCGAGAGCCGCGCGCGGCGGGCCGACAGCGAGCCGACCCAGTCGTACCCCCGGTCGCCGTGCGGGTGCGGTCGCGGGTCGGACTCGGCGCCGACCTCCTCCGTACGGTCGTCTCCCCGCGGATCGTTTCCGGTCGCCATCTCAGGCGACCCCGCCGAGGAAGGCCCGGATTCGGTCGTTGACGCGCTCGCGCTCCTCGACGAAGAAGAGGTGCGGCCCGCCGTCGAACAGGTCGACCTCCGCGTGCGGGAGACGCTCGGCGAGCAGCTCCGCGTTCTCGACCGGCAGCACGCGGTCCGCCGTCCCGTGGAGGACGAGCGCCGGGACGGACAGGTCGCCGATCCGGTCGCTCGCGTCGAACGCCGCCACCGCGGCCGCCTGCGCCTCGCGGCCGGTCGGGGTCGCGTCGCCCGTCAGCCGCCAGTCGACGATCCGGTCGACGAGTTCGGGCTCGCGGTCGTAGAAGCCGTCGGAGACCGCCGGCTCCATCAGGTAGCGGATCCGTTCGCGGGCGTCGGCGTCCTCGGGCGCGGAGAAGATGTGCTCTTGCACCTCGGGCGGGGTCGGTGCCGCGTCGTCGCCCCCGGGAGAGGTACACAGCAGCGTCAGCGAGGCGACCCGGTCGTCGGAGAGGGCCAACTCCTGCGCGATCATCCCGCCCATCGACGCGCCGCAGACGTGGGCCGCCTCTACGCCGCGGTCGTCGAGGACCGCGGCCGCGTCGGCCGCCATCTCGGCGACGGTGTACGGCCCGTCCGGCACGTCCGAGTCTCCGGTCCCGCGGTTGTCCGGCCGGAGCACCTCGTAGTCGTCGGCCAGCGCCTCGGCGAGCCACCGCCACATCCACCGGCCGTACCCGAGCCCTTCGAGCAGCAGCACGGTCGGTTCCCCGGGATCCCCGTCGACGGCGTAGTCTATCGTCACGCCGTCCCGTGTCACGGTTGGCATACTCGGATCGACCACGCCGTCCCTCATCAACCCGGGCGTTAACGTTTCAACCGTCTCCCGGTCGGACCGGCGCGAGCGACGCGGTACACACTCAAGTCCCTCCCGGGCGACCGCCCCGCATGGACGACGCCGCCTTCCTCTTCGTCTCGGCCGACGCCGCGCTGATCGCCGATCTGGCGTGGCAGGTTCACCGCGAGGGCCACGACGTGAAGTACTACGTCGAGGCCGAAAGCGACCAGTAGATCGGCGACGGGTTCGTCCCGAAGACTGACGACTGGCGCGCCGAGGTCGACTGGGCCGACGTGACCGTCTTCGACGACATCTGGGTCGGTTCCGGCGTCGGTACGTGCGAACCCGCCTAGGAACGACGCGAACAGGGGGAGGCCGTCGTCGGCGGGACGCCGAACACCGACCGCCTCGAAGAGGACCGCGGCTACGCGACGGAGGTGCTCGAAGACCACGGCGTCAACACGGTCGAACACCACGTGTTCCGCGAGTTCGACGCCGGTATCCAGCAGGTCCAACGGAACCCCGGACCTTACGCGATCAAACCGCTCGGCGAGGTACAAAACGTCAAGCGCCTGCTGTACGTCGGCGACGAGGACGACGGGGGCGACGTGGTCGACGTCCTCCGCGCGTACAAGGAGGCGTGGGGGCACCGGATGTAGGGGTTCTAGCTCCAGCGGAAGGTCGAGGGCGTCGAGGTGGCGATCTGCGGCTTCTTCGACGGGAACGAGTTTGTCGACCGCGTCAACTTCAACTTCGAGCACAAGAAGCTGTTCCCGGGGAACATCGGGCCCTCGACCGACGAGATGGGGGCCTCGATGTTCTGGGCGGGACGGAACAGGCTCTTTCGAGAGACGTTCGGGAAGCTCGAAGGGTGGCTCGCCGACGAGGGGTACGTCGGGAGCATCGACATCAACTGTATCGTCAACGAGACGGGGATCTACCCGCTGGAGTTCACGCCGCGGTTCGGATACCCGACGATCGCCCTCCAGGAGGAGTCGATCGAGTCGTCGACGGCCGAGTTCTTCCACGACCTCGCGCACGGCGACAAGCCCGAGCCCGACCTCCACGACGGCTACCAGATCGCCGTGCGAGTCGTGCTGCCGCCGTTCCCGTTCGACGACGAGCAGACGTACGACGAGAACTCGCGGAACGCCGCCGTCGTCTTCGACGCCGCGGACAGAGCGGGGATCCACATCGAGGACGCGAAGCGGGTCGACGGCCAGTGGCGTGTCGCCGGCGAGAGCGGGATGCCGATCGTCGTCACCGGGAAGGGAGAGACGATGGGGGCGGCGCGCAAACGGGCGTACGGGCGCATCGACGACGTCGTGATGCCGAAATGTACTACCGCGACGACATCGGCGAGCGCTGGATCGACGGCGACGGCGACCGGCTTCAGGCGTGGGGGTACCTCGGCCCGTGACGCGCGGGTCGGTCCGACCGGCACCCGAGACGGGGCCGCGAGGCTCCACGAGTTTTTAACGGTCCGGCGCAACTACACGTGGTATGCCGAAGTACTCGACGGGCGGCGGCGGCGGCGGCGACGACGGCGACGCGTGCGAGCTCTGCGGGCGCGAGACCGCGGACCTCCGCAAGGCGACGGTCGCCGGCGCCAAGCTGCTCGTGTGTTCGAACTGCCGCCCCCACGACGACGCCGGCAACGCCCCCAGCGACCGCGGCGGTCCGAGCGGCGGGTCGCGGGGCG
>P_A23_Liq_2_FmtDRAFT_1000252_pt1 | contig 12062 bp, 11 predicted proteins | sample PonA232FremontCA_FD_10599 | JGI IMG/M metagenome (IMG submission 10599) | reverse complement strand
CCGCGGCCCGCGCCTCCCGTTCGTCCAAGAGGATACGATCCGCGTCGATGTTGACCGCGTAGGCGAGAGCTGTCGCCTCGCCGCGATCGAGCTCACGATCGAGTTCGGTCCGGAGATCTGTGGGATCCGGTTCGACGACACGGACACCGCCCCGGTCGCGAAAGGCTTCGAGTCGTTCGACACCGTCGTGTCCCGCCATGAGTTCTTCCCATACGGCACGAGGGACGACCACATGTTCGAACTGTGATTCGACTAAAGGGAGCTGATCGATCAGCGCGAGATTCAGGAGCGGAGAGGTGTTCGAGATAACGGTCATTTCCGAGCGTAGTCAATGTCCGCAGAGAGGTCGGCTTCGGTATAGTGGCGCTCGATATTGCGATCTCCGAGCAGCCGGTGGAACTCGTGTTTCGAGAGGCCGGCCAGTTCTCGTGCCTTCCCGAACGAGAGGTACCCCTCCCGATACAGGGAGACCGCCAATTCCTGTCGCACAATCGGCTCGCGTTCGTCGGGCGGTGCCGCGATGGCATCCATGACTTCCGACGGAACCTCGATTCTGCTCATGCGCGGCATTTCGTCCCGGCTCTACTTATAAATCGTCGTCAACTACTCCGACATCCGGTCGCGCGCCACGACCTCACCCGGCCCGGTCCGCTCTCCAGCGCCCAGCCGGACGCCGGCGTTCAGCGACGTGTTGATTCCGGTCTTCGCCGCGTCGCCGACGATCGCGCCGAGCTTCCGACGGCCGGTGTCGACGCGGTCGCCTTTCACCGTCAGCCGGACGGTCTCGCCGTCGTGCCGCAAGTTCGCGACGTTCGTGCCCGCCCCGAAGTTGACGTCGCGTCCGAGCACCGAGTCGCCGACGTACGACTGGTGGCCGACCGAGGCCCCGGCCATCAGCACCGCGTTTTTCACCTCGACCGCGTGACCCACGTGAGCGTCGGGACCGACTACAGTCGGTCCGCGAAGGTATGCGTTCGGCCCGACCTCGGCACCCTCGCGGATCACCGCCGGCCCCGCGACGGAGACGCCGGAGCGGAGCGTCGCCCCCTCCTCGACGACGACCGGCCCGTCGAGGTGGACGCCCTCTGCGACCGTCCCCGCGAGGTGCCGGCCGTCGAGCTCGTCGAGCACCGTCTCCGTCGCCGTGAGCAGCTCCCACGGACGGCCGATGTCGAGCCACGTGCCGTCGTACCGCGCGACCGAGATCGACCGCTCGTCGGTTAACAGGAGCTCAAGCGTCGTCGTGACCTCGTACTCGCCGCGCTCGCTCTCGGGCGTCCGATCGAGGTACGCGAACACATCCGGCTCGAACGCGTAACAGCCGACGTTCGCGAGGCTCGTCGGCGGGTCGGCGGGCTTTTCGACGATCCCCGCGAGCGTCCCGTCGGGCGCGGTCGAGATCACGCCGTACGAACTCGGGTCGTCGACCTCGGTGGCCGCAACCGCGGTGCCGCCCGCGTCGGCGAGCGCGCGGGGGAGCGAGGGGTCGACGAGAACGTCGCCGTTGAGCACGACGAACCGGTCGTCGACGACGGGCTCGGCCTGTGCGATCGCGTGGGCGGTCCCCCGCGGCTCCGCCTGCTCGACGTAGTCGACCGGGCGGTCGCGGTACGATTCGCCAATCGCCTCACGGATCTGTTCGCCTCGATAGCCGGTGACGACGACAAAGGCGTCGACGACATTGCGCGCAGCGTCGAGGACGCGTTCCAGAAGCGTTCGGTCGCCGACCGGGAGTAGCGGCTTGGGACGCCGGTCCGTCAGCGGTCGCATCCGGGTGCCGCGGCCTGCTGCGAGCACGACTCCGTACATGCTCGAATCCGACACAGGGACTCGGTTTAATGTTGCTGAAGTGGCGAAACGATAGGAGGTCCCTGAGCCGGCCTTCGCGGTCGGTCACGCTGGGGGGCTACTCCTCGAACAGGTGCCTACGCGGAACCGTCACGGAATCGTTCGATCGGGACATCGGAGACATCATCATAATCGTCGTCACCGCCAACTAAGAGCGTCGCGCCGACGTGTTCAGCTGTTGCCAGCGCGAACGAGTCGCCAAGCGCAGGATTATACCTGAGCGTATACTCCGAGGCGTTTGTCCAGATATCGCCGACATCTACCGTTTTGATACCGAGATCGGTCAGCCAGTCGAGATACTCGTCGGCTGTGTCGCGGTCGTACTTCCGGGCGATTGTGTACCGGATCTCAGCGAGATTCACGTAGCTGGCGTAGCCGATGGTGTCCTCAACTGCGACCGCGTCGAGATATTCTTCTACAACCTCGCTACCCGGTTCATCGTCGGCGTGTGCTATCAGTGGCTCGGCGTCGAAGACAACGCGGTCAGGAACCGACATTACTCCTCAGTTGAGAACTGTGAGTCGCGTTCTTTCCGGTCTTGGTCGCGTTTCTCTTTGAGGATGTCGGACGCAGACTTGTCCGTACTCGCTTCGCTACGGGCGGCAAAGCCGCGCATCTCGCTCGGTGAGCGGACCTGTTCAACGATCACCTCCCCATCTTCGGTTTCCCGGAACAACACCTTCCCAGGTGCTTCGATTCCGAGCTTCTCGCGGAACCGTTTTGGAATGGTCGCTTGGCCGTGCTTAGTGACGGCGACAATCTCTTTTTCAGAGTTATTTGATTGTTCTGTCTTACTCATAATTCATAACTAGAACTCAATCATAATTAAATTTTCTTCTCGTTGACAAACGATTGTTGCTCCTCCGTCGGGTGTTTTTTGACCTCCTCCCGCGCCTAAAGTCGCGGGAATCCCACCATGGGATTTCAGGCCGAGCGCGGCCCTACAGTTTCAAGACGCATTCATTCCACGCGTCCCTTGCTGGGTCTCAGCATCGGCGTGGCTGTCTTGTGGCGCGGTCAAACGCGCCCCATCCTCAGCCGAGTCATCGTCGTTCTCGTGTTCTCTGGAACGACTCTCTCCGCTGAGGTAGCGGTCTGCGATGTTTACCGCCCCGTTCACGTCGGCTTGGTACTCGCCTATCCAGCAAGCGTCGTTCGTACACGTAAACGTCGCCTGTCGTGGGCGATACCCTACTTCACCGCACGCATGGCACTCCTTCGACGTGTTGCGCGGATTCACCGTCTCAACAGGGATGCCCTTCTCGACGGCCTTGTAGCGTATCTGCGCGTGGAGTTTGGCGAATCCCCATCCGTGGAGACGCCGATTCAGATACTCGCCGTAGTCCATCGACTCCCGTATGTACGTCAGGTCTTCCAGCACAAGCACGGGACTCTCAACGGATTCGGCATACTCCACGACTTCGCGGGTAACGCGGTGGAACACATCGTCTATCTGGTTCCATATATTGTCACCGAACGATTCAGCGATACGCTCGCTTCCGCGCGTCTGAAGTCGCCTCGTGGCGGTGAAGTAGGTCTTGCGGAGCTGACGAACGGTCTTCCCCTCGTCAGCCCACAGTTCGGGAGCGGTCGGGCAACCGTGGTCGTCGCGGTGACACACCGTGACGAGCGACGCTTCCCCAATATCGACACCGATGGGCGTCCGATCTTTGGTGGACACCTCGGAACCATCCTCCACGTCGCGGGTGGCGGTAACGTGGAGGAACCACGCCCCGTCTCGCTCGAACAGCCGACTCTCACCCATCTCCGCGTCTCCCGCGTTCAACGCTTCCAGCCAGTCTCGCTGTTCGGGGTTCGGCTGTGCTGGCATCCAGAGGTGGTAGTCCTCGTGGTGCGGGATTTTGACGTACCACTCGATTGCGTTCTCGGGTTTGTGGTCGATCCGTAGCCCTTCGTTCGTGAACCGAACAGGGTGGTCGTCGTGAAGTTCTCCCGCATTGTAGGTCGTCGTGAGTTGCGGGACGTATTTTTTGAGCGCGTTCTTCGCGTACCCGCTCAGGTCGTAGTCGACCACCACGTCGTTTGCTTCGGTCTGCGTGGTACATCGGGCGTCGAAGGCGTCGTGAAGCGCCTGCTGGTACGCCTCTCGCGTCTCACAGAGTTTCTTCCGCTTGTGTGCGTTCGGGGCGACCAGTTTCAGTTCCAGCGTCTTTGTGAGTTCGGTCACGACTCGTCCTCCTCGTGACGCTGGATGTAGTTCGTAACCGTCTCGCTCGACACGTGCCCTGCTGTTCCTGCGTAGTAGCCTCTCGCCCATCCGATTTTTTCGCCGTCGTGGTCGGCGTACCGGTGGTTGTATTTCCGTGAGGAAATCCCCTTGAACCAGTTGGCGAGAAGGGATGGTGCGTGCTTCGGCGGGCTACTGACGAACAGGTGGATGTGGTCGGGCTGAACGGTGAGGTCGAGAATTTCGAGGTCCTTGTCGTCGGCTATTCTGTGGAGGATGGTTCGCACACGGTCTGCGACCTCGTTGACGAGTGCCGAGTTTCGGTACTTCGGCAACCACACTATGTGGTAGTTGAGGTTGTAGGTCGCGTGCCGTGTGGTCTTCATCCGTATTGTACACTATATGACTCTGTTATGTTAATACTACCGACAGAGCGGTAGGAAATCCAGCCGTAGCGTCGTCGGTGGTCGTGGACGCTATTGTCCGCTTGACCCCCGCCTAAAGACGGGGGTATGCGCTCGCAACTGTATCATAACGAACTCACCACCTACCTCAAAACCCACGACCGCTATGGTGACCTGCATTCGCAGTCAAGTCAGCGAGTCCTTCAAGAACTCGCTGAAGCGTTCAACGGGTGGTACGGCAACCGACGCAACGGGGACACGAGAGCGAACCCGCCCGGCTACCGCAAACACGGTGACGAGCATCCGCGTTCCACGGTAACGTTCAAAGCCGCTGGCTTCAAACTCGACACTCAGTATAACCGCGTTCGGCTCTCAAAGGGGTCGAATCTCAAGGACTACTACTCCGACTTCATCCTCTGTGAGTTCCAGACTCGTCCCGACGTTGATCTCTCGACTGTCGAGAACGTTCAACAGGTTCGGGCAGTCTGGACGGGTGAGGAGTGGGAACTCCACTTCGTCTGTAAGGTCGATATTAATGTGACTGACGCTCCTGGTAAGAAGACGGTGGGTGTTGACCTCGGTATCAACAACTTTGCGGCACTCGCCTATGAAGACGGCCACAGCGAGCTGTACCCGCTGAACTGTCTGAAGCAGGACGACTACTACTTCAGCAAGCGGATCGCTCAGTGTAATGACTCGAACTCCGAGCAGACCATGCGGTTGAACCATAAGAAGTCGGCCCGTCGCACCCACTACTTCCACGCACTTTCGAAACATATCGTCCAGCGGTGTGTTGACGAGGAAATCAGAACTATCGTGGTAGGCGATCTCTCCGGCATCCGTGAGGATGAGGATAATAGCGAGTCAAAGGACTGGGGTGCGCACGGGAATCTCGATTTGCACTCGTGGGCGTTCGACCGCTTCACCGACCTCCTCGAATACAAAGCCGAGATGGAAGGCATGACGGTCGAGTACGTGTCTGAGCGGGATACCTCGAAGTCGTGTTCGTGCTGTGGCCGGAAGCATGAAGCTAATCGTGTTGAACGCGGACTGTATGTCTGCGATGAGTGCGGTACAGTGGCGAACGCAGACGTGAACGGCGCTGAGAACATTCGACAGAAAGTAACTCCGAGTCCCGCCACGGATGGCGGTGATAGGAGTAACGGCTGGTTGGCACAGCCATCGACGTATTTGTTTGACAAGAAAACTGGTGCGTTCGCACCTCAAGAACAGATCACGTCGTAAACCACAATATCCCAACCCAGCGGTGCGGTGCCGTGGGATTCCCGCGTCTTCAGGCGCGGGAGGATGTCAATGAGCGGTGAGTCATGTTATATTAGAAGACAAATCTATACTGCCAAAGATATATTTGGTTTTACTATATACAAATAGCATGAGCAGCGACAATCCGTCCGGTCGCGACCCGGACGACGCAGAAGCAACGTGGATACAGAACCGGACTACGTTCCAGCGGGTGTACGACGTGGTGAACGGCTTGACGGCGTATCAGTCGGCAGACGTCGTCGCGGACCGGGCGCAGTGCTCCCCGGACGGCGCTCGAAACGCGCTCGGACAGCTGGCCGAGATGGGCATCGTCGACCGGCGCGGCGACCACCCGGTGGAGTATCGGCGCAACGAGTCGTACTTCCAGTGGAAGCGAATCGAGCGACTGACCGCAGAGCACACGCCCGAGGAACTCCGCTCCCGAGTCGAGAACCTCATCGACGAGGACGCCAAACTCCAGCGCGAGTTCGACGTACCCGATCCGGACGCCGTCCCGGCAGCACGGGTCGAGAACACGACTCACGAGGAGGTTCACGACCAGTTAGCGGCGTTGTCACGCTGGCGAACGGTCAGACACGACATCGAACTGCTCCAACGAGCCGTCTCGCGGGCGAGCAGTAGCAATCGCGACGACGGCGACGTCGAGGCCTCCGCCTGACCCACGGAATGGACGACGACAACGAACACGACGTCAGGACGGGTGGCCGCCTCGACAGAACGACGATGCGAGCGCTCGGCCGGCGAGCCGTGACCCATCCGCTCGTCGACGGGNGGCGGTTCGAGCCGGACGACCTCTCGCCGCGCTTGCTCCGGATCGCTCTCGACGCGGACGCATATCCGGACGCCGTCGAGGCTGCGCGTATCGACGTTCACTGGTTCGTCACAGACGAGTACTACATTCACTATCTCGAAACGCGCGGCGACTCGCGGTACCAGTGTCGCTGGGACCGACATCCGAAGACGAACGCCCCGATGACGCACTTTCATCCGCCGCCGGACGCGGGCGATCCGGAGCCCACATCGCCCGGCGATCATCATCTCGCAGTGTTGTTCACCGTACTCGACTGGGTCAGCGACCGAGTCAAGACACTCTACGATTCGGACCGATGAGCTACTCGTCGTCTCGGCCGCGTTCGACGAGGTCGTGCGCCGTCTCGAACAGCGCGTCCGCGTCGATCGGCTCGCGCGCCTCCGCGGTAATCCGGACCAGCGGTTCCGTCCCGCTCGCTCGGACGAGGAACCAACCCGCGTCGGTCTCGACGCGAATTCCGTCGAGCGTGGAGACGTCGTCGTACTCGGCAGTCGCCAGCCTGGCGACGCGCTCGACGACCGCCGTCTTCTCGTCGGTCCGGATCGACTCGCGTCGGATCGGGTACGTCGGGAGGGCGTCGACGAGCTCGGCGAGTGACTCGTGGTCGGCGACGAGTGCGGCCAGTCGACACGCCGCCAGGGGGCCGTCCGGACACCGCGTCGTCGCCGGCCAGATCCACGCGCCGCTGGGCTCGCCGCCGAAGACCACGTCCGACTCCTCGGTGCGTGCGGCGACGTGGGCGTCGCCGACCGGGGTGTAGGTCACGTCGGCACCGATTTCGGCGAGCGCGTCCGCGACGAGGAGACTCGTGTTGAGTGGAGCCGCGGCGCGGTCGCCCGCGCTCGCCTCGCGGCGGGCGAACAACGCGAGCAGCGCGTCGCCGGGAACGAACCGCCCGCGCTCGTCGATCGCCATCAGTCGGTCGGCGTCGCCGTCGTGAACGACTCCGAGGTCGGCGTCGGTGGCGGCGACGAGTTCACACGCCGTCTCGCAGTTCGCCGCCGTCGGCTCGCTCGGCCGTCCCGGAAACCGGCCGTCGCGCTGGCCGTTGAGCGTCTCCACGTCGCAGCCCGCGGTGTGGAGCGCGTCCGCGGTGACGCGCCCGACGCCGTTCCCGAGGTCGACGACGACCGACAGGTCATCAGGGATCGCGACCGCCTCGCGGAGCGCGCGCTCGTGGTGTGCCCGCGCATCGTCGACGGGAGTGACCTCGCCGATCGCGTCGTGAGCGGCGAACGCGAACGACGCTTTGCGGACGGTCTCGGCGATCCGGTCGTTTCGCTCCTCGTCGAACGCCTGGCCCGCGGCCGTCCAGAGTTTGATCCCGTTGTCGGGCGCGGGATTGTGCGAGGCGGTGACGACGACGCCGGCGTCGGCGTCTTCCCGCATGACCGTGCGGGCGACAGTTGGTGTCGCCTCAACGCCGATGTCGACGACGTCAGCCCCGCACTCGATGAGCCCGGCCGTGAGCGCTCGTGCGAGCATCCGGCCGCTGTCGCGGGCGTCGCGGCCGAGCACGACCGTCTCGGCTCCGTCTGTCGCCAGTGCGCGGCCGATGTCGAGCGCGAGACCGGCTGTGAGTACGTCGCCGACGGGGCCGCGGACGCCGCTGGTGCCGAACATACCTCGCTCTCTCATCCAAGCGAAAAGACCGTTCTGGATGGCGTCCATTTCGATTGACTTGGTTCACACAGATTCAACGAAGAAGCCCACGACCTCAGTTGTGGATTAGTAGTACTGTTTGAGATCATGAGTCAGTTGGAATACCGTCGGGGCAGACCGCTGTTGTATCGCAGGGTTGAATTCTGAACCAGTCTCAGCTCTTAACCAACAGCTGAATAGAGCGAGGTGTCTGTTGGTTAACCGAGCGCACTGGCGCTGTGCCATCCTCTCCGCGCGAAGACCAGTTGACGGTGAGACGCTTATCCCTTGACAACCTCCCTGCGCTGAAGCGCGAGGATGTCGCCTCGAATTTTTACAATCTGTTACGCTGCCACCCCGAGAAGTGTGTCTAGCGGCCGGGCTCCGACAGCTACGATGCAAGTAGGCACCGCCCGTAGTGTTTCAGGTGAAAATCCATCCGCAAGAACTGCTGTAGAAACATCTGAAACTAACGGAGGGTTATCCCCAAGGGAAAGGACAATCACAGCGCTATCAGCAAATGGAACAGTCGCAATCGCTGTTGTGACTGCGGTAACGGACTGCAGTGTCGCCACTGTGCTATCGACGACAAGTCAGTATAACGCCACCGTCTGGCTCGCTAACTGCCATGATATCTGATATAACCATGCCGCACCGGTCGATCAGACCGGGAAATCAGGGGGTGATCCGGCCGATCAGCATATACCTGCTGCCTGAGTAGTTAGCACTATGTCAGAAAACCAGCCGTCCTGCGCTGAGAGTAACGGCGATTGATTATGGCTGCCGTCGGGCGATTACGGGGTACGCTGACTGCCCATCGGCTCGAGAGACCGCACTTTCTAGGCGGAGCCTGCACTCTGTGGTGGTGACCCAACTGTGTCACCTGTTAGTCACGGTTATCTTGCGGATGGGAACGCTGGGTGAAACTCCCTGGAATCTGGCGAGAGAAGTGATTTCGCGGGAGAAAAACACGGTCATAGCCAGATCGACCTGCACAGCAGGGCTGTATATATCGTTTGCAGCAGTCGCTACTTAATCAGATTCACTCTCGAAGAGGATGGATCGATCCGTGTTCAACTGAAAGAACCCGCACTGGAGCAGCTTCGTGCGGTCCGAGACCGGCTAGCAGATCGCGACATCGACGTCGAGCAGATGCGACAGGATTCGAAAGACGCGTGGAGTTCACATCTCGATGGGGACGGTGTATGATTTTTCTCGATTCGTGGGTCTGGCTCGAGTTTATTTTTAATGGTGAGAAAGCGGATGCGGCCGAGGCGGTGATCGAGCGCGCAAACACGGTCGAAGAAGGCGGGCTCATCGCGCCGACGACCATCGCCGAAGTCTCGTTGCTCGCGTCGTCGATGGCGCCGAAACCGCCGAGAAGGCGGTTCGTGCGATTCGAGAGTTCCAACACATCGAGAGCATGCCGGTGATTGACGAGATCGCGGCACACGCTGCGGAGCTTCGGAGTCAATACTATGAGTCAGGTGAACGGGAGCTGTCGTACGCGGACGCCATCCATCTCGCAACTGCCGTCGCACACGACGAGTGTGAGACGCTCTATTCCGGCGACCCGGATTTTGCGGATCTTGACGAGATCGAGACAGTGATTCTGTGAGACGGTGATCCCCTCGTGGTAGACGGATGCGAAACACAGAGAGCCCGTCTGAATCGCACTGTCGCCCGGGTAGACCCCGACCAGACGTTTCTTGTTCCCCATCTGCGAACGAACACCTGATATGCGTCTCTCCATCATCGGCAGCGGCTACGTCGGCACCACCGTCGCGGCCTGTTTCGCCGACCTCGGCCACGACGTCGTCAACGTCGACGTCGACGAGGAGATCGTCGCGACGATCAACGACGGCGACGCGCCCATCCACGAGGCGGGCTTAGACGACCTCGTCGCTGCCCACGCCGGCCTCGACGGCACCGGTCGCCTCAGGGCGACCACCGACTACGCGGCCGTGCTCGACACCGACGTCACCTTCCTCTGTCTGCCGACCCCGCAGAACGACGACGGCAGCATCGATCTCTCGATCATGGAGGCGGCCGCGACGCAGCTCGGCGAGACGCTCGCCACGAAGTCGGACTGGCACACCGTCGTCGTCAAGAGCACGGTCGTCCCCGGCTCCACCGAGGACGTCATCACGCCCATTCTGGAAGCCGAAAGCGACGAGACCGCCGGCGAGGCGTTCGGCGTCGGCATGAACCCGGAGTTCCTGCGCGAGGGGACCGCCGTCGACGACTTCCTGAACCCGGACAAGGTCGTCCTCGGGGCCGACGACGACCGCGCACTCGCGGACATGCACGAAGTCTTCGACCCGCTCGTCGAGGCGGCCGACGCGCCGGTCGTCGAGACCGACACCCGGACGGCCGAGATGATCAAGTACGCCAACAACAGCTTCCTCGCGGCGAAGGTCAGCCTCATCAACGACATCGGGAACATCTGCAAGCGGCTCGGCATCGACGCGTACGAGGTCGCCGACGCGATCGGCCTCGACGACCGCATCAGCGAGCAGTTTCTCCAGAGCGGCGTGGGGTGGGGCGGGAGTTGCCTCACGGGCGACCAGCACGTTGTCGCAAGAGACGACGCAGGAACGAAACACCTCACGCTCGCCGAGTTCTTCGAGCGATACGTCTCCGAAGGGACGCTTAAGAATGTCTCCGTCCTCAGTCGGTCCGCTGATGGAAAGTTCGCGTTCAACCCGGTCGATGCGGCGACACGCCGGGAGTACGAGGGCCCGCTCCACACGATTCGGACAAAGATGAACAAGCGCGTAACCGTCACTCATGATCATCCTATGCTCACGCTTGACGGCGACGAAACCACCGTTAAGCCAGCCGACGCGCTCGAAGCGGGTGATTCGCTGCCCGTGGTGGCCAATATCCCGAGCGACCCCGTCTCAACCTTTGATCTCATCGACATTATCGATGCGTCGTCCGCCTTTGAGAACGACCGCGTCTATCTGAAACCATCGACATCGTTTGAGACGGTCAAAGAGGAACTGTACGAGACGCTCCGGGAGTACAACCAACAGTTCAGCTATCACAAGGTCCGGGACCTCGTTCGCGATAATTATCTCCCCCTCGACGTGTTCCTCGACTACGAGGAGAAGCTTCCAGTCGACAGGGCAGACCTCTCGCTGTACACGACGCGAGGCGGCGGACAGACGTACATCCCGGCGATCATTCCTGTCGACGAACAGTTCTGGCGGTTCATTGGCTACTATCTCAGTGAGGGACACATCAACGACGACACCTCCGGCCGCGGCTCTACGACGCGACGGCGAGCAGAGTTGAGTTTTCATCCCACCGATGAGCCGGAGTACGTCTGCGATGTGGAGTCGTACTACGAGCGGCTGGGTATCCGATATCGAACGACACACCAGGAGACCGCGACGGCGATCACCGTTTCCAGCCGTGTGTTCGCCGAGTTCCTCGAGTGGCTCGGGTGTGGGACTGGCTCCTACTCCGCTGCTGTTCCTGACACAGCATTTCAAGCGACAGCCGACGAACGCGTCGCACTCCTTTCGGGACTGTTCCGGGGCGACGGTCACGTCGCGTATCCCAATCACTCGAACGCCGTCGTCTACGAGTACGGGTCGGTAAGTGAGGAGCTCATTGACGGGATGACGCTACTCTTACACAGTCTCGGTATCGTTCCGAGCTACAAAACCTCGACATCAGCAAAGGCGACGCAGCCGGCTCATTTTCTTCGTGTGAGCTCAAAACGACAGATTGTGCGATTGAAAGCGATGTTTCTGCCGGAAGAGCGGGACCGGATTGACGACCGACTCGCCGAGTATGATCGAGACATCGCGCCGACCGGGCACACGGCAGACGGCGGCTTCACGTCAGTCCCCATCCGTGACAGCACCGTCGAGGA
>P_A23_Liq_2_FmtDRAFT_1000251_pt1 | contig 12085 bp, 15 predicted proteins | sample PonA232FremontCA_FD_10599 | JGI IMG/M metagenome (IMG submission 10599) | reverse complement strand
TTTGAAGATGAGGCAAAAGGAAAAAATGTTAAGCGACACTACATCCAAAATGAAGCCGTCTCAGAGCAGCAGATACAGATCTTATTGGATCGCCTTGATATCCCAACAGATACCTCCTGGTTATTGCATGCAGGGTTCACGGGAGAATTGGGAGATGTACTCGCAGGTGATCTCAACGGAGATGTGATTTTCACTGATCCACTAGAGCCATGGGTAGACAAAGCAACTGAAAAGGGTCTGCAAGCGATACAAACCAGACTGCAGACCTGCGATGGTAAACACTTCGCTCAGGTAGACGGTGTAGCAACATTCGAAGGGTATGGCGGAATATATCGTGACGGAGATCTGCTTTATGAGGGTCTACGTTGCCTAACAACCGAATATGGTATGACGTTCTTCCAAAGTGAATTCACACGTAATTGTACACGAAGCACAGGCAATGGCACATCTGTCAAAGGACGATTCAAAGCATTCGAAAAAGGGTATCCTGGCGTCACGAGCTGCTACCGGGAGAATGCTGGCCTTCGAGCATATCACATGAGCGCAGATCAAGAGACAAGACAACGCATTCTCAAGGACTATCTCATACTATACCTCATAGCGTGTTCGCACCGAACAACCCCTGATGATGCGACTGCCGGAAGAAGCCCAAAACCTCTCACACCAGCAGTCGTAGATGTCCTCCCAGAAAAGCTAAACGTGACATATGAAGAAGCAACTCACGCATTTAGTCGGATCGAAGCAGTAGACTATCACCTCCAAAACCAAATTAACAAAAACCACACGCGGCGATATAATATCGGCTTTCCGTTAGAAAACCAAGTGGTAATGATTGAGAACACTACTAAACCATACTAATCGAAACCAATCCCACTCCATTCCAGATTCTGTTTTTAGACTAAAGTCCAAAGTATTCACTATTCAACAATACCAAGTGTGTGACTGTATACCTTCATGGAATGAATCTAACCTAAATCACTGTGAAGAGGGGGGGTCACTGTATAATGCAGCCTTTAATTACGATTGCAAAGCAGCAAATATAACGGTCTCAGACAGACCCATTCCAGATCAACAGTATAACTACACAACACACGCCGAACGTGGCAGCAATATACACATACCACGCTTTCACGCCGATCTCATGCCATATTTTCTCACTGTGGGTCAACGACCCGATAAACGCTGCAATCACCAATAGTAGCAAGATGTTCTCACTTGCCCAGCTCCCCACTGACTCAGGTAGCATTATACTATCATTCATCTCTCACACGACATCAGATATATTTTTTCAATGTTGAGCAGACCAATGATTCAACTTCATGATTATCAATCAACCCTTGATAAAAGTCTATAAGCCGTTCCGAAGATGCATTATTTCGAGATTCAACAAGTCGATCAACCGTATCAGGCCCATCAAGACAATATTCAAAGTCACATACCACGTCATCAGGTACATCACTAAACTGCTTATACCGGGTTCCATACCGGAGTAGGTCACGGAAGTTATATTCATCCATCATTTCTATTTTATCGAGCAACAGCACACACAACGGTGATAATACGACTGCTTCAGATCGGTCTGAATCTGACGCTCGAACAATTTTAACAGATTCGTTTCGCCATTCTTTTGGGACGATAACCTTTGCACCGTTTCCATGTGGGGTTGCCGACTTTTCTATCACCTCATAACCAGATAGCTGGAACGTATCTCTATCCATATTTCTCAATAGTGCTTGTATTATTGTTTGATTCTTATTCACTTATATTCTGTGTAACCCATTTTTCAACACCAATAGAATCAATAGTTGACAATATCTCTGGATCTGAACTATACTGTGTAACAACTGCAGTGATGTCACTAACACTATCTAATTTCTGTTTAGCCATATAGGAAAGTATCTCACCTCGAAAATCAATATGTTGGAGTACGGTTTCGTTAGTTGTCAGTCTAGATTCTGCAATCTCATCTAATAGAGCAGACTCAGATGGCTGAACAGTATGTTCGTATGTTTGACTATCCCACTCTCCAATCAGCAAACTTTGCAATGCATCTATACTCCCATTCAAATTTTCGCCGGGTTCAACTATCTTAGAACACCGATTAATTGAGCTGCCGTCCTGTACGTACTCTGCTAAAGAGATCATAACATCAATAGTTGAAAGATGGCTACTAGGAACATCTATTGGTGGGGCAGACAGACGAGTGAGAGAGTCTTCAACACTTCCAGCATGCATGGTAAGCGCAGTAGAATGACCGGTCATTGCAGCCTCAAACAGCAAACGAGTTTCATCCCCACCACGCATTTCGTCAAATAATACATAATCAGGATGTATACGGAGAGATTTTTCAACAACTTCCTCGATTGGTGTTTCGTCATCTGAACTCATCGGCGTCCAGTATGGATGATCCAATTCAATTTCGCGTTGTGGTTCAACAGAAACCACACGCTGATTCATCGGTATGAAATTCCCTATTGCATTCAACGTAACTGATTTTCCGGCTTGTGTGCCACCGTTAATAACAACATTCGCGCCATACGACATTATTTCCCAAAGATAACCCATCGCATATGGGTCAAAGATATTTGACTGAATAAGTTCTATAGGAGATATATTTCCTCGATCATACGTTTGAATTGAAAATGAGATTGTGCCACAAGAATCTTCATCATTAGCAAAGAACCGTGTTTTATCATCTAAATTAACTGAAACACCACCACGCTCCAGTGAATCAGTCTCATCTCTAACTTGATCAATATAGCTGCGCATTTCAGCTGTAGATAAAGCTATATTACTTGGTATATGTCCATACTTATAGTTATAAACACGCAATTTTGCTTGTTTGCCACTACAATCAATAGATGATATGTTTGAATCAGCGACGATACCACGAATGCCATCAAGAGGGCTTTTTTCATTCTTCAGAAGATACCCAATGGAATACGCCTCAACAAGAGACAGCGTATCAATACGAGAGGTTACACAGGCGATGGAGTGTACCGCTGAGGCAAGATCAGGGTGTGAAGCATTCTCTATTGCCTCTGTAGAGATATCCATCAGATCCGCTATCACGTCCATCTGAGTGGTTAGCTCAGATTCAAGATCCGGTTGGTGAATAACATACTGATAACTATCATACTCTTCATTATAATGGATCTCAGCAAACACAAACGGAAGTTCAATCCAATACCGATCAACAACAGAATATCCGTTATACTGGTATTCATCACACCAACCTTCAATTGTGGATTGATCAAGACCAGTCTGTTTGTGTGCCTTACTAACTAGCTCGTCAAGCGATTTTAACGCCATACATACCCCTACTCTCACGGCATATAAAACACTGATCGGCGTAGCAACGTCGTATCAACATTAGATTTCACCTGTCCAACTAACCCCGATTAACTAATTGCCGTAACTGCTTAGCATCTGTCTAATGTGACTCAACAGCTTCAACAGTATTCTCAACAGCACTCGTCACCCCGCTAAGCCCTTCTACAGTGTCATCTATGAGCGAGGCAACCTCTTGTGTGCTATGTGCTTGATCTTCTACCGCATCAGATACCTGTATAAGACTGGTTGAAACTTCTTCAATACTTGAGTTTATCTCGTCTAAGTTGTCAGCAGCCGTCTCAATATCATTGATTCCTGAGTCAATCCGATTATTCATTGTATCAAGACTATTAACTGTTTCTTCGGTCGATTGCTGAACTGCATTAATCATATCTTCTATTGTCTCAGCGTTCTCTTGAGACTCTGATGCAAGGCTCTTTACTTCATCTGCTACGACAGCAAATCCATCTCCTTTCTCACCGGCTCGTGCTGCCTCAATAGAAGCATTCAATGCCAATAGATTTGTCTGATCTGCAATTCCATTTATCACCTCAACAATCTGATCAATCTCGCCTGCCTTCTGTTGTAGATTGTNNATTTGATCTGACACTTCCTCTGATGCTGCAGTCACGTCTTCCATCGCTTTGACTGCCTCCTTTGTTGACTCTTGGCCTTCTTCAGTAAGTTCTGCTGTCTGCTCCGCTTGCTCATCAACAGTATTAAGCGTTGATGCGATCTCTTCAATGGTAGCCGACAGATCAGATACCTCTTTATCTATTTCCTTGAGCTTTGGTTCATACCCTTGAATTATTTCACCATTTGTCTCTACCATATCTCCAACATCTTGGCTTGATTCTTCTAACTCAATTACTAACTCATGTATTTGCTCAAATGTACGTTTCGGTATCTCTACCATCGGCTGATCAGTATTAGTTGACATTGCTGAACTCATTATGGACATCAACATGAACAGGGTTAGTTATTGCTATTTATTCAAATAAGCTATAGTAATTAAACTCAGTAAACAGGTGTACGACAAAACATTTGTTTAGTAAAATAAAATACTACATAAATATGAGTATATCCATCTAAGTTAAAATATATTTACAAGAATCTTTTTACTGGTGTGGAGAGGGGATTAGCATGTAATGCTATCGCATAATATCTCTGTTGGGGCATAGTGTTTAAAATACTCAAAGTGATGGGCGCACTGCTTCCTTTTATACCAATTGCGAACCACTGGCAATGGGTGACAAGCTCTGTAGCTAACTTAGCTATAACAACTGGCATATTTATTGGTTCGGTCATATTCGTAGATCAGTTATCAATTGCTGTGTTAGCGGCAACAGACACGTTGGATTTGAATTATACTGGTGAGAACTTGGAAATGCTCAATATGATCCTGATAGTCGCGTTTATTATCGTAACACCAATTATAATAATGGGTTCAATATACGCATATACACTTCCAATAAATGAGAAAGGATATTATTCCTCTAACAAGCTATTTTCATTCGATGTTCAAGAAATACCAACACTAAAATCAAAAGTTTGACCTCCTCACCCGCGTAAATGCAAGGTGACCCCCCGAGCGTTAAGATAACAGTGCCTTTCTGTTGGAAGAAATGAATCAATTTTAATACGGCCTGTTTCTATATACCCTACACTGTGTATTTGACGATTAATCGCGCTCTCTCGAATGCGGGTATTTCACTTTCCAGAGGCTCCCATCCAGAAGAATGTGAAGAGTGGGTGGTAACAGGGATCGCTGACGATATGATCTCATTCAAATCAAACACAGACATACGGATAGTAATCAATATAAAACATCCAGAAAATATGATGAACCATGTTTTTGAAGCCGTGAAAGTCCTTCCAGACAGAACACGCAAACAGATTAAGCGTAGTCATTCATTTGAAACGGTCTGGAATGCATCTATTGATCAAATGAAATAGTACTCCACTGCTTATCTGCGGTTCAGTAAAGATTATTAACTAGTAACAAATACCATTTCGTATGAGCTCACAAAATAATCCAAGTGATAAATCTAACAACGAGTTAGCTTGTGATTATTGCGGTCGAACAGAACTTGCATACGAAATGAGATCAGATAAGGGTATTGTCAATCGTTGCATTCCATGCCTTGCTATTGAGCAAGGGCAACAGCAGCTTGATACACCATTTTCAGAGTTTATTGATAACACAAAACACGAAGATAGCCCCATATTTGATGACGCTGAAGACTGGCGTAATCACCGAAAACTAGCGTATGAATCAGCTCGGGATTGGTGGACTGTATTAGCACGGATTCAAGACGACGATCAACTCGTCAAACGCGATCCCGATGCTATCGGAACCTTACATAAGTCTACACGGACATTCCTGACGAATATCATGGGTGAAGAGGCCCACTACCCACCATCCGAAGTTGCTGGTAGTGAAGTTCACCCATCTCAAATCCAGTTGGGTGATTCAACATGATCAGTCATGGTTCACACTCAGGAAAGATAACCAGGAGTTTGTGTTAACAGACGTGGATGGTAATACTATCTCTGGGGAAAGATACCAAGATTCAAATAGAGCTATTGATGCACGAGTGAGACTCATGGAAACACACTCAGACGGAGACCAAGTTCCAGTCTGGGTTAAATGCGAGTTCATTCCTCGTGTCACTGCAGCGTCTGAGCAAGATGCCAAAGACGAAGCTCGTGAGTTTGTCTGTATGGAACACGGGATCGCAACCCGTGATGTCCAGTCAACAAACGTTGAAGCTGTGAGGTAGTACGATGTCAGAATCTGATAGTTTCGAACACGAAGAGCAGCAAGGGCAGACACCGACACAAACTATCATCAAGATCGCTAAAAAAGAAAGAAGAAATTTGAGCAAGATTCATTCCCAACCTGAAATTAACATTCTGGTTGAAAACCCTGATGTAATGGCAGACGGTGGAACTACTTCCACAGAAAACAAAAACGAGCAAGACAACAAAATGGTGGAAGAATCTGTATCCAAGTCAGTAAGCAAAGAGCTTGAGGCCCAGGAGCCCGCAAAAGAAGAAAAAGATCAATTACGCAAAGAACACAAAGGGCATCTAGTCAGAGACACAACTTCAAAATTAACAGTTGACTCGATTAATATTGATATGGATATGAAACTTAATGCACAAGCTGAAATACCCGACATATACTGTTTTGATTGTGAAGAGTGGATAGGAGTATCGGGAGTTGATTTGCGTGGGACACCCCGATCTCGTAATGACGCATATTACCTTGATGGCATGCCAACTGATGTTTCCCATGCGAAAACCGGAGTCATTGAGACATTAAATGAGCTTGCGGAAGCGTTACTCAATCGTGTTGACAAACTTGATAATCTTGATGACGCATATACGTTTATCCAGACCACACTAGAACAGGAGCGGTCGTTGAGTGAAAGGGTTGATTCAAACGGTGGTGAGGAAGATGCACAGTGATCAATCCAAAAAAGAGGAAGAAAAGGCTGATCAGTATGATACGCTACTCCGTGCAATGGAACCGGGTCTGTTGATTACGATAAACAATGAATCAGGTATTCCATCTGATGAATTAAGAGTCCAATACAGTTCCAGCGAGAAAACAGAGGTCGGCTTGGTTGGCCGGGGTCAATCTTGGATGATAACCAGAAACAACGGAGAACTAGTATATGGCCGTTGTGATGAGTTTGGGTTATCAGAAAAACATGATATAGTTACAATTGAGGTAATTGGGATAGAGTAATACTTTGTCCGAAAACGGGGTAAATATTATATTGTCGGGTAATGTTATGTTGGTGTGGCAAATGAAATCAGCTGTCAATGAATTCATCGCCAAATCACAATCTGCAAATAACTAAACTATGAGCAATAATCAAAATCCCCCCGAATCTAATACAGAATTGCCGAGCGAGGATGAAGTTCCTGACCGATGCACAGTGTTTCAGAGAGAACACCCACTTGATGACCCAGAGGATGCTGACTTTGCGTATAAATGTCCCCGGTGTAAAAAGTTGAATGCATTACGTGGGAAGCCAACTAGTTTTGCGAGCAAACCATTCCGTTGTCTTGAAGATGGGTGTGAGTACGTCGCGCTGCTTGATGCCGACGCATTAGAGGAATTTGAAGAGGAAACCGATCTATGAGTGATGATAATGAGATCACAACACGACAAAAGGCATCTGCAGAACGAGCATACCGTGATGAACGCCCTAGTGACAACCCCTTTATAGAGGTTGCAGACAGGCTCCGAGATGAAGGAAAATCATTTAAAGAAATACATGACATAATGAGAGAAGCGTACAACGCAGTTGATGAAGCATGGGGTAAAGAAATGACATTTCTTATCCCCGAATGGGAAGTAACTGTGCTGGTTGATGACCCGAATACACCAAGTGGAAAACGATACAAAACATACACCCGATCAGCTGATACCGCCGAAGAAGCCGAGGAAATGGTCGAAGAACACACTGGTTGGTCTGTCGATAGCGACAAGACTGAATTAAAAGGGTACGCAGAAGTCGCATAACTGTGTAGTACCTCAGGAGCAATCCCAAGGCACCCGATTTATCCTCTCTACAATTTGGCTTAATTTATTTCATACTTATTTGCTGTATATTGAGCACGTTCTATCTCATTTTTTGCATCCTGTAGTTGGACAGAAACTACACTTGGTGTAACACCAATTTGCCCCGCAATCTTGGTCTGTGTCATATCTACATTATTCACCATAGAAAGCGTAAGTGCAACTTTTTGTTTATTATTGAAAACGCCATTATGGATGTTATCTATCGCATCAAGCACAACCTCTGGTGTGATAACAGTTGAATCGTGCTCAAACCCCATACTAAGATCCCTTTCAATTGCATACTTTTCTTGAAGTTCCCCATCTCGATGATCCTCTGGAGCTGATATTCGGCTATCAATGTCCTCATTGGTAGCTATCTCAGAAAGTAATTGTCTACCTTCAATTTGACTTAGCTCGTTTTCTGGGTCGATTATAGTACGCAGTTCCCCAGTAGCCAAGGTGAACGTTACTGTCATGTGTGAATTGACTTCAACAAAGTCTGGATCTATCCCTTCTTCATCAAAGATGAGGCGAAGATGGCCATCAATTGATGCAACTACATTCTCAAGACAATCAACAACTCCTGAATCAGACTTAGTATACGGATCAAGAGCGTTAGAATCTAATTTTGGTGGCCCTCTGGGGTCAAAGAATAATTCACCCATTGAGACTATCTCAGTCTCTTCTACCAGATCGCCATTTGAGTCAAAAGACTTTGTTGTCTCTGTTTCAACGGCAACAGGATTCAATCCCCGTAGCGAAGATAGAGCTATATGCAACCCGTATTCAACTTCTTCCTCCTCGTTCCATGTTGTATAGACTGTCTGGCATTGATCTAAATCAATAACTGCATTCAAACGATTGTTCCACTCTGGTTCATCACTACCGCTTTCTGGTTGTTCCATTGCACTTAGTGGTAAAACACACTAACAGATATATTTTTCTATTCGATAAATACACAGGCAATAGGTTATACAGGTATAACAAGTTTTATCACAACTTGTGTATAACACGTTATACGCAATGACAGACCCAAAGGCAGTTCGGCTCCGCAACCACGAGGAATCATACGTCAACCAGCAGGACAAGCCGTTTTCAGATATCGTTCGAGAACCGATCACCGAAAATATCATACAACAGGCAATCGGGGTATGTGCGGCGACTGGAACGCTACAGTATGACTCAAACCACACTCCATTAGAGACGCCTGATATGGACGAACTGCAAACTCGCATTTCAGGGGATAATATTGTAGCTTATAAAGACCACACACAACCCACAGTTACAGCGTTCGATGATGATTTTCACGCAAACAAAAATCAGATCACTCCTAATTCAGAGCTGATACAACTCTACCCATTCACAAATGCATACGATATAGAGGCTGAACATCTATCATATGATTGGGGCCCTGATATCTCAGAGACGACTTCTATCGATGCAGATACTCTCTGGGTATTAGAGACAATGGCAGTCGAAACAGCAGGTGGCAAACCTTGGGATTACCTCATTTCACTCCTCGTTACGCTCTCACAATCAGATGCCGATCTCGATAAAACCGATTTCTTAGCCATCGGGTACATGCGTGGGTTAGCAATCCTCGAAATGCTGAGTGAAGCAATTGCTGCCAGCAACAATCCCGATAATCTACCTGAGATTGTTGACGAAGTTATACACACGCTGACCGAATGGATGGCCCATATCGAAGAAGCATATGTAATCCCAGCCCACAGCACGGCACATCACCGCCCGGACACACCCGGCAGAGAACAAACAAAAGCGGTTGCAGGAGTGAGTAACCCTTCCATATTGAACCGTTATGTCGAAAAAGCATTGGACTACACCATCACAAGTCCAGAAACATATGTGATAAAATTGCCCGCAGGTGGTGACCGACGAAAAGGTATGAGCGACTCTCCATTTTCTATTGAATGGATCACTGGAAATTACCGAGGATCAAAACAAATCACGCAATTTTACCCCGCGACTGCCATCCTTGGGTTCGTTAAATACACCTCAAAAACACTTGTTGAATGGTTTGTCGAGGCGGCCCCCCACAATCAAAAAGAGGCAGTCAAAAACCGAGTGAAAATCGGCAATCCAGATGATGACCAAGAGAAATATGCGGTTATCCCATCCGACACAACCCCCGTATGGTCGCAACATGACGATCAATATCTACTATTTAATCAGCCTATTAACGCCGCTGAAATACATGGTGTTATCTCAGACACAGAAACCACATATGCCCCAGCTGACTCATTCAGCGTTTGGTGTCGGTATGATGATCACCAAGACGAGTGGGTAGTCTACCCCGGCGGCAATCAACAACTTAGATACAATACAAAACAAGAACTCACAGACGATTGGCAATTCGTCACTACACCAAATACATCAGAGTCTCAACAACAAGATTACACGCTGGATGCATCCAATATCGGCGAGATTGGATTACCCCACCAAGTCACCGAGATCTCAATGGCAAGAGACATCTACAAAGCCGCAAGAGAAAATTGGGATGGTTTAGAGGAAGCATCTAACGGTGAGACGACTACAACAGAAACTAGGGGACAACAGGCAGGATGGAGTAAGACAGCAGAGCTCAAAGATACAATCAACGAGATCGCCCAAAGTGAGAAAGAACTGTGCATGATTGACCCCAAAGGTGGCATAGACGAGCAATTACTACAACAGCTACCCGCATCCATATCAGATAACATCACGCTGATCGATGCGAACGCCATCGATGAAGAAACACTTGCATCGCTCACACTACTAGAGCCAGATATTGATGAAGACCACTCACAATACGATGAGGAGGTTGAAACAATCGTCTCGAATCTCACAGACCATATGGAGGTAGGTTTATATTGGGGGCCAAGAATGGTTAGCATCGTCAAAAATATCATCCGGACAATGATCGGTAGTGATCAGGTCTATACGCCGACAGACCTGTATAATGTCCTTATCGACAATGACGCACGTGAAGAGTTCGTCCAGTCACTCCCAACTGATGAAACCCCGACCGATACAAAAACAGAGGTCATTCTCTCCGACGATATCGAATTCTATAACAGCCGCATTGAGCAAATGGACGATGCAGAGATAGATCCTGTCGCACGCCGACTGCAAGATATAGTTGAAGACCCACACAAATTCGCAGTCTGAGCTACCTACAGCCAACTCCCGTCAACCCTCAGAGGTTTGAGGGCTATTAAGGGTTGACGGAAACAGTTAACCGTAAACACCCATTAGAGCAGCGTACCCCACCAATATCCGGATGGGTTCAGATGTACCCTTGGGGGATTGCAACAACAGCCGACGGATCCGGTCGTCTCCGACTAATCGGTTCAGATGTACCCTTGGGGGATTGCAACGGCAGTGCGGAACGTGATGAGAGATCTTGGAATTGAGGTTCAGATGTACCCTTGGGGGATTGCAACCTGATCCACTGAATACAAAAACAGCCACCGAAGACAGGTTCAGATGTACCCTTGGGGGATTGCAACGGGGTCGATGTAGACCAGCCGCACCTCGTGGTCGTGGTTCAGATGTACCCTTGGGGGATTGCAACTCCATGATACCGACTAATCCGTCGTCTCGATCTCCGAGGTTCAGATGTACCCTTGGGGGATTGCAACTCCCGAAGATGAGCAAGTGCATTGGAAGTTAATCCGGGTTCAGATGTACCCTTGGGGGATTGCAACGGACGGCTCGGAACCACTACCAGCGGATCGACAAAAGGTTCAGATGTACCCTTGGGGGATTGCAACGGAGCATATCAGTCGATGTTTGCTTGGCTAAGAGCTGGTTCAGATGTACCCTTGGGGGATTGCAACAACGGCTACCCAGATAAGCGTTTCCGGTCGCTCAGACGCGGTTCAGATGTACCCTTGGGGGATTGCAACGGTCTGCAGTGATCGATAGATATCCTCGTTAATCCGATTGGTTCAGATGTACCCTTGGGGGATTGCAACGACCGCCGCCTGCTGACGTTTTTGGATAATATGGAGAGGTTCAGATGTACCCTTGGGGATTGCAACGCGATTAGTGTGTTCCATAGGCTGACGAGCGAGATGGTTCAGATGTACCCTTGGGGGATTGCAACTTGATCGACTCCCAAACGGTCGCTCGTTTAATCGAGGTTCAGATGTACCCTTGGGGATTGCAACT
>P_A23_Liq_2_FmtDRAFT_1000250_pt1 | contig 12094 bp, 10 predicted proteins | sample PonA232FremontCA_FD_10599 | JGI IMG/M metagenome (IMG submission 10599) | reverse complement strand
GGGGGGGGGAGCCAGTCGCCGAACGGCCGCGGGAGCAACACCACGGCGTCGGCGGGTGTCGTCAGCGCCGGCCGACCGACGCGAGCGAACGGTGGCGGCGCGTCCGTGCTCGCCGTCGCGGCGTCTCGCGCCCAGTCACCGGCGGGGTTCGTACCCTGGGCCGTGTCGCTGGCGTCCCCCCCAGCGCCGGTGAACGGCGCGTACGCCGACTGGTAGGTCCGGGTCGCGTCGGTGTTCCGTTCGACCGGCGGCGCGGTGACGGCGACGCCTGCGGCGACCACGAGTGTGGCGAGCCCGACCGCGACTGCCACGCTCCGCGTCGAGCCCGCACTGGGGCCGCCGCTGGCGAGTCGCCCGTAGCTCCGGCGGAGCCCGACGGCGGCGAACACCGCCGTCGGGACGACCAGATCGTAGTGGTAGTACGGCCCCAGTGACGCGATCAGCCCGTCCGCCGGGAGCGCGAGGTCGCCGAGCACGTTGAGGTTCCCCCAGAAGGCGACGTTCGCGAGGACGACACTCACGACCGTTCCCGCCAGTAGGAACCGGTGTGTGCGGGTCCGACTCGGTGTCGTCTCTCGGAGTCGGGCGACGCCGACGAGCGCGAACAACGTCCCCACGGCCCCCGCGGGCACCCACCGGGTCGCGAGCCGCCAGACGACCTCGGCGTTGGCCCGCACGCCGAGTGCGGGGGTGTACGCCCGCTCGTAGCCCAGGATCTCTCGTTCGCCGAACCCGATCCCGTCGCGAGGGGCGAACGCCTCGTACGGGAACACCAACGGGTCGCCGGTGACGACGGCGTTGTACACGAGCGCCACGGCGACACCCGCCACACCGCCGACAGCAGTGAGGCTCTGTCGGGTGACAGTCGGCCGGTGGAGACCGAGCAACGTCGCGTCACCGGCCGTGCCGACGCGCCCCCGGAGGCTCCAGACTGCGTGACAGACGAACGGGGCAGCGAACGCGACTGCGGTGTACGGCCGCGAGAAGAACGCGACACCGACGGCGACGCCCGCGACGGCTGCCCACCGTCGGCTCCGGTCACGGTCGGCACGGACGTACGCGTAGACGAACAGGAGATTCCACACCGCCGTCGGCGCGTACGGGAGGAACACCCCCGAGTGCAACAGGAACAGCGGGGAGACGAACAGCACCGCGGCCGCGATCAGACCCGTCCGGCGGTCGAACAGTGTGGCCCCGAGCGCGTACGTCGACAGAACGACCACGGCGGTGACGGCGACGAGTCCGAACCGGGGGGAGCCGGCCAGCCAGCCGAGCGCGAACGTCGCGGCCGGCACTGGAGCGTACTTCGGGTACAGCGTCCCGTCCGGTCGCTCGGTGAAGAACCACGGCCGGAACAGCTCTCCGACGGGGGGGTCGACGAACAGCTGTCCGTCCAACAACATCGCCGCCTGCGCGAGGTACACCCCCTCGTCGTGGTTGACCGAGTGGAACGGGAAGACGACCCTCCCGACGACGACGGCGACGACGGCACCGGCGAGCACGAGCCCCCCGGCGAGTGCGCGTTCGCGACCGATCGGGACCCGCCGGGCGAGGGTCGTCCACCGCTCGACGAGCGCGCGGAGGCGGGCGGCACTGGGGGCCACGGCTCACTCCGTCGGGTACCACGCCAGCGTGTGGTCGGCCGTCAGATCCACCCGGACCCGCCGGTCGAGGTCGAACTCGCTGGCGTGGTTGTGTTCACACCGCACGAGGTCACCGCTGTCGAGCTCCACCTCGTAGACGAACGACGGCCCCGTGTACTCCCGGCCGACGACCGTCCCGTCGCCCGGGGAGCTCCCCCCGTCGGTTGCGACGCGGTCGTCCGTCTCGACGGGCGTCGCCCGGAGGTCGTCCGGGCGGACGAGCACGTCGACGGCGGCACCGTCGTAGTCGTCGGTCAGACCCTGGAGTGTGTCGACGTGGAGCGTCCCCAGTCCGGTGTCGACACGGCAGTCGGAGAGGGTCCCCGAGAGGAAACTCGCCTGCCCGATGAACTCCGCGACGAACCGGGACTCCGGGTGTTCGAACACCGTCTCCGGCCGGCCCACCTGTTCGATCCGACCGTCACTGACCACCGCCACCCGGTCGGAGATCGACAACGCCTCCTCCTGGTCGTGGGTGACGGAGACGGCCGTCACGCCCGCGGCCTTCAGGATGCGTCGCACCTCCTCGCGCATCCGGGTGCGGAGCCGCACGTCCAGATTCGAGAACGGCTCGTCCAGTAAGAGCACGTCCGGCTCGGGCGCGAGCGACCGGGCCAACGCCACCCGTTGGCGCTGCCCGCCGGAGAGGTCCTCCGGCGTGCGGTCGCCGTACTCGGCCAACCCGACCAACGCGAGCAGCTCCTCGACGCGGGCTGCGCGTTCCTCGTCGGGCCAGTCGTCGATGCCGAAGGCGACGTTCTCGGCCACGGTGAGGTGTGGGAACAGGGCGAACTCCTGGAACACCATCCCCACGTCGCGGTCCTCCGGCGGGACGAACCCCGCCTGCCCCGCCGAGCCGGCGGCGACCGACTCGCCGGCCACCCGGACGGTCCCGTCGGTGGGTCTGTCGAGTCCCGCGATCAGCCGGAGTGTCGTCGTCTTCCCACAGCCCGAAGGGCCCAGCAGCGTCAACAACTCCCCCTCTCGGACCGTCAGGTCGACCGACTCGACGGCCGTCTCGGAGCCGTACTCCCGGCGGACGCCGGCGAGCTCGAGCACCGGCGGCGCGTCCGCGGAGCGGTCGCGCCGCGCCGTTCGGTCGTCGTCACCGACCGTTCGGTCGTCGCCGACCGGCCGTGGGTCGACAGTCTGGCGGCCACCGTCGGTCGACTCTCGTGTCGTGGGAGTGGTGTCGTCGGTCATCGTGTCGTTCGGAGGTGTGTGTTCGGTTCCTGTCGATTCGTGTTCGAACGTCGAGAGTGTGTCGGTCAGGTGTCCTCGCCGCGGAGGATCACCAGCATCGAGACGCTGGAGATCACGACGAGCACGAGCGCGGGGAGAGCGGCCCGCCCGTAGTAGCCCGCCTCCTGCACTCGCCAGATGTAGGTGACGAGCGTGTCGAAGCCGGCCGGCTGGAGGAGCAGCGTCGCCGGCAGTTCCTTCATCGTCGTGAGGAACACCAGCGCCGCGCCGGCGACGAGCCCGGGCGTGATCAACGGGAGTGTGACACGGCGGAACGCTCGCCGGGGCGTCTCGCCGAGCGTGCGGGCGGCACCGACGAGCGCCCGGTCGACACCCATCACTGACGACCGGGTGGAGCCGACCGCCTGCGGGATGAACCGGACGACGTACGCGAAGATCAGCAGTGGGATCGTCTGGTACAAGCCGGGTGCGTACTTCGTCCCGAAGAAGACGAGCGCCAACCCCAACACGACGCCCGGCATCGCGTAGCCGACGTAGGTCGGCCGTTCGATCAGCCAACCGAGCCGGGAGTCCGTCCGCCCGGAGTAGTACGCCACCGGCACCGCCGCCAGCGTGGTGACGAGCGCTGCCACCCCTGCGACGCCTGCGGAGTTGAGCCCGAACGTCCAGTCGAAGGCGAGCCCGCCGGCCGCGTACCCCGGCCCCGACCGGACGAGCCACATCCCCAGGATTCCGACCGGCACGCCCAGGGTGACGACCACGACCGCCGCGAGCAAGAGGAGTGCCGGGACGGTCCACCAGCCCAGTTCGACAACCGCGTCGGTCGACGTGCGGGAGCCGTAGCCGTCCGCCTCGCCGGGGCCGATCCGGGACTCCAACGCCAGGATCACCGCGGTCACACCCAGCAGTTGGAGCGACAACAGCGTCGCGTGGCTCCGAGCGAACGTGTTCAGTTCGAGGAAGATCGCCCGCGTGAACGTGTCGAAGTGCATGATCGCGGGCGTCCCGAAGTCCGACAACGTGTACAACGCGACCAACAACGCGCCGGCGGTGACGCCGGGCGCGATCTGCGGGAGGACGATCCGCCGGAACGCCGCCCGGTAGCCCGTGTCGAGCGTGCGGGCCGCCTCCAGTTGTGTGGCGTCGAACGAGAGCAGTGACGCCCGCGTCGTGAGGAAGACGTACGGGTAGACGAACGCGGTGAGCACGAGTGCGGCACCACCGAAGCCGTAGATCGTCGGAATCTCGATCCCGATCGGGGCGAGTGCGTCTGCGAGCACGCCGTGTGGGCCGAACGCGGAGACGAACGCGAACGCGCCCACGTAGCTGGGTACGACGAGCGGCAACGCGACCGCGATCGTCCAGAACCGCCGGAACGGGAGGTCCGTCTGGACCGTCAACACGGCCAACGGGACACCCAAGACGATACTCGCGGTCGTCACGACGGCCACGAGCGCGACACTGTTCGTCAGGACGGTGAACGTGTTGCCCGACGCGAGTAGTCGGACGGCGTCGTCGACACCCACCTCGGTGGCGCGGAGCAGGAGCCAGGCGACCGGCGACAACACGGCTGCCGACACCGCCGCCGCCAGCAGGCCGACGGCGGCGGTCGGCTCACCGTCCTCCGTGGTGGAGAGACGGCGGAGCCGCTCGAAGGGACGGCGGACGCCGGAGTCGGCCCCGCTCCCCGCCATCAGAGCACACCCACCTCCCGCAGCAACCGGAGTGTCGGCTGGACGTTCGACAGCTCCGACAGGTCGATCTCCGGCGGCTCCAACTCGTCGATCGTCGGGAGCCCGCCGACCGGCGGCACCCCCCCGACGGTCGGGTAGCCGAACGCCCGGGTGGCGAAGAACTCCTGTGCCTCCGCCGACAACAGGTGTGCGACGAAGTCCTCTGCGAGGGCGGCGTTCTCACTCGGCCCGAGCACGGCCGCGCCGGCGACGTTGATCAGTGCGCCCGCGTCGCCGCTGGTGAACGCCAGATCCAACGGAGCCTCGGGCCGCGCGTCACGCACTCGGAGCGCGTAGTAGTGGTTGGCGAACCCGCCGGCCACCTCGCCGTCGGCGACGGCGTTGGAGGTGAGGAACTCGTCGGGGTACTCCGTCACCGACGGCTGCATCGCCTCCAGCCACTCGCGAGTGGCCGACTCACCCTCGGTGAGCCGCATCGCGGTGACGAACGCCTGGAACGCGCCGTAGGTGGGTGCCCAGCCGATCTCTCCCTCGGCGAGCGGAGAGTCGGGGAAGTCCATCACGGAGTCGGGCACGTCCGACGCGGACAGTTCGTCGGTGTTGTACGGGATCGCCCGCGCTCGCCCGGCGTTCGCGACCCACTGGCGGTCCGGGTGGAACGTCTCGGGGACGTCCGCGACCGTCTCACTCGACAGTTGCGCGGTGAGCCCCTCCTCGGCGACGACGGACAACGAGCCCGCGTCGACCGACCAGAACACGTCTGCGGGGGTCTCTTCGCCCTCGGTGAGTATCTTGTTGGCCTGTTCTGCGGTGCCGCCCGCGTTCGGGACAGCGGTGAAGTCGTCGTAGATCTGTTCGAACAACGTCACCAACTCGCGGTAGAGCCCACCCTCTCCGCCACCCAGGTACAACGTCAGCTCCCCGGAGAGGTCCGGCAGATCCGCGATCCGGGGGGCGTCGATCTCCGGGCGCGACTCGACGAGCCGGCCGGAGCCGCGGAAGTCCGAGAAGGCGACCTGCCCCGTCGACTGCTCGGACTGGGTGGTGGCACAGCCGGCGAGCCCGACCGTCGCGGCGCTCCCGAGCGCGGCGAGGAACCGGCGACGACCGCGCGACGGCTCGTCTCCGTTCACACCCGGTTTAGGTGCGCCTAAGCGATTTAACGCCTGTGGTCTCTCCTGCTCTCGGGTGGTGTGTGTGTCCGTCTCTGTCGTCTCGGATCTCGCTCCAGCGCGGTTCGTCTCTGTCGTGTCGTCGGTGTCGCGTGTCATCTGTGAGTGTCGTGTGTCGCAGTCGTCTCGCGTCGGTCGTGAGTCGATTCACCGCGGGTCGGCGGGCGTCTGCCGCCGTTCAGTCGTCTGTCGCGGGCGCGGCGGCGTCGCGCGCGGCCACTGGCTGCGGCTCCTCGCCGTCGAGTGCGGCCAAGCAGTCGAGCCAGTCGCGGAGGTACTCCCCGCAGTAGTTGAGGAACTCCCCGTTCTCCCAGTCGTCGAAGCTCCCGTCGGCGAGCGCGTCTGCGACCGCGCCGGCGACGGCCCGGTACGCCTCCGTGCGGTCGTCGGGGATCGTCTCGGGTTCGGCGTCGTCGATCACCGCCCAGACGTGTTCGTTCAGCTCCAACCCGGGCACCTCGTTGGTGAGGTCGCCGAACGTCGACCGCGGTGCCTTGTCGTGACGGCACAACGGCCCGCCGTTGTAGATCCGCCGGTCGAGCAGGTCGACGGCCCGCTTCAACAGGAGGCCAGACCAGATGTCGTCGAACCGCCCCACCTCCCAGGGGTTGTCGTCCATCGGGAACTGGTAGAACGCCGGCACCACCTCCCGGCGGAAGGCGAGGTTCATCGAACAGACGGTGAGGTAGTTCCCCCGTGCCGCGAGGAAGTCCTCCCCGTAGTCGTCGGCCGTCGTCCGGGTCTCCGCCTGGCCCTGGAGGTCGCCGTCCATCAGGATGCGGACCGCGTCGAGGTCGGGGACGTTCGTCCACAACCCCTGTGAGGCGACGACCTCGCCGCGTTCGACCCCGACGGTCGACTCCGTGGTCGTCTCGTCCATCGCGCTGTACGGGTAGCCTCGTGGGTACAGGCCGTGATCGTCGACGTTCTGGCCGAGCACGTTCACCCACTGCTCGTCGGAGGCGTACGCCGGCAGCTCCCCCTCGTACCCCAGGTTCGCCAGGTGACGGCCGAAGAAGTCCACGTCCTCGTGTGGTCGGGTGTCGTCGTCGAGGAACAACCCGAGTTCGTACCCCTCGGCCCACAGGTACAACAACCCGAAGGAGGTCTGTGCGTGACTCGCCCCCGGGATCAGGTGGTCGTACGCCGACAGCCCGTGGTCCGCGAACCACGCCTCGCGGGCCGCGCCGTCGAACACACGCCCCGACACGCCCAACTCCGACAGCATCTCCCGCATCGCGTCGGCGTCACAGAAGTCCTCCGTGACGAGCACGAAGTGGAGTCGCTCCGTCTCGAACCCGTGATCGCGTGCGTTGGCGACGTAGTCGCGCACACACTCCCACTCCCGAATCGTCGGGACGATCACACAGATCTCCTCGTCGACTGTCGGCCGTGCGCCCGTCTCGGACGCTTCGCGCCTCTCCGTCATCACCAGTCGATTGTTTAGGCTGGCCTAAAGTGGCTGTTGGTTCGGGACGACAGCCGCCGACGAACCGTCCGCCACGGTGTGTTACAGAACGTTACAGTCCGTAACGCTGAAGCCAGCCGGCGAGAACAGTACACTGTGTCCGAGACAGTACGTGTCCGCGACCGGGACTACGAGCAGATCCAGGCCGCACAGGCGGTGTTGGGGCTGTCGTTCCCGGAGACAGTGCATCTGGCGCTCGTCACGGACGTGTTGGACGGGAGCCCGGCACAGAACGCCCGCCGGGCGATCCAGAACTACTACGCGTTCGTGCTCCCGGAGTACGACGACCCCACGCAGGTGCCCGTCGAGGAGCTGTCGCTCGAGAGCGCCGACCAGGCGAAGGCCGGGATGAGCATCGGCGCGGAGAAGCGCGCCAACTGGGCTGCCCAACAGTGACCGCCCTGCGTGTCGGTCAGCGTGACTCGACATGATGAACCGGCGACAGGCCCTCGGAGTGGCTCTCCTGATACTCGTCGGCAACCTCGTCGTCAAGGTCGGCGTGTTGTCGAACCCGGTCGCCCCGACCGTCGGGGAGAGTCTGGGACTGGCGGCTGTGCCGTTCCTCCTCTCCTACGCCACCCGCTCCGACTAGCCCCGACACGTGCTCACTCGTCCGTCGTCGACCACGCCGACGGTGGCTGTACGCTCCCGGCGGTCACCCGGAGGAACCCTCCCGCCCCACGGTTCCGGACGGTCGCGGTCGTGATCCGATCGAGTTCCCCGTGGGCAGCCGTCACCCGCCGCTCCAGCCGTTCGACCGCCGACCCGCCGGCGCTCCCCGGTGCGCCGGCTCGCACCCCCAGCCGGAACAGGGGGTTCAGTGCCGTCGCCAACGAGTCGGTGGTCCGTTCCAGATTCGCGAGCGCGAGCCGCCCGCCGGTGCCGACGAGCCGTCCCCACGTCCGGACGGCCGCGGCCGGCTCCCCCAACATCCCGACCAGAAACGTCGCACACGCCGCGTCCACCCGCTCGGCGGCGACCGGCGGCCGGGTCGCGTCACCCCGCAGGAACGTCGCCCGGTCGCGCCACGCCGGCCGTCGACGACGCACCCGACGCCGGGCGACCCGCAACACCCCCGGAGCGAAGTCGACACCGACGTACCCTCCGTCCGATCCGACTGCCCGGCACAGGGGTGCGGCGTTCGCGCCCGTCCCACAGCCCAGATCCAGCACGGTGGCCCCCGGCGACGGCGCGAGCGCCCGAGCCACCCGTCGTCGGACGCGGCCGACGCCGGGAGCGCGTGCCAGTCGGTCGTACAGCCGGGCGAAGGCGGTGTAGAACTCGGCGGCCGCCACGGCTCACACTGTCTCGCAGACTGTCTCGACCACCGACGGCGCGTCCGGGCCGAGCACGTAGACGATCGGCTCGACGCCGAACCCACCGCTCTGGTAGACGACGACCGTGTCGCCGGTCGGTGCCGCCGCCTCCAGCGCCGCCCGAGCGGCGTCCGTCCCGCCCTCGGCGTCGAACTCGACAGTCGGGTGGCCGGCCGCCGACAGCCGTTCGACCGTCTCGGCGTCGTACACCACGTCGACTGCGGCGTCGACCGCGAGTCCGGCCTCGCGGGCCGCCAACAGGAGCCCGGCGACGTGTTCACTGACACCGAACTCCGGGTCCGCCGGCACCGCCGCCTGTCCCTTCACGTCGAAGATCCGGCCGGGCACCGCGGCCACGTCCTCGACCGCCTCGGCGTCCGGAGTCGCCTCGACGAGATTCGACCCCACGTCCGGGACGAGCGTGGCGAACCCCGAGGTGTTCCGGACGATCCGCAGCCCTCGGCGGACGGACGCCAACGCCCGTTCTCTGGCCCGCGCCTCGCTGTCCGGGTCGTGGACGGAGAAGTCGTACTCCGCGTCCGCCAACGCCGGCATCTCCGCCTCGTGGAGCGTCGCGAGCACCTCCCCGTCCTCCAACTCCCGGATCAACACCTCCAACTCGATCAGCGCGGCCACCCGGCTCGTGTCGCCCGATGCCAACCCCGCCGCCACTTCCGCGACCGTCTCCGCCACCCGGTCATCCGTCAGGATCGCCTCCGTCTGGCTCACGTCACCGTGGGCGTACTTCGAGACGGCCGACTGGCTGATCCCCAGGGCGTTGGCCACCTCTCGTTGTGTGAGTCCGTGGTCGCGCAGTTCCTCCGCCAGCATCGACCGCACGGTCGGGAGGAACTGTTCGACGATCACCTCCTCGACGAACTTCACGACTCCTCACCCCCGAACTCCGGGTCGTCGCCGATCCGAGACGCCTGTGGCCCGTTCTGGCCCTGGTACTTCGAGCCGCGCTCGGCTCCGTACGGTCGGTCGGCCGGACTCGTCAACCGGGTGAACGTCAACTGCGAGATCCGCATCCCGGGCGTGAGCGCCACCGGTGCGTTCCCCAGATTCGACAGTTCGAGCGTGATCTGCCCCTCGTAGCCCGGGTCTGCCAGCCCGGCGGTGGCGTGGACGACGACCGCGAGCCGGCCCAGCGAGGACCGCCCCTCGACGTGTGCGACCAGATCCCGCGGGATCTCCACCCGTTCGCGGGTCGTCCCGAGCACGAAGTCCCCCGGGTGGAGGACGAACTCCTCCCCGTCGGGGACGTGGCTCTCTCTGACGTAGTCGTCCACCTCCCCGGCGTCGCCCGGGTGGATACACGGGATGTTGGTGCGTCGGAACTCCAGAAACTCCGACCCCAGACGCAGGTCGACACTGGCGGGCTGGACCTGCCTGTCGACGTCCGCCAACGGCTCGACCACCAACTCGTCGTCGCGCAGCCGGGCGAGGATCTCCGTGTCCGAGAGGATCATCGGCCGAATCCACTCGGCGAGGGAACCTAACTCACACGGTCGGGACGGGGTCGTGTCGACCGACTCACACGCGTGGCTCGAAGTACTCCTGGAGGTCCGTCCCGAACGGCTCTGCGAGGTCGGCGACTCCCGTTCCGGCGTGGACGGTGTAGCCGTCTGCGAGCGCCGACTCGATCTGTGCGCCCAGCGCGATCTCGGAGAACCCCGTCTCCCGGAGGAACGTGGCCGCGTCCCGGTAGGGTCGGTCCCGTTCGACCACGTACCGGTCGCCGTCGAGGAACGGCCCACACGACTCGCTTTCGGCGTACGAGTCGTAGAAGCCGGCGGCGTGGTCACCGACGTGGACCGGCGGCCCCTGGTGTCGTTCGACGGCAGGAATCGTCCGACTCGCCAGCTCGAACACCAACACCGCCCGTCGCGGCTCGTCGCCGTCGTGGGGGGCCGCGAACGTCGCCGTTCGGAACACGTCGAACCCCCGGTCGTCGAGTTCGCGCTCGATCCCCGCCAACGACCGCCGCAGTTGCGGGTACAACTGGTCGTCGACGACCGCAGGTGCCCGGAAGTCGACGGCGACGGGGTCGGTGCCACGGTCGTCGAGGTGGTCGCGCACGCCGGCAGCGTCCAACGCTGTCGGCTCTCGCGGTCGGAACCGGTCGGGGTCCGGATCTGCCACCAGCCGACGGGCGTGGTGTTGGAGCCGGGCGACGTTCTCGGCGGCACACACCGCCGCGACGTTCCGTTCGGGGTCGGTCGGGTCGATCACGACCAACGCGTCGTCGAACGTCGCCGTCCCGTGGTCTTCTGGATCGAACCGAACCGGCGGCTGCCAGTCGGTGGCGGCCCGCAACAACGGTTCGAGGCCGTCGTGTTCTGCGACGAGGAGTTCGGTGAGGTACCCCGAGAACCCACGCGTGCGGAGGTCGCTCCCGTAGGCACCGACGGCGGTGAGGAACTGCTTGAACACGCGCACGTCCGCCGCCAGGTCGTCGTCGAGCACCCGTTCGAGGTAGGCAGTGTGGAACGGCGTGCGGTCGACGGCGGTCCGGCCGTCCGTCGCGGTCTCGATGTCGAAACACGGGACGAGATCCACGTCGAACCCCTCGTGGCTGCCGCGGACGTACGGGTGTTCGGCGAACTCCTCGACGCCGTCCGGGAGCACCGTGTGACCGACTCGGAGCCCGAACTGTTCCAACTCGTCGCGGTCGAGCGCCGTCGGGAACCGGACGAACAGGTCCACGTCGCGGTCGCCCGGGAGCCACGTCCCGCGGGCCGTCGAGCCGACCTGGAGCACGTCTGCCTCGTCGGCCGGCCCGGGGAGGTCGGCGACGGCCGCGGCCGCCCGCTCGCGGAGGTCGGCCGTCACCCCGACGAGTCGGTCGCGTTCGGCCGACGACGGGGTCGTCCGTTCCCGGACCGTCGCGAGCGTCGCCGCGAGATCGTCCGTCGCCGGCGCGTCGCTTGTCATACTGTAGCGTTCCAGCGCGCGGACAACGACCTTTTCGGTCGTCGGGCGTCCGTCGGGACCGACCCCCGACTGCGTCGCGACGAAACGAAAGCCACTTGAGTCGAACCGCGGTACTGGCTGGTGCCTGCCGAAGTAGCTCAGCTGGTAGAGCGCCTCGCTGTTAACGAGGTGGTCCCAGGTTCGAGTCCTGGCTTCGGCGTCTCTCCGTCGGAACACGGTACGTTGAATAGTCTCGACCGTGTGCCTGCGAACAGAGGGCCCTTAGCTTAGTCTGGTATAGCACCCGGCTCATACCGCTCGTCGGTCACGGCGGGCGTGGGTCACCGGGCGGTCGCTGGTTCGAATCCGGCAGGGCCCAGTTCTGCGAGCGACGGAGTGAGCGCCAGCGAGCGGCGTCTGCGTGGTTCGGATCTCGTCGGACAGTGAGATTCGGCGGAGGAACGACCACAGGGAGTGACTGAGTTCGACCCCGGCAGCAGACGGCTACTCGGCTCGTTCCCGAGGGAACCACCGACAGTCAGTGGTGTGCGTGGCGAGACCATCCTCTGCTCGCTGGCGACGCTCGGAGCCAGAAGACGTACACCGTCTCCGAGCGGACGCCCGCCGTGAACAGACGACGGCTCTGTGCCGTACTCGCCGGTTCTGTCACGGCAGCCGCGGG
>P_A23_Liq_2_FmtDRAFT_1000249_pt1 | contig 12117 bp, 11 predicted proteins | sample PonA232FremontCA_FD_10599 | JGI IMG/M metagenome (IMG submission 10599) | reverse complement strand
AGTCAGGTTTTCGAGAGAAGGTCGCCACATTCCATTCGACATTCTGTCTTGGTTGCATGCTTCCGCAATAACACGCAAAAATTCGTCCTCAGGCCGGAATTAGCCGGGGGTAAGCAGACATATCACCACTGCTAAGTTCATGATACTCTTAGAAAAACACGCAATATAAATAACATTTTATTGACACTATCTGTCGGTATTGAAGTCGGTATCAATCGGTACATAGAAAGATCCTCAAGCGTGGATATTGTCATAACGGCGGGCTATGGAGTCGTAGGTAGGTCTAATAATTTCCCGAGGATTTTGCGTACTCTGGTGTGGCTTCAACAGCGAAATTTAAAAATAATTAAAAATAATGGAATGAAATTTAGTATATTATGATTGGAAATTCTGGTAAAACTCAGTTCTGCACAATTAAGTAAAATCGCAATATATTACTTTTGTCAACTGATGGGCCCATCACATATTTTGTGAAGTGCTGATTATCTTATGAGTCGATGCTCACTTTGCATGATATTTTTACAGTGTTTCTACCTAATGAAAGTGCTTTGTAGGTAATACCATTTTTATCTTGTACAATCATTGTGGTTGATCGATCTTTCATCCGGAAAATCGCATAGTGAGTGTAGATATCTGTGTTGAGTGCATGAAGGTCAACAGGAGGGGAATCTTCTAGCGAACCTATTTCAGTTACTTTACCTTCTTCTATAGATTCTTTTTGACTCTTATGAAATTTTAGCGTATATAATATCTCTCCGGATTTCCCATCTCGCTGTCTTTCTTCAGGATTCCTATCAGAATCAATCTTGGACAGAGATAGGCTTGCTTCTGGTTGATTATCTTTTTTGCTCATTATCTATGCCACTATTGGAAGGTATTAATAATCTCGGGAGAACAGTTGGGAACCAACTTCTCCCCGGTGATGAAAATATTATAAACTATAGTTATAATCCATATTATGTTGTGATAGTTCGCACTTTGCAGACTAAAATCCACATTTATACAGACATAGCGAAGATTAATAACTATCCTACTTCAAAATTGTCAAAACGATTTAAATAGGTTGGTTTTATGACGTTCTAGTTTGAGCACATTAGATAGAAGGAGACACCTCGTGATTACACTCGGTGTAATTCACACACATGTCATACCCTCCAGTGATAAATTATGAGCTCGCCTAACCCAGACGTCTTGGACGTGATCGAGAACGAATACCCTGACAAAAAAACAAAACTCGAACTTGCTGCTCCCGAATTTTCATGTTTATGTCCTGAAAAACCAAGTCAGCCAGACTTTGCAACAATATTTATTGAATACGTTCCTGCTGATCATATTATCGAACTCAAATCGCTTAAACTCTATCTCACGTCATATCGAAATGTCGAGATATATCATGAAGCTGCGACAAACCAGATCTTAGACCACCTTACTAATTGTATCTCTCCACACTGGATGCGCATTACTGCGCAGTTCAATACCCGAGGAGGGATTACAACCGATGTCGTTGTAGAATTTGGCGAACTTGATGAGGATAACATTCCAAATAGTAACGCGACTCGAAAAGAGAGCCTCGGGAGAATTGCATCAGAAAAATGACACTCACATTCTATGCCGGGATGAATATCGCACCGAGCTCGATGCGGAAGCTCTTCGCTCGGCTTCGGAATGAACACCATACTCTTGCACCGTTAGAGAATGTCATTTTCACGCCGATTGCTCATGGCAACGGAACACATAGCGAGATCGAGTCTCTAAGTAAAGAACTCGATCTTAACCTCATGTTCGATTCGGGCGGATATGAGGTACAGGTTGGTAACAAGACCTTTGATGAGCTCTATGAGTATCTGTTAGAGTATTATGATGAGAACAGGTGGGGACAGCAATATGTCCTCCCGGATAACGTTCCGATGAGCGATGATGATGTTCATACAGTCCAAGAGAAAGTTGATGAGACAATTAGTGCGACGCGAATGTGCTTCCGCCGTTTGCCTGAGGATGTGAGAGAAGACTCATTGGCTGTCATCCAGGGCCACACACGCGAGCAAATCTCCCGATGTATAGGTGAATATAAAGAACTTGATGGGTTAACAAAAGTTGGGTTCGGTAGCTTTGCAACCGGGGGGGTGAATGGGGGCGTCAATATGATTACTTCAGAGGCGTTCAAGAATCTCCGGTGGGCAACCGAACTTGCACATGAACATGGACTTTCAGTCCATGCATTTGGTGTCGGTGGTCCTACGAGCATTCCGTTGTTGTATGAGGCTGGCGTCGACAGCTTTGACACCACAAGCTGGATGCGAACAAGCGGATACGGAAACGTATATTTCCCGTTCAAAGGCCGTCTTAATGCATCTCATAGAAAGCACCGCAGTGGGAATGTTCTAACGAGACAAGAACTCCCTCACTTGAAAGCTGAGACCGATCATAGCTGTGCCTTCTGCGAGGATATGTCTCGCTTGAGTAACAACCGATGGGATCGGATTCTACACAACCTCATTGTCACGCACGAGGTGGTTGAACGGATAGATGATATGACTCAGCAGGAGGTCATAGATTTGATGGATCAATCCTCTCAGTATCGAAAACAGTTAGAAGATATCACACCTCGGAAGGGGGTGAGCCTCTAAATAACCATGTCGTCAACGAAACTCCACATTGAAGGGGGAACTGGTCGCCCTGATGCAATCAAATCTTATCTCGATCTGATCGACAGACGAGAGTACGATTCTGCTAGTGCAGTTATGGAAGACGCATATGTCGAATTCAATCTTACTCGTCCAAACAAGACAGATCGTGAGGTGGACACAAAAGGAATGTTAACGACGCTCACAAAGTTGGGACTGGTTGAAGACGACAATCGCCAGCAGCTCACTGAACTGGGTGAGAAATTTATTGATGTGATAATTTACAACGAAGATGCATTCTTTGCTCTATTCCATCTCCTATATTCGACGGCATATTATCGAAATCCGAGTAGCAAAACGGGCATTTCATGGTCTTATTATCAAATCTCGGACGCTTACCGTCGTAGGGCACCGACAAATTTCGCTGACGCACGCCAAGAGGTAATAGAGGAAGTGATGGAGAAAGCAGATCAGATGGACTCCCCAATATTTGATGATCCTGGTCCACTAAGCAAACGAAGCCTCAATAGCTACAAGCGATTCATTGAGAAGCTTGATCCTCCCGTATTAGAGGGTGGAACGTTTGATCTCCGTTCATTTGCACAGACTGAACTGGTTATTGCTGCAATTGATTCTCTGTATCGGAGCGATACTATTTTCAAAAGCCTACGCTACGGAGATCGTCTAGAATTATCAAAAGAGTCTAAAGAATTCTTGAGTACCGTCCTTCTGGTACACGAGGATGATCTCTCCGAGTTATTGGAACACACGGCTTCGATGGATGGGAGATTGTCGATTGAATCTGACTACTCTATCAGAATACGGCTTACAGAAGAGGTGAATATCGATGACCTTGCTTGAGGCTGATATTCTTAAACAGATGAACACTCTCAAGCAAGTCGATATTAAAGAACACCTCACATCGGCACAGAAGGACGCGCTAGAAGAAATCAGACAGTACCGTGAGAACGGAGAACCGTTCATCAATCTCCATGGTTCGAGAAACAGCGGAAAAACGTTCCTCTGTTGGGCTCTCCGTGAACATGGATGGAAATACCAGCAGGCGCACTTCCAACGGGTAACTGAACCGGATGTGACTGCGGTAGTATACGACCACGGGAAACCTGATCGTGCGACTACTCGTCAGTTACGCAATAATGTGGATCTGAGTGGACTTTCTAACGTGGTGTATGTTACAAAATCACCCGCTAAGGAAGTCTATCCCCGAGTTCACCTTTCAGCCGACGAACAGCATCATCGATCGGTAGCTGCCAACTGGGACACATTGGGACTTGACACAGCGGCCCTTTCGAGTGCCGATACTAATATCAACACCAATCAAAACAATGAGTGAAACAACACCATCATCAAACACAGACGAATTGCTCGATCTGATCAGAAAAGACGAAGGGATTATCTCAACTCACACGGCAAGTGATCTTGAGGCCTCTGCTGAATCTGTTGAAGAGAAGTACCGGACGTATGCAGAGACACATATTTCCCTTGGGGATACAAGTGGGTTTGAGCAGAAGGTATACAACACCCTCACAGAGAATGAAAAACCCACAAAAGGCTATCTCTACGGGCCATTTGGTTATGGGAAGACGAGCACGTCGGTGAGTATCTGGCACAAGCTAAATCAAAACGAGATCATCGCAGTTCCCCCGTTTACTGTTAGCTCATTCTCGGCGATAATGCGTGCAACATACGGGTGGATGCATTATAAATTGCGAACTGAAGCTCCACCTTATGTGGATAAGTTAGAAAAGATCCGCGAGTCGTATCTAGAAAAAGAGATTCGTAGCTATGCTGAAGATAAGAAAGATGCCCACGATGTCGGGGTCGATAAATTGGTCACAATGTTTGAGGAAATGGAACGAACTGGTGAACTTGACCTCAGCATTAATGCGGATACTCTAATTGACTTTTTTGATGAGTGTACGAAATTGGCCACCGATGCTGGTTTCGAGGGACTCGTGATTCTTGGGGATGAACTTCAACAGTACTTCAAGAGTGCAGATAACAGGCAGGACGCAGAAGCAAACTTCCGTGACCTGATCTGGGATATCCATTCCGGAGCCCAGATTGATAGTGAATTTGGTTTCTTTGTCTCAATGCCTGCTCAAACAAAGAGTAGTCTGGATACACGCGCAGGAGATGTTCTCAACCGATTAGAGAGCGACAACCTGATGCTTAATCTGGAAAATGTCTACGGGCAGAAGTTCCCCGCTGAGTTGTGGAATGAGTACTCTTCACGATTTGGGTTTGAAGACCAACAGCATGATGTGATTACCGCTCATAATCTCAATGCAATCGGGCAGATTTGTTCTCGACCAGAACTCAGTAATGGCCCGCGAACAGTTATCGATATCTTCCGAATCGCACTCCAAAATTATCAAACTAGTCGTGACCCGTTTACCGCACTTGATCTTGCAGAGGCATTCTATAATGGTGAAGTTCGTTTTCAGGGAAGTTCGACCATCATCCAATCGGCTATTGGAGATGCCCTTGATCACTCCTCAGTCGCTACTGAAGAGCAAAAGAAGTTCATCATGCTCTGTGCGGTTTTCCCTGAACAAGGAATTCCTGAAGTTGCAGTAGAAGAATATGGGCTTCTTGATGCGCGGAGGCACCTTTCAAAAAAGCTGCATGGAGAAGTCATCAAAGTCATCGATGAAGGATATACACTCATTGACGTTACACGAAGCGATGGGCCACAAGACGTTGTTCGAGAATTGATTCGTGACTTCTGGAGCGAATACGATACCGATCACCCTAACGCGGAATACGCTCATAATGCATTAGCAAACCGTCTTGTTAGTGGAGAACTCTTCGAACCACAGCGCGGGAAGCTGGAGGGTTGGGGCGTTGGTGACGGTCTCGACAAGGAGGCACCACAGGTCTACAGAAGGTATGGGATGATCGGTACCTTTGATCCAAACTATCCCAAACGGAGCGCGACGATTTCGGTAACTGACCCAGCTCACGAGGAAGATGTCGTTGGATCGGCTAATCTTGGACCCGCTGAAGCCGATAATGACATCGCGTTCAATTTCGTCCTCGGATGGCAGAAGGCTAATGAAACGGTTGATCCGCACATCCGGCGAGACTCTTCGCGGGAATACACGTTCATGCTGAATGGGCGCAAGACGTTTGAGGAACTGCCAAATGGGATCGAGTTCCTCCGAGACGCGATGGATCCAAAAGCAGTCAATCCATTCCTGATGTTGGCTTTAGTCGATTATCTCGATACTACTGACAAAGAACTCGATCCGCAGCAAAAGCAACGAATCGATTCATTCCAGAACAGCCTACTTAAACAGGCCATTCAAACGCTATTCGGAGAAGAATTAATTGAGAACGCTCCATTCGAGATTCGCCGTGCAGGGAAAATGTCGGTCAGTACGGTGTTTAGTAAAGTGATGGAGGATCTCTATCCTGATTATAGCACGCTCATCACCAGTACACAGTATGAATCGGTAATGGGCGATTATTTGGACTTCTTAGACTCCTTACAAACAGTGTCACTCTGTCGTGGGATAGAGACTCTCAAAGAGCCCAAAGATGAGGTCGCCCAGCGATTTGGTCTCAAGAATACGTCTCCCTTCGATGGACGCATTAAGAAGCACTACTCTGACATCCTCACTGTCGAAAAATCGGATAAAGACGAATATGAGGTACGAGCGACACTACACCCGTTCGAACAGTTCATTGTTGATGAATTGGAGTCAGGAGACCGAGAAGAATTCCCGCTTGAAGAGATCAAGCAAATCGGGTATAGCAAGGGATACAAAACAGCAGAGTTGGATCTCATATTTGAATTTCTCTCCCGGCGGCGTATTGTTGGGTTAAACGAGGAAGACTCTTTAATCCTCCTTGAAACCGACTATTCGATTGCACAAGTGGAGGAGGTTCTTAGTACTGGACGAGACCTACTGACTAAGGTCGAGAAACTGGATCAAGATGAGGTACCCGATGGTGTAGAAACAGCGTTTAGCGAGGTTGAAGAGATTCTTGAGGAGACGAATCCAGAAGATGGAGAACGTCTAGAGACGCTATATTATCATGTAAAAGAACAGGTGGAAAACTTAGAACAACGGGGAGAAATACTCTACACTCGCCATCATCAAGCGTGTCAAGATCTCAAGGATAGAATCGAACGAAAATCACGTCAGGTTGTACCAAACCATCTTGATAACACTATCGAAGGTGGTGTCCAATTCGTTGGAGGAGTTAACGACGCGCGTGCGTCAATTCGTGGCGAATATACCGAGATTAATAATAAACTAACTGAAGCAGCTTCTGAGTTGGAGAGTACCCTTGAGACTCAAGCTGGAAAAGGGATAGACGGCGCAGTAGAACTATCTGAGAAACAAAAAGAGGCTGAATCAGAATTAGATTCGGTTGAGAAGGAGATTGAAGAACTTGAAGAAGACGCCGCAAAGCTCAAAGATTGGAAAGCGTTCACGGCACAGGTCGCAGGTGTCAAAGAAGAAATTACGGACTACGCAAGAACGTTTGATGAGGATTCGGTAGATGAAGAAGATGAGATCAACCGATTCATCTCTCAAATATCGGAACGGTTTGCTGAAGACCCAGTCGGTGCTCTTGATAACCTAGAAGGATTCAAAGAGAATCTGAACCGGATTGAGAGCCAGTACAAGAGCAAACGAAAAGAACATCAGAAGGTCTTCGATGAGAAGCGAGAACTCCTCAAGGAGATTCTGCAAGAGGCAACTGACGGCAAAGCGCGGGGACTCCGTTCAGCCAATTTCAGCATTCAAAACCCAGAAGAATCACGTCGAAATCTGCTAGAGGAATTCAAGAACACATATAAAAAAAGCGTACTAGAACGAGCAGAAGAAAACATTGAGGATGCTCGTCGTGAGATCGAGTACGCTCGCGTCGTTGGAATAAAAGAGACAGTCGATGCCAATCCTAACGACGTTGAAGAAGGGATACTAACGGCAGAGTCCACGCTCCAATCACTTCGGTCTGAGCTTGACCAATTCGCTTTTACAGATATTGGGAATGAAACCAACCTTGGAACTGGGGGAAGAGATCTCCTTGATACAACCGACGATATCAATGAGGATGCAAAGGAATTCAGGTATGAACAAGATCCAGATGGAGAAGCTGTCGAAGAGACGCTAGACCGAATCATGGACCACCGTCGAGTGGATTTCAAAGACCTTCTCATGGAATATCACGATGACGGAGACACAGTTGATCCAGAAGAGTTGTTGGATCGTATTCAACGACTCTTCGTTCTCAACCAGATTGACATAGAAATCTCACAGCGACGGGGGCGCTAATCACGGATCGATGGTATACTTTGACGAACTCAAGGAACGTGCTCACCAACACCCGGTTATAGCCCCTCTACCAAAGCTAGCTAAATTCTATCTTGAGGAGTTCAGAATTTACTCCTCTGTTGATGACTTTGAGATAGATCTTTATGATCCAGACCATCTTTTCCAGAACGATGTTATCATCGACGCTGACGAACACCACCCTGATTTTGCTAGGTTATCGTGCGATGAAGAGACGGTAAAGCCACAATTGAATGCGGTCGTTGATTGGGCTACAAATACTGATCATCAGCGATTAAAAGACGAATTGCTGGTTCAGTCCCAAATCAAAGAACATATTTTAGATTCTGTGTCTTCGGAAGACCTAGTTATATTTATTATCGTTGATGGCCTTTCGTTTGAATCAGTTCGGGGAACAGGTGTGGACGCAAAACCGGTTTTCGTTGATGGAATCTCAACCACTGAACCGGGGTATCGGCGAGCAATATACGGCGAAGGTCAATACTCACCCACTTCTGTTTATGCGGATCTCCTCGATGCAAAGAAGTTCTATAATGATCTGGCTTTTACATATTGGGAACGTGGTGACGAAGATCTTTCCACTGACCTTCACTCCTCTATGAGTAGGGTGACCCGAATCAGTAGTTTTACTGAGGTAGTCGATGAACTCCGCGAAGAGTATCCACTAGAAGAGAAAACATTCGTTCAAATCACACGCATGGGACTTGATCAAGAATCTCATAACAGAAAGGAAGAACCGAATAAGTCCGCAATTGTTCAGGACATACTCGATGACCTAGAGAAGATTCATGAAACTGCGAACAAGCTTTCAGACCAGTTCCGAATATTCCTCACAGCTGACCACGGAATTCTGTGGAGAGACCAATTACCTCCTGAACCCTCTATTGTTTGTGAGGACTACCACCCGCATGCCCGATTCGTGGAGGGGGGAATAAGCGTCAAAGAGGGTCGAACAATCTTTGACAGGGATGGGATCAAGACGACTGGTCTTGGCTATCCACATCTAACGAGAAAATTAGCAAATACTGAGTGGGGAGTACACGGAGGGTTCTCATACTATGAATCCATAGTTCCACTCATCGAAGTCACCGAGGATGACACACTATGAAGCTGTACATTGGGCAAGAAATCGAGGATCAGGAAGACGTGTACATCGATGCATCAAACGCCCGTTCAATACTCGCGTGTGGAAAACGCGGGACGGGTAAAAGCTACACACTCGGAAATGTAGTAGAAGAAATACATACAGAGACCAATGATATAGTACCTCTCGTTATTGACCCAATGGGCATCTACTGGACAATGGCTGAAGAGAATGATGACCAACGAGACCTGCTATGGGACTGGGGAGTTACTGAACAAGGATTCCCAGTAAATCTTCTCGTGCCCGGAGATCCCGTGGATCGATATGGTGATGACATCGTCCGTGAATTCCGTTCTCGCGGCATCGATCTAAATCCACTCCTGCTCAATCCATCAGACATGACCCCTGATGGTTGGTGTGAACTATTTGATCTTAATATCAATAAACCGATGGGAATCACTCTCTATCGTGCGATAAGAGAGCTTAGTGAGGATGATACTCCGTTCTATCTCCCTGATATTATTAATAAAGTTGAGATGGATGGATCATCATCTGACCGCACGAAAGAGGCCCTTCTCAACCGGTTAGAGATGGCCCGTGATTGGGATATTTTCGCAGATGAGTACCAAGACGTGTGGAAGACGTTCGATGAAAATCAGATCAACGTTCTCGATGTGAGTGTTCTTGACCCGGGGCAGTACGGATTACGCAATTTGGTGGTTGATGTTTTAGGGAAGGAACTCTTCAGACAACGTCAAGATGCTCGCCGTCGTGAAGAAATGGGACTGCGAGTTGAGATTCCGAAGGTATGGCTGTTCATCGATGAAGCTCACAACTTTGTTCCGAGCGGCTCATCGTCTTTGGCGAAAGATATGCTAATCCGGTGGGTGAAAGAGGGCCGCCAGCCCGGTCTATCGATCGTCGTTGCAAGTCAACAACCCTCTGCAATCGATAGTGAAGTGCTCTCACAGTGTGATATTACTCTCTGCCACAAGATCACCACGAAAGAGGACATTAGATCTCTGGATAAACTGAGTCAAGATTACATGGGGAGTAATCTGAAAACGTACGTTAGACAGATTGACAATGTTGGCGAGGCTGTTTTTGTTGATGATGATGAGGAGACTGTTCAGATGGTGAAGATTCGCCCCCGAAAAAGTCAGCACGGGGGTGGCGAGGCTTGAAATCAAAGCTGGATATCCAAGCTGCATCATCAATCGATGACGTTGAAGCGATCAACGACTTTTTCAATTCACCTGAGATCAAGAATGAACTTCACTGGTTTACATACCGAGATACATTAGAGAGAGCATTTGAAAGAGATGACAGGAAGCTCTACTACGTAAAAGAGAAATCTGGCACACTTATTGGGGGGTTAATGGTGTGGTGTGAGTCAAGAGTCCTGGAGGAAGAGGAGGCACAAATACGTCTTGTTGCTGTTTCCAAAGTTGCCCGTGGTGCAGGAATTGGACGGTATCTATGTGAAGAAGCAGAAGGATTTGCTCAGGAACATAAAAAAAAGCAGATGATAGCAGATGTAGTAGAGGGGTCACCTGCTGTAGGATTCTGGAAATCAATCGGCTACGAGGTACAATCTGATTGGGAAACAAAAAAAGGAACACCTATGTTAACGGTCGGAAAGTCACTATAAATTCCAATCATATTTGATTTGTTAGCTGATATTTCTTCTCATAAATTTGTAGAGGACTTATTATTTGATTAATAGATATATTCAAATAATTTCTATTCACTTGGTCGTGTTCGACTCAAATGGCGAGGGAATTACAATGAGACCGTCGTAAGACAATTTTTAAGTACAATCTCGGTATTACCCCAGTATGACACAGAGATTATCAACAGAAGACTGTAAGTCAGGTATCCATCAGGAAGGCGGAATGCAGACGCTGACAATTGGCGAGGATTCACCGATTCGAATCAGTTCGGGCCACCGTATCCTCCACCACGACGGAAAGTGCTCGCGGCCACACGGCCACAACTATCAAATCACCGTCGAAGTGACTGGTGAACTCACTGAGGAGGGCTGGGTCGTTGACAAAGGCGATGTAACCGACGTTATCGACGCATGGGATCACCGATTCATTGTCGAGGAAGGCGACCCTCTAGTCGATGCATTCGAAGCGTCCGGCGACGGTGACGCCCTTATTGTCATCGATCACCCACCAACAGCAGAGGTGATGAGCGTCTTGCTCGAACAACGCATGTACGACGTGTTCCCGGACACAGTCTCGAACGTGTCGGTGTCGGTAAGTGAAAGCGACGAACTCTGTGCGAGTTACTGATGCCGGTCACAAGTGATGCGGAAGAATCCACAAAAGACGCTGACGCAGCTGGTGAAGGCCTCCCCATCAACGAGGTGTTCTACTCATTACAGGGTGAAGGAACGCTCGCAGGCACCCCCTCTGTCTTCGTGCGAACCTCAGGATGTAATCTACGGTGTTGGTTCTGTGATTCGTACCACACGTCGTGGGAACCGACTGGTGCGTGGCGCGACATCGACACGATCGTGGAGGACGTCCAATCACACGAACAGGCGAACCACGTCGTGCTCACGGGGGGAGAACCACTCATTCACGAGGAGGTTGTCGAACTATTGGAGCGGCTCGACACAGGGGGCTACCACACGACGGTGGAGACCAACGGAACCATCTACCGGGACGCACCAATCGACCTGGCGAGTATCAGCCCAAAGCTTGCGAGCAGCACGCCGACGCCAGATCGAGACCCGAAAGGCGAGGGAGAGTGGGAAGTGAAACACGAACAGAACCGGATCGATATGGATGCGCTCTCCGAGTTGGTCGATGCGTACGAGACGCAGCTCAAGTTCGTCGTGACGGATGAATCAGACCTCCCAGAGATTACGGATCTCGTCAATCGTGTGCGGGCGGCGACGGCAACGAGCATAGCTGACGATGATATCTTATTGATGCCGGAAGGCATGACTCGTGAGCAACTCGACGGGACGCGAAGTGAGGTGGCCGAACTTGCTATGGAATATGGCTACCGGTACACACCGCGCCTCCATGTTGATCTGTGGAACGACGCACCAGGAACATGA